>SR_TP_S13solDRAFT_1000219_pt1 | contig 27224 bp, 25 predicted proteins | sample SodReaTP_S13sol_FD_11159 | JGI IMG/M metagenome (IMG submission 11159)
GCCGCATCAGCGCGCGCTCGATCGTGCTCGCCACCGGGGCCGAGCCGATGGTGCCGCCGATCGAGGGACTCGAGGAAATCGACTATCTCACCAGCGACACCCTCTGGGACCTCGAAGCTCTGCCCGAACGCCTGGTCGTGCTCGGCGGCGGCCCGATCGGATCCGAACTCACCCAGGCCTTCGCCCGGCTGGGGTCGAAGGTGACCGTGGTCGAGATGGCCGAGCGCCTGCTGCCGCGAGAAGACGCCGAGGCCGGCTCGCTGCTGGCGCAACACCTCGAGAAAGACGGCGTCACAGTCGCCACCGCACACAAGGCCCTGCGGGTGGAAAGCGACGAAGCCGGCCAGCGCCTGGTCTGCGAACACGACGGGCGAGAAGTGGTATTCGAGTTCAGCCACCTGCTGGTCGCGCTGGGCCGAAAGACCCGCACCAGCGGCTACGGTCTCGAAGCGCTGGGCGTACGCCTGGATGAAGCCGGCCGCCTCGACGTCGACGGCTTCCAGCGCAGCAACTTCCCCAACATCTACGTCTGCGGCGACGCCGCCGGCCCCTACCAGTTCACCCACGTGGCCTCCCACCAGGCCTGGTCGGCCGCGGTCAACGCCCTGGTCAGCCCGCTGTGGTCGTTCAGGACCGACTACCGGGTGATCCCCTGGGTGACCTTTACCGACCCCGAGGTCGCGCGCGTGGGCCTGAGCGAAGAAGAGGCCCGTGCCCAGGAAATCGATCACGAGGTCACGACCTACGGCCTCGACGACCTCGATCGGGCCATCGCCGACAGCGCCGACTACGGCCACGTCAAGGTGCTGACCGAGCCGGGCAAGGACCGTATCCTGGGCGCGACCATCGTCGGCGCACACGCCGGCGAGATGCTGCCCGAGTTCGTCCTGGCCATGAAGCACGGCCTGGGACTGAACAAGCTGCTCGGCACGATTCACGTCTACCCCACCTTCAGCGAGGCCAACAAGTTCGCCGCCGGGAACTGGAAGAAGGCGCATCAGCCCGAAGCCGCCCTGCGCTGGGCCGAGCGCTTTTTCGCATGGCGTCGTGGACGCTGAGCCGTGCGGCCATCGGCGACCGGAAAGGAGTACACTGGGCTGACAGGAAGGGCCGGCAGCCGTCGCAGTGACGGTGTCGGCCTTTCGTGCATTCAGAAGCCTCAGGACAGGAAACATGACGACCAGACCTCCCATCACCATCTCTTCGATGGATCTACACCGGCTCGAGCAATTGCTCGACGACCTGCCGGCCAACGCCTTCCCCGGCATGGCTGAACTCGAGGCCGAGCTGGCCCGTGGCCAGGTGGCCGAACCGGCCGAGATACCGGCCGACGCCGTGACCATGAACTCGACGGTGGGCTTTACGGTCGACGGCCACGACTACACCAAGACCCTGGTCTACCCGGCCAAGCTGAACGATTCGGAGCAGCAGATATCGGTGATGGCACCGGTGGGCAGCACCCTGCTCGGCATGCAGGAGGGCAAGGGCATCGACTGGCCGCGGCCTGGTGGCGGCACGATGCACGTTCGGGTCGACAAGATTGTCTACCAGCCCGAGCGCGAGGGCGAACTGCATCGCTGAAGCACATGCCCGGTTCGCTGCTCAGCATCGTCGTACCGGTCGGGCCGGGGGACCACCTCGCCCCCCGCCTGTACCGCGCGCTCGACGGGCGCCCGGCCGACTGTGCGCTGATTGTCAGCGCCGTCGCCGAACCGGCGCATGCGTTGCCTCGTGATGCCGTGACGCTGCTCGGCCCGGCCGGCCGTGGTCGGCAGCTCAACGCGGGTGCCGAAGCGGCTGACGCCGGCTGGCTGTGGTTCCTGCACGCCGACAGCCTGCCCGAGCCCGACGCCATCGAGCGAACGCTCGCCTTCATTCGCAGCGAGCCCGACGCGATCGGCTACGGCTGGTTGCAGTTCCAGCCCGACGGCCCGGCGCTCACCCGCCTCAACGCCCTCGGCGCCAACCTGCGCTCGCGCCTGTTCGGCCTGCCCTACGGTGACCAGGGGCTGTGCATTTCAGCAGCATCGTGGCAAGGCCTGGGCGGATTCCGGGAAGACCTCGAGCGCGGCGAGGACCTGGACTTGATCGTGCGCGCGCGTGCTGCCGGCATGGCAGTCCGGCCCATGGGGTTGCGTATCGCCACCAGCGCGCGGCGTTACGCCGAACGCGGCTGGCTGCGCACCAGCTGGCAGCACCAGGTTGCGGCCTGCCGGCTGATCCGGAACGCGCGCGCCAGGATCAGGGCCGGATCGTCATGACCGCGATCGCGATCTTCGTCAAGACGCCGGGCCTGTCGCCGGTCAAGACCCGCCTGGCCAGAACACTGGGAACGGCGCGGGCCGAGGCGCTCTACCTGGAGTGCGCCGCCACGGTCGCGCAGGTCGCGGGCCAGGCGAGCAGGCACGTCTACTGGGCCCTCGCGGAGCCGGCGGCACAGTCCGCCCACCACTGGCCGGCGCTCGGTCATCTGGACCAGGGTACGGGCGGCCTGGGCGAACGCATGCACCGCGTACTGGCCACGCTGGTGGCGCACCACGGCGCCGGCCTGCTGCTCGGCGCCGACGCCCCGCAGGTCGACGCGACGCTGCTCGGGCGAGCCTGCGCCTGGCTGTCCTGCGATCTCCCGATGCGGGTGTACGGCCCGGCCAGCGACGGCGGCTTCTGGACCTTCGGCGCCAACCACGTCCCACCGCTGGAGCGATGGACACGCGCTGCTTACAGTCGGCCTGATACGCTGGATTCGTTCCGGGCGTCGATTGGAGACGACATCAAATGGGTATCATTGCCGACGCTTACCGATCTCGATACAGCCGAAGACATGGCGCAGGTGGCTGCCGAATTGAAGGCACTTCCCGAGCCATTGGAACGGCAGGTTCAATTAGTGAACATGCTTGGTGAACCGTAACCCATTGTTTTCCCTAGTCCCTAGTCCCTAGTCCCTAGTCCCTAGTCCCTAGTCCCTAGTCCCGAGTCCCGAGTCCCGAGTCCCGAGTCCCTGAATCCTGGTGCAATCCGAACCCATCATCCGCGTCACCATCTTTCTCGCCACCCTGGCCCTGCTGCTGATCATCCAGCGCCTGTGGCCGGCGCGCGGCGACGGTCGCTGGTCGATGCGGCAATTGACCAATACCCTGCTCATCGTGCTCGACACCCTGGTGCTGCGCCTGGCGTTTCCCGTGCTGGCCGTGGCCTTCGCCATGCACATGCACGGCGGCGGGCTGTACGGCTGGCTGGCCTGGCCCGCCTGGCTGGAAATCCTGACAGCCGTGCTGATCCTGGATGTCGCGATCTACTGGCAGCACCGTCTCCTGCACATCGTTCCCGTTCTCTGGCGCATGCACCGCGTCCACCACGCCGACACCGGCTTCGACGTCACGACCGGCGTGCGCTTCCACCCGTTCGAGACCACGCTGTCGATGGGGATCAAGCTGGGCCTGGTGTGGCTGCTGGCCCCGCACCCGGCCGCCGTCCTGGTTTTCGAGGTTCTGCTCTCGGCCGGATCGCTGTTCACGCACGCGGATTTCCGCTTTCCGCCGGCGCTCGACCGACGCCTGCGCTGGCTGATCGTCACCCCGTCCATGCACCGCATCCACCACTCGACCTGGCGGCCCGAAACCGACAGCAACTACGGCTTCCACCTGTCGGTCTGGGATCGCCTGTTCGGCAGCTACACGCCGGCACCCCGCGAGGACGAGCGCAGCATGCCGATCGGGCTCGATCGCTTTCGCTCGAAGCAGGAACAGACCCTTTTGCAGCTGCTGATCAATCCATTTCGCTCGCGTACCGACACGGACAGACAAACGGAGAAAGACGATGCGTGACGCCTGGCCGCTACTGCAAAAGACCGACTTCCCGGCCATCGCCCGAGAGCGCCTGGACACGCTGCAGATGAACCTGGGCTACCTGTGCAATCTCGCCTGCCTCCACTGCCACGTCAATGCCGGGCCCAATCGAAAGGAACTCATGGACCGGGCCACGATGGCCTCGGCGCTGGCGGTAGCCGATCGTTTCGGCGCGAAGACCCTCGATCTGACCGGCGGCTCGCCGGAGATGAACACGCACTTTCGCTGGCTGGTCGAGCAAGCGAAAGATAAGGGGCTGCACGTCATGGACCGGCTCAACCCGACCATCATGAACGAACCCGGCTACGAATGGGTGGGCGACTTCCTGGCCGAACACGACGTCGAAGTCGTCGCCTCACTACCCTGCTACTCGAAAGACAACGTCGATGCCCAGCGCGGCAACGGCGTGTTCGAATCCTCGATATCGGCCCTGCAGCAGCTCAACGAGCTGGGCTACGGCAAGCCGGAGACCGGCCGCACCCTGAACCTGGTCTACAACCCGCTCGGCGCCTCCCTGCCGCCGCCGCAGGAAGCCCTGGAGGGTGACTACAAGCGACTGCTCGCCGACGAGTTCGGCATCGAGTTCAACCAGCTGTTCACGATCACCAACATGCCGATCAAGCGCTTCGGCGCCATCCTGCTCAGCAAGGGCGAGTTCGGCGACTACATGACCCTGCTCAAGAACGCCTACCAACGCGAGAACCTGAACGGCGTGATGTGCCGCAGCCTGCTCAGCGTCGACTACCGCGGCTACCTCTACGACTGCGACTTCAACCAGATGCTCGGGCTACCGCTCGAGGGCAAATCGCAAGCCACCCACCTCGACGACTTGCTCCAGCACGGCGAACTGCCGCGCCGCATCGGCATCGCCGACCACTGCTACGGCTGCACCGCCGGCCAGGGCTCGAGCTGCGGCGGCGCCCTCGCCTGAACTGCCCCTCGGGTTCAATTCCAGATTGCCTTCGGGCGCCGGGCAGAGGATCCCGGGAAACCCTCGTTCACCCGGCGGAAGTGCAGGTCACACTCTCGCCGGATCAGCAAGTGGACAAAAGCGGCAAGGCAAGCTGCCAATCCATTCCACCAGCTTCATTGTGCTCGGACTCCAGTGCGCCGCCGAACTGGTTTACGACCATGTGAACGATCGGCAGCCCCAGCCCGTGGCTCTGCGAGCCGACGCTTCCGGAATCGGAACTGCCCGGGACGCCACGGTCCCGGACGGTCACCCGCAACTGGGGCCCGCCGCTTGTCGCTTGAAGGTCCGAGCAGTCCAGCACAAGATCACACGTGCCGACCGAGTGTTTCAGCGCATTGTCAACGAGGTTGCGCAGCACCACAGCCACCAACGTCCGCGGCACTGCCACCCGACCCTCCTTGCAACGGTTGTCCAACCGCACACGCTCGCGTTCCGGCAGCCCTTCCAGGGCATCATCGACAGCCTGAGCGATCAAGCATCCTTCGCGCGCAATTTCACCCTTGCGCTCCATCCGGGACAGCAAAAGCAGTTGCTCCGTGACCGACTGCAGCTGCGCGACACCCTTTTCGGCGTTGACCAGGGCCTGCTGCTGGGGTTCGCCCGATACCCGTCTGGCTACATGCAAATGCGTCTTGATGCCGGTCAGGGGGGTACGGAACTCGTGAGCGGCGCTGTTTGCGAAGCGCTTCTCCCAGGCCAGCGTCGTGGCGACGCGATTGAACAGCTCGTTCAGTGTCTCGACGACGGGCGCAAGCTCAGACGGTGCCCGGTCGACAGTGACGGGGTCCAGGTTTTCCGGGGTACGACGGCGCAGCTGGTCACGCAGGACCTCCAGTGGCCTGAGCCCCCCTCGAATCCCCCACCAGAGAACGACCAATCCGCCCAGCAAGGCCAGCGCAAAGGGAACCACCATGACCAGAATGATGCCGTTGGCCAGCACTGCGCGCTCGGACATGCGATCCGCGGTAGTAATGAAAGTGCCGCTCTGCTCCAGGGTATAAAGCCGCCACTGCTGGCCACCGATCTCCCGGGTGCTGAACCCCGGACGGGCATCGTTGAGAACCTGGTCTTCCACGCCACTCGTCTGCAGCAACACTTCCCCGCTGGCACCCCGGATCTGGCAGGCCACCCCTTCGGATTCCGGTGAAACCAGCAACGGGCTGCTGCGCGAAGACATCAGCATTTCCGGTTGTCCGGCGATAAGACCAGCAACCATGGTGGCCGAGGCTGCCAGCCGCTGATCCAGGGTCTGTGACACCTGCCGATCAAGGTGGAAATACATCAGTGCCGCGACCGACAGCCAGAGCAACAGGAATGCACTGCCCAGCGACCACAGCAGCCTGCGCTGCAGGCTCAAGACCCATCTCCTTCCGGTTCAACCGGCGGCGGGCCGAGACGGTAGCCAAGACCTCGCTCGGTAATCACGACATGCCGATAGAGTTTGCGGCGCAGGTGGTGAATGTGGACGTTCATGGCATTGCTTTCGACACTGGCATCCATGCCATAGAGACCATCCTTGAGTCGCTCTTCCGACAGAACCGCCCCACGGGCGTTCATCAGCCGCTCCAGCAAGGCGAGCTCCCGGCGCGACAGGTGCACCGGCTTGCCGTAAAGCATCACCTTTCCCGAGCGTGGCTGAACGATCAGTTCGCCATGCTTCACTTCCGACACCGTTCGCCCGGCTGCACGACGCACCAGGGCATGCAGCCGAGCCGTCAATTCGTCCAGGTCGAAGGGCTTGAGCACATAGTCATCCGCGCCCGCCTCGAGCCCCTTGACCCGATCCTCGACCGCATCGCGGGCTGTCAGAATCAGCACGGGAGCGGCTACGTCACGTTGCCGCCACTCCGACAGCAGTGCCAGGCCATCACCATCCGGCAGCCCCAGGTCGAGAACGACCACATCGCACCCGAACTGATCCATGGCCGCCCTGGCCTCACGCGCGGTACGCACACGGTCTACGGTGCAGTGATACAGCGCCAACCCGGCTTCCAGCCCAGAGGCCACCAGGTCATCGTCCTCAATCACCAGGACATGCATGTCGCTCCAACTCCTGCGTCGCGCTCTACCAAACAGCGTTAATGCTGACTTAATCAGGCCGCTCCAGACTACAGCACAAGAAACGGAAGAAACATCCCAGGAACCCCAAGGAGCAACGCGTGCCGACTTTCCGAATCTGGATTCTGATCTTATCCGCTCTCGCGGCATTCGCAAGCAGCGGAATGGCCTCGGGCCAATCTGCATTGGTGGGCAACGACGACTTCCTGCAAGCCCAGCAGGCATTCCAGTACGAGCTTCGCGACAACGGCGACGGAACCCTGATCCTGGCCTGGGACATTGCGCCCGAATACTACCTGTACCGTAAACGCATGAACATCGAAGGTGCGGATGGTGAGCTGGGCGATGTCCAGTTTCCCGTCGGCACCGTCATTCACGACGAGTTCTTCGGCGAGTCGGAAGTGTTCTACAACCACGCCGAGATCCTGATCGACAGCGGGAGCGCAAGCAGTCTCGAGCTCAGCTGGCAGGGCTGTGCCGAAGCCGGCCTTTGCTATCCGCCCGAATCCGCCACGGTGGCCTTGAACACAAACCCGGCCAGCTCCGACAAATCCGGCTCATCCACCCCGGCCACCGAAATGCCAACGGCCAGCAGCTCGACTGCGGACACGACACTCGCCGCGGATCAGTCGCTGACCCGGCAACTGGACGAAGGTGGTCTGTCCTGGAACCTGGCGGTGTTCTTCGGCCTCGGGCTGCTGCTGGTCTTCACGCCTTGCGTACTGCCGATGATTCCAATCCTGTCGACAGTGATCGTCGGCAGCGAGGCTAGTCCCGGTCGATCCTTCGCGCTATCAAGCGTATACGTGATCAGCATGGCAGTGACCTACGCCCTGCTTGGCGTTGCTGCCGCGATGGCCGGCTCCAATCTGCAGGCCGTATTGCAGGCCCCGATCTTCATCATCGTCATCGCGTCGGTTTTCGTGCTGCTGGCACTGTCCATGTTCGGGCTGTATGAACTGCAGTTGCCGGCCTTTATGCGAGATCGCCTTCACCGGGTCAGCCAGCGCCAGCAGGGCGGGAGCCTGGCCAGCGCCTCCGCCATGGGAGTTGTCGCGGCCCTATTGGCCAGCCCCTGCATGACCGCCCCGCTGGCCGGCGCCCTGCTCTACATCGCCGACACGGGGAATGCCACCCTGGGCGGGCTTGCCTTGCTGGCGCTGGGCCTGGGCATGGGCGCACCGCTGATCGCTCTGGCCACCTTCGGGGCCGGCTTCCTGCCAAGGCCCGGGGCCTGGATGAATGGCGTGAAGGCAGTATTCGGATTCATCCTGCTCGCAACAACGATCTACTTCCTTGACCGCATCCTGGATGACGCCCTGGTGCTGGCGCTCTGGGGTGGACTGTCCATTGCAGCCGGGCTTTCGCTGTGGCAGGCCGTGCGCTCGCTCTCCCGAACCCCGGCACTGCGCAGTTTGGCGACCAGCACAAGCGCGGTCATCACATTCTGGGGTGGGTTGATGCTGATCGGGGCGGCTGCCGGTGGTGGCCATCCCTTCCAGCCGCTCAAGGAACTCTCGGGCAATGCCCGCAGCGACATCGAGAGTGAGCAAGCGCATGCGGACTTCGAGTACTTCAAGTCAATGGCCGACCTCGACCGTGCAGTTGCCGACGCCGGGGAACAAGGTCAGTGGACCCTGGTCGAGTTCTACGCTGACTGGTGTGTGTCTTGCAAAGTCATTGAAAAGGAAGTGTTCGGTGACGCAACCGTGGTCTCCTCGTTGTCGGACATGCAGCTGTTGCGTGCCGATGTCACTGCCAATGATGCGCTCGACCAGGAGTTGATGCGCGAGCTGAACGTCGTCGGTCCACCCACCATCCTGATCGTCGGACCGGACGGGAAGGAACGACGAGCTCAGCGCACCACCGGCGAAGTGTCGGCAAAGATGTTTCACGATCGCCTGGTTCAGGCACGAGAATCCTGAAGGAGACTTGAATGACAACCCTTGATATCGGACCTCTCGCACTTCCGCTCAGTCGAGCTTTGCTGGTGGCAGCTGGCATCGTGGCCCTGCTGGTCGGAGCGATCGCGGGCAGAAAAAAGGAAGTGTCCGTAACGGACTCCGTGTTCTACGTGTTCTTCGCGGGCATTCTTTCGGCACGCGCCGCGTTTGTGTTCAGCTATTGGGAACAGTACCGGAGCGACCTCGTTGGCATCATCGATATCCGTGACGGCGGATTCGATCTGACCTTCGGCCTCATCGGTGCACTGCTTGTGCTGGCTTGGCAGCTCTGGCGCCAGCCGACCATTCGACGCGCTCTGAGCGGCGCGGCGGCCGCGGGGTTCCTGACCTGGGGCGCGGGGGCACTGGTCACCGGAGTGATCCAGCCCCCGGCTCCAAGCGTTCCGGATAGCACACTGACCGCGCTGGACACTCGCGTGACCACGCTACCGCAGCTTGCCGACGGCAAGCCGATGGTCGTCAACCTCTGGGCGAGCTGGTGCCCGCCCTGCGTTCGCGAAATGCCGGTGCTGGAGAAGGCCCAGCAAGAAAACCCCGACATCACCTTTGTCTTCGTCAACCAGGGCGAACAATCCGAAACCATTCAGAACTTCCTCGCCAGGCAGGGCCTGTCGCTGGAAAACGTGGTAACCGATACCGGCGCCAGCATCGGGCGCAGCACCGGCAACCGGGCCTTGCCGACCACGCTCTTCTACAACCGCCAGGGCAGGCAAGTAAACGCCCACCTGGGCGAACTGTCCGCCGCTTCCCTGATTCACAACCTCGAACGATTCAACTAAGCTGGAGAAAACCGCATGAAAACCGTCAATTTACTGACCATAACCCTGCTGACGAGCACGATCCTCGCAGGAGTCAGCCTCAGCGCCACCGCGACAGCGCAGGCCTACCCACCGGCCGTGCAGAACCTGGTCGATCGTGGCGTCACCATCAAAGGCACATTCGACGCCCCGGGTCGCCTTACCGGCTACGTCGGCGACATGCAGGGACAGGCCGTCGCCTTCTACCTGACGCCCGACCGTGAGCATGTCGTGGTCGGGTCCATGCTCGACGCTGAGGGGCAGAACCTCACCGAACCGAAGATCCAGGAGTTGGTGCTGGGGCCGCAGAACGAGCAAGCCTGGAGCCAGCTCGAAGATGCCGACTGGGTCGTCGATGGCGACCCCGAAGCCCCGGTCGTCGTTTACACCTTCACCGATCCGAACTGCCCCTACTGCCACCGCTTCCGGCAGGCGGCAAAGCCCTGGATCGAGGGCGGACGGGTTCAGCTGCGTCATATCCTGGTGGGTATCCTGAGGGAGGACAGCCTGCCGAAGTCAGCAACGATCATGGGCGCAACAAGCCCGAGTGAGGCATTGAGCGAGAACCAGGAGCGCTATTCAGATGGCGGCATCGACGTCGTTCCCGGGCTCGTCTCCGACAACACCTCCCGAGTACAGGCCAACAACCAGCTGATGACCAGCCTGGGCCTGGGTGCGACACCCAGCACCTACTACCTCGACGACAGCGGCAACGTGCAGACGAAGCAGGGCGCACCCCGACCGGATGAACTCGAAGCAATCATGGGAAGCGAAAAGCCCGATTGACCCGGGCTATATGGAGCGACGCAACCCCACGATCATGAACGAGCCCGGCTACGACTTGGCCGGGCCCTTTCTCGCCGAACACGACATAGAAGTCCTTGCCTCCCTGCCGCCGCCGCAGGAAGCCCTGGAAGGTGATTACAAGCGACGACTGGCCGCCGAGTCCGGCGACTACATGACCCTGCTCAAGAACGCCTACCAACGCGAAAAGCTGAACGGCGTGGTGTGCCGCAGCCTGCTCAGCGTCGACTACCGCGGCTACCTCTACGACTGCGACTTCAACCAGATGCTGGGCCTGCCGCTGGAAGGCAACCAGCAGGCCACCCACCTCGACGACCTGCTCGACAAAGGCCAGCTACCCCGCCGCATCGGCACCGCCGACCACTGCTACGGCTGCACCGCCGGCCAGGGTTCGAGCTGCGGCGGAGCACTGGCCTGAGGGGGCAACGCTCGGTCCAGGCACCGTAGGTCGGGGTCACATCCCCGACGGACGACATACCGGCATTGAACTCGCACAGCTCAGGTGTGCACAGGTCTCGAACATTGTCCGTCGGGGATGTAACCCCGACCTTGTATGTTGGTCCCGGACTCGGACAATGGGTGATTGTTCACCGGGGAAACCGTCCCGACCTGGAGGCAGACGAACGTCTGACCTCGCCTGTAGAGCGGTTCCCCGCCTCATTGCTCAGTCCGAGGAGTATCCGGAAGCCACGGTTGTGGACTTCGCATCACAAGGTCGGACGGCATGAAATGCGAGGTCGGGGAACCTGGTGACATTCTGCCCACCCAAGATTCGAGGATCAACTCATGTCGACTTTTGCCGGAATTGATGTCAGCGCCAAGAAACTCGATGTCGCCTGCCTGACAGGCAAGGCAAAACCGGCTTTTGCGCAGTTCGAGCAGAGCCCGGCCGGCCACCGCAAGCTGGTCGCCTACCTGAAAAAGCGCCGCGTCGAGGCGGTGGTGATGGAAGCGACTGGGATCTACTATCTCGACGCCGCCGTGGCGCTGAGCTGGGCCAGCGTGCCGGTCTCGGTCATCAATCCGCGTTCGGCCCACCACTTCGCCGAGGCGATGCTTCAGAGCAGCAAGACCGATCGCATCGATGCCGATCTGCTGGCCCAGTATGCCCAGCGCATGGACCTCAAACCTTGGCAGCCGCCACGGGGAGACTGGCTGGCTCTGCGCGATATCTCGCGCAGAATCAACCAGCTGAGCGGTATGTGCACGGCCGAGAAGAACCGCCTGCATGCCCTCGAGGCCCAGCGCCACACTCGTCAGGCCGTCCTCGAGGACGTCAGATCGCACATCGAGTTGCTCGAGCGCAGCATCGATCGCCTGACGGCTTCAGCCCTGGAACTGATCGAGCAAGATGCCGATCTGGCGCACTATCGGTCCTGCATGACCGCAGCCAAAGGCGTTGCCGATGCCAGCGTGGTGACGCTCCTCGGCGAGCTGTGCATGCTGCCGCTTGAACTGCGCTCGGCCCAGGTCAGCCGGCAGGCCGGGATGGACGTCCGGCTGACCGAATCGGGCAGCAGCGTGGACAAACCCGGCCGGCTCAGCAAGGCGGGCAATGCCTACTTGCGAGCCGCCCTGCACATGCCTTCGCTGAGCCTCATCGTCCACGACAAATACGCCAAGGCGCACTACGAAGCGCTCGTCGAGCGTGGCAAAAAGAAAATGCAGGCACTATGCGCCATCCAGCGCAAGATGCTCACCGGGCTATGGGCCTGCATGAAAACTGGCCAGCCTTTTGATAGCACCAAATTGTTCGCGATCGAGCCCAAAAAGGCTTGACGGGCAACAGAGTATCTACAGCGCTTCAGCATCTACCGATCAATCGCGCGGATGCTTCGGTCCACCGCCCTCGTAGGCGCCCGGCTCGTCCTCGAGAACCAGGTCATCGGCAGATACCTGGTCCAGGGCAGCCTTCTTTTTGAGGAAGGGTGTGGCCACGAGGAAGCCGACGGTGACGACGCCGCAGAAGATGACCACCTGGCGGAAACGCTCCGGGAACTCGCTGACGTTGTCACCGCTGAATTCGCCGGCAAGCAGGCCCGCCAGCAAGTTGCCCAGGGCGGCACCAAAGAACCACATGCCCATCATCTGGCTGTAGTACTTGCGCGGTGAAAGCTTCGATGTGGCAGACAGGCCGATCGGGCTGAGGCAAAGCTCACCGGTAGTATGGAACAGATAGGTCAGCAGGAGCCAGGTCGGCAACACCTGGTCGCCTTCCTGGATCAGGGTGGCGGCGAACCACATGAAACCGAAGCCGATGCCTAGCTGCGCGAACCCGAGCGCGAACTTCATCGGGATCGACGGGTCGAGGTTGCGGCGCCCCAGGGTGATCCACAGCGCCGAAAAGAACGGGGCGAAGATCAGGATATAGAGCGGGTTGAGCGACTGGTACCACTCGGCCGGAACCAGGAAGCCGAGAATATCCCGGCTCGTGTATCGCTCGGCGAACAGGTTCAGCGATGATCCGGCCTGCTCGAAGCCCGACCAGAAAAGCGCCGCCCCGATGAACAGCGCGACCAGCACGATGACTCGGTTCCTTTCCAGCTTGGACAGTGTTCCATCCAGCAGAACGCGCCCGAAGAAGATCGCCGCGACGATGACGATCACGTAGGCGCTGTACTGGGACAGCATGATCGCATTAATCGAGATGAATCCCTCAAGGCCGAGCAAGGCCAGAACAAACAGCAATGCGGCGCCCGCATAGACGGCCCACTTCATCGCATTCGTCTGGCCTGCCTTCTCCGGCGGCGCCGGGTGGGGTTCCTTGCCGAATTCTCCCAGGTGCTTCTGGGTAATCCGGTAGACGATCAGGCCGGCAATCATGCCGATCGCTGCCGCGGCAAAGCCCCAGTGCCAACCCATATTGATTCGCAAATAGCCACAAATAAGCGGCCCCAGGAATGCGCCCAGGTTGATCCCCATGTAGTAGATGACATATCCCGCGTCTCGACGAGCGCCTCCCTCGGGATAGAGCTCGCCCACGCAGCTGGAAATATTGGGCTTGAGTAGGCCGGTGCCGACCACGATCAGAATCAGGCCGAGAAAGAACCCGTAGCTTTCTTCCATCACGCCGAAGCCGGGCAGTGAAAGCACGATATGACCGGCGGCGATGATGATGCCGCCATACCAGATCGCGTTTTGTTGGCCGAAGATGCGGTCAGCCAGCCAGCCGCCGGGCAGCGCCGCCAGGTAGACGCCCGCGGTATACAGACCGTAGATGGCCGACGCGGTCGGATCATCCAGGCCCAGACCACCCTCGGCGATGGCGGCAGTCATGAACAGCACCAACAGGGCGCGCATGCCGTAGTAGCTGAAACGCTCCCACAGCTCGGTGAAAAACAGCGTGCCGAGACCGGCCGGATGGCCGAAGAACTGGCGCTGCCCCGGCACTGCCGGGACCCCCTCGTTATTCTGGGACATCGGTAAATTCCTCATTCATGATTCTGGTCAACCCGGGGAGTTGACCAGAAAACCCCGAGGGAATCAAGGCGGCGCCGGGCGCGGCCGGGTGCCTGTTTCGGCGCTACATGTTGCGCCGATACTCGCCGCCCACCTCGTAAAGGGCGTGCGAAATCTCGCCCAGCGAGCAGGTCTTGACCGCGTCCATCAGCGCCTCGAAGGTATTGCCGCGCTCACGCGCAACCGTCTGCAGGCGCTCCAGCGTTTCGCGCGAGCGCGATTCGTTGCGCCGATTGAAGGCCTGGGCGTTGCGCACCTGCTGCTGCTTTTCTTCCGCGGTCGAACGGGCCAGCTCGATCTCTCCGCTGGCCTGCTCACCGCCCTCGGGCGGCTTGAAAGTATTGACGCCGACCAACGGCAGCGAGCCGTCGTGCTTTTTGTGCTCGTAGTAGAGCGATTCGTCCTGGATCTTGCCGCGCTGGTACATGGTGTCCATCGCGCCGAGCACGCCGCCGCGTTCGGAGATGCGCTCGAACTCGGTATAGACGGCGTTCTCGACCAGGTCGGTGAGCTGGTCGACGATGTAGCTACCCTGGAACGGGTTCTCGTTGTAGTTCAGCCCCAGTTCCTTGTTGATGATCATCTGGATGGCCACCGCCCGCCGCACCGATTCCTCGGTGGGCGTGGTGATCGCCTCGTCGTAGGCGTTGGTGTGCAGGCTGTTGCAGTTATCGAAGATGGCGTAGAGCGCCTGCAGCGTGGTACGGATGTCGTTGAACTGGATCTCCTGCGCGTGCAGCGAGCGGCCCGAGGTCTGGATGTGGTACTTGAGCATCTGCGAGCGCTTGTTGGCGCCGTAGCGCTCGCGCATGGCGCGCGCCCAAATGCGGCGTGCCACCCGGCCGATGACCGAGTATTCCGGGTCCATGCCGTTGGAGAAGAAGAAACTCAGGTTGGGCGCAAAGGCGTTGATGTCCATGCCCCGCGCGAGGTAGTACTCGACGATCGTGAAGCCGTTCGACAGGGTGAACGCGAGCTGGCTGATCGGGTTCGCGCCGGCCTCGGCGATGTGATAGCCCGAGATCGACACCGAGTAGAAGTTGCGAACCCCCTTGTCGATGAAATACTGCTGGATGTCGCCCATCATGTGCAGGGCGAACTCGGTCGAGAAGATGCAGGTGTTCTGGGCCTGGTCCTCCTTGAGGATGTCGGCCTGCACCGTACCCCGGACGACCCTGAGCGTGTCGGCCTTGATCTTCGCGTAGGTCTCGGCGTCGACCAGCTGATCACCGGTGATGCCCAGCATGCCCAGGCCGAGCCCGTCGTTGGTCTTCGGAAGCTCGCCGGTGTACTCGGGAAAGTCGCCGCCCAGCAGTTCGGCACGCTTCTTCTGTGCCGCTTCCCACTGCCCCGATTCCTTCAGGTGCTTTTCGACCTGCTGGTCGACCGCGGTGTTCATGAACATCGCCATGATCATCGGCGCCGGTCCGTTGATGGTCATCGACACCGAGGTCGTCGGATCGGCCAGGTCGAAGCCCGAATAGAGCTTCTTCATGTCGTCGAGCGTGGCGATCGACACGCCCGAGTTGCCGACCTTGCCGTAGATGTCGGGCCGCTCGGCCGGATCCTCGCCGTAGAGCGTGACCGAGTCGAAGGCCGTCGACAGGCGTTTGGCCGGTTGCCCTTCCGAAACATAGTGAAAGCGCCGGTTGGTGCGTTCGGGCGTCCCCTCCCCGGCGAACATGCGGATGGGGTCCTCGTTGGTGCGCCGATACGGGTAGACGCCACCGGTGTAGGGGTAATGGCCCGGCAGATGCTCCTTCATCAGGAACACCAGTTGATCACCCCAATCGCGCGTGGGCGGCGGCGCGATCTTGGGAATCCGCAACTTCGACAGCGATTCACGGTAGTTGGAACCCGAAATCTTCTTGCCGCGCACTTCGTAGCTGTATTCATCGGCCTCGACCGAGGCTTTCAGTTCGGGCCAGGACTTCAGCAGGTCGCGGCCTTCTTCCGGAATGGCCTTCAGGGCTTCGGTGTAGCGGTCGAGGAGCTGTTCGACGATGCGGGCGGTATCGGGTCCATCTCCGGACGGTTTCCGGCTCCCAGCTTCCGGCTTCCGATCGGCTTCGGGAAGCTCCATGGGCGCCGGAAGGCTGCTGACTTCGAGTTCACGCAGCACCTCGTAGTAATGCTGAGCGCGCCTCGCCTCCTCGGCCCAGCCCAGAATGCGTTCGTTGAGCGTGCGGCCCTGCTCGGCGATCTCGGCCAGGTAGCGCACGCGTTTGCCGGGAATGAGCACCGACGGCCTGGGCTCGTGGTCGTCCAGGTCGACCACCGGCCGGAGGTCGCAATGCTTCGTACCCCAGTCCCTCTTCTCACCGCCGACTTCCTGCTCGCGCAGCAGGCGGCACAGGTTGGCGAACATCCAGGTCACGCCCGGATCGTTGAACTGGCTGGCGATGGTCGGATAGACCGGCACGTCCTCGTCGGCCAGGTCGAAGGCCAGGCGGTTGCGCTTCCACTGCTTGCGCACGTCCCGGAGCGCATCCCGTGAGCCCTGCCGGTCGAACTTGTTGAGAATCACCAGATCGGCGAAGTCGAGCATGTCGATCTTTTCAAGCTGGCTGGCCGCGCCATAGTCGGAGGTCATCACATAGGCCGGAAAATCGACCAGGTCGACCACTTCGGAATCCGACTGGCCGATACCCGCGGTCTCCAGGATCACCAGATCGAAGCCCGATGTGCGCAGCAGGGCCAGCGAATCGGCCACGACCTCGGAGGTGGCCAGGTGCTGGCGGCGGGTCGCCATCGAGCGCATGAACACCCGCTCGGAGCGCAGCGAATTCATGCGGATGCGGTCCCCGAGCAGCGCTCCGCCGGTGCGCCGGCGGGTCGGATCGACCGCCAATACGGCGATGCGCATTTCGGGAAAGTACTGCAGAAAGCGGTTGAGCAGTTCGTCGGTCACCGAGGACTTGCCGGCCCCGCCGGTGCCCGTCAGCCCCACCACGGGAACACCATTGAGGGCCTGGGCCGACTTGCGCAGTTGTGCCAGCTCGTGCTCCGAGACGGTCCGGTTCTCGATTGCGGACAGCTTCCGGGCAACTGCCGGGTCACCTTTCTGCTGCCCGTCTGCCGCCGCGGTGGTCATCCGGCTCTGGCGCGCCTGCCGGGTTCGCGCCACCAGGTCGCCGATCATCTCCTTCAGGCCCATCTTCATCCCGTCATCGGGATGGTAGATGCGGGTGACGCCGTAGTCCTCGAGCTCGCGGATCTCGCCCGGCGTGATGGTGCCGCCGCCACCGCCGAAGACCCGGATGTGACCGGCGCCCTGCTCTGCCAGCATGTCGACCATGTACCGGAAATACTCGTTGTGGCCGCCCTGGTAGGAACTGACCGCGATGGCGTCGACGTCCTCGCAGATCGCCGCGCGCACGATTTCGGCCACCGAGCGGTTGTGGCCCAGGTGGATCACCTCGCAACCCTCGGCCTGGATCAGCCGGCGCATCAGGTTGATGGCCGCGTCATGGCCATCGAACAGACTGGCGGCGGTCACGACTCGCAGCGGCAGGTCGGAATCGGCGCCGGGTGCGCTCGAAAGGGTCTCGGCTGTCTGGCTCATCGGCTGTTTCATCAATGGATTTCAGCCCGCCATTGTAGCTCGCCGCAATGAATCAGGCCAAAAACGGCCGGACAGCCGGCAGCGGGATTGGCAAAAGTTTTGCGAAAGCGCGCGGATCTGCGCAATAATTGCCCGCCATGGCTACTGCAAGCACACTCACCACACAGCGACGGCTCGAGAAACCGTCCCCCCAGGTCATGGCACAGCATGCCGAACATGCGGCCGGGTTTCTCAAGCTGATGGCAAACCCGCATCGGCTGATGATCCTGTGTCACCTGCTGGACGCGGAGATGTCGGTCAGTGAGCTCAACAGCCACCTGCCGCTGAGCCAGTCGGCCCTGTCCCAGCATCTGGCGGTGCTGCGCAATGCCGGGCTGGTCGGCACACGCCGCGAACAGCAGACCATCTACTACTCGCTGGCCAGCGACCAGGTGCACGCCGTCATGGCCGTGCTCTACGAGGAGTTCTGCGCTCCCGATTGACCGCGAGCTTGCACGCCGGCCAGGGCAATCAGCAAGGCGATGAACAGGGGAACCAGACGCTCGACGGCATTGCCAGGCGCCTGGGGAAGGAAGCTGATCGCCACGGTCAGGCCGAAGCCGGTCAGCATGGCCGCGAGCCGGTAGCGCGGGCGGACGCTGCCGCGAAACAGCAACACGACCAGCAAGGGGCCGAAGGCATTGCCCAATGCCTGCCAGGCGAACAGCACGCGATCGAAGATCGAGGCCGGAAACCACAGCGCCAGGGCGACGGCGGCGATTCCCAGCAGTACAATCACGGCGCGATCCGTCGCCAGCGAAACCCTTCCCCGCCTGAGATCGTGGCTGACCGCCGACCCGGCCACCAGTAGCTGGCTGTCGGACGTCGACATGATCGCGGCCAGCACACCGCCGGCGATCAGGCCACCCAGCAGCTCGGGCAACAGGTCTACCGCCAGCACGAGCAGAACCGATTCCGCATCGGCCAGTTCCGGCAAGAGAACGCGACCCGACCAGCCCAGCACGACCATGCCAACGTAGATCACGGTCGCCCAGATCAGTGCGATGGCCCGGGCGAAGCGGATTTCACCGCGATCGCGAAGCGCCATGAAACGATTGACGACATGCGGCTGACCGGGATAGCCCAGGCCGATCCCGAACAGGCCGGCGACAAAGACCATCGCCAGCAGCAGGCTCGGCTGATCCACCAGGCGCAGCAGGGCAGGCTCCTCCAGTGCCGCCAGTCCGGATGCCAGGCCGGTCGGCCCGCCGACCGCCACCAGCGCGACCGCGGGCAGCACGATCGCGACGAACAGCATCATGAGCCCCTGCAAGGCATCGGTCACGCTGGCTGCCCAGAAGCCGCCCAGAAAGACATAGGCGATCACGATCGCTGCGCCGAACACGATGGCCGCTCCCGGACCGACCGGCAGGGCCGTGCTGATGGCCGTGCCGGCGGCCTGGAACTGCGAGGCCACGTAGAAGGTGAAACAGAACAGGATGATCAGGGCACCCCAGGCTCTGAGGCGACGCTCGTTTGCTGCGTCACTGCCCCGCGCCAGGAACTCGACCAGGGTCAATGCACCGCTGGCGTGGCTGGCGGGCTGCAGCCGCGGCGCGATGAAGACCCAATTGATGAAAAACCCGGAAACGATGGCGGGCACCAGCCACAGCGCCTGCAGGCCCCAGGCCCAGGCGGCACCGCTAACACCGAGAAGGGTCCAGGCCGACGACGAGCTGGCCGACGCACTAAGCGCGGCAACGACCGGGCCCATGCGCCGGCCGGCCAGGTGGAAATCGGCGGTGTCGCCCACCCTCTTCTGCGCCCAAATGCCGATGGACAGCAGCACGACCAGGTAAACCACGAGCGTGGCGGCCACCATGAACATTCCCTCGAGCAGTCACAACTGCGCACAATGTAGCAGATGGGCCGACTGTCGCCGGCGGCCGGGCCGCCGGCGGGCGTGGTCAGAACTTCCAGTTGAAGCGCACGTACAGGTCGCGATCGCGCTGCAGGCGCTCGGCGCCAACGCGCCGTTCGATTTCGTCACGAATTCGAAACCGAACGGTCATCCGGAAGTCCTGCGTGAAGTAGTGCTGGTAGCGAACTTCGTACAGATCGTCGTTGTTGCGAAAATCGTTCGAAATCAGCCAGCCGGACTCGACATGGCCGTAGACCACACCCAGATGGTGATCCGGCAGGAAGTCGAACACATTGGCACTGATCTGGTAGCCATCGCCGTCGACGTCGTCAGTGCCGGTTCCGACCAGCATCACGCTCTCGCGCGGCGTATTGAAGGCGTGACCATATTCACCGGCCAGAACGAAGCGCGAACCGGCATCGCCAATCGGCCACTCGGCGGCCATCTTGGCCGTCGCCACCAGGTAGTCCTCGCGTCGAGGATCGGAAGTCCCAAGAGGTGCCAGCGCATCGGGCATCCAGTTGAGTGTCAGCATGCGCATCGAGATCGGACCCCAGCGCTCGGTCGAACGCAGGCCCAGATAGGTGCCGAGCCGGCTGCCGGAGTCACTGAAGTCGATCGGTCCACGGAAGGTGTTACCCGTCCCGCGGCGGTGGTTGAGTTGCGCGATCACATGGCCTTCCCAGCCGCCGCCGAGCTGGCTGATCCAGTACGCGCCGTCGGTCCAGCCGATGCCGACGTTGGAGGCGTCGTTTCGGTCGATGCTCTTGCCCGGCACCACCGGCAGGTTGAAGTTGGTCAGGAACCGACCGATCCGCAGCTGGTGGCGCTCGGCCTGGTCGGTCCAGCGGAAGTAGAACTCGTCGATATGGACTTCACCCGGACGCGTTCCCGTGCCCGTGGCGCGATAGCGCTCGAACTCGAATCCGAAATCGTTCCCTCCGGTGGTCATCCAGGTCGCGACACGGCCCCGGAACAGCCAGCGCTCGGACAGTTCTCGCTGGGCAAAGACGCGAAGCCTCGAACGCAGACTCTCGTCACTGCTGGTAAAGCCGTCACGTCCGTCCCGTTCGCTGGCATAGAATCCGCCGCGAAGATCACCGCCGAACTCCCAGGCCGAGCCCTCCTGCGCCTGCAGGCCGGAAGCCATCAGGGCACCCAGCACCAGCGCTGCGACATTGCGGACCGTCGTGGTCATGATTGGTCGATCTGTCATGGTCAATCACCTTGCGTCATGAATCGGGTCGAGTCGAACTGCAGGCGGGGCACTACAGCGACGGATGGCGATTGTGTGGCAGCAATATGACAACTGCGTGACGATGTCACGCTGCTGCCGCAAAAATTTCATGCAACCGACATTCAGCGCTCCTGCCGCAGCGCCGCAAGCCGGCGCTCGACCTCGGCCAGCTCGGCCTCGGCGACCCGCGCGATCTCGAGCAGGGTCTCCTGGTTCTCGAGCTGCTGCGCCTGATCCTCGAGGTCACGCTCCAGGCCACCGCCCAGATCGCGGCGAATGGCCGCCAGACGATCGCGCAGGGCATCACGCCGCTCCAACAATTGCTTGCGTTCCATCACCAACTCCGGATCCGAAGTGCAGGCGATCATCATGGATCCGTCTGGCAACGGTCACATTGATCAGGGTCAATCGAGCGGGGAAACAATCAGGGAGAAGCGTCCGACTCCCGCAGGCCGCGGGCCGGCAACTCACCGGCACTGACCAGCCGTTCGATACGGGAAAACACCTCGGCCCGGCCGAACGGCTTTTTCATGAAGTCGTCCGCACCGATCTTCTTGAGGTAGAACTGCTCGACCGCCTGCGGGTTGCCGCTGATCATGATCACCGGCACCGACTCCGTTGCCGGAATTCGACGCAGCTTTCGCAGCGCCGTGAAACCACTCATGCCGGGCAGGACGATATCGAGAAAGATCAGGTCAGGCGGGTCCTGGGCAACCAGCTCGAGCGCCTCTTCGGCACTTTCGGCGCTGCTGGCTTCATATCCGTTCTGCCGCAGCATATGGCTCAGGGCGGCGACAATGGTGCGGGAATCGTCGATGATCAGCACCCGCAGCCCGCGACGAGCGTGCAGGCGACGGCGACGGCGACGATCGTCGGGCTGGCGCATTCCCAGCAGCCGACGAAATCGATCCAACTGGCTCATCGAGGCTCCCTCTGGTCCCGATCGGCGGAATGTCAGTCCCGATTATTCCGCAAGCGCGCGCGCGAAGCAAAGAATCCCGCTCATTCGAACACCAGGGAGAGCGAGCGCATGTCGATCCCGTTGCTGCCGTCGGGCAGCACCTCGGCCACCCTGATTGGCGCATCACCAGTCTCCGGACGATGACGGGCCAGGTCGAGCGTTTCGGCCAGGCGGTAGCCCGCCCCGTCCCCGGTGGGCTCGATCACGCGCACCAGCGGCAGCAGACCGCGGCCTTCGCGCGCCTGCAGCACCAGCGCGAGCTGGTTGTTTGTCAGCCGCACCAGGGTCCCGGGCGTGACCCAGCCCAGGAACTGGGTGAAAGCCTCGACCATGGGGCCGTCGAACTGGCGGTTGCGCTGTTTCCACAGGATGCCGAGCGCGTCATGATGCGACCGGGCAGGATCGTAGACACGCTCCGAGGTAATCGCGTCATAGGCGTCGACGATCGCCACCAGCCGTGCCAGCATGGGTATCTCCTGGTGCCGCAGTCCGTGCGGATAGCCACTGCCGTCCGGCCGCTCATGATGGTGCAACACGGCGGCCAGGACGGGCTCGGGCATCCCGCCTTCGGTGGAGATCAGCTCATGACCGATGGTGGTATGACCCTTGATGACCTCGAACTCCTCCGGCGTCAGGCGCCCCGGCTTGTTCAGGATTTCCGTCGGTATCTGCATCTTGCCCAGGTCGTGCAGCAGGCCCGCCAGCCCGGCGTGCTCCACCTTGTTCCTGTCCCAGGCCAGCGCGTGAGCAAGCCCGATCGCCAGGATCGAGACGTTGATGCAATGACGCGCGGTGTAGTCGTCTCGCTCCTTGATGCGGGTCAGCCAGACCAGCGCCGCGGTGTGCTGATCCAGCACTTCGGCCAGCTCGCCCACCACCTCGCGGGCGGAATCGACGTTGATGTTCTTGCCGGCACGGAACTGCTCGGCCAGCTCGTGAACGCGCAGGTCGAGTCCATCGTAGACCGCAAGGGCGACCTCGAGAGTTTCGGCGCTGACCTCGCCGCGGACGGCAGGCACTGCCGCAAGACGGCCGCCTGCACCATCGGACGTGTCGGACTCGGGCCGGGGTGGCAGACGGCGGGCCGGAATGCTCTTGTTGGGACTGCGCGCATGGGAAATCACCACCCATGCACAGTGTTCCTTCATCCAGGCCCTCTTTGCATCGCTGTCGATCAGCACGCCCTGGAGCGGAAAGCGGGTCTGGGACCAGGGGATGTCCAGGCGCGTGACGAAGTGCCCGATCTGTAGATCGGACGGATCGACCCGGCTTTCGAACGCCCAACCGGACTCGTGATCGGGCATGTCTGTTCCCCTTGCTCTCGCGCCCTTTCCGAACCCCGATACTAGCCCCATGCCGAGGCCCGTGTCCAGAATGCGCGCCGCAGACCCGGGCTCAGTCGAGCACGGCGACCAGCATGGCCTTGATGTTGATGCCCGGCAGTCCGTCGGGCAGAACCTCCTCGATATGGATCAGTGGGTTGCCGTCCTCGTCGCGCATTTCAGCCAGGTCGAGGCGTTCGCCCGGGCGATATCCGGCCGCACCCTGAGAAAGCTTTCTCACAACCGGGTAGAAACCGTGAACAATATTGGTTTCCTCGACGATGGCCAGCTCGCCGCTCGAGAGCCTCACCAGTGTGCCTGGTGCAACCCAGCCGAGAAAATGGATAAAGGTCTCGACCATGTGGCGGTCGAACTTGTGCGATCGACCACGCCACAGTACGCCCAGCGCATCGTGGTGCGAACGGGCCGCTCGATAGCTGCGCTGGGAGGTGACCGCGTCGTAGACGTCGACAATGGAAACCAGCCTTGATATACGATTGATATCACTGGCCTTCTTGCCGTAGGGATAGCCCTTTCCGTCACTTCGCTCATGGTGCTCCAGCGCGGCCAGCGCAACCACGGGGTCGAGGTCGTCACGCGCCGACAGCAGCTCGTGACCCTTGAGCGTGTGGGTCTTGACGTGCCGGAACTCCTCTTCGTTGAGCAGATCGGGCTTGTTCAGGATGGACTGGTCGATCTCGACATTGCCGACGTCATGGAGCAGCGCCGCCAGCCCGGCCCGTTCGATCTCGTCGGGCGGCCATTCAAGCGCATGCGCCAGCCCGAGCGCGAGGATGGCCGAATTGATCGAATGCTGCGCGGTGTAGTCGTCCCGGTCCTTGATGCGCGTCAGCCAGACCATGGCGGCCAGGTTCTGCTGCAGGTAACCGGCCAGTTCCGCGACCACCTTTTCCGCTGTCTTGATCTCCAGCGTTCCGCGCCCGGAAAAGCCGCGAATGAGCTGGCGCGCCTGGGCGTCGAGCAGGTTGTAGGCGCGCAGCGACACGCCAATGCTGTCCTTGTCGAGGCGGTTGCCGCGCAGGGCGTTGATGGGGGCATCCGGGCGGGTCGACTGGCGCTGTGCTTCGGACTGCTGCTGGTCGCGTGGCTGCGCTCCGCCGTGTCGGCGAGCCTGCGGCGGCGTGTCACTGCGCTCGTGATCGATCACTACCCACTCGCAGTGGTCCTCGAACCAGGTCCGAGTTTCCTCCGAGTCGATCAGCACGCCCTGCAACGGGAACGGGGTGTCGATCCAGGGGATGTCCAGGCGCACAACGAAATTGCCCACCTCCAGGTCGGCGGGGTGAACGATCATTTCGCGCGTCCAGATCGAGTCGCTTTGTGACTTGTCTCGGGCCATTTCCTGTCACGCTGATACTGCGCCGTCATTATGCCAGCATTCTTCCGCCCGACTGCACCAGAGTGGCTGAACGATCGCGGATCGGCCGGACTGGGCGGTCATGAAAACGTCACAAAACTGGTACAATCCGCGCCAGTTCACCGCCGGCTGCGGGCCGCCGAAGGCAAAACCCTCATGAATCCAAGCGGTTATATTTCCCGCGTGTTCGGACAGTCGCCGGTCCGCCCGCTGCAGGAACATATCGAAAAGGCTGCGGCCTGCGCCCGCGAGCTACCCGATTTCGTGGGCGCGGCGCAGGCCGGCGACTGGGAACGGGCCGGTGAAGTGCGCAAGCGCATCGTCAACCTGGAACATCAGGCCGATGATCTCAAGCGCGACTTGCGCCTGAACCTGCCGCGCAGCCTGTTCATGCCGGTCGCGCGCACCGACGTACTTGAAATGCTCTCGGTTCAGGATCGGATCGCCAACAAGGCGCGTGACATTTCCGGGCTCATGCTCGGTCGACAGATGACCTTCCCGCAGTCCTTGCAGGAACTCTATCTGCAGTTCGTCTCCCGCTGCCTGGACGCGGTCGGGCAGGCCCACGAGACCGTCAACGAGCTCGACGAGCTGTTCGAGACCGGCTTTCGCGGCAGCGAGATCGACCTGGTCATGTCGATGATCAAGGAACTCGACCGGATCGAGAACGACAGCGACAGCCTGCAGGTCAAGTTGCGCGCCAGACTGTTCGAGATCGAGAAGGAACTGCCGCCCATCGACGTGATGTTTCTCTACAAGGTCATCGACTGGACCGGCGACCTGGGCGATCTGGCGCAGCGCGTAGGCAGCCGTCTCCATCTCATGATCGCGCGCTAGGCACAGCCCGAAGGGGTTCCAGAGGGAATACATGGAACAGGCGATTTTCTACATCATCCTGGCGGCCCTGTTCGGCCTGTTCATGGCCTGGGGCATTGGCGCCAATGATGTGGCCAACGCCATGGCGCCCTCGGTCGGTTCGCGTGCCATCACCATCAAGCAGGCCATCCTGATTGCCGGCATTTTCGAGTTTGGCGGCGCCGTGCTTGCTGGCGGCGGCGTCACCAGCACGATTCGCAAGGGCATCGTCGATGCGTCATTGCTTCAGGGGCAACCGGAACTGCTGGTGTTCGGAATGCTGGCTTCTCTGCTTGCCGCCGGCACCTGGCTGATGCTGGCGTCGGCGCGTGGCTGGCCGGTTTCGACAACGCACACGATCATCGGCGCCGTGGTCGGCTTCGCTGCCATCGGTATTGGCTTCTCGACCGTTCACTGGGACCAGGTTGGCACCATCGTGATGAGCTGGGTGGTCAGTCCTTTGCTGGCCGGCTTCATCGCCTGGCTGCTTTTTACCAGTGTCCAGCGACTGGTTCTGGATCGCGATGACCCACTGAAACAGGCGCGCCGCTGGGTGCCCGGCTACATCTTCCTGGCCGGTTTCTTCATGACCCTGGTAACCGTCTTCAAAGGCCTCAAGCACATCGGAATCGAGCTCGACCAGGCTCATGCCTATGGCCTGGCCGTGATCCTGGGCGGCCTTATCGCCGGCATCGGCACGCTATTCATCATGCGGATACCGGACGTCGACCTGCAGGATACGGACTTCCACTACTACACCGTCGAGCGGATCTTCGGCGTCCTGATGGTCGTCACCGCCTGCTCCATGGCTTTCGCGCACGGCTCCAACGATGTTGCCAACGCGATCGGGCCGGTTGCAGCCGTCGTGAGCGTGGCCAGCAGCGGCAGCGTTGACCAGCAGGCCATCGTGCCGGTCTGGATCCTGATTCTGGGCGGCGCCGGCATCGTGATCGGCCTGGCCACCTACGGTCACCGCGTGATCGCCACGGTCGGCAGCAACATCACGGCCCTCACACCCAGCCGCGGCTTTGCCGCCGGTCTGGCCGCGGCGGCCACCATCGTCATGGCCTCGGGCACCGGCCTGCCGATTTCGACCACGCACACGGTCGTGGGCGCGATCCTGGGCGTGGGCCTGGCCCGCGGCATCGCGGCCATCAATCTGCAGACCGTGGGCTCGATCTTCATGTCCTGGATCATCACGATTCCGGCCGGTGCGCTGCTGTCGGTCGTCTTTTTCCTGGTGATTCGCGCCATTGCCGGCTGATCGTGCGGTGACTTGACCTGTCTGGCCCAATCAACTATATTAGTTAAACCTTATTTAGCGCTCGCGCCGCCGCTCAACGCGGATGGGCTCGGGCCCGTCGAGTCCCATGCCGTCCGATTGCAGGCCCGCGCCCGCAGAATTCGCCGACCTGAACAGCGACCAGGCCAGGCAGGCCGCCACCCTGCTCCGGGCGCTGGCCAATCCCACCCGCCTGATGCTCCTGTGTTCGCTGGTGGAAGGCGAACACTCGGTCGGCGAACTCAACGAGCGCGTACCCCTGAGCCAGTCGGCCCTATCCCAGCATCTCGCCCGACTGCGGGAAGAGAAGCTGGTGGCCACCCGCCGTCAGTCCCAGACCATCTTCTATCGCATCGCCGACCCCATGGTGCTGGAGCTGATCGCCCCCCTGCACCGTCGTTTCTGCCGACCCGGTCGACCGGCCGAGACTTGCTGAACAGCAAAGCTTGACATAATATTAGTACCTGCTTATATTTAGTCCGTCCTCATCGTTCGGGAGCCAATCCATGAACATCGACCGACTGGTTTTCGCCTTTGCCGGCTTCATGATCCTCCTGAGCCTGGCTCTGTCGCAGTTCCACAGCGTCTACTGGCTGCTGCTGACTGCCTTCGTCGGGCTCAACATGCTGCAGGCCGCATTCACCGGCTTCTGCCCGCTGGCAAGAATCCTTAAATCCATGGGCAAGCAGCCTGGAAGAGCCTTCGACTGATGCAATCGTTCAGGCTACTGATCACCGCTACGCTGGCTGCGATCGCCGCCGGCGCAGCGGCCGAGGATCCCGCCCCGGCCTGGGTCGACCAGGCCCGGGCCGGCGCCGGCGCGC
>SR_TP_S13solDRAFT_1000220_pt1 | contig 27193 bp, 27 predicted proteins | sample SodReaTP_S13sol_FD_11159 | JGI IMG/M metagenome (IMG submission 11159)
ACTGACAGGGGTCAAACCATGAGCAACATCATTCAGCAGCTGGAAGCGGAGCAGATGAACCGCGAAGTGCCCGACTTTACCCCCGGTGATACCGTGGTGGTGCAGGTCAAGGTGAAGGAAGGCAACCGTGAGCGTCTGCAGGCCTTTGAAGGCGTGGTCATCGCCAAGCGCAACCGCGGTCTGAACTCCGCGTTCACCGTGCGCAAGATCTCCCATGGCGAAGGGGTGGAACGTGTGTTCCAGACCTACAGCCCGTCGGTGGCCGAGATCCAGATCAAGCGCCGTGGTGCCGTGCGCCGCGCCAAGCTCTACTACCTGCGTGATCTGACCGGCAAGGCCGCTCGCATCAAGGAAGACATCAAGCGGACCTGATCCATACGGTTCAGCACAAAAAAACGCCCCGATCGGGGCGTTTTTTTGTGCGCGTGTGTTTTGTCTCTCGCCGCCGGTCCCCGGCCCGTTGTAGGTTATGCTTCTGACCACGACCACAACTGATCAAGCCTTCATGTCCCGTCACCTGCTGCCCATCCTGATCCTGCTCTTCCTGTCCGTGGCCCATGCCGATCCCGTGGCGGATGAGGCCCTCGGGCTTGCCCGCCTGGGTGCTGCGGACCTGGCCCTGTCCATGCTCGACCGCCAGGCCCCGGATCGTATCGCCCATCAGGATCGCTGGTTGGCCCGGGAGCGGGCTCGCTTTGAAATCCTGGGTATGGAACAGCGCTGGCAGGCGGTGGTGGATCGAGCAGAGCGCCTGCCCGCTGGCCTGCCCCGGGATTTCCTCATCTGGGCACGAACCCGGGAGGCCCATGCCCATCTGTCCCTGGAGCAGGGAGAGCAGGCGCGCGCCGTACTGAGAGACCTGATCTGGTTCTCCGGTGGTGAGGTGAGTGCTGTCTGGATGGATGCCTGGCGCCGCATGCTGGCCCAGAGCTACTGGCAGGACGGGCTGGCGGACGATGCCCTGTCCACCCTGCGCCGCCTGCGCCAGGACCGGGGAGACGACGCGCAGATCCCATTGCAGCTGGAGGCGCGGGTGTTCATGGATCGTGATCAGGCCCAGGAGGCTGCCCGCATCCTGGCCGGTGAAACGGGGCATGAGCCCCGCGCCCTGCGAGCACTGGCCCTGCTCAGGTCCGGTGCCGAGTCTGCAGGTGATTTGCGCCGGGCCATGGTGCAGGCGGCTTCAGCTGAGGGGCTTTCCCCCGTGGATCGGGCCCGTTACCTGGCGGTGGCCGCCCTGGCGGCCGGTGAAGGCGAGGACCTGAAGCTGCGGGTTAGCAGTCTGGAGCAGGCCTTCACTCTTCAGGGACAGTTGCCCCGGGATGAGCAGATGTTGCGTCTGCACGAGGACGCCCTCTGGCAGGCCTACCTGGAGCTCGGCGAACGCCTGGGCAATGAGCGACAGTTGCTCATTGGTGATGACGGACCCTGGCTTGAGCTGGCGCAAGCCCTGAGCAGGCAAGAGGCCGTGGAGGCGCGGGCCTTGCGTGCGGTGGTGGCCCTGCGCGGTGGTGCTGAGGCCGAGCGTGAGACCGCTCACCGCCAGTTGAGTGAGGAACTGCTTGCCGGGGAGGGGGGCGAGGCGCTGCTCAATGTCCTGTACCTGAGCGGCGAGCGCTTCGGCGCCCCGGAACGCGTGCCGGCGCCGGTGCGACATCTGCTGGCGGAAAATGCCATGGTCCGGGGCGACGTGGATACCGCCTCGCGCCTGATGGCGAATCTCGCCGCGCCGCCCGAAGGTGTCGACGGCTTCGAATGGGGCCTGCGCCGTGCCCGGGTGCTGATACTGGGCGGACAGGAGGAGGCGGGCATCGATGCGCTCTATGACCTGCTGGCGCAAGTGCGGCGTCTGGAGGCCGAGCAGGCGGATCGTTTCATGCAGGTGTTGTTCGATCTGCAGACCCTGCGCCGCCATGATGCCGCCGTGCACCTGTTTCGGGCCGTGGGGCCACGTCTGGAAGAACCGCGCCAGGCCCGTGAGGTGCTCTACTGGGAGGCGGATTCCCACAAGGCCCTGGGCCAGAATGAGGAGGCGGCACGTCTGTACCTGCATTCCGCGAACCAGGGAGACGGCCCTGCCGACCCCTGGGGCATCACGGCGCGTTTCCAGGCCGCCGGTGCCCTGGCCGAGGCCGGTCTGATCTCCGATGCGAGGGCCCTTTACGGTGATCTCCTGCGGGTCACCCGCGAGCCGGAGCGACGGGTGTTGCTGCGCCAGCGCCTGCAGCAGCTGGAATTGCGCTGACATCCCGGACGTTCGCCCCATCGGATGCTGCCGTCTGTCATTTGCCCGTCCTGGGCTAAAGATTTCCTGCCTGCCTGCCGATAGGATCAGATAACGGGTCCTCGCAGGGTTGGGGACGCAAGCATCTATGATGACATCGAGGCCCCGCCGGATCACCCCGTGATCCGCGTAAAACCCCTGGGACCCGCCACCGCTGGAGATCCGATCATGCCCCGCTTTTTTGCCAATATTTCCATCCGACTCAAACTGTTGATGGGCTTTGCCTTTGTACTGGCCATCCTGCTGATCGTGTCGCTCATCGGCTTGCGCGGTCTGCAGTCCACACGGGTGATGGTGGATGAGGTGGTCCGCGAGGTGCAGCCGGTGACCCTGGCGGCCATGGAGGTGGACAGCGCGCTGCACAACGCCGCTTCTTCCCTGGGGTTCTATCTCATGAGCAAGGAAGACGTGCACCGTGCCGCCTACGACAACAACCTGGCACGGCTCGATCAGGCCGTGAAGGGGCTGATGGCAGCACCCCTGGTGCAGCGGGTGGACGAGCTCAAGGCACTGGCTACGACCATTGCTGCGGAGACGGGTAGCTTCATGGACTATCGGGACGAGATGGTGACACTGGCCACGGACCTGAACCGCAACATGCCGGCCATGGAGATCTCCGCGTCGCGGCTCAACCCGGTCTCCCAGGAGATGTTGCAGAACATGTCGCAGCTGGCCTCCTCGGAAATGGACGAGGTGGCCAATGAGACCCGCCGGGAACTGCTCAATGATATGCACGAGCTGCGTTATTCGCAGAGCAACATCATGAGCGGCATCCGTGGCTTCATTGCCTTCCAGGACACAGCTTCCCGGGAGAACACCCAGCTGTATCTCAATCGTAACCGCAACCTGCTGGAGTCTCTGCAGGAGCGCAGCTACCTGCTTAACTTCGAGCAGGAGATGTCCCTGGAGGAACTGGTTCGACTGCAGGGGGAGCTGGAGACTCACCTGGGGGAGCTATTCCGCGTCCATGGCAGTGAACAGTCTCACCGTGATGCATTCCTGATCCGTACCGAGGTGGGGCCGTTGTTGCTGCAAAGCAAGGAGCGCATCAACGATCTGGTCTCGCGTCTGGAACGCCGTACCATGGAGACCAGTGATGCCCTGGTGGAACAGGGTCAGACCGCCCAGCGGGTGATGCTGACCTTCCTGCTCATCGGTCTTGCCCTCGGTATTCTGGCAGCGGTGTTGCTGGCCAGTGCCATCGTGCGCCCCCTGCGTCAGGCCATCGGTGCCATGGAGGATATCGCCCAGGGTGAAGGAGATCTGACCCGCACCCTCAAGGAACAGGGCGGACCGGAACTCTCTGCCCTGGCGCGGGCCTTCAACCAGTTCGTGGAAAAGATCCGCAACACCCTGGGGCAGGTGACCGATGCGGTGACCCAGCTGTCCAGTGCCGCGGAACAGATGTCGGCGATCACCTCGGAGACCAACGAAGGTGTGGATCGTCAGCGCAACGAGACCGATCGCGTGGCCACCGCCATGAACGAGATGTTCAGCACCTCCCAGGAGGTGGCCGGTAACGCCAGTGCCGCCGCGGAGGCCACCCATTCCGCCGATGACGCCACCCGCGAAGGCGAGCGCATCGTCAGCGATGCCATCGCCTCCATCACGGACCTGGCCCACGAGGTGGAAAACGCCGCGGGTGTTATCGACACCCTGGGACAGGATGCCGAAAAGATCGACTCGGTGATGGACGTGATCCGTGGCATCGCCGAACAGACCAACCTGCTGGCGCTTAATGCGGCCATCGAGGCGGCCCGTGCCGGTGAACAGGGTCGCGGTTTCGCCGTGGTGGCCGACGAGGTGCGAACCCTGGCCTCGCGCACCCAGGACTCCACCCGGGAGATCCAGCAGATGATCGAGCGACTGCAGGGTGCCTCACGCCGTGCAGTGGAGGTGATGGACGCGGGCCGCAAGCGTGCCCACTCCACGGTGGAGGCCGCCAACGGTGCCAGGGCCTCCCTCACCACCATTGCCACCTCGGTGAAGACCATCAACGACATGAACACCCAGATCGCCGTGGCATCGAAGGAGCAGAGCCAGGTGGCCGAGGAGATGAACCGCAACGTGGTGAATATCAGTGATGTGGCTGAGGTGAACGCCCGGGCGGCAGGGCAGGTGGCCAGCGCCACCGAAGATCTTTCACGCCTGGCGGCAGACCTGCGTCAGCTGGTTTCCCAGTTCAAGCTTTGATGCGCAGTCTTCAGGGCACCTAAATTTGCGCTCTCGGCGTTGCAAATCTTCGCAATAGCACGCTATTTCGTGCGATATGCGCCTTGATAGCACGAATTTGAGCGTCCAATCTGACGCATTCAGAATAATTAGAGGTGCCCTTCACCGGTTGGCAGGCGGTGAAGGCTTTGGGTACATTGGTGGCTTGCCTCACAGAGTGCCACCGCCATGTCCCCTGATGCCGTCATTTCATCTCCGCTGGGTCGTCTTGGCATCCGTTGCCAGGACGGCGCGCTGACTGCCCTGACCTACCTGTCAGATACCGAAGCCTTGCGAGCACCCACGGGGCTTGCCGCCGAGGTGGCTGATCAGCTGGATCAGTACTTCTCGAACCCCGACTTTCGTTTCGAGCTTCCCTTCAAGACCGACGGTACGGACTTTCAACGGCGTGTGTGGTCAGCCCTTGCGGATATTCCACGTGGTGAATTGCGCAGCTACGGAGAGCTGGCGCGTGAGTTGCAGACGGGGCCGCGTGCCGTCGGTGGCGCCTGCGCACGCAACCCGATCATCATCGTGGTGCCCTGTCATCGAGTCGTGCCCGTCTCGGGAGGACTCGGTGGTTATGGGGGCAGTGGGAGCGGTGCGGGCGTGGACGTCAAGGCGTGGCTCGTGCGCCATGAATGCGCCCGTCTTCACGGTCGCCCGGTCGTACCCTGATGTTTGTTCGCATTAGCGATGCGTGGAAATGCCGTAATAAAATTCAAGAATAAATATTAGTGCGAACTAATGTTTTGGTCTCGAATCATCCCATGTGCAGTGTATTACGCAGCCGATCTATATTAGAACTTTCTGTTGCTTTTCTGTTCCTTGACATTATGCATGGGCTTTATCAGTCTATACCCGCAGTCACGAGGATGGCGTAAGGGGATTACCGTCCTTGGGGCTATAACAAGAAAGCCGTCGCAATTGGGAGATTGGTATGCAAACCAGGGCTAAGTCAGCATGGGCATTGGCACCATGTAAAGATTTGTCCGGGCACCAGAACACCACTCCAGTCAGCAGTCTTGAAACTTGATAACTTGTGGCACAGCCGAGCCATGTGTCCGACCCTTTCTGTGAATAACTCAATGTTGCACACACGCAGGGACGGCGTGCCGGTCGGTTTGTCAGCCACTACACGAAGTGAATCTTTTGATGGAGGTTTCCATGATTAAAAAAGCCTTACTGGCGCTGCCTGTGGCCCTGGTTCTTGGGTCCACGGCCTACGCGGATTCGACGAAGGCCCCCGAAGAAGTTCTTGAGGGGCTGATCAATTCGGTCGATTCCATGTACCTCACCCAGAGTGAACAGAACCTGATGATGATGGCGGATAACCCCGCCCTGTGGACTGCCGAGGATGGCAAGGCTCTGTTCCATGCCCCTCGCGGCCCCAACAATGTCTCCCTGGAGACCTGTGACTTCGGCAAGGGCCCCGGTGTCCTGGAAGGCGCCTACGTCGAAATGCCGCGCTATTTCGCGGACACCGGCAAGGTCATGGATCTGGAAACCCGTCTGATTCACTGCATGAAGACCATCCAGGGCTTCCCAGCTGACGACAAGGCCATCACCACGGTGCATGGTTCCAACTCCGACCACATGAAGCTGCAGACCTACATTGCCAGCTACTCCAATGGCATGCCGTGGGCCCCCAGCCAGAGTCACCCCATGGAAAAGGCCATGCGTGATGCCGGTGAGGAGATGTTCTACCGTCGTGCTGGCTCTCTGGACATGAGCTGCCAGACCTGCCACAGCGAGAGCGGTAAGCGTATTCGTGCTTCCGTCCTGCCTAACGCTGAAGTGCCTCAGGAATGGACCAAGGCCATCTCCTGGCCCGCCTTCCGCGTGGGCCACCAGAACGTGCGCAGCACCCAGCACCGTGTCCGCGGTTGCTACTGGCAGATGCGTCAGGGTCGGATCGAAGCAGGTTCCGATGCCTCCATCGCGCTGATTTCCTACTGGACCGATGTGGCTCGCGGCCAGCCGGCAATCCTGCCTGACATGAAGCGCTGATCCCGGACGCATACAGGAGATTTGTAATGATGAAAAAGAAGACCCCTTTTGCGGCTGGGCTTGCCGCTCTTGCAACACTCGCGATCGCTGTTGGTTGCGCCGGCACCGATGTCGGTGATTCCGGCAAGGCCGATTACACCAAGATGAGCTCCAAGGAGCTGGCCGAGCACCTGATCTTCAACGAAGGCGGGTTCCGTCTCGGCCAGGCCACCCAGGAAGGTGGCACGGTGCGCGATCGCCAGACCCAGGATGAGATGCAGAAGATCTGCACGGAGACGCGCAACCAGCCGTCCCCGCAGCAGGCCGGCCAGATCATCTCCGATGCCCGCGCTTCCATTCAGTATCCGGAAGGCGGCATTCAGCTGGGTGACTGGAAGAAGGGCCGCGAGCTGGCCTGGTCCGGTTTCGGCTTCCGCGTCGGGCACAACACCGACGATCACAGCAACCGTGAGGTGGGTGGCAACTGCTACAACTGCCACGCCATGGCTACCGACCGTCAGGGCGGTAACCTGGGCCCCAGCCTCACCGGCTATGGCAAGAGCCGTGGCAACAACGAGGCGACTCGTCGTTTTGTCTACGAGATCATCTACAACGCCCACGCCTACTTCCCCTGCACCAACATGCCGCGGATGGGCGCCAACGGTCTGCTGAGCCAGCAGGCGATTGCCGACATCATGGCCTACGTGCTTGACCCGGCTTCTCCGGTCAACAAGTAAGCTTTCGATGTCATAGCTGTTGCCTGCGGGAACAGCGAAGCCTTGAGGCCACCGGCAAATGCCGGTGGCCTTTTTTGTTTCCGGGTGCCGAGACTGGCCTTGATAATAAGTAAATAAGCTGTTTCTTATTCTTCTTGACTCCGTCCGCCGTTAGCTCATATTTAGATTGCCGTCATTACCGATCCTCGCTTCCGTTCGGGGTCGTGATGCGGTTGCTCCGTCGGCAGGACGTCCAGGTCTGTCGGTGGTGTGACGACTGTAGCGTTCCAGACAGTAGTGTCCCCCCACGTTCTGCCTCGACGAGGCCGCGCCTATTCCAGGGCTGGGCCATCGTGCGGTGCATATCATCCCCTTAACCGAAGTCACCCCTGTGGTGGAGGTTTCTCCATGATGAAGAACATGATGCTGGGCCTGCCCGTGGCCCTGGCGATCGGTGTCGCAGTCCATGCGCAACCGGCGAAGGACCCTGTGCAGGTGCTCGAGGAATTGATTGGTCAGGCGGATTCCGCCTACCTGACCCAGAGCGAACAAAACCTGATGATGATGGCGGACAATCCGGCCCTGTGGACCATGGAGGATGGCAAGGTCCTGTTTCACACCCCGCGTGGCCCCAACAACCTCTCCCTGGAAAGCTGCGATTTTGGCAAGGGCGCCGGTGTACTGGCAGGTGCCTACACAGAACTACCACGCTACTTTCCTGATACCGGCAGGGTCATGGACCTGGAAAGCCGCCTGGTGCATTGCATGAGCACCATCCAGGGTTTCCCTGCCGATGATCCTGCGCTGCGGCTGCGTGACGGTTCCAACTCGGATCACATGAAGCTGCAGACCTACATCGCCGCCCAGTCCAGTGGCATGCCCTGGAATCCACCCATGGGCCATCCCCTGGAGAAGTCTATGCGCGATGCCGGCGAGTACATCTTTTATCGGCGCGCGGGCACTATGGATTTCAACTGTGCCACCTGCCACACCCAGAGCGCCAAGCGTATCCGCGCCTCGGTGCTGCCCAACGCGGCCGCACCCGAGGAGTGGACCAAGGCGGTCTCCTGGCCAGCCTTCCGCGTAGGCCACGACCACGTGCGCAGCAGTCAGCACCGGGTGCGTGAGTGTTACTGGCAGATGCGTCACGCGGTGCCGGTCGGTGGCTCCGATGCCACCATCGCGTTGATCTCCTACTGGACCGACCTGGCCCGTGGCCAGCCGGCCATCCTGCCTGACATGAAACGCTGATTCTGATGCGGACTGGAGACTTGAGATGATGACCCTGAACATTACCCGCATTGCGGCCGGGTTGGCCGCGATCACCGCCATGCTGCTGGCGACGGCCAGCGTCACCAGCGAGACCGCCCAGGCGGAGGCATCCGGGAAAGTGGACTACACCAGGATGAGCGCCAGCGAGTTGGGCGAGCACCTGGTCTTTGCCTCGGACAGCTTCCAGCTGGACATGCCCGCCCAGGAGGGCGGCACTGCCCGGGAGCGAATGGTCCAGGACGACCTGCAGAGACTCTGCTCAGAGACCCGCAATCAGCCCAGCGCCGAACAGGCGGGGCAGATCATTGCAGGGGCAAGGGCCTCGATGAAATATCCGGAGGGCGGTATCCAGCTGGGTGACTGGCAACGGGGCGGCAACCTGTCCTGGGGCGGTTTCGGCTTTCGCCTTTCGGAGCAGTCCGACGACCACAGCCGTCGAGCACCGGACGGGGCCTGCTATAACTGCCACGCCCTCTCGCCCCAGCGTACAGGCGGCACGGTGGGCCCGAGTCTGACTGCTTATGGGAAGGCACGCGGTGACGGCGAGGCCACGCGCCGATTCGTCTATGAGATGATCTACAACCCACACGCCTATTTCCCCTGCACTGACATGCCGCGCATGGGCCACATGGGCGTGCTTAACGAACAGGCCATTGCAGATATCATGGCCTACCTGCTGCATCCGGACTCTCCCGTCAACAAATAACAGGGACGGCAGCCGCGCAATAATGCGCTGCGTATACGAGCCGCCGGCGTTGTAGAACACCGGCGGCTTTTGTTTGTGTTCACCCGGGCATTCGGGCTGTGTGACCCCTCCCAACTCATCTAGAATGGGGCCATGCGTGCATACTTCTTGCTAATCCTCCTTGCCTTTTTCTCTGTGGGTGCTGTCCTGGCACAGCCGGTCCTGGTGCCTGAGGAAGGCGTGGACAGCATCGCGGAATACCGACGCATGTTGCGGGAGAGCAATCCGGGGGAGTTGTGGGTTGCCCGCGGCGAACGCTTGTATCACCAGCCCCGCGGCCCGAACCAGGTCTCCCTGGATGCCTGCGACCTGGGATTGGGGCCGGGTGTGCTGGAAGGGGCCTTCGCTGCCTTACCCCGGTATTTCGAGGATGTCGCCCGGGTCCAGGACCTGGAGTCGCGACTGGTCTACTGCATGGTCACCCTGCAAGGCTTTGACCGCGACCACCTGGCGGAGCAGGCCTTCTCCACCGGCGAACAGGAATCGGACCTGGAGGCCCTGACGGTGTATGTGGCCTCCCGATCCAATGGCATGGCGCTGTCGGTGCAGATGGAACATCCCCGGGAATTGGAGATGTATCGCATCGGCGAGGGGTTGTTTCATCGGCGCTCCGGGCCCCTGGACCTGTCCTGCGCCACCTGTCACACAACGGAGGGGCGGCGCATTCGGCTTCAGGGCCTGATGAATATCAATGACGACCTGCAGGTGCGCGAGGTGATGGGCAGCTGGCCCACCTACAGGGTGTCCCAGGGCACGGTGCGCACCCTGCAACACCGCATGTGGGATTGTCACTGGCAGATGCGCCTGCCGGATGTGGACTACGGTTCAGATGCCACGGTGGCCCTGATCCTGTTTCTCACGGAACAAGGCCGGGGAGGGATAATCGATGTCCCCAGTATCCGCCGCTAGCAGGCTATTGAAAAAGTCTCCGGTGGATGCCAGGCAAGGCGGAAAGCGGCGAAAAAGCGCAGTGTACATGCGCGTACATGAGCCCAGGTCGCTTAGGCGCTTTGAGCCGCTTTCCAACGCCGCATGGCGCCGCCCGAGACTTTTTCAACAGCCTGCTAGATCTCTCCTGTGTCTGGTCCTGCCCCTACTTGTGGGTGTCGTGCCCATGGCTGCGGAGGCCCGCGACCTCAACGCCCTGGAGCGCCAGATGGAGGCGGTGATTCAGGACAGCTGGGGTGATCTACCCAGCCATGAGGCGCGGCGTCTGGTACAGGACGAGACCCAGCTGGAATGCAGTCGGGCGCGCAACCGTCCCGGCGAGGGGCTGCAGGCACAGATCCTCGCCCGGGAGCGAGCACGCATCCGCTATCCCCAGGGCGGCCTCGTGCTGGGTGATCCCGTGGTGGGCGAACAGCTGGTCCGCAGTGGTTATGGCGGGCGGGTGGGCCAGCGTCGGCCCGATGATCCTGCCCGTGCCAACGGCGGCAACTGCCATGCCTGTCATCTGCTCGAGCCCCGGGACGACACCGGCGGCAACCTGGGGCCGTCCCTGGCAGGCTACGGACTTGGCCGTGGCACGGAGCCGTCAGCGATACGTCACCTCTACGAGCGGATATACAATCCCCAGTCCCTGAATCCCTGTTCCGAGATGCCCCGTTTCGGCTATCACGGTTTCCTGACCCCGGAGCAGATCCTGGACATCGCGGCCTACTTGCTCCATCCGGAATCACCGGTCAACCGCACGGAACCGCTGCGCGAGGCGCCGGTGGATACCGGGCGCAGCCCGTCCGTGCAACGCTAGTGTCCTGAGTCAGAGATTCGTTGCATTTCAGCGGGCCTGTACGGGATGCGCGGCAAGGCGCTCGAGCGAAGGACAGGCAGGCAACTTCGCCGATGTGCACAAGCATGCAGTACTGGCCTGGATCAGACCCTGGATACCCTGCAGCCCTGGCTGCTGGAACACCTGGCCCCGGGTCAGGGCGGCGTCTGCCGATTGCGCTGGGCGATCCCCGACGCTTGAAATTCCCGCCACTGCCCCCATTGCTTAGACACGCCTGTGCCAGCCGTCCCCGCCCCTGCGGGCGGACGGCAGGCCTGTTGATACATTTCTGATTTCAGATTCACGAGGGAAATGACATGTCCGTTGCAGGTCACAAGGAAACCCTGAGTTTCCAGACCGAGGTGAGCCAGCTGCTACACCTCATGATCCACGCGCTGTACTCCAACAAGGAGATCTTCCTGCGGGAACTGGTCTCCAACGCCGCAGACGCCTGCGACAAGCTGCGCTTCGAGGCCTTGTCGGACGATGCCCTGATGGAAGGCGAGGGGGAGCTGGAGATCCGCGTGGATTTCGATCCCGAGGCTCGCACTGTCACCGTGCGCGACAACGGCATCGGCATGAACCGCGACGAGGTGATCGAGAACATCGGCACCATCGCCAAGTCCGGCACCAAGGAATTCTTCTCCCGGCTCACCGGGGACCAGGCCAAGGACGCACACCTCATCGGCCAGTTCGGCGTGGGTTTTTACTCCGCTTTTATCATCGCCGAGCGGGTGGAGCTGACTACCCGGCGCGCCGGCATGGGTGCGGAACACGGCGTTCGCTGGGTCTCCGAGGGCACCGGTGATTACAGCATCGAGACCGTGGAGGCCCCCGAACGGGGCACGCAGATCGTCCTGCATCTGAAGCCCGAGGAAGACGAGTTCCTGGACGGCCACCGTCTGCGCCACATCATCACCCGCTACTCCGATCACATCCCGCTGCCCATTCGCATGCGTGCCTTCGATGACAAGGGCCAGCCCGGCGAGGAATGGGAATCGGTGAACCAGGCCTCGGCCCTCTGGGCCCGTGCCCGTAACGAGATCAGCGATGAGGAATACACGGCGTTCTACAAGCACGTGGCCCATGATTTCGAGGATCCGCTCGCCTGGAGCCACAACCGGGTGGAGGGCAGGCAGGAATACACCACCCTGCTCTATATCCCCAAACGGGCGCCCTTTGACCTGTGGGACCGGGATCGGCGCCACGGCATCAAGCTCTACGTGCGCCGCGTGTTCATCATGGATGACGCCGAGCAGCTGATGCCTACCTACCTGCGCTTCGTGCGCGGTGTCGTGGATTCCAGTGATCTACCCCTGAATGTGTCCCGGGAGATCCTGCAAAACAACCGGCTCATCGACGGCATGCGTGCCGGTTCCGTGAAGAAGGTGCTGGGCCTGCTGGAGGATCTCGCGAAAGACAAACCCGAGGACTACCAGGCCTTCTGGTCCGCCTTCGGTCAGGTGATGAAGGAGGGGCCAGGGGAGGACTACGCCAATCGCGAGCAGATCGCCGGCCTGCTGCGCTTTGCCTCCACCCACACCGGCGAGGCCACCCAGAACGTGTCCCTGGCCGATTACATCGGTCGCATGAAGGAGGGCCAGCAGGCCATCTATTACATCACCGCCGACAACCACGCTGCCGCGGCCCACAGCCCACACCTGGAGATCTTCCGCAAGCACGGGGTTGAGGTGTTGTTGCTCTCGGACCGCGTGGATGAGTGGCTCATGAGTCACCTCACCGAGTTCGACGGAAAATCCTTTAAGTCCGTGGCCAAGGGGGCCCTGGACCTGGGTGAGCTGGAGAGCGAGGAAGACAAGCAGGCCGCGAAGACTGCCGAGGACGAGACCAAGGACGTGGTCGCCCGTCTCAAGGCGGCCCTGGAGGGTAAGGTGGAGGATGTGCGTGTCTCCCATCGCCTGACGGACTCGCCGGCCTGCATCGTGCTCAGCGAGCAGGACATGGCCTTGTACATGCAGCAGTTGCTGCGTCAGGCGGGTCAGAACGTGCCCACCGCCAAGCCGGTCCTGGAGATCAACCCGGGCCACGCCCTGATCCAGAAATTGCGCGACGTGCCCGAGGACCAGGCCGGGGAGTGGGCGGAGATCCTGTTCAACCAGGCCCTGCTGGCCGAAGGCGCCCAGCTGGAGGACCCCGCCGGCTTCGTGCGTCGCCTGAACAGCCTGATCCTGTCTCGTTTGTAGCAGCTGTCTTTAGAATTGTCAGTGAATCGAGCCCGGTCTTCGGACCGGGCTTTTTTTTGTGTCCCCGGTTCATCCGTCTCGTGATGATGCCAAGCTCATATTCCCACAAGGGGTGGCAAGATCATCAGTCCGGGCCCATTTGACAATAGTAATGATTCTCATTAATAATCGCATTCGTGTTCAAGCCAGCCTCTAGTCAGCCAGCGCCATCAGATAGGCAGCCCGACCGTATTCTCAGCTACGGGCTGGCCTGGGGACTGTCCGCAAGCCTCGTGTTTCATGGCGTTGTCCTGGCCTGGATGCTCAGGGAAGGATCCGCCGAAATGATCGAAGTGGTCCCCGTGGTCCAGGTGGCCCTGGTGCAGGCCATGGCCCCGGCGACGCCCGAGCCGCAACCCCTGCCGGAACCTGACACGGCGCCGAGACCTGAGCCCGAACCCCTGGCGGTGATGTCGGCGGAAGCCGACCGCCTTGCGGAACCTGAACCTGAACCTGAACCTGAACCTGAACCTGAACCTGAACCTGAACCAAAGCCAGAGCCAGAGCCAGAGCCAGAGCCAGAGCCAGAGCCAGAGCCAGTCAGGGAGGCGCCGCAGGCAGAACCTGAGCCACAGGCAAGCGAACAGGAGGAGGTGAGCGATCAGCCAGAGGGGCGCGAGGCGCAAGCAACGGTCCAGGCGCCGGACTATCAGGCCGATTACTTGGACAATCCGCCACCGGCCTATCCCCGCCTGTCACGGCGTCTGCGGGAGGAAGGGGAGGTCACCCTGCGGGTGCAGGTCACGCCCGAGGGTCGTCCCGCGCAAGTGCTAATCACGGGATCCAGCGGCTCCAGGCGGCTGGATCAGGCCGCACAGACGGCGGTAGAGGGCTGGCGTTTTGCGCCGGCCAGACAGGGTGCCCGGTCGGTTGAGGCCTGGGTCGAGGTGCCCATCGTATTCAGACTGGAGGGTTGAGATGGATATTGCATTGGTGTTCGCCCAGGGCGACTGGGTGCTGATCGGGGTGTTCCTCACCCTGTTGATCATGTCCGTGGCCACCTGGGCTCTGATCTTCGGCAAGACGGTCTCGGCGTTGCGCATGGGACAGGCCAACCGTGGCTTTCAGAGCGCCTTCTGGGATGCCCGGGGCAATGCCCAGGCCCTGACCAAGGCCGAGGCGTCTGCATCTCCGCTGGCGGCCATCGCACGGGCAGGTATCCGTGGGCTCAACCATTACCGCAGCCGGGATCCGCAGCGTCTGGGAGACGCCTGCAGCACCGATGAGTTTCTGGTGCGCACCATCCGCAATGCCCTGAGTCGGGAGCAGGGCAAGCTGCAGAGAGGACTCACGGTGCTGGCCTCGGTGGGCAGCACGGCCCCCTTCGTGGGCCTGTTCGGTACCGTCTGGGGGATCTATCACGCCCTCCTGGATATCGCTGTTGCGGGCAATGCCTCCATGGACGTGGTGGCGGGCCCCTTGGGCGAGGCCCTGGTGGCCACGGCGGCGGGTCTGGCGGCGGCCATCCCGGCAGTGCTGGCCTACAACGCAGTCAACCGCTTCAACCGCAACCAGGCCCAGGAGATGGATGCCTTTGCCCACGACCTGCATGTCTACCTGACCACGGGCGCGGCAGTGGCGACCGACATGGACAGGCTGAGCTCCGGGGCTGAGCACCGTGCTGCAGTGGAGTTCACCTGATGGCCTTCGGTGGGTTCAGTCAGGAAAGCGCCGGGCAGATGTCAGAGATCAACGTAATCCCCCTGGTGGACATCATGCTGGTGCTGCTGGTGATCTTCATCATCACTGCGCCGGTGATCACCCATTCGGTGAAGGTGGATCTGCCCCAGGCCAGTCATGAGGTGAATCAGGTCCGACCGCAGACCGTGACTGTGAGCATCGATGGTGACGGTGAACTGTACTGGGACAATGAGCCCGTCGCCATCGAGCAGCTGGAAGCCCGTCTGGCCCGGGCGGTGGGGGACACCCCGGACATTGAACTTCACCTGCGCGCCGACCAGAGTACGGCCTACGAGCGCCTGGCCTGGGTGCTGACCCGGGCACGTGCCGCCGGCGTGGTGCGCATTGGGTTCATCACCCAACCTGAAGGAGACTGAGAACATGGAAGCCAAAGGTCGGGACACGAGAACCTCGCCGGGGTGCGCCCCGGGCGAGCCTCCCGGGGGAAACGTAGCCCGTGTGGTGTCGAGCCAGGATCTACTGGGCCGGCACTCGCATCTGCAGATTGACCATGGGGGTGAGCGCTACATATTGCGCATGACCCGACAAGGGAAACTTATCCTCACTAAATGAATGACAGCGGTGCCCCTGCCGGCATCGATCAAGTGATTACAAGCAGCCAGCCAGTAAGCCCAACTGCCCCCGCGCAGCCTTCACCGGGTCTTCAGCCAGCCAACCCATTGAACGACCCATGTGAAGGAGACATTTCATGTCCGCGAGTTCTGATCTATGGAGGCGTCCGGAGACTGGCGCCTTGTATCCGTTGCGCACCCTGAACTATGCCGTTGCCGCCGCTTTGGGCGCGCTGATCCTGCTTCCGGTAACGGCAAGTGCCGAGAGTACGCTGCTGCTACCGAGGATCGAGGTGGTCGGCTCGTCTGAGCAGGACAAGGCCCGCCAGCCGGGGGCGGTAGGCAGCGTCACCGAGGAGGATCTGGAGCTCTGGCAGCCCCTGTCCACCGAAGATGCCCTGCGGCGCGTGCCCGGTGTTCACATCAAGCGGGAAGAGGAATCGGCGGTAGTCGCCAATATCGGTATCCGAGGTCTCAGTGCGTCCGATTACAAGACCCTGATTCTCGAAGACGGTGTACCCGTGGCCCCCGGCCTGTTCGTTGGCAATGGGCGGTATTACAACCCGCGCATCCAGCGCATGGAGGGGGTCGAGGTCCTCAAGGGCCCCGCGTCTGTGCGCTACGGGCCGAATACCATCGGCGGCGTGATTAACTATCAGACCAGGACGCCCGAGGACGGCGTGGTGGTCAGTGGCCGGGTCGGTTCACACAACCTGCGAGAATCCACCGTGGAGCTGGGGGGCAGTGCGCCTTCGGGTGATGCGCGCATCGGTGCCGTCGTCACCTGGGCCGAGAGCGATGGCTTCATGGACAAGGGTTACGAGATGTCCGATGTCATGATCAAGGGCGGCATGGCCGTTGGCGAAGACCAGTGGTTCGGCTTCAAGTTCAGCGATTACCGCAACGACGCCAATATCTCGTACCGAGGCCTGTTTCCGGATGCCTACGAGGCGGGCGCCAAGTTCAATCCGGCACCCGATGACTACTTCCTGACGGAGCGTCAGGCATTCGACATCAATCACGAATGGCAGATCAATGACGCTGCGCGACTCAACACCGTCCTGTACTGGAGCCAGATGCATCGGGATTACTGGCGTTATGGTCTCGTTGGCGGCAGCCCGACCACGGTGGTCAACGGTCTTACACAGTGGAACTACAGTGACAATGTGACCGGCAACAACCGTTCCTTTGAGCGCGTCGGCGTGGATACCCGCCTGCGCGTGGACCACGAAAGCTTCGGCATGCGCAATGAAACGGAAATCGGCCTGCGTTACATGGACGAGAGCATGCTGGATACCAGGGTGCAGGCCACCCGGGATCAGCCGCGTCACGGGCCCGTCGACAGGAACGAAAGTCAGACGGCACAGAGCGTGGCCGTGTTTGCCGAGAACCGTTTTCAGGTGACCGAGCGACTGGCGATCACGCCTGGACTACGGGTCGAGTCCTATGAGCAGCGCCGGGATGACCAGGTGAACAACGCCAATGATGGCAAGTCCACCAATACCGAGTTGCTGCCAGGGCTCGGTGCCACGTACCAGTTGAATCCTCAGGTCCAGTTCTATGGCGGCATCTACAGGGCCTTCGCACCGCCGCTCAATAACCAGTCCATCGTGACGGGTGTGGACCAGAGGCTGGATGCCGAAGAGTCTGTCAACGTGGAAGTGGGTCTGCGTGGAGGCCAGGGAAGGTTGCGCTATGAACTGACTGCCTTTCAGATGGATTTCAGCAATCAGGTCACGCCGGCGGTCAGTGGAGACCTTGCCAATGCCAATGCCGGCAGTACCCTGCACCGTGGGCTGGAAGCCATGCTGGGGTATGACTGGGACAACGGTCTGTTCGTGGACGCCAACCTGACCTATATCCCGACCGCCGAATACCAGGAGGACCGAGGCAGTGGCATCAACAAGGGCAACCGTCTTCCGTACGCCCCGGAAGTCGTTGCCAATGTCAGTGTGGGCTACAGCTCCGGCCCCTTGAAGACGGCCTTGTCCGCAAACTACGTGGGTGAGCAGTACGGGAATGGGCAGAACTCGGAGGACTTTGTGCAGACCGGCATCTGGGGCGGCCGCATACCGAGTTACCACACCTTCGATCTGACGGGGATCTACGACCTGAGCCCAAGACTTAGTGTCTTCGGCGCCGTCAAGAACCTGACCGACGAGCGTTATATCGGTGGCTTGCGTCAGGGCATTTATGTCGGTCCCGAGCGTGGCGTCGAAGCAGGGGCCCGCTATCGGTTTTAGCGACTGAGCGCCTGATACCTACATCTCCTCGATCTCCTGTAGGTCCTGCCCGGGGTGCCGTTTGGCCCCGGGCTTTTTTTATGTCTGTGCATTATTCAACCACTGCATGAACGCCCGGGTGATTGGCGAAGGCACAGGGACTCGACAGGGTGTATACCCGGGTCACCTGGCAGCCGTGGTGGTTCGCATCACGGCGGTGATTGCATACCATCACCATCCTGGCACCGAGCAAGGCACACAAGACATGAGTGAGTTTGAAAAGCCCCTGGAAGCATGGCGCTAGGGCGAGATGGCCGAGGCGGTCAGGCTCTGGCAGCAACTTGCCGAGTAGGGCAACGCCCGCAGCCAGTTCAACCTGGGCGTGATTCTCGATGAAGGCCACGGTGTGCAGCGGGATGCCAACGAGGCGGCGCGCTGGTATCACCTGGCCGCCGAGGCCGGTGAGGTGAGGGCCGCCGCAACCTGGCCCCCTTGTTCGCCATGGGCGAGGGCGTGGAGCGCAGCGACATCCAGGCGTTCAAGTGGTACAGCATCGCGGCTGAATTGAGTGTGGCCAATGCGGCACGCTACCGGGAGCGGGTGGCCCGTGAACTGGCCCAGGCCTGGCTTAGGGCCTTCCGGCAGAACAGCCCCCGCGGGCATTAAGCGTCCGGTCCCGTTCGATGCGTCCGGGTGATGCGATGCAGGGGCCCATCGGCTATCCTGAGCCCAAGACGCTTTTCCATAGACACTGGGCACTAGGAGTTTCAGATGACAGATACCTCAACCCCATCCCCGCTCGGCCAGTTGCAGAGCATTCTGCTGGCCACGGATGCCAGCGAAAACAGCCAGGCGGCAGAGTCTGCGGCCATGGACATGGCCGTGCGCTGCAGTGCCCAGTTGCGCATCCTGCGGGTGGTGGTGACGGCGCCGGAAGAAGCAGCCAGCATGCCGCGCTGGGTGGCGGAGGCCGGTGATGAGGCGCAGACCTACATGGACGCTCTCAAGACACGTGGCGAGGCCGCGGGTTTGAGTGTGGAGACGCACGTGCGCACCAGCAGTGACCCCTATGGTGAAATTGCGACCACCGCCCAGAAGCTCGGTGGTGGGCTGATCGTTATCGGTCGGCATGAGCGCAGTGAGTTTGCCAGGCTGCTCAAGGGGCAGACCCTGGGCCGCCTCATCGACAAGGCCCAGTGCAGTGTCATGGTCATGCCCGCAGACTCCGGCATGCCCAAGTCCCGGATACTGGTAGCCACAGACGGGTCTGCCCCCGGAGATGCCGCCGTGGCCGCGGCCATCGATCTGGCCGAGCGCTGCGCTCTGCCGCTGACGGCCCTGTCCGTCCACCCCGCCAATGCCGCGGATGCCATCCGCAATGAGGCCTACGAGGCGGTATCCCGGGCCCAGGATGCGGCCGGCGAACTGGTCGAATTTGATGGCCGTTGCCTGGAAGGCAAGCCCGACGAGACCATCCTTGCCGTCGCCGAGGAAATTGGTGCCGATCTGATTGTCATGGGCAGCAACGCCCGTGGAGGTCTCGGACGCCTGATCAAGGGATCTGTGGCCGAGCGGGTGGTGGCTCGCGCCCCCTGCGCCGTGCTGATTGCCATCGGCGACTGATGGGTCGCCGTGATCCCGTGTGCACCCGGTCCCGATTCCCGGGGCGGGATGGATCCGGGAGGGCGATGGGGTGAGTGCCGACCAACTGATCCTGATGGTGGTGCTTGGGGCCACCCTGGTCCTGTTCCTGTGGGGGCGCTGGCGCCACGACATGGTGGCCATGGCCGCCCTGCTCGCCTGCGTCGCCCTGGGACTGGTGCCTTCCGCCGAGGCCTTCTCCGGCTTTGCCCACCCAGCGGTGATCACCGTGGCCTGCGTGCTGGTGCTCAGCCACGGACTGCAGTCTTCTGGTGCCGTGGATGTCCTGGTGCGTCGGGTCATGCCCGGCGCCTCCGGACCGACGCTGACCATTGCCGTGCTCACGGGGGTGGGCGCCCTGCTGTCCGGCTTCATGAACAATGTGGGGGCCCTGGCCCTGCTCATCCCCGTTGCCCTGCAGGTGGCCTCGCGCATGGAGGTGGCGCCGGCCCGGGTGCTCATGCCGCTCGCCTTCGGCACCATCCTGGGTGGCATGACCACCCTGGTGGGTACGCCACCCAATCTGATCGTCTCGGGTTTTCGCGCCGACGCGGGGCTCGGTCACTTCGGCATGTTCGATTTCACTCCCGTGGGCCTGGTGGTGGCAGCCCTGGGAGTCCTGTTCGTGGCCCTGGTTGGCTGGCGCCTGGTGCCGGCCCGCAAGCCCGGTGCCGAGGGTTTTGAGACCGAGGCCTATCTCACAGAGGTGCGGGTACACGAGGACAGCAAGCTGGTCGGGCGCTGCCTCCGGGACGTGGACGAGAAGCTCAAGGACCAGGACGCCCACTTGGTGAGCCTGGTGCGTCACGAGGTGCGCATGGTGGCCCCTCATCCGGGGCGCCGGATGCATGCCGGCGATATCCTGGTGATCCAGGCCGAGGCCGATGCCCTGGCCGGGGCGTTGGGCAGTCTGGGGCTCAAGCTGGAAGAGGCCGTGGTGCCTGAAGAGGACGAAGAAGAGGCCGTTGGGAGCGAAGAGAAGACTGTGGAGCGCACCGTGGCCCTGAAGCAAGAGGGCAAGGCCAGGGCCGAAGAAACCGGGGAAGAGGTACCCAGGGAGGACGAGATCGGCCTGATGGAGCTGGCGGTCCTGCCTCAGTCTTCGGTGATCGGGCGCAGCCCCAGCGACATCCAGTTGCGCACCCGCTATGGCATCAACCTGCTGGCCATCTCCCGTCAGGGCCAGCGTTCGGTCAAGCGCCTGCGGGCAACGTCCCTGCGCGCGGGTGACGTGTTGCTCATGCAGGGTTCTCCAGAGGCGATCTTGGAGTTCGCGGCTAACGTGGGCTGCGTGCCCCTGGCGGAGCGCGCGCTGACCATCCCGGATCGTCGCAAGGCGATCCTCGCCACGGGCATCATGGGCGCCGCGGTGGCCGCCGCCACCCTGGGTGTCCCGGCGGCGCTGGCCTTTGCCGGCGCGGTGCTGGTATCCATGGTGTTGCGTACCGTGGCCCTGCGGCAGTTGTATCAGTCGGTGGACTGGCCTGTGGTGGTGCTGCTGGCGGCCCTGATCCCCGTGGCCGGGGCCATGCAGACCACGGGGCTGTCCGGGTTGGTCGCCCAGTTCATGGTGGATACCCTGGCCCAGGGACACGTGATCGCCGCGCTGTTGCTGATCATGGTGGTGACCATGATGCTCTCAGACCTGATGAACAATGCTGCCACGGCGGCGGTGATGTGTCCCATCGCCATCGGTATCGCCGGCCAGTTGGGGGTGAATGTGGATACCTTCCTGATGGCTGTGGCAGTGGGGGCCTCGTGTGCCTTCCTCACCCCCATTGGTCATCAGAACAACACCCTGATCCTGGGTCCGGGCGGCCTGCGTTTTGGGGATTACTGGCGCTTGGGTCTGCCGTTGGAGGTGTTGGTGGTGGCAGTGTCCGTGCCCATGCTGTTGTGGGTATGGCCGTTATAGGGGGTTGGGGGTTGGTGTCCCCGGTGGATGTTTTGGTTGGCCTTCAGGTCGACACGATTGCTTGTCGAGGCCCACAAACGAACGGGGCGGCCCTATAGCCGCCCCGTTCGTTTGTGGGGATCTGTGAATGAAGTCGAGATTGGCTCAGATGGCCTCGTCCACGCTGCGCAGGGTGGCGCCCGGGGTCTGGGTGGCCAGGCGGGCCTCCAGGCGGTCGCGCAGCTGCTGGATCTGCTCCCGGCTCAGGGCCGTGTCGCTGTCCGAGCTGTCCGATGGGCGGCCGTTCTGTTCGGGAGCGGAGCGGTCATCGCTTTCGTCGCTTCGGGTGCGGGTTTCCTCCCGGGACTGTTCCCGGGCTACATCCAGGCGGGCCCGGCTGGCCAGTTCGGCGTCGTTGCGCCCCGGGCGATTCTCGGCGTTGGCCTGTTCCTCGTTGCGACGGCTGGCGGCGCCCTGTTCGGGGTCGTTCAGGGCACGCTGGGTTTCCGTGGGCACGGCGGTGGTGCCGCCGCCCGGGCGATCGGTGACCGGCAGCCGGTTGGGCGGCGCGTTGGGCGGGATGACGACGGGGCTGTCGATGATCATGGCGGCGTGGGCCTCAGGCCTTGACGTCCAGCAGGGCGCCCAGCATGTCGTTCTCCGTCTTGAGTACCTTTACGGAGGCCTCTACCTGGGCGGCATTCTGAATCTGACCCACCAGGGGTTCGACAATGCTGCGGGTCTCGGTTCCGTTCAGGCGATCGGCACTGGCGATGTCCGCCGCGTTGCGCTGCAGACCTTCCATGCCGCGTTGGATGCCGTTCAATGCTAAGCCGGATGCCGGTGTGATGGCCATGGACAAACTCCAGAAACCTTTAAACCTGGGTCCAATTCTAGCCCAGTCAGTGGCTTGCACGTAAAGTAACCCGACCTTCGGGCAGGGATTCCGGGCCGATGGTCGAGCGGGCGGTTCTCGGTGCAAGGGGAGTGCTGTGGGGTTTGGGTCGTAAAATCAGCCAATTGCATCGAAATTATATTAATTGACGGCTATTTGTTCCAATTGTCTATGATTGGTTCTGATCCAGGAGCTTCATGACCCGTTCCAGGGCACCGACCTGTCCCTCCAGCCAGTCCAGGCCGTGACGGGCCTGGGTGAGGGCCTGCTCCGGGTCACCCAGCAGGGCCTCGGCGAGGGCGGCCAGGCTGTCCACACCCTGGGCCCGGCCCACCACGCCGGCCTCAATGGCGGCCCGGGCGAGGGGGGTGTCTGCCCCGTGGGGGCCGAGCAGGATCGGGCGGGCGTTAAGCAGGGGGGTGATGATGTCCGGTGCCCCGGCGCCCTCCACGAGACTGCCGCCGGGGATCACCAGATCGACGCAGGGGAACAGGGCGTTGCGGGTATCCGGGTCCTCCACGTAGTAGATCCGGTGCTTGCGCGGCACGAAGGAGGTCATCAGGCGGTTGTGGCGGATGATGGGCAGGCTGTACTTGATGGCGTCCCGGTAGACGGGTTCGTGCCGGGCCGGGTCCCGGGGGGCCAGGATCATGATGGCCGTCTGCCGGCGCAGCAGTTCGAACAGCACCCCGAAGGCCACGGCCTCCTCGCCCGGTCCGGTGTCCGGCACATAGAACACCCGATGGTCCCGTTCCCGATATTCCTTGAAGCGTTGGCACAGGTCCTCGTCACTTTCGGCGTGGGCTGGCAGCACATCGAGGCTGGCAGTGGGGTCGCCGGTGAGCCGTGCCTCGGGGAGCAGGCGGGCGGCGTCCCTGTCGGAGACCGTCACCAGCCGGCAGTCGGTGCCGGCTACCTCGGCGCTGCGGGCGTTGAGCCAGATCCGATCTGCGGGGCCTGAGGCCACCAGCGCGAAACGATGGTCTGCTTCACCCAGCACGATCAGGCGGGGGGGTTTGAGCTTGCTCAGACGTTTTCGATCCGCGTCGTGGTCCCGGGGCATGACCACGTGGGGGCGGCCGCCGGGGTAGGGGGCTTCGCCCACCACGCCCAGGGTCAGTGGACCGTAGCGGGTTTCCAGTGCCTCGAGCAGGGTTTCTGCCGTGTGCAGGTCGGGTCCTGTGCCCAGGATCAGGGTACGGCCTGCCAGTTCACCGGGCACGCGGCCGGCGCTGAAGATTCCCGCGAGTCTGGAGAGGGGCATGGGGAGTTCCTGGCTGAATTTCGGGGAGGCGGGAGTATAGCGTGGTGCTGTGGTCGGGTTGAAATGCCTGTCGGCCTGCGCCCCGATTGGAGCGCTCTCAAGCCCGGTGATACCATCCCCGGCTCGGGCCCACGGGCCCACCCCGAAGCCCATCGGAAGTGTCATGAAAAAGTTCTTCTTCTATACCCTGCTGGCCCTGCCGGTCCTTGCCCTGCTCATGTTGTGGTTGGGTGGCAAGCCCCAGGACACCGGCTACCAGGACCTGCCCTGGCAGGTGGAAGTGGCCCCGGACGGCCAGAGCACCGAGGTGTTCGGCATCACCCTGGGCGAGACGCCCCTGGATGCGGTGCGCGAGAAACTCAAGCTGTTCCCCAGCCTGGGCATGTTTGTCCTGCCCGACGGCAACCGTACCCTGGAGGCCTACTTCGGTTCCGTGAAACTGGGTCCCTTCGAGGCCAACCTGGTGACCCTGCTGGCGGCGGACGAGGCGTTGCTCGAGGCCATCATGGCCGAAGGGGTGAGTAACAAGCCCATGCCCAGCGGCGCACGCCGCCTGGAACTCTCCGAGGAGATGACCCGGACCGCCCTGGCTCTGCCGGTACGCGAGATCACCTATGTGCCCCGTGCCCGTTATGACGCCGAGGTGGTGCTGCGTCGCTTCGGCGAACCGGCCCAGCGCCTGCCGGCGCTGGATGGGCGCCAGTACTGGCTGTATCCGGACATGGGTCTGGTGTTGATGCTCAATGAGGGGGGCCGGGACATGCTGCACTATTCCCCGCCGGCGGACTTCGCCTCGGTGCGTGACCGTATCCTGCGGGGTGAGGGCTTGGAGTCGCTGGTCCGGTGAGCAAGGCCCCGGTGCCCTTCTGGGAGTCCACGCCCCTGGCGCAGATGAGCGAGGCCCAGTGGGAATCCCTGTGCGACGGATGCGGACGTTGCTGCCTGCACAAGCTGGAGGACGAGGACACCGGCGAGATCTACCACACCTCCGTGGCCTGCCGGTTGCTGGATCTGCACTCCTGCCGCTGCAGTGATTACGCCCATCGCAAGGCGCGTGTGCCTGACTGCATCCAGTTGAGCCCCGCCGATATCCCCCAGTTTGTCTGGTTGCCGCCCAGTTGCGCCTATCGCCGCGTGGCCGAGGGCCGCGGACTGGCCCCCTGGCATCCCCTGGTCAGCGGTGATCCCGACACTGTCCACACCGCCGGCGTGTCAGTGCGCGGGCGCGTGGTCAGCGAGGAGGAGGGGGACCCCCTTGAGACGCGTATCGTGGTCTGGCCCGGCCGGGACGTGTAAATTCCCGGTTGAAGAAAACCACAGGAGCAGGAATGTCCAGCCAGCAGGGGGAGCACGAGATCGCCATCATCGGCGCCGGGATGGCGGGCATGGCCTGTGCCGTGGGCCTCGCCCTGGGGGACCGCCCGGCGGTGGTGCTGGAGACCTCGGGCCAGCCGGGCGGGCGCATGAACGGGGTGCGCAGCCAGGGTTACGAATTTGATGCGGGCGCCCAGTATTTCACCGTGCGCGATCCCCTGTTTCGCCGTTATGTGGACACCTGGCTGGCGGCCCAGCGGGTGACTGCCTGGCAGGGCTGGGTGGTGGAGGTGGATCGGGGGGATTTCATCACCCGGGAGCCGGCGGAGCGCTATGTGGCCCAGCCCAGCATGGGGGCCCTGGTGCGTCACATGGCGGAGTTCTGCGATGTGCGGGATCACGCCCGGGTGGCCGGGGTCCAGCGGGTGGACGGGCACTGGCTGTTGCAGGACGACCGGGGTGGCGAACTGGCCCGCAGCCGGGAGCTGGTGCTGGCCATGCCGGTGCCCCTGGCCCGGCAGCTGCTGGCCGTGGCGGCGCCATCGGTGGCGTCGCGTTTCGGGCATTTCGAGACCACCCGTTGCTGGTCGGTCATGCTGGGCTTTGACGGGGTGCTGCCCATCCCCTTTGATGCCGCCTACGTGAACCAGTCGCCGTTGGCCTGGGTGGCGCGCAACAGCAGCAAGCCGGGGCGAGTGAACCGTGAGGCCTGGGTGCTTCATGCGACCCCCGAATGGTCCGCCGCCCATGCAGAGCTCAGTGAGTCAGAGGCCCTGGCCCATCTGCTGCGCGCCATGGAGGTGGCCCTGGGTCTGGAGTCCGTGGAGCCGGTCTTCGCCGAGGCCCTGTTCTGGCCCCATGCTGCCCCCATTCACACCCTGGGCGAGCCCTTCGTTCGGGATGAGTCCCTGAGTCTTTCCCTGTGTGGTGACTGGTGCCTGGGTCCCCGGGTCGAGGCGGCCTTTCTCAGCGGTCATGCCCTGGCCGAACAGCTGCTGCAGGGCTGAGTTCAGGGCCCATCTAATTATTCTGAGTGTTCAAGATGCGTGCTCACGAATAGTTAGAGGTGCCCTTCAGTCCCCGGCCGTGAACAGGCCCGGGCCATGTCCGCCCCGGCGTTTCAGGTAGTCCATGAGTTTGTCCTCGAAGTCCCCCGGCACGGAATCCTTCACCGCTTTCAGTTCACCCAGGGCCTGCCACCAGCGATGCAAGCGGGGGAACTCGTCATCATCGAACAGTCGGTGGCGGCGGTTGAGCAGGGCATAACGCATGAGCAGGGGCGCGTAGGTGCTGTCCACCAGGCTGAATCCTTCGCCATTGAACCAGGGCCCGTTGCCGAGTTTGTTCTCCAGCCGGGCCAGTTGCGCCAGCACCTGGTGATGGGCCGTCTCGAAGGCCGTCTCATCGCCGGCCACCATCAGGCCGTACTGATCCATGATGCACTGGGAACCGTATTCCACCCAGGCCCTGTCCATGGCCCGCGCCAGGGGATCGTCCGGCTGCAGTCGTGGCGGGGTGATGTCATCCACGAACTCGTTGATCACCGCCGACTCGAACAGCACCGTGTCCTCGTCCACCACCAGCAGCGGCACCTTGCCCAGGGGCGAGATGTCCAGGAACCAGGCCGGGGGGTTCTCCAGCTCGATGTAGTCGATCTCGAAGTCCGCCTGCTTGTAGAGCAGGGTGATGACGCTGCGTTGCACGAAGGGACACAGGTCGAAGCTGACGAGTTTCAGGTGCATGGTCTGCCCGTGTGTTTGGGGGAGGACATCATCATAGCGGATGGCGCTTGCGGGGAAAGGCGTGAGGCGAAAGGCGAAAGGCTATAAGGGTTTGCCACAGAGGTCACAGAGGTCACAGAGAAAAAAATCGTTGACGGAAGCATCGCTGCGCGATGCTATCCTTGCCACTTGCCACTTGCCACTTGCCACTTGCCACTTGCCACTGATCTTATGGATAGCCAACGCATCGATAAATGGCTCTGGGCCGCCCGCTTCTTCAAGACCCGGGCGCTGGCCGCCGAGGCGGTCGGTGGGGGCAAGGTGCATGTGGATGGGGAACGGGTGAAACCCGCCCGGGGCATCCGCCCCGGTGAGCACCTGGCTATCACCCGGGGTCACGAGACCTGGGAGGTTCAGGTGCTGGGGCTGAATCCCCAGCGTCGCCCGGCCGCCGAGGCGCAGCGCCTCTACGAGGAATCCCCCGAGAGTCGCGCTCGCCGCGAGGCCGGCGCGGAGGAGCGTCGCCTGCTGCACGCCGCCAGCCCCCACACGGATCACCGCCCGGACAAGCGGGAAAGGCGCCAGATCCGCAGGTTTATGCGGAAGGATGAAGGATGAAGGATGAAGGATGAAGGATGAAGGATGAAGGATGAATAAGGCTCATGAGATGTGGCTGACAGGTCAAGCCCCGTAGGAGGCCCGACCCCGGGCCGAATCTCCCATGCATGGGCATTCGGCCCGGGGTCGGGCCTCCTACGAATT
>SR_TP_S13solDRAFT_1000221_pt1 | contig 27014 bp, 28 predicted proteins | sample SodReaTP_S13sol_FD_11159 | JGI IMG/M metagenome (IMG submission 11159)
TGGACGAGCCGGGAGCGGCAGTGGGTTCAACCCGCCTTATTCATCACCATGCCGTAGCGAGGGGCCGACAGGTGCTGTGGCCGGGGCGTTTCGCGACCGAGCGCACCGGAGGCGTACTCGCCTGTCCGTTGAGGATGCGCGACCGAGCGAAACGCCTTGGACGCGGCGCCTGGCGGTTCCGCAGTAGGCAGGGGGGTGAATAAGGTGGGTTCAAAGGTGCGCTACCGGCGCATCCTGCTCAAGCTCAGCGGCGAGGCGCTGCTGGGCAATGCCGATTACGGGATTGATCCGGAAGTCAGTTCCCGAATCGCCCGTGAAGTAGCCCAGGTGGTTCATTCCGGCGTCCAGATCGGAATCGTGATCGGCGGCGGCAATATATTTCGCGGAGCCGGCCTGGCTTCGGCCGGCATGGACCGCATCACCGGCGATCACATGGGCATGCTGGCCACGGTCATCAACAGCCTGGCGTTGCAGGATGCGATCGAACGTGCCGGTGTGACGACCCGCGTGATGTCGGCGGTTTCCATCCGCGAGGTGTGCGAGGACTACATTCGCCGGCGTGCCATCCGTCATCTGGAAAAGGGCCGGGCGGTGATTTTTGCCGCCGGAACCGGCAATCCATTCTTCACCACCGACACTGCGGCCAGCCTGCGTGCGATCGAGATCGGCGCCGATCTGATGATCAAGGCAACCAAGGTCGAAGGCGTCTACTCGGCCGACCCTGGCCGGGATGCCAATGCAAAGCTGTATCGCCGGGTCGGCTATGACGAAGTGATCCAGAAGAAGCTCGGTGTCATGGATGCCAATGCGATGGTGCTTTGCCGTGACCAGGCCATGCCGATCCGGGTGATCGGACTGGCGGCCGAAGGCAATCTGGCCCGGCTGATGGCAGGCGAGGATATCGGTACGCTGGTCGACTGATCCCTGAGCAACCCTCCACCGCACTCAGGAATTCGTGCAATAGTCCGGTAGAATCAGCGGTTGCCCGCTGACAATTCAGGAGTTCTCGATGCTCGCAGAGATCAGAAAGGACGCTGCTTCACGCATGGCCAAGAGCCTCGACTCGCTCAAGGCCGAACTGGCGCGCATTCGGACCGGCCGGGCCCACCCCAGCCTGCTCGAACACGTGCATGTCGAATACTACGGCTCGGAAGTTCCGATCGGCCAGGCCGCCAACGTGGTGGTCGAGGACTCCCGAACGCTGGCCGTGACGCCGTGGGACAAGAGCATGGTCGGCAAGATCGAAAAGGCCATTCTCACCTCCGACCTCGGGCTGAATCCGGCGACTTCCGGCACCGTGATCCGGGTGCCGCTGCCGGCGCTGACCGAACAGCGCCGCGCCGAACTGGGCAAGGTGGTCAATGGCGAAGGCGAACAGGCCAAGGTGGCGATCCGCAACATCCGGCGCGATGCCAATCACCACATCAAGGAACTGCTCAAGGACAAGGAAATCACCGAAGACGAGCAGCGTCGCGCCGAAATCGACATACAGCAACTGACCGACCAGCATTGCGAGAAAGTGGATCAAATGGTGGCCGAGAAGGAAAAAGAGCTGATGGAGATCTGAAGGCCATGCCGGCCCCCGCTTCGCTGCCACATCACCTTGCGATCATCATGGACGGTAACGGTCGCTGGGCCAGTCGCCGCGGTCGACCACGAAGTTACGGCCATCAGGCCGGCACCGAGGTGGCGCGCCGAATCGTGCGCGCCGTGGCCGAGCACGGCATTCCCATCCTGACCATCTATGCATTTTCCAGCGAGAACTGGTCGCGGCCCCGGCATGAAGTCCAGCGTCTGATGTCGCTGTTCCGTCGTGCCCTGACGCGCGAGGTCGAACAGTTGCACGAACAGGGTGTGCGACTGAACTTCATCGGTTCACTTTCGGCTTTTTCGCCGGCCCTGCAGCAGGGAATGCAACGTGCCGAGCAATTGACGGCGCACAATGATCGGCTGGTCCTCAATATCGCCGCCAGCTACGGCGGCCGCGGCGACATCGTCGAGGCGGCGCGCACGCTGGCCTGCCAGGTGCGGTCCGGCGAACTCGATCCGGAACAGATCGACGAAACGCTGTTTTCCCGGAATACGCAACTCGGTGATCTGCCCGATCCGGACCTGCTCATCCGGACCGGCGGCGAACGCCGGCTGTCCAACTACCTGCTGTGGCAACTTGCCTATACCGAGTTGTATTTCTGCGACACCTTGTGGCCGGATTTCAGCGAGCATGATCTTGATGCGGCATTGGCTGATTTCGTCGGTCGCGAGCGGCGCTTCGGAGGGGTGAACCGGCCCGCGGCCCGGCATGCTTAGGTCGCGCGTGACCACCGCGGTCGTGCTGGCCGCGATCGTGCTGCTGGCCTTGCTGCTGCTGCCGCCGACCTGGCTGACCGGCCTGCTGGGTGTGATCTTTCTCGGGCTGGGCGGCTGGGAGGGCAAACGCCTGGCCGGTCTGGAATCGACTGTTGCAGGCGTTTTCTGGTTGCTCGGGCTGGCCGCGGCCGGCGTCGCGCTGGTCTGGGCCAGTCACGACCCGCGCACGATCGGCATGTTGTTCATGCTCGGGCTGGTATTCTGGCTGCTGCTCAGCCTGTGGTTGAAGTTTCCGCAGGCCGGTCGGCCGGCAGCCGGCGAATTCCAGGCCTGGAAGCTGCCGCTGATCGCGGCCGTGTTGTTGTTCGCGTTCATCTCCATCGCCTGGCTGCACTTTTACCAGCCATGGCTGGTGATTTACCTGCTGTTGATTGTCGCTGCAGCCGATATCGGCGCGTTCTTCACCGGCCGCCACTTCGGCGGCGCCAGGCTGGCCCCGCGGATCAGTCCCGGCAAGACCTGGTCGGGCGTGTTCGGTGGCCTGGCGCTGGCCATGCTGACAGCGGCTGTTGCCGCCCACTGGATCGACGCCGTGCCATTGTCTGCGGGGCTGGCTGTCATTGCCGCCGTGCCGCTGGTCGCGCTTTCGATCTGGGGTGATCTGATGATCAGCCTGCTCAAGCGTCACCGGGGCCTGAAGGATACTTCCGCGCTGCTGCCCGGCCATGGCGGTCTGCTCGATCGGATCGACAGCATCGCGGCGGCTGCGCCGGCCTGGGCCTTGCTGGTCTGGTGGCAGATCGGCTGAACCGCGCACCCATGGCGATGGTCCCAACTCAATCACCGTACTGACCCCGGACTGCAGGCAATATGGAAATCATAGGCTCGATCTTCTGGTTGATCGTGGCGCTGGGTCTGCTGGTGACCTTCCACGAATTCGGTCACTACTGGGTGGCTCGCCGCGCCGGCGTGCGCGTGCTGCGTTTCTCGGTCGGCTTCGGGCGGCCGTTGTGGCGCCGCCGCTCGCGTGATGGTGTCGAGTTCGTGATCGCGGCCATCCCGCTTGGCGGCTACGTCAAGATGCTCGATGAGCGTGAGGCGCCGGTTGCCGACGATGAAGTCGAGCAGGCCTTCAATCGAAAGTCGCTGGCGCAGCGGGCCGCGATCGTGGCCGCCGGCCCGGTGTTCAACCTGATTTTTGCGGTGTTCGCGTTCTGGCTGATGTTCCTGGTCGGAATTCCCGAGACCCGGCCGGTGGTCGGCCCGACCGAGGGGCTGGCGCAGCAGGTAGGGCTGCGCGAGGGTGACCGGATCATCGCTATCGAGGGCCAGCCGGTCGGAACCTGGACCCACGCCATCCTGCAGATCATCCCGCGCGCACTTGATCGCCGCCCGGTCGACCTGCTGCTGGAGGATGAGTCGGGTGGGCAGCGGCAGGTGCGACTGGCACTGGACCGGCTGGGGCCGGAGTTTCGCGAGGAACGGGTGCTGGAATTTCTGGGGATCTCGCCGTGGCGTCTGGATCTGCCACCGGTAGTCGGCAGCATAGCTCCGGATTCGCCGGCCGAGCGCGCCGGACTGCGTGCCGGTGACCGCGTGCTTGAGATCGAGGGACGTGCGATTTCCGGCTGGCTGGACCTGGTCCGGCGCATCCCGGAGGCGGCCGCGGACGGCAGTTCAATCGCACTGGAAGTCGACCGCGACGGTCAGCGCATGCAATTTGTGATGGAGCCTGCCGAGCAGGAAGGGCGCATGGTCATCGGCGTCGGGCCGGTAGAGCCGGATGCCCAGGCCCGGGCCGCGCTGGAGCGTAATTTCACGGTCCTGCGGTTCGGTCCGCTGACCGCCGCGGGCAAGGCGGTAGACGAGACCTGGCGGCTGACCACGGCCACCCTGGGCATTCTCGGCCGAATGGTCACCGGCAGTGCATCGCTGAGTAATCTGTCCGGACCGATTACGATCGCGCGGATGGCCAATTCCTCGGCCCGGCTCGGGGTTTCGAGATTTCTGTTCTTTCTCGGCCTGATCAGCCTTTCACTGGCGATCATCAATCTGTTGCCGATTCCGGTGCTGGACGGGGGGCACCTGCTGTACCTGCTGATCGAGTGGATCAAGGGCAGCCCGGTTTCCGAGCGCGGTCAGATGCTCGGCCAGGGCATTGGCCTGATGATGATCCTGGCGCTGATGAGCGTGGCCATATTTAACGATATCTTACGACTTTTTCCTTAAACTCCTGCGCCGGATGATCAAGGCGTAACCGATGAAAAAAGGGTTTCGATGAGATTCATAGTATTGTTGCTGCTGTTGGCAAGCGTGAACGCCTCGGCCCAGACCTTCACGGTCGAGGAAATTCGCGTCGATGGCCTGCAGCGCATCGCCGAAGGGACGGTGTTCAGCTTTCTCCCAGTGACCGTCGGCCAGCAGATGACTCCGGCGCTGGCACGTGCAAGCATCCGCGATTTGTACCGGTCGGGTTTCTTCCGCGAAGTCGAAGTGGGCCGCGAGGGCAATATCCTGGTGATCCGCGTGACCGAGCGACCGGCCATCTCGCTGGTCAGCCTGGAAGGCAACAGCAAGATTCCGGACGAGGCCCTGCTGCCGGCACTGAGAGAAATCGGCATTGCCGAGGGTGAGGTATTCGACCAGTTGGCCATCGACCGCATACAGCAGGAGCTGGTGCGCGAATATTTCAACCAGGGACACTACGCGGTCGAGGTGACCCCCGAAATCACCGAGCTCGATCGCAACCGGGTCAGCGTCGTGATCGAGGTCCGGGAGGGCAAGCAGGCCAAGATCCGGCATATCAATGTCGTGGGTAACGAGACCTTCGACGAGAAGGATCTGCGCGACGATTTCGAGTCCGATACCAGCAACGGCCTGATGTTCTGGCGCGGCCGGACCAACTACACGCGCGAAAAGCTGTCCGGCGACCTCGAGCGGCTGCGTGCCCACTACCTGGATCGGGGCTTCATGGATTTTGCGATCGAATCCACCCAGGTCTCGATCAGCCAGGACAAGCAGAGCATCTTCATCACCGCCAACGTGCGCGAGGGAGATGTCTTCACCGTCAGCGACGTGCAACTGACCGGTGATCTGATCCTGCGTGAGGAAACCCTGCGCAATTTCGTCGCGGTGCGTCCCGGCGAGGTGTTTTCGCGCAAGGACGTGGAGACCACGGTCGATTCCATCACCGCAGTGCTGGCCAATTTCGGATACGCCTTCGCCAACGTCAACCCGGTGCCCCGGATCGACCGCAGCGACAACACGGTGGAGCTGAATTTCTTCGTTGAGCCCGGCATGCGGGTCTACGTCCGACGGGTCGAGTTCCAGGGCAATACCAAGAGCAAGGATGAAGTACTGCGACGCGAAATGCGCCAGTTCGAGGGCGCCTGGTTTTCGCAGGCCGCTGTCGATCGCTCGCGCATCCGGTTGCAGCGGCTGGGTTTTTTCGACAACGTCAACGTCGAAACGCCGGCGGTCGAGGGAACCGAGGACCAGATCGACATCATCATCAGTGTCGAGGAGCGCTCCACCGGCAGTTTTCAGATCGGTTTGGGTTTCTCGCAACTGCAGGGCCTGATCGCATCGCTCTCGATCCAGCAGGACAACTTCCTGGGCTCGGGCCGAAACATCGGCTTCGGAATCAGCCGAAGCTCGATCTCCAGCAGCGTCAACCTGAGCTATACCAACCCGTTTTTCACCGATGACGGCGTTTCGCTGGGTTATTTCATCAACTATTCAGAGTTCAACCAGGGCAGGGCCAATATCTCGGCGTTTTCGACCAGCCAGGTTGCCGTGGGTGCCAATATCGGCTTCCCGATCACCGAGATCGATTTCATTCGCTTAGGCGCCAGCGTGCGCAGGCAGGACATCAACATCGGCAACCTGGTCGCAGTTCCGGTCGACCCGGACAACCCCGATCTCGGATTCGAGTTCCAGTTCGCCGTCACCCGTCCCCTGGCCGTTTCCCTGGATCGGGATGGTGACGGCTTCCTGAGTTCCAGCGAACGGCAGATCGATACCGCGTTCGTCAATGCCAGTTGGGGCCGCGATACGCGCAACCACTTCCTGACCCCGACCCGCGGTTCGCTCAACCAGTTGAGTCTGAATGTGGCAGTGCCGGGCAGTACCCGTGAATACTTCATTGCCCAGTACCGGGGCCGCAAGTTCTTCCCGTTGGGTGGTAATTATGCCTTCGTGCTGCGTGCCGATGTCGGCTACGGAGACAGTTACGACGGCAAGGATGTCGACGTGCCGCCGCCCGATCCCGAGGCCCCGGTGCGCCTGGCCGGCGATTGCCGCGAGGACGAGATCGTGTTTTCCGACAGCGGCCTGCCGTTCTGGGAACACTTCTTTGCCGGCGGGGTTTCCGATGTGCGCGGCTTCGATGACAACCGGCTGGGGCCCAAGGACCAGTTCTGTCGCTCGGTGGGTGGCGATTTCAAGACCACAGGCGGGGTCGAAATCGCGTTTCCGCTGCCGTTCGTGGAGGTCAGCGGCACGCGCATGGCCTGGTTCGTCGATGTCGGCAACGTATTTACCGATATCAGCGGCTTCGATGCCAACGAGCTACGGGCTTCCACCGGGCTATCCCTGACCTGGGAGGCACCGGTCGGCCCGATCGTGCTCAACCTCTCCCAGCCGCTGCGCTCGCGCTCCGGCGACAGTACCAAGCTGCTGCAGTTCTCGTTCGGAACGCAGTTCTGAGCTCGGCTGATTTCACGCCTCTTCCGTCGCGAGATGTGCCGGGTCTTGTGGCTTGGGTTTGGCGCCCGGATGCGGTATAGTTCCGGAATCGACGTATGTGGAAGGCCGACGTGCGTTCTGTGCTGCTGATCATTGCCATGCTGGTTGCCGGGGCCGCGAGCGCCCAGGAGATCCGTATTGGTTATGTCGACATGAAGCGACTGCTCGACAATGCGCCGCAGGTCATTGCCGGCCGGGTAGAGCTGGACATGCAGTTCCGCCCGGTCAATGATGAACTGATCGCCGACGAGGAGCGCCTGCTGGCCATGGAGCAGTCGCTGGCATCGGCCTCGGGCCTGTCGGCCGAACGGATTGCCGCCAGGCAGCGCGACATCCGCAACCTGGCGCGCTCCATCGAGCGCCGCCGCGAGGATCTGGCCGAAGAACTCAATTTCCGTCGCAACCAGCAGATCAAGGAGCTGGGCGAGGAAATCGAAATTGCGGTCCAGACCGTGGCCCGGCGTGAGGGCTACGATCTGGTGCTGTCCAGTCCGGTAGCCTATGCCTCCGAGACCATCGACATCACCGCCCAGGTGCTCGCGTTTCTGGAGACCGATTTCGACCGCCGGGGCAGTCGCTCCGGGCAATGAGCGGCGAGTTCTCTCCACCCTCCCTGCCGATTTCCCTCGGACAGGTCGCCGCGCGGCTGGGCCTGGAACTGCATGGCGATCCGGAGCGAACCGTGGACTCGGTCGCGACGCTGGGCAGCGCTCGGCCCGAACAGGTTTCGTTTCTCGCCAATCCGTCCTATCGTGACCAGCTTCGCGCCACTTCGGCCGGTGCGGTCATTGTGCCTGCGCGCGTTCTGGGCGATTGCCCGACGGCGGCACTGGTCGCCGAAGACCCCTACCTGGCCTGGGCCAGGCTGCTCGACTGGCTGCATCCGCCGCGCCCCGTGCGCCCCGGTGTTGACCGATCAACCGTGGCCGCCGAATCAGCCCGGATCGATGCAGGTTGCGAAATCGGGCCACTGTGCCGGATCGGCGAACGGGTAAGAATTGCAGCCGGTTGCGTCATCGGTCCGGGCACGGTAATCGACGACGATGCAGTGCTGGAGCGGGATTGCCGTCTGGTCGCTCGGGTCTATCTGGGCCCCGGATGCCGCCTGGGCCGGCGCGTGCTGGTGCATCCCGGTGCGGTCATCGGCAGCGACGGCTTCGGTCTGGCCATGGATGGTGGGCACTGGCGCAAGGTGCCCCAGATCGGCGCTGTGCGGATTGGTGATGACTGCGAGATTGGCGCCAACACAACAATCGACCGTGGCGCGGTCGACGATACCGAACTGGGGTGTGACGTTCGCCTGGATAACCAGGTCCAGATCGCCCACAACGTCCGAATCGGTGATCACACCGCAATCGCGGGTTGCGTCGGCATTGCCGGGTCGACCCGCATCGGGCGTTACTGCATGATCGCGGGTGCCAGCGGCATTGGCGGTCATCTTGAAATCTGCGATCATGTAATCATCACCGCCATGAGTACGGTGCTGGATTCGATCGACAGCCCGGGTCGCTACGGGTCCGGCATTCCAGCCCGGCCGCTGCGCGCGTGGCAGAAAATCCTGGTGCGTCTGGGGCGGCTCGATCGTCGCACCCCGGCCGCAGGAAGCAGAAAAAAAACCTGAAAACAAACGATTTCGGAGTCATTGACGAATGAACAAGCCTTCCACGGAAGTCGATATCGAGCGCATCTTCAGCCTGCTGCCGCATCGCTATCCGTTTCTGCTGGTCGATCGGGTGGTGGACTGGTCGCTGGAGCGGTCGCAGGACGGTTCGCCGGAAGCATCGACGGGCGCATCGACGGGCGCATCGACGGGCGCATCGACGGGCGCATCGACGGGCGCATCGACGGGCAATCGGCCCTGGATTCATGCACTCAAGAATGTGACCTTCAACGAACATTTCTTCCAGGGACATTTCCCCGGACACCCGGTGATGCCCGGTGTATTGATCCTCGAGGCCATGGCCCAGGCCGCGGGCTGTCTGGCCCACCTGGAGCGAGAGCAAGCCAACGGCGCGAAGCAGCTGTTCTACCTTGTCCGCATCGACAAGGCTCGCTTCGTCAAGACCGTGGTGCCCGGCGACCAGCTTCACTTCCACGTGCAGCAGAAGCGCCTGATGCGCGGCATGGGCCTGTACGAGGCCGAGACCCGCGTCGATGGCAAGACCGTCGCCAGCTGCGAAATGCTGTGTGCCGCCCGGCCGGATTCGAAATGATTCACCCGACCGCCATCGTGGGGGACGGTGCGCGGCTGGGCGAAGGCGTTGAGATCGGACCCTATGCCGTCATCGGCGATGAGGTCGAACTGGAATCCGGTTGCCGGGTCGGCGCGCACGCGGTGATCACCGGTCGCACCCGGATTGGAGCCAATACGCGCATCTTCCAGTTCGCCTCGGTCGGCGAGGAGCCGCAGGACAAGAAATATGCCGGCGAAGACAGCGCACTGGAGATCGGCCGCGACAACACCATTCGCGAATACGTGACGATCAATCGCGGCACATCCGACGGCGGCGGCGTGACCCGGCTGGGCGACGACAACTGGCTGATGGCCTACAGCCACGTCGCGCACGACTGCCAGATCGGTTCGCACTGCGTGTTTGCCAACGGCACCACCCTGGCCGGACACGTCACGGTCGGTGATTACGTGACCTTCGCCGGATTTTCCGGCGCCCACCAGTTCTGCACCATCGGCAGTCATGCATTCCTGGGCATGTACGGCGGCGTCGGCCAGGACGTGCCGGCCTACGTGATGATTTCCGGCCGCCCGCCGCGGCCCCGCGGCATCAATTCCGAGGGCCTTAAGCGACGTGGTTTCACGCAGGAGCAGATCCGGCACATCCGCGAGGCCTACCGGCTGGTCTATCGCAACGGCATGACGCTGGATGAATCTCTGAAGCTGCTGCGCGAACTGCAGGATGAACAGCCCGAGCTGCAGTTGTTCATCGCCAGCATCGAAGCCGGTCAGCGCGGCCTGTTGCGATAGCCGTGCGCCTGGCCCTGGCAGCCGGCGAAACTTCTGGCGATCTGCTCGGCGCGGCGGTCGCCGGCCAATTGCTGCAACGCGATCGGCATCTTGAGCTGTTCGGGCTGGTTGGCCCGCAGATGCGGGCGGCCGGGGTGGAAGCATTGGCCACGATCGATGAACTCGGTGTCATGGGCCTGTTCGAGGTGCTTCGTCACGTGCCGAGACTGGCGTCGCTGCGACGGCGCGTGCGCATGGACATGCTGGCGCGTCAGGCCGATGCATTCATCGGTTTTGATGCGCCCGACTTCAATCTGGGCCTGGCCCGGGCCTTGCGCCGGCGCGGGGTGCCGACAGTGCAGGTGGTCGCGCCCACGGTGTGGGCCTGGCGCGGCTATCGCAAGCGCAAGGTCGCCGGCTCGCTCGATCTGCTGCTGACGCTGTTCCCGTTCGAGCCCGAGTGCTTCGCCGGCTGTGGGCTGGATGTCCGCTACATCGGACACCCGCTGGCCGATGCAATGCCGCTGTCGCCGGATCGTGCGGCAGCGCGCGCGCGGCTGGGCCTGAGCGCTGAAGATGCTCGTCCGGTCGTGGCATTGCTGCCGGGCAGTCGTCACGGCGAAATCGACCGTCATGCCGGACTGCTGGTCGAGACGGTGACCGAATTGCGCCGCCAGGCCGACATCCGGCCGCTATTGCTGCTGGCCGAAACAGGTCACGTTCAGCGTTTCAAGCGGGCTGCTGGAATATCGGCCGCGGACGCCGGGCTGGAAGTCAGAACCGGGAGTACCCGCGACGGCCTGGCCGCCGCCTCCGTGGCGCTGGCTGCCTCCGGTACCGTGACCCTGGAGGCGCTGTTATCGCACACGCCCATGGTGGTGTTCTACCGGCTGCCCGCCGCTACCTACCAGCTTGCGCGCCGGCTGGTGCGCAGCCGTTGGGTGGCCCTGCCCAACATCCTGGCCGGGCGCGACTGGGTGCCCGAGCGCATCCAGCAGCAGGCAAGCGCGGCGCGCCTGGCGGCCGATGCACTGGACTGGCTGGCCAACGACGAGCGCCGCCGGGAATTCTCCGAAGCTGCCGTTGCGATTCACCGCCAGCTGGCCTGCAATGCAGCCGGCAAGGCCGCAACGGCGATTCTGGAACTGACCGGTCGGCGCGGCCGATGAATCCGGTTGCCGGGATCGACGAAGTCGGACGCGGTCCGCTGGCCGGGCCGGTCGTGGCCGCCGCGGTGGTGCTGGGCCACGACCATGGCATCGAGGGCCTGAACGACTCCAAGAAGTTGAGCGAGACAATGCGCGAACGACTGGCCGCGGAGATTCACCGGCATGCCCTGGGCGTCGGCATCGGCCTGTGCGATGTGGCCGAAATCGAAAGCCTGAATATCCTGGGCGCCACGTTGCTGGCCATGCGCAAGGCATTCGCCGAACTGCCGATACCCGTGGACCAGGTGCTGATCGACGGCAACCGCGACCCGTGCATTCCCGGCGTGGATGCCCGCCTGATCGTCGGCGGCGATGCCAGCGTGCCCGAAATATCGGCCGCCAGCATTGTAGCCAAGGTCCACCGCGACCGGCTGATGCGCCGGCTGCATCAACGCCACCCCGAGTACGGCTTCGACCGTCACAAGGGCTACGGCACCCGCTTTCATCTGGAAGCACTGCAACGCTTCGGCCCGTGCCCGGAGCATCGCGCCTCCTTCCTGCCGGTGCGACAGGCGCGGTTGTTCCAGTAATCCCGGCCTCCCGCGCATTTTTCGTGAGAATTTCGTGAATCGTTCTTCCCGGATTTGATTTCACCGGCCCGGTCTGCCTATACTCCGGAACAGCCCGTACATTCCTGTTGCGGCAGGAGTACGGCTGAAACAATAAAAAATCCGGAGGAAAAGAACATGCGCAAATTCATTGCGTCAGCAGTCGTCTTGCTGCTTTGGGGTGGCAGCGTCATGGCCACGACAGGCGTGGCCTTTGTTCACGGTACCGGCAAGCAGACCGATGCCCTGAACGATTACTGGACCACGGACATGGTCAACTCGGTGCGCCAGGGCCTGCCGAACTCGAACAATTTCGTGGTCGTCAATTGCGATTTCACCCAATACATGTGGGAAGCCCCGGCCGCTGGATGCCTGGCCGGAACGCTGCACAACTTCATCACCAGCCGCGGCATTACCGATCTGGTCGTACTGACCCATTCCAACGGCGGCAATGTCATGCGCTGGATCATGTCCAACCCGACCTGGGACAGCCGTTATCCGCTGATCATCGAGCGCACCCGCTGGGTCAACGCGCTGGCGGCCTCGTCGCTGGGCACGCCGCTGGCCGAGGCGGTCATGCAGGGTTCGATCTTCGAGGCTGCGCTTGGCTGGCTGCTGGGCTTCCAGAACAATGCCGTGCGCATGCAGCAGCCAAGCTGGATGGCGTTCTACAACGCCAACTGGTTGCTGGGTACGGCAAATCGCCCGGCCCTGCCCAAAGGCTTCTGGAACGTGGTCGGTACCGATGTGCGTTCGGCCATCTGGGATTCGGCCGCGTATTGCGGCGGCTACTTCAACCAGGTCGGTCTGGAGATCACCCAGGCCTGGCTGAACAGTTGCTCCGACGGTTTCCTGGACTGCAGCAGCCAGAATGGCGCCGGCAGGCTCTGGTTTGCCGACTTCCACGTCACCAGCGACCGCCTGTCGCACGCCCAGAGCCGTCGTGATTGCCACGGCCTGGATGTCATCCTGCGCAACGACCTGTGAGGGAGAAAGCAGACATGAATACAAGAAAAGCAGAACAGGTCCGCCAGGCCGTATTCGGTGTGCTGGCCGCGGTGGTTTTCTCGTCCGCGTCCGCCCAGCAGGGCAACAACATTTCCGATCAGCTCGAAATCCGCCAATCGGCGTCCATGCCGATGCAGGCGCACTGGCTGGGTACCACGCCGGGTGATCTTGCCGCGCAGGCGCTGATCGGCAGTGATGTAAAGATCCCGGACAGCCGCCATGTCGAGACCGACGCGGTGCACTTCGCCTGGCCGCTGAGCGCGGTTTCGGCGGCAACCGAGACTGACGCGACCGCCCGGGTGGAAAGCCGTCAATACTGGTTCGACACCAAGGGCTCGGCCCTGGCCCAGGGCATTTCCCTGCCGCTGACCAGCCGTAATGCAGTGATCCGCATTTCGCCGCTGGAAGCCGACGGCAATGTGCGCATCGATGCACGGTCGGTGGAGCTTTCGGTCGACGGCAGGCCGCTGGACGCCGATCGTGCGTTGCGGTCGGTGGCCGACGGTGAATCACTCAACCGGCAGGGAATGCCGGTGCCGCCATCGACACTGGCCTTTCGCCTCGGCGATGAAGTGCCGCCCGGCGTGCTCGGTCTTCGGGTGCAGCGCGTGCCTGGCTCCCAACCCATGGTGGTGCATGTGTTCGAACCGGAAAGCGAGTGGGTGGCCGAGTTGTCCCGCTCGGGCCACAACGCAATGGCCGGCGAATTGCTGGAATTCGATTTCGCGCTCAAGCAGGGCGCCCGTGCGGCGGCCGTGGACTCGGTACAGGCGGTCCTGACCGACCCGCTGGCCGGGCAGAGCTGGAAGCTGGATGTCGATGCCGGCGCGGGCCGGCTGACCCACCCGGCGCCGGCCGATGGTTTCGTCTCCGGCTTCGACGGCCTGTACGAAGCCCATGTGTACCTGGAAACCCGACAGCAGGGGTTGATCATCCGGCGCGACCTGAAGCTGCCGGTCAGCGTCGTTCCGCCCCTGGCGCGTTTTGACGGGCGCAGTGCGGTTTTGAGCGATGACAGTGGTCTGCGGCTCACGCTGGGTGTGGAAAATGCAGCCCCCGGACGCTTCCAGGTCAACGCACAGGTGTTCGGCACCGATGTTGACGGCAACCTTCAGCCCCTGGCCTTTGCCCAGGCCGCCGAGACGCTGGAGCAGTCATTCGGCACCATCTCATTGCAGATTGGCGCCGATCTGCTGGGCGCCAGCGGGCTGTCGGCACCGTTCGAGGTGCGCAACCTGGAGCTTCTGGACCAGGGCCGCATGTACGTCCTGCAGCGCCACCAGCGCGCACTGCTGATCAGCCGGTAAAACCGCGGCTGACAAGCTGAAACGAAAAGGGCCGGCAAAATGCCGGCCCTTTTCATTGCTGATTACGGACATGTTTCAGCCATTCCCTGAAATCAGCGTGGGACACAGGAATCCTTGAAAAAGCATTGACACGAAGGACACGAAGAAGGCACGAAGAGCACGAAGTTTCAATTCCGAAAGGGGTTTTCTTCGTGAGCTTCGTGCCTTCTTCGTGCTCTTCATGTCCCGCTTTCTGCTTTTCTTTTATTTATCCCGGGAGCACCGGATCGTGACCGGGGCGGGCAAAACCCGCCTTCAGCCGGTCTCGAAGCTGACCGGTATGGTTGCGTCCTGGTCTGCGTCCTGATTCGTGCCCTGGATTTCCACGCGGTCGACCCGAGCCCCGGGTGGGCCTTGTTGCAGCCACTTGTGCAACTCATCCAGCGCACCCCGGGTGCCGCAGGCCAGCACTTCGACACGGCCGTCGTCCAGATTGACCGCATGCCCGGTCAGCCCCAGCGCAACGGCCTGGCGCCGGGTCGAGGCGCGGAAGAATACGCCCTGCACGCGTCCGGCAATCAGAAATCGCCGGCAGATCACGGCCGGTCCCGATGGTTCGTGCGATAGTTCATTTGATAGTTCGTGCGCTGGTTCATGCGGTGATTCACGGCGGGTCCAGTTGGCATTGTGTCGGGTCTTGAAGGGCCTGGTTTCACCCTTCGCGATCGACCCGGGCGGTGATCTGCTCGCTGGTGATCGGTCCGATCCAGGTCTCGGCCAGTTCGCCGTCCGGGCTGACCAGGAAAGTGGTCGGCAGCGCCATCGGCGCGCCCAGCGCCTCCGGCGGCTCGTAGACATCGACCAGCAGGATGGGGTAGCTGGCCGGGTACTCGGTCAGGAATTGCTCGAAGGTCTCGACATCGGTGTCCTCGAAGGCCAGGCCCAGCACGGTGATATCGTCGCGCGCATCGTGCATCTGTGAAAAATCGGGAATTTCCTTTCGGCACGGCGCGCACCAGGTCGCCCAGTAATTGACCACCACCCACTGGCCGCGCCAGTCGCTCAGGGATGCTTCACTGCCATCGAGCAGGGGGAGGGTGAATTCGACGGTGTCGGGCGGATCGCCGGCCCCGGCATGGGCTACGGAAACAGCCTGGTCGCGGCAGCCGGCGAGGGCAAGTACGGCAATCGCCGTTATCATCATGCCGAGAGCTGCGTTTGAAATTTTCAAGTCGCTTCTCCTTGGAGTTTTCGGTTGTCATCCGGAACCGGATCGGTCCGGTCGGCGGCGTCTTCGGGGTCTGAGACAGCCAGATCGAGAAAAGATTTTAGCGAACGCGCAAGAACGGGATCGGCATCGCGCCGGATATCTTGCAAGGCCAGCAGCAGCGGGCGATCGGCCGGGTTGTGCTGCGGCAGATCGTCGAGTTCGGCGATCGGCAGCACCAGCGGCATCATTCGGTACAGGTCGGCCAGCGTCACCTCGTCCAGGTCGACGCTGACGAACCACTGGCCGGCATCGTCGCGATGCAGCAGCCCGGCGTCGTCCATTCGCGACAGCAGCTCCTGCAGCTCTCCGTCGGTGGCCGCGGTTTCCAGTTCCAGCAATTGCGCCGATGTGCGGCCTTCGCCTTCACGCTGCGCGCCGCGCAGGTGACCGAGCAGGCGCATGGCCAGCACCAGATGATGGCGCCGGTTCCAGCGCCAGTCGGCGCGGCGGTAATTGAATGTCGTCAGCGCGGCGGCCACGCTTGCGCCGAGCAGGATCACCACCCACGAGACATAGATCCAGACCAGGAAGATCGGAATCGTGGCCAGCGCGCCGTAAAGTCTTTCATAGGTCGGGAAATTGGAGATATAGAGCACGAAGCCGCGCTTGGAAAGCTCGAAGGCCAGCGCCGAGAATGCCGCGCCGGCCAGCGCGTGGCGCCAGCGTACCTGGCGATTGGGCACGATCATGAAGATCAGCGTGAACGCGAGCATGGCCACGACGAAGGGTGTGGCGACAAACAGCAGCGATTGCAGCGGGCCGCGCACCATTTCCGGGGCCAGCAGCGGCAGCGCGGCGAGATACGAAGTCAGGCCCAGGCTGCCGCCCAGCAGCAGCGGCCCCAGCGTCAGCACCGCCCAGTAGACGGTCAGGCGGCCGGCCGGCCGGCGCGGCCGACTGACCCGCCAGATCCGGTTCAGCGATTTCTCGATGGTCGACATCAGGATCAGCGCGGTGATGACCAGGAACAGCGTCCCGGTGCCGGTCAGCCCGGCCGATCTTTCGATGAATTGGTCCAGGTACTCGCGAACCACGTCGCCGGCGGCCGGCACGAAGTTCGAGAAGATGAAGTCCTGCAACTGCTCCACGCCGGTGTCGAACACCGGAAAGGCGGAGAATATGCCGAGCATGACCGCCATCAGCGGTACCAGTGCCAGCAGGCTGGTATAGGAAAGCGCCGCAGCGGCCTCGAAGCAGCGGTCCTCGCGGAAATGCTGCCACAGGTGGCCGCCGAAGTTGCGCAGCCAGCGCGGGTCGATCAGCGCCCCCAGCGCACTGGGCTGTGCATGGGTATGCGCATATGGGTCAGAATACGCAGCTGGTATGTTTGATCGGGAATCATTCATGGAAGTCATTATCTACCATAACCCGCGCTGTTCCAGCGCCCCATTGTCGTCGCCGGAAACCAGGCCCGCATCGGCCGCCCGCCCGAGGCGGTGCTGGAGATTCTGCCGGGTTGAAAATCGCTCCTGATCATGTGGCTGACTCAGTCACACCAGAACGAAAACCTTGAGGCCACAGATTACACAGATTTTCACAGATTATTGATTTTATTTTGAAAAACTAGCTAGTCCAATGACTGCAGCGCTCAACCCACCGGACAGCTGAATGCCGTGAAGAAAGCGATTTGGGCCGGATTTGGGAATCGGTATTTGCCGTCTTGGTCTGAATTCACGGTATCAGCACTCCATTAGCTGAGAAAACAATCGAATTCAACAATCTGTGTAGATCTGTGTAATCTGTGGCCCGCTTTTGAACGGTGAACGTACCCGATGCATGAAATTCTGGTTCTGACCTACTCGGTGCACGGCAACACGCTGGCGCTGGCGCGCGAGATTGCGCGCGGGGTCGAGCGTATTGCCGGTTGTGCGGCACGCCTGCGCACCGTGGCACCGGTGACTTCGGCGCTGGCGCCGGAGAAAACTGAACTGCCCGATAACGGCCCGGCGCTGGTCGAGCGCGCCGACCTGGCCGAATGCGCCGGCCTGGTGCTGGGCAGCCCGACCCGGTTCGGCAACATGGCAGCGGCGCTGAAATACTTCATCGATTCGACCGGCAGCGAGTGGTTTTCCGGGACGCTGGCCGGCAAGCCGGCCGGGGTGTTCACCTCGACCGCCAGCCTGCACGGTGGCCAGGAATCCACGCTGCTGTCGATGATGCTGCCGCTGCTGCACCACGGCATGTACATCGTCGGCATTCCATACACCGAGCGCCGCCTGCTCTCCACCCGCGGCGGCGGCACGCCTTACGGCGCCAGTCATCTATCCGGTCCGGATTCGGATCGAGCGCTGGATGAGGACGAAATCCGCCTGGCCCGGGCGCTGGGCAGCCGCGTGGCGGAACTGGCTGCAAAGTTGTGAGCGCGGCTATGGCAACCCTGCTGCGCGCGCTGTGGCTGGCACTGGTCGTGCTGCACCTGGTCTGGTTCGGCGTACTGACACCGGCCGAATCGCTGGGCCGCGTCGGCACGGCGCTGCTGGTTGCATCGCCATTGCTGGTCATGCTGATCTGGATGTGGCGCCCCGGGCTGCGGGCGACGGTGGTCGGCGGCATGGTGCTGCTGATTTACTTCTGTCTCGGGGTCTCCGAGGCCTGGGCAACCAGCCTGGTGTCGGTGCGTGCGCTGGCACTCGTCCAGATCGCGCTGATCACGGTGTACTACGGCGTTCTTTTCCGGAGCTGGCAGCAGGGTCGGGCAGCGCGACGGCAGCCGGAATAGCCGCGAAACGCCCCGGCTACGGGTTGGCGGTATTTGTAGTCCGGGTAAACGCGCGCAGCGCGTGCACCCGGGATGGCCAGGGCGCGATTCCCCGGGTGCGCTGAGGCTTACCCGGGTTACAAAAGTTCATGATTGATGCAAGCCTCAATAATCGGGGATAATAGGGCCATGACTCAATCACTGTCCTTCATTCAGACCCCGCCGGAGCTCGGCAACGAGTTCGAAAACGACTGGCTGCTGCGTGCCTGGCTGCGCCACGCGCTGCCCGAAGACCTGCTCGAGCAGGAGCTGGCGACCTTCCGCGAGCTGGGCGAGCGCTCAGGCGGCGAGTGGTATCGCTTTCAGCAGGCCGACCGGCCCAACGAACCGCGCCTGACCCAGTGGAGCCCCTGGGGCGAGCGCATCGATGAAATCGAACTGACCCCGCTGTGGCTAGAGGCCAAACACTGGGCGGCCGAATACGGGCTGATCGCGGCCGGCTACGACGACGAGCTGGCCGAGCATGGCCGCACCATCCAGTTCGCCCGCGCCTGGCTGTTCATCCCGTCGACCGACTTCTACGGCTGTCCGCTGGCGATGACCGATGGTGCTGCGCGCATCGTGACCGATTCCGGCAACGAGCGGCTGGCCGCGCGCGCTCTGCCGCACCTGCTGGCACGCGACGGCAAGAACTTCTGGACCTCCGGGCAGTGGATGACCGAAACCATCGGCGGCTCGGACGTCAGCGCCACAGAAACCGTGGCCGTGCGCGACGATGGTGATGACAATGGTCGTGACAATCGTGGCCAGTGGCGGCTGACCGGGCGCAAGTGGTTTACCTCGGCGGCGACTTCCGAAATGGCGCTGACGCTTGCGCGTCCGGAAGGAAATCCGGAAGGCTCGCGCGGCCTGGCGCTGTTCTACGTCGAGCCGCACGACGAGCAGGGCCGGCTGCGCAACATCGAAATCCTCAAGCTCAAGGACAAGCTGGGCACGCGCAAGCTGCCGACCGCCGAGCTGTGGCTGAACGATACGCCGGCCGAACCGGTGGGTGCGCTGGAACGCGGCGTGGCGGCGATTACGCCGATGCTGAACATGACCCGCACCTGGAATGCCGTCACCGCCTGCACGATGATGCGCCGGGGCCTGGCGCTGGCCGGTGATTACGCCGGCAAGCGCAGCGCCTTCGGCAAACCGCTGGCCGAGCAGCCGTTGCACCGCCGCACGCTGCAACTGCTGGAGGCCGACTGGGCCGCCGCCTCGTGCAGCGCGCTGGCCATGGTGGCTGAAATCGGCAAGGTCGAGCACCGCCATGCCGAAGCCCGGCCGGAATTGATCCGGCTGCTCACGCCAATGATCAAGCTGGGCACCGGACGCGACGCGGTCGCGGTCACTTCCGAAGTGCTCGAAGCCTTCGGCGGCGCCGGTTATGTCGAGGACACCGGCATCCCGCAACTGCTGCGAGATGTCCAGGTGCTGTCGATCTGGGAAGGCACGACCAACGTGTTGGCGCTGGACCTGCTGCGCGCCATCAGCCAGGTCGGCATCGGGCCCTGGGTCGAGCATGTGCGAGCGCGCCTGGCTGCGGCCCGGGGCGAAGCCTGCGCCGAGACGTGCGAGGCGCTGCAATCGGCACTGGAGAAAGTGCTTGCATCGCTGGACAACCCGCCTGAAGTGCTGGAAGCCAATGCCCGCGCAATCGCAATGAACCTGTACCGCATCACCGCGCTGGCAGAACTGATCGCGCTGGCCGCCGATGCACTGGGCCACGACGACCTCCGACCGCTTCAAGCCGCGCTGCGCTGTACCCGCCATCGCTTCCGGCTCGACCCGGTTATCGCCGACGACTGAAAGACGCTCGAAGGACGATCAAAGGACAACCGACAACGTGAAGCAGCTCCAGATCATCACCACCGGCGGGACGATCGACAAGATCTACTACGACGAGAAGTCCGACTACCAGATCGGCGAGCCGGCAATCGCCCGCATTCTCAACGACATGAACGTGGCTTTCCGCTGGCACGTGCAGCCGCTGCTGCGCAAGGACTCGCTGCAACTGACCGATGCCGATCGCGAGCTGGTCGTCAGGGCGGTCGAGGCCTCCGACGCAAAGCATTTCCTCATCACCCACGGCACCGACACCATGGTCGAGACCGCGCGCCGGTTACAGGCGCTCGAGGACCGGGTGATCGTGCTGACCGGCGCGCTCAACCCGGCCCGCTTCATCGGCTCGGATGCGGTATTCAACATCGGCTGCGCGGTCGGCGCCGTGCAATGCCTGCAACCCGGCGTCTGGATCGTCATGAACGGCCGCGTCTGGGATCCGAAAGCGGTGCGCAAGAACCGCGACGCCAATCGCTTCGAGGCAGTCGCCGGCTGAGCTGACCGCGCGCAAGTCGGTCACCGCACGGGGCGGTATCCTTCCCGGGATGGAACCTACAGTTGCCAGGGTCGCCAGTGGCCATGCCGAGACGACGCGCGCGGCCGCCGAAGTGCTGCGCGACGGCGGCAACGCGGTCGATGCGCTGATCGCGGCGGTATGGACGGCCTGCGTGGTCGAGCCGGTATTCTGCTCGCCCGGCGGTGGCGGGCATGCGTTGTTGAGAATGCGTCGCCGGGCACCGGTGGTGCTGGACTGTTTCGTGCAGACCCCGCGGGTGCGGCGCGACGCGGACATCGATTTCTACCCCATCCACGGCAACTTCGGCACCACGCAGCAGGAATTCCATGTCGGCATGGGCTCGGTCGCGGTGCCGGGGCTGGTGGCCGGGCTGGAAGCATTGCATCGCCGCCACGCCACGCGCCCGATGCGCGAGCTGGCCGCGCATGCCATCGGTCAGGCGCGCTCGGGCTGGACGCTGAACGCGGTCCAGGTCGAGGCCATGCAGATTCTGGAACCCATCGTGCGCGCCACGCCGGAGGCCGCGCAGATGTTCGGACTGGCCTCACAGCAGGCCGCGCTGCCCCAGGTTGGAAATCGGGTCGACAATCCGGCGCTGGGCGATGCGATCGAGGCGCTGGCTGCCGAGGGCAGCGAAAGTTTCCGCTCCGGCCACGTTGCATCGGTCATCGCGCGCGAGAGCATCAACGGCGGCGGGCATATCACGCTGGATGACCTGGCCCGCTACCGGGTGCGCTGGCGCAGGCCCCTGCACTGGGCGCTGGGGCGCAACGTCCGGATCTGGTCCAATCCCCCGCCGGCCTTCGGCGGCATCATGGTGGCCCTGATGACCCGGGCGCTGGAACGTTGCCTGCCGCCGGGCGCCAGCTTCGGCTCGGCCGCGCATCTCGACGCCCTGATCGCCGCCATGCGGGCCAGCGAACAGCAGCGCCTGGCGCTGGAGGCATCGGAAAACACGGTCGACCGGCGTGCACTCCAACAGGCCTTTGAATCGGTCGCAGCCCCCTCGCTGCAGGTTTCTCGCGGCACCACCCATATCAGTGTGCGCGACGCCGAAGGCAATTTCGCCGGCATGACGATCTCCAACGGCGAAGGCTGCGGCCGGGTCGTGCCGGGCCTGGGCTTCATGCTCAACAACATGCTGGGCGAGCAGGACCTCAACCGCTCAGGCTTCGGCCAATGGCCCACCGGCCAGCGGATGTCGTCGATGATGGCACCCACCCTGATCGAGCACCAGGGCAGCCGCATCCTGCTCGGCAGCGGCGGCTCCAACCGCATCCGCACCGCAATCGCCCAGGTTCTGTGCAACCTCATGCACTTCGACATGCCGCTGGACCAGGCCATTCGCGCGCCCCGCATGCACCTGGAGTTCGGCGAACTTGCAATCGAGACCGGCCCCGACGCCTGGCCGGCCCCGGCAATGTCCTGGCTGGAACAGACCTACCCGAGTGCAACCCGCTGGCCAAAAGCCAGCCTCTACTTCGGCGGCACCCACGCCGCAGCCGACAACGCCCAGGCCGCCGACCCCCGCCGGCTGGGGACAAGCTGGGCGGGCGAGCCTGGCGTGGGCAACGGGCTTATCTGACCCGCTTTTTCCAACTGCTTGACGACCAGCCTGAGCGTTCGATGTGACTTTTATCGCATGTGTTGAGCGTTGATGCTGTTACTTGTACGATCGCAACTATCGCCTCATCACAGCGCTTCGGCTGGATTCGCCTGGATTTTCTTGACCGGATTTTCTGCAGGTCTGCGAGTAAATCATCAAACAGGGAAACTGAACCGACAGCATCGCGGCAGGCTGCGTGCAACATGGATGCATTCCGGGTTGTTCCTGCCGACGTGCTGTCCCGAATAGAATGTAACCGGAAACGGTTGGAGGGGGAGTGACTACCCGTGCTCACGCGTGAAAAAATTAGGTGGACCCGCGTTCGATTCGAGATGACCGCTGACCGGACATTACCGTCTTCAGCGCGCCTTTTTTCCACCACTAGTCATCGCCACCCATGTCGGCGCATCATCGCGGCCATGCTGATCGCATGCTCAATGGTTTCATTGGCCATGGCCGACGACTGGCAGGAGTTATTTCAACGCGACTTCGGCGAGTGCGAATCAATCCCCGCCGATGCCTACGAAACCGGTCTGTTGTTCAACCCGGCTGGGCGTCGCACCTATTTTCAACGCTCTCGTTGCCTGCAGCGTGTCGCGATCAAGTGGCGCGATGCGCAACTGTGCGACCGAGTAAAGCAACGCCGCTCGCTGTTTTTCAGCGGCGATGCCATTTCCGAAAAAGCCTGCCGGGAAGCTGTCGCCGAGCAGATCGCCAACGACATCGAACGCGCCGAATCCATTCGCGTCAAGGAGCTGCACAAACTGGTTGCCTCGAATTTCGCACGGCCTCATTATCTGGGCGGGGACTTTCTGCTCCATATCGAGACGGAAGGAAGTCATCCGGGCGGCTATCAAATCCGGATCGAAGCATGGCCGAATGATTCATCTGCTTCATTGGTGATCGACGATTACAGGCAACCTCTGGGTTCCAGCGGCCACTCGCTGACCCGCACGATTCGCGAGCATCAGGTTCACCAGGTACTGCGCAACCAATCCATGGATCGGGAAGTCCAGGTCCGAATCACCCTGGAACTTCCACCGCGATCCCATGCGGATCAGTTCGTGCTGCGCCTGATCCCGTTCGAGAGCAGGCGCAGCACATTTGATATGCAAGTTGATTTTTCGAAGCTGTAATTCAGAACTTTTCCATAAATGGGAGCAAACCCATGAAGCTATCAGTGCGCGGGGGGCAGAACAAGGAAGTGTTCACGGCCGCGATCCACTTCCACTTGAGTGGGCTCGATCTCCACCCGGCGGCAGTGCGGAAATGATAGCTGCCCACACGGTTCAGAGAAGAGCCCGTTTGGCAAAAGTGTCGGATCAGAAAGCTTGACTGGTCGATCTGCTCCAAAGCCCGGCGTAGCCGGACTTGCAGAATCACGAATCCACATCCCATGGCTTGTGTTCAATGCTCTCCAGAGCTCGGGTACCGTGAATGACGGCCAGGATCTGGATGCGGTCGACTACGATCCAGTAGACGATCCGGTAGCCTTGGTGGATGACTTGGCGGACTTCCTCGGGCACATCGCTGGCCTCTGGAACTTCTCGGCCGATGCGTGGAAAATCCACCAGCTTGTCGGTGGCGTTGAAAATCCGCCGGACGAATTGCTCGGCGTAGATCGGCGAGTCTTGGGCGATGTAGTCGCGAATGCAGGTGAGGTCGGCCAAGGCCGGCTCAGTCCACTCAATTCTCATTGAGCAGACGGCGCTTGGCTTCCTCCTGGGACACGACCCGGCCACTGCGGGCGGATTCCATGCCGGCCTCGATCTTCTGCTTTACGTAGAGCTCGTACATGATGTCGTCCCAACTGGCCTGTTCGGGCAGTTGCTCGATGATGTGACGGGCGGCTTCTTTGGCGGTTGCCATGGTTGATCTCCTTTAGCGGCCGGACTGGCGTGGAAACAGCTGGCGTCGTGCTTGAGGATGAGGCTTCCGCGCTGGGTCTTGGTGACCTGCTTTTCCTCATCCGAAACCCCGCGCATGGCCTCGAACTTCAATATTAGCTCATCAACCGGGCCGCGTTCGTCCTTGTCAAGGACCAGCGTATCCGCGCTAACGGACAGCGCGAGAACCAGCCGCCGGACGACATCGAGTGTGGAGGGCAGCCGCATCCTGCTCGGCAGCGGCGGCTCCAACCGCATCCGCACCGCGATCGCCCAGGTCCTGTGCAACCTCATGCACTTCGACATGCCGCTGGAACAGGCCATCCGCGCGCCCCGCATGCACCTGGAGTTTGGCGAACTGGCCATCGAGACCGGCCCCGACGCCTGGCCGGCCCCGGCAATGTCGTGGCTGGAGCAGACCTACCCGACTGCCACCCGCTGGCCCAGGGCCAGCCTCTACTTCGGCGGCACCCACGCCGCAGCCGACAACGCCCAGCCCGCCGACCCCCGCAGGCTGGGGACAAGCTGGGCGGGCGGGCCTGGCGTGGGCTGAACACCATCTGGAGCCCGTGTTTGCTAACCTGCGCCGCCCCAGACCTCAGTCGGTCGGCGACTTCGATCGCACCCAGTCCTCCACCACCCCCTCGAGAATGGCCAACGGCATCGAGCCGCTCATCAGCACCACGTTGTGGAATTCCCGGATGTCGAAGGCATCGCCCAGGTCGGCGCGGGCGCGCTCGCGCAGCTCGAGAATCTTCATCATCCCGACCTTGTAGGCCAGGGCCTGGCCGGGCATGACCAGGTAGCGCTCGATCTCGGCGACCACGTCGGTCCGGGCCATGCCGGTCTTGCCGACCATGTATTCGACTGCTTCCTCCCGGCTCCAGCGCTTGGCGTGAAGGCCGGTGTCGACCACCAGCCGGACGGCCCGGAACTGCTCGGCCTGGAGCCGGCCGAGGTTGTCGTAGGGGTCGTCCTGGAAGCCGGCTTCCCAGGCCAGGCGCTCGGCGTACAGCGCCCAGCCCTCGGAGTAGGCGGTAAACGGCAACATCTTGCGGAACATCGGCACACCCTGGATCTGCTGCTGCAGGGCGAGCTGGAAATGGTGACCCGGCGTAGCCTCGTGGTAGGACAGGGTGCGAAGCCCGAACTTCGGGTGTTCCTCGACATTTCTCAGGTTGGCGTAGAACATCCCCGGACGCGAGCCGTCCAGGGCCGGCGGCATGTAGTAGGCCCCTGGCGCCCCGTCCTCGCTGTATTCCGGCACCCGGCGGACTTCCACGTGGGCCTCGGGGCGCACGTCGAACCAGTCGTCCAGCCCCTGCTCGATCTCATCACCGATGTCGCGGAAGGCCTGGAGGATCGCATCGCGCCCGGCCTCGGAGTCCTCGAACAGAAAGCGCGGATCTTCGTTGAGCACGGTCATGCGTTCGCCCACGCCGCTCTCACAGATCCCCTCGCCGCAGAGGATGGCGTCCATCTCGGCCTCGATCCGGTCGACCTCGGCCAGTCCAATCCGGTGAATCTCGTCCGGTGTGAAATCGGTGGTCGTGTGCCAGCGTGCTGCCCAGACGTAGTATTCGTCGCCATCGGGCAGGCGCCAGACGCCGTCGTTGGAAACCGCCTCGCCGAGCAGTGAGTCGTAGTAGCGGATCAGGATCTCGTAGGCCGGATAGACCGATTCGGCGATCACCGCGGCGAGTTCGCCGGGCAGGCGCTCCCGGCGCTCGGCCGGGAAGTCCTCCAGTTCATCGACTTTTTCGAGCAGGCCGGCATAGAGGGGATTGTCCTCGACCGGCCGGCCGATGAACTCGCGCATGGTGGCAAGCGGCTTTTCGACCGCGAACCGGGGCGGGATCACCCCGCGCTGCTCGCGCTCGTAGAGCACGTCCACGGTGCCGCCAAAGGCGGCGGGAAACTGCCGCAGGCGCTCGAGGTAGAAATCGACATCGCGCTCGTTGCGGACCGGGTGGAGCTGGAGCATGAAATCCGGCAGCGAGGTATGGATGCCCGACATCTGGTTGACCGGAAAACCGTGCCAGGTCCAGCGTTCGCCCTCGACCTGGCGGGCCAGGAACCACTCGAAGATGTCGTAGGAAAGGGCCTTCTGGCCGTCGTACTTTTGCCGGTCGTAGCGGTGCAGGGTTTTCAGGCTGTCGCGAACCCATTCGTTCATCTCCTCGGTGCGCGCCACCGAGACCTCGTCGAGCTTGCCCTGGTAGAACTTGACCGGGAAGCGGTCGAGGATTCCGATCATGGTCAGGGCCTGGGGACTGTTCAGGCCGAACTGCAGAAAGGTGCGCTCAAAAAACAGGTTGAGGGTGACCGGCTTGAACCAGATCACGTTGACCGCGAGTGCCGCGACCAACACAAAGGCCGCCGCCCCGGCGATGCCGGTCCACTTGAGAATGCTGCGAATCATGGCAAGATTCATCCTGGTAATTGCAACCTGCAAGCTTAGCCCCTTGCGGCCCCGGCGGCGAAGGTGCCATTGGTCATGACCGGGGACCGGCCCCCAAGCCACCTGGTCCTGGCCATCGGCCTCGGCCTGCTGAGCGGTACCAGGGGTCACCCATTAGCCCAGCCGACAACGCCCAGGCCGCCGACCCCCGCAGGCTGGGGACAAGTTGGGCGGGTGGGCAAAACACAGGCTGAGCACCATCTGGAGCCCATGCTCGCGACATCTTTCCGGACCGATTCTCGTGTTTTGAGAAAAGGCCTAGGTATAGTGGTGTTGTGCGAGACGAGGGACTGCGTGGATGAATGCGCTGCAGAAGACCGCATGGGGCAAGTTGTCTCACGATGATTCCGGTCAGGAGACCGCCAGGCTCGGCCTGCTGGAGCATTGCATAGATGTTGCGGCAGTCGTGGCTGCGTTGCTTGAAGTTCCCACGGTGCGGCGCCGCTTTCGATTCTGCTGCAAGCCTCGCCAAATCTGGCGTTTCACTCTTAAACCATCGTCGGCAGGTTGAGAAATGAAGCACGATATCGTGAGCGTGTTCACGCAATTTGATGGTGGTGTTTTCACGTTGTTTGATGGATGTCGCCGGGCTTGAGAGATCCGCCCCGGCGTTGATGCTGGGGCGGTGTT
>SR_TP_S13solDRAFT_1000223_pt1 | contig 26965 bp, 21 predicted proteins | sample SodReaTP_S13sol_FD_11159 | JGI IMG/M metagenome (IMG submission 11159)
CCTGGCCCTTTTCAATCGCGATTACCGGCGCGTCGCCGAGCTGCATGTCGAGGCCGGCTGGGTGCCGGCCACGACCCGCATTGACGAGATGGAAGCCGCCGCCAGAACGGTATGCGAGCCCAGCTTCACCCGGCCGCTGGAGGAAGTCTCGTTCGCCGAGATGGTGGTCAGCCTGTTCGAGGTCGCGCGGCGTTTCAAGCTGACCCTGCAGCCGCAACTGATCATGCTGCAGAAAACGCTGCTCAATATCGAGGGCATGGGACGCGATCTTTACCCGAAGATCAACATCTGGGAGGTGGCCAAGCCCGAGCTGGAAAAGATCTTCAGAGAGCGCTACGGATTCAGGCGCACGGCCCGCAAGATCACTCGCGAACTGCCGTCCTGGCTGGCGCGCGGGCCGGAGGTGCCGAACATGATTCACGAGGCGCTGAAGCTGGCCGCGCGCGGTCGCATCAACGCCACCATAGACAGTCGCGACCTTGCCGCCATCGAGCAACGCCTGGAAGCGCACAATCGCAGGGTTCCCGGCGCCATCCTGACCGCCGGGCTGCTGATCGCATCGGCCATTCTGGCGGCCTACGATGTCGGGCCCTGGCTGCAGACCCATTCGGTGCCGGCCATGATCGGTTTCGCCGCCGCGCTGATCACCGGGTTCAGAACCCTTTCATCAAAGCCGGAATGACGAAAAACCGGCGGCCTGGGGCCGCCGGTTGACAAGCATTTCCAGTTTCCGAAGTTTCAGAAATTCAGCTCGATTCTGGCATACAGGAACCGGCCGTTGAAACCGAACGGCGAAAAGGCGGAGTACGGAAAGATCCGGTCGAAGTCCCCCGGCGTGCGGCCGTCCTTTTCGAGGATCTCGCGGGTGGTCTTCGGGAACACGTTGAACACGTTGTTCGCACCGACGGCCAGCGACAGGAAGTCGTTGGCCTGGTAGGCCAGCTCCAGGTCGGTAATCCATTCCGACGGAATCTTCTCGTCAGTCGCAGGCGTGGTGCCGGCATCCAGCGTCTCGCCGAAGCGGGTGGTGAACGCATTGAAGCGGAACGGGCCATGGAGCCAGGTACCGCCGATGTTGAACTGGGTCTTCGGCGCACCCTCCTCGAACCGCGCACGCTCACGGCGCGAGAACAAGTTGTCTTCGGTCACCCCGACCTGCGCCAACTGCGGCGGCGGGTCGATCACGCGTGTGACGTCGTTGTCAGTGTAGTTGAAGCCGCTGGTCAGCAGCACACGTCCCCAGCGATTCAGACTCAGATCGTAGCTGGCCACGATGTCGACGCCGGTGGTTTCGCTGTCGATGCCGTTGAGGAAGAAGCGTGCACGATTGGCACCGGTGCCTTCCAGCAATTGCTCGATCCCGGGCCCGGACAGGTTCTCCGACAGCACGATACGGTCGTCGATCTCGATGTAGAAGAAATCAGCCGTGATGCTCAGCCGGTCGATCGGTGTGAGCACGAAACCGGCCGAGAACGACACGCTTTCCTCCTCCTGCAGCCCTGGTGAACCCAGCGCCCGGGCAACGTCGCTGTCGGGCCGGAAAGTGCCGGTCTCGGTCGGGATGCCGTCGACGAACACGGTCGCGATCGAGGTGAAGCTCTGCTGCGCCAGGGACGGCGCACGGAAGCCGGTCGCGACCGAGCCGCGCAGGGCCAGGCTGTCATTGACCCGGAAGCGCGCCGCCAGCTTGCCGTTGAAGGTCGAACCGAAGTCCGAGTAATCCTCGAAGCGCAGCGCACCGGTCAGGTTGAGCCGGGCGGTCAGGTCGGCATCGACTTCGGTGTAGATCCCGAAACTGTCGCGGCTGCGGTTGACCTCGGACTCAGGCGTGAACCCGGGAAACACCTGGCTGCCTGCGGCACCCGGGAACGGCCCCTGGATGAAGCTGGCCTCTTCACCGGCACCCAGCTTGTAGGTCTCGTCACGGTACTCGAAGCCGGCCGCGATGTTGACCGGCGTGCCGTTGAACATGAACAGCCTTGAGGCATCGGCATTGAACACGATCTGTTCGTTGGTCAGATCGCCGGCAAAGAACTTTGTCGGGCTGGTCGGGCCCAGTGACGTGTTGACGCTGTCGTCCACGCCGAATTCGAGTTCGTTCTCACCATAGACCAGCGAGGCGTCCAGAAACCAGTCGCGCCACTCGCCGCGCACACCGGCCGCCCAGCTCTGGTCATCGGTATCGGTGGTGATCAGCGGCAGGAAGCCCTGCGGCCAGATTTCCGGCACGTTGCGCGCATCCAGCGCACGGCGGAAGAACCCGCCGGCATCGCCTTCGCGGCTGGCGTAGTTGCCGAAGGCATAGACCTCGAAGCCGGTATCGCCCAGCGGTATCGCGGCATTCCAGAACAGCGCGAACTCTTCGGTGTCCGGATCGCCGAAGCGGTGGTTGATGCGGTCGAAGGTCAACTCGCGCGGGTCCAGGCTGCCGTCGGGCAAGCGCGGGAACTGCTGGCGGAAATCGAAACCGGAGCGATTGGTCGGATTGCTGTCGCGGAACTGGGCCGAGATGTTGAAGAACCCGTCATTGAACAGCCGGAAGCCGCCACCGGCGCGGATTACCACCGTCTCACCATCATTGACGAAGCGATCCTTGCCCTCGGTGATGACCAGCTCGCCGTCGGGACCGAAAGAGACATCCCCGACCCGCGGCACGCCATCGACCTCGCCGTGATTCTGGCCGTACTGGGCCGAGACATTGAAACCGCCCGGCTGGTCTTTGAGCACCACGTTGATCACCCCGGCGATGGCATCGGAGCCGTACTGGGCCGAAGCCCCGTCGCGCAACACCTCGATGCGCTGGATGGCGTTGGGCGGGATCAGGTTGAAATCAACCGCCGCCGAGCCGCGCCCGACCGAACCGTTGAGATTGAGCAGGGCCGAGGTGTGCCGGCGCTTGCCGTTGATCAGCACCAGCGTCTGGTCCGGGGCCAGGCCGCGCAACTGGGCCGGGCGGACTTGGTCGGTGCCATCGGTGATCGACGGCCGGGGAAAGTTGAAGCTGGGCAGCAGCCGCGACATGATCTCGGCAGTCTCGGTCAGCCCGGTCTGGACCATGTTCTCGGCCGAGATGGTATCGATGGGCACGTTGCTGTCGGCAGCCGAGCGGTCGCGGCGACGGGTGCCGGTCACGGCGATGCGATCGGATTCTTCCACGTCCTCGGCAATCTGCCCGGCTTCGCCGGCCGGTTGCTGCGCGGCCAGCGGCGCGATGAACAGACCGGTGGCCAGCGCCACGGCGACTGCCAGAGACAGCCGGCGGCGAGGCAGGATTTCGTTTTCAGGATGTTGCTGCAAACCGGGATTCATGGGCTTTCCTCTCTCTATCCTTGGCATTGGATGATGATGCGAGCATCGCGGACGAGTGTCAATTACCTGTCATTGCTCCTGAATCATAAGTCAACCAGGCTGTCCGGAGAGGTCACAGGAAGGTGGCAAGCCGGTCACGTCAGACCGACCGGCTGCAAGCGCGCGCACCGGGCCGGATACATCCGGGGCCATGCCATCGCCACCGTCTGCAGCAAAGAATTCCTGCGTGCGGCGACGCTGTTCCGAGGGGCAATCGATGCGGTTGATCATGGCCGCGAACCGTACCGCATCCGGATGTTGCCGGGCGTACCAACCGATGTGCTTGCGGGCAATGCGAACACCGCGCTCCGGGCCATAAAAGGCATGCAGGGCGTCGAGATGCCCGATCAGGATTTCGCCGACATCGGCCATGGTCTTGTCGGGCAGCAACCGGCCGGTTTCCAGGTAATGGCGAATTTCTTCGAAAATCCACGGCCGTCCCTGCGCGGCGCGGCCGACCAGCAGTCCATCTGCGCCGGTATGCTCGAGCACGAACTTCGCCTTTTGGGGCGAATCGACATCGCCGTTGGCCCAGACCGGCACCGAAATATCGGCCTTGATTGCGGCAATGGTGTCGTATTCGGCATGCCCCTGGTATTTCATGTCGCGCGTGCGTCCGTGCACGGCCAGCGCCGCGATTCCGGCATCCTCGGCGATACGCGCGATCACAGGTGCGTTGCGTTGCCCGGCGGCCCAGCCGGTGCGGATCTTGAGCGTGACCGGCACCTCGACCGCGGCTACCACGGCCCTGAGAATGGCCTCGACCCTGCGCTCGTCGCGCATCAGCGCCGAGCCGGCCCAGGCCTTGCATACCTTCTTGGCCGGGCAGCCCATGTTGATGTCGATGATCTCGGCGCCGTGCTCGACCTGGAAGCGCGCGAAATCGGCCATCTGCTCCGGCTCAGTGCCCGCGATCTGGACGCTGACCGGCCCGGGCTCGCCGGCATGATCGCGCCGCTCCACCGACTTTCTGGTCTGCCAGAGGAGCGGATTGGCCGCGGTCATTTCGGAGGTAGCCAGCCCTGCCCCCAGACTGCGGCACAGCAGCCGGAACGGCTTGTCGGTGACCCCGGCCATGGGTGCCAGGCCCAGCGGCGGATCGATGATGTGCGGCCCGACCTTCATTGCGAATCGGTCGCTTCGCGAGCCATTCAGCTTGCCGGACCCGACAGACGCGTGAGCATCTGCGCTATCAGGTCCGTCATGCTTTTCCCCGGGATTTCTTGCTCCTGATCCAGGCCAGGATGGTTTCCCACTCATTCCAGTCCTGCTCGGCCAGGTACGGCGGCATGTCGGAGACGGAAAGGCCGCGCTCGAACGCGCGCACGTAATTCATGGAATCTCGCAACTGGCCGATGACCGGTGCCGAATAGTTGCCGAGGAATCCACGCAATTCGCGGTAGATGATGGTATGCGGTTTGACGCGGTTGGCGATCAGGCCGACCTTGACTTCACCTTCGGCGACCGGCTTGAGCGAGAACAGGTGGCCGAGGAAACGGTGCGCGGCACGCATGTCGACGAACGACGGCAGCACCGGGACCAGGATGGTCTCGGCCCGCCTGACCAGATGACCAAGCTCGGCACCGTGGATGCCGGCCGGTGAATCCAGAATCATGAACTCGGTGCCGGCCGGGGCACGCACCGGCCCGTCGGCGGAATTGATGCTGATGACTTCCGGATACTCCTCCGGCCTGAGCGCGCCCCAGTCGGCTGATGACTGCTGCGGGTCGAGATCGCCCAGGGCGACGTAATGGCCCTCCCAGGCCAGCGCCACGGCCAGGTTGGTCGCGACCGTGGTCTTGCCGCAACCGCCCTTGGCGTTTATGACCGCGATGGTTTGCATGATGATCAGATCCCCGGTTCGAATCACTGCGCCAACATGATAGTCCGACGCGCACTTGTGCTCAAATCCGGCTGGTGATATCCGGTAGGCCGGAATGCAGCAGCCAGCGTTCGAACTCGCTGTCCCAGCGCCAGGATTCAATGTAGTCGACCACTCTTTCCCGCGCCGTGTGGCGGCTGACCAGGTGAAGTCGCACCACCCGATCGAAGCCGTCTTCATCGATCAACGAGACGACCTGGAGGACCCGGTACTGGCTGACCTGGAACTGGTTCAGCCGCTCCACGTCCAGCGACGAGACCGGATTTTCCGCCAGCCAGTCCGGATGCATGAAATCGACCAGCACGTGGAACTGGCCCCAGCGCACGACCGCCTCGTAGCGCTGAAGTGTTTCGGTGCGCGTCAGATCCTGTTTGCTGCTGCCGCAGCCGGCCACCAGCAGGGTGATGAACAGCAGGCTGAAGATGATTCTCACCACGATTCTCCGGGTTGGTTGGTAGTCCACGATACCGGCCGGGCTATCGAGGAAGCGCGGCATAGCGGGCTTCCAGCGTCGCCGCCACATCGCCTTGATACAGCACCTCGGGCGTCAACGCAAGTCGCGCGCGCCGGCCGGCCTGCAGATTGGCGACGAATTCGTCGATCGCTCCGCGCTCCGGCCAGCCACATTCTGCCTGAAACGGGCCATACACCGGGCACACGAAGCGCAACTCGCAGCGGCCGATCACCAGGTCGGCAGCCAGCCCGTGGCGGCGCAGCAGCAGTCGCGGCAGCGACCAGCCGGCCAGGATCATCAGCGAGGCCATCGCACCACCGAATGCACTGCCCTTGTCGTTGACGTTGGGTTCCAGCGGCACGGCCAGCGTGATCCCGCCGGCGTCCAGCCGCGCGATCGACAGGGCCATCGCCGATCCCAGCGGAATTTCCTGCGTCAGCACCGCCGACAACCAGGCCGCCTCGGCCTCGAAATCCGGTTCCGGGCTCGTCACGTCCGGGTCTCCATGGCCTTGATCAAGGCTTCGACCTGGTCATCGGTGGTCGCAAACGAGCACACCAGCCGCGCCACGTCGTCGAAGCCCGGCCAACGATGGAAGGCGAATCCGGCCTCGGTCAGAGCCTCCAGCCTGTCCGGCGCGGCCCGCAGGAAGACCTCGTTTGCTTCGACCGGCCAGACCAGCGACATGCCGGGATTCCGCTCCACCGCCGCGGCTATGCGCGCGGCCTGCCGATTGGCCTGCCCGGCCAGTTCCAGCCAGAAATCCTGCTCGATCATTGCCAGCAACTGGGCCGAGACGTAACGCATCTTGGAAAGCAGGTGACCGCCGCGCTTGCGCATGCGCTGCATGGGCTCTGTCCACTCGGGATGGCCGAACACGACGATGGCCTCGGCGGCCAGTGCGCCATTCTTGCTGGCGCCGAACGACAGGGCGTCGACACCGGCCCGCCAGGTGATGTCGGCCGGCGAGAGGTTCAGGAATTGCACGGCATTGGCAAAACGCGCTCCGTCCATGTGCAAGGGAAGCTCGCGGGCATGGGCGACCTCGGCCAGCGCGGCGATCTGGTCGGGGCGATAGCTGGTGCCGCATTCGGTCGCCTGGGTGATCGAGACCGCCGACGGCCTGACGTTGTGCACACCGTGCGCGCCGGCCGAGTCGATGACCGCGGCCAACGACTCGGGCTGAAGCTGGCCGTTTTCACCTTCCAGCAACAGCAGCTTGGCGCCGTGGGTGTAGAACTCCGGTGCCCCACCCTCGTCGTTGGCGATATGGGCGCTTCGATGGCACATCACCGCACCCCAGGGCGGGCACATGGCCGACAGCGTGATGGAATTGGCCGCGGTGCCGGTCGCCAGCGGCAGCACCGTGCACCGGGTCTCGAACAGGTCGGAGAAGACCTCGTCCAGCCGGGCGCTGAGCGCATCCTCGGCATACGCGGTCGCGGTGCCCTGATTGGCTTCAAGCAGTGCTTCGAGCATGCGCGGATGCGCCGGTGCTTCGTTATCGCTTCTGAAATTCATTGTGCAGTGATGTCCTCGACAGCTTGGTAGTGGGGTGGATCATCGCCGGCCAGGCGGGCAAGGAAGGCGTTGCGGTCCTGTTCGGTCACGCGCGAGGCGCGAATGAATTCGGCCGGCCTGGCCGGATCCTCGGGCTGGATCAGGATGCCCCACAACGGCCTGCCCGCGGCCGGATCGATGGCATAGCGAAAATCGCCGACAAACTTGCGCCCGTCGCCATCATGTGGGCGATCGTAGCGGGCATCCCGCGCCAGCCAGTCATCGGAAAAATGCCGGAAACGCTCGAGATCGCGGGCCAGCCGGTGGTCGGCAGGTGGATTCGCGACGGTGTAACGCTGCACACTTGCGCCCGGCCAGCGCTGCGCACTGCCCCACGGCGGCAGCCGCAGTGCCACCACATGCAGCCTTTGGCCGTCGTCGACCAGGCCGCGCCAGACCAGCAGGTTGGCAAATGACGGCTTGGCAATCACCCGCCGTGCTTCGATACCGGCATCGGCCGCCCAGGCCCGCACCTGCTGTTCGGCGCGCTGCTGCTGGATCAGCCCGGCCGAAAGATACAGCGCGGCCCAGGCCGTGGCTGCCAGTGCCAGAGCCGGGCGCCGCCGCCACAAACCGATGCCCAGCAACAGCGCCAGCGGCAGGGTGAACAGCGGATCGATCACGCTGACCGCATGCCAGGCCACACGCCATTCGCTGAATGGCCAGAACAGCCGGGTGCCGTAGGAGGTCATGGCATCGAGCAGACCGTGTGAAGCAACCCCCAACAACGACCACAGCCACAGGCGCGCAAAGCCGGCATCGGGCCACACGCGGCGCACCACCGGCCACAGCACCAGCGCCGAGAGCGTTGCCAGCACAGGCGCAAAGCTCAATGCATGGGTGAAATGACGGTGATACTCGATCGCCAGCAGACTGTCGGCCGGCGAGCGGATCAGCACGTCCAGATCGGGCGTCAGCCCGGCGACAAAGCCGGCCGCGGCCGCCGCGCGCATCTGACCCGCACGCGCACCGGCCTGCGCGAACAGGCTGCCGAAAATGCCTTGGGTGACCGGGTCCAAGAGACTGCTATCCTTGCCGCCTTGAAATTAACCGGAAGTCTGCCATGAATCGCCTTGCTCGACCTGCCCTTGCCACCGTGTTGCTGATTCCGATCCTGTTCATGCTGTCCGGTTGCGACCGCACTTCCGACTGCGACCCGGCGCTGGAGGCCGCTGCGGCCGCTGCCGATCAGCGACTGCCGCTGGAAGCCTGGATCGATGCACAGCCGCAAGATTGCCAGGCCGCGGCGATCGCACGCTGGGATGAGCATCTGGCCGCCGAATGCGCGCCGCTGCACGCCTTCCATGCCGGGCGCGGCGACCGTGAAATGTCCGGAGCGTGCGAGGGCGTGGAACTGAACAGCGCCTGGAACCTGGGCCAGATGATCGGCGAACTCGAGGCCGAACTGGGGCAAATTCGATCCGCGCTGGAGGAGCCGGAACTGACGCCCGAGGCGCGCCGTGACCTGCGCCAGCGCCAGGTCGTGATCGAACGCGACCTGCCGCAACTGCAGGCCCTGGCCCGCTTCGACGGCCTGCTGCCGGCCGCCGAAATTCCGGATTCGCCGGAGAACTGATCGGGCTTACAGCGGTGCCTCGCACAGGCAGTGCGCCATCGCATCGGGCAACGGCCGACGCGCCTGCGCGTTGACCACCTGCTCGAACTGGCCGATCAGATCGCGATACAGATCGCGGCCCGGCATTGCCGCAGGCACGATATTCAGGCTCTCCAGCCCGGCGTGCACCAGTGCCTCGGCACCCATCTGCGACAGGAACTCGGCAAACGGACTGAGCTTGCGCTCGACATAGACCGGACGGAAATCATCGGCGACCCCGGCCAGGCGCGCGGCGGCATCAATGGCCTGTTCCAGCGTGCCCAACTGATCGATCAGCCCGCGAGCCTGGGCCTGGGCCCCGGTCCAGACGCGCCCCTGGGCGATTCCGTCGACTTGCTCCGGCGTCATGTCGCGGTACTCGCCGACCAGCTCGATGAACTGGCGGTAGCCATGCTCGATCGAGGCCTGGATCGCACGCCGCGCCGGTTCGGTCAGGCCGCGATCCACGCGAAACGCGCCGGACAGCGGTGCCACGCCGAAGCCGTCGGTTCGGATTCCGAGCGCTTCCAGCGAGTTCTGGAAGGTCGGCAGGAAGCCGAAGATCCCGATCGACCCGGTGATGGTGTCGGGATAGGCCCAGACCTCGTCGGCGCCCATCGCGATCCAGTAGCCGCCGGACGCGGCCACGTTGGCCATGCTTACGACCACCGGCTTGCCGGCTTCCTTGAGCGCCAGCACTTCCTGGCGGATCGTCTCCGAGGCAAACGCGCTGCCGCCGCCTGAATCGATGCGCAACACCACGGCCTTGACCTTGTCGTCCCTGGCGGCCTGGCGCAGCAGTCGAGACATCGACTCCGAGCCGATCGTGCCGGGCGGCTGGCTGCCCTCGGTGATCGCGCCCTGGGCGACGATGATGCCGACCTGCTGCTTGCCGATCCCGGGCTTGCGCGGGACCTTGAGGTAGTTCTGCATGCCGATCTGACGGAAACCCGTTTCGTCATCCGGTGCGCCGCGCTGGGCCAGTTCACTGCGCGCAGCGGGCCGCGTGAGCAGTCGATCGACCAGGCCGGATTCCAGCGCCGCGCGGGCAGTATCGCCGCCGTGCTGCTCCAGCAGGTCAACCTGGGATTCGACCAGGGAGAGCAGGTTTTCCACCGGCATGCCGCGATGACGCGCGACCGCTTCGAGGTATTCCTGCCACAGGCCGCCGATGAAATACTCGGCTGCCGCCCGGTCCTCTTCGGACATGGAATCGCGAATGAACGGCTCCATCGCCGACTTGAACTCGCCGACCCGGAACAGGTTGACATCGATTTTCAGCTTTTCCAAGCCTTCGCGGAAGTAGTTGCGGAAGTAGGCAAAGCCCTCGATCATCGCCATGCCGTCGGGATCCAGCCAGATCTCGTCGGCCAGCGAGGCCAGCGCGTAGGTACTCTGGCTCATGCCGCCGCCGAAGGCAATGACCGGCTTGCCGGACTGGCGAAAGCGCTCGAACGCGCTTTCCAGCTCGCTCAGCGTGCCGGGGGCAACCCCGAGCAGCCGGTCAGTGACAATCAGCACCTGGGTGATGTCATCGTCGTTGGCAGCCAGTTCCAGCGCCCGGAGCACGTCACGGAGCTGGGTCTGCGGCAAATCCTGCCCCAACGCTTCGTTGATCGCGCGCTCGACCGGCGTGCCGGTGTACTGCTCGACGATCACCCCGTTGGGCGCGATCACCAGCGTGGTATCGGCCTCGATCTCGATGCGGTCGCCCGGTACCAGTACGGCACGCAGAACCAGCGCCAGCACCAGCAGGAACAGGATATTGAATACCGCCATGCGGAAGGCCGTGAGCCCGTTCCAGAAGCCGCGCCACAGACGCAGCAGGAAATTGCCCTGATTGTTGCTCGCCATGATTGAGTTCCCTTGAATGACCGCGCTATTGTGCCAGCCGGTATCGCAATGAATGGTGGAGACGGCGCGGGCCACTACGCACAATGGTCGGTCGTCTTTCGAAGTTTCGCCGGATAGCCAGCATTTGGCAAGGGCCAGAAGTCACTGACGGCAAATGTCCGCCGATAACTAACCAGGTCGTGAAATACGCAAAAAGCGGCTTCCCAGCAGGATTGCGGCCACGCTCAGCCCGGCAATCAGCCCCACCCACATACCGGCCGCACCCCATTGCCTGGAAAACGTCAGCCAGGTACCCAGCGACAAGCCGACCAGCCAGTAGGAGAAAACGCTGTAGAGCATCGGAATACGGGTGTCCTTGTAGCCGCGCAGGGCGCCGGCGGCAGCGGCCTGGATACCGTCGGAGATCTGGAATACGGCGGCCAGCAGCAGCAGGCTGGCGGCCAGCTCGATGACTTCTCGATCTACCGTGTAGATGCGCGCAATCCAGGTTGGGAACAGAAACATCAAAGTGGCCGAAAACAACCCGAACAGCGCCGCGATGCCGATCCCGACCAGACCGGCACGGCGCGCCCCTTCGGGGTCTTTTCGTCCAATCGCATTACCCACACGCACCGTGATCGCGCCGGCCAGCCCCAGCGGTACCATGAACGCCATCGAGGCAAAATTGATCGCGACCTGGTGGGCCGCGATCGGCAGCGCGCCCAGCGTGCCGATCAGCAGCGCTGCGGCAACGAACATGCTGCCTTCGAAAAAGATCATCACGCCGATCGGAATGCCGACTTTCAGCAGACCGCCGATTTCCCGCCAGGACGGGCGGTCGAAGCGCTGGAACAGGCCGAACGGCCTGTACTGGCGGCGTGCTGCGATGTAACCGGCCAGTGCCAGCAACTGCAACCAGAACACGATCGCCGTGGCCCAGCCGCAACCCACCGCACCCAGGGCCGGAAAGCCCAGCTTGCCGAACATCAGCATGTAGTTCAGCGGGATGTTGCAGGCAATTCCGAGCAGGCCGATGTACATGGTCGGCCGGGTGTAGCCGGCACCCTCGGAGAAGAACCGCAGCACCAGCATCAGGGTCATGGCCGGCGCGCCCCAGCTCATGGCCTGGAGATAACCCATTGACAACCCGGCCACGGCCGGTTCGACCTCCAGCAAGCGCATGATGCCGCCGGCGTGGCGGGCCATGACGGCAATCAGCAGCGCCAGCGGCAGCGCGATCCAGATCGCCTGGCGCGTCATCGCGCCGGCCTGGCGGCGCCGGCCGGAACCTTCCAGTTGCGATACCGCCGGTGAAACCGACATCAGCACGCCAAGCACGAACAGCAGGCCGGCCGCCCAGATCGACGAGCCGATCGCGATCGCGCCGAGATCCACCTTGCCCAGCCGCCCGGCCATCACGGTATCGACAAAATTCATGCCGAAGCTGGTGAGCTGGCCAATCACCAGCGGCCCGGCCAGCAGCAATGTGCGCCGGATCTCGTAGCCGATTCCGGGGTCTTTCGGGGGAGCTGATCGAGCCGTCACCGGCGCGACACCGGCAGGCTTCTGCGCGGGCCGTATGCTGAATACCGCACGACACTTGTCACGACAATTGTCACGACCATTGTCGTGACAATCGTACGGCGCCGGTGCATTCCCCGTTCAGTCAAGCTTGCCGTGGCACTGCTTGTACTTCTTGCCCGAGCCGCACGGGCACGGTTCGTTGCGCCCGATCTTGCGGCCATCGCGCACGAATGTCTGCGGTGTTGCGCCGGCCTGCGCCTGACCCGCATCGCCGGCGGTGGCCGAGGCGGCCTGGCGATGCTGGTATTCGACCGGCTGCTCGCGCCGGCGCTGCTCATCGACCGCAGCCACGTCCTGCTCGGAACGCACCTGGACCCGGGCCAGGATGCGGATGACCTCGAAGCGCATGGTCGCGAGCATCTGGGTGAACATCCCGAAGCCTTCGCGCTTGTATTCCTGCTGCGGCTTCTTCTGTGCAAAACCCCTCAGATGAATGCCCTTGCGCAGGTAGTCCATGCTGGCCAGGTGCTCCTTCCACTGCTGGTCCAGCACGTTGAGCATGACCGCCTTCTCGAAATGCCGCATCACGTCGGCACCGGTCTCTTCTTCCTTGACTCTGAAATGCGCCTCGACGCGCTCCATGATCTTCTCGCGCAGGCCGGGCTCTTCAAGATCCTCGTCGGCATGCAGCCAGTCTCGTACCGGTGCGCGGATGCCGAAATCGCCTTCCAGCGACTTCTCCAGCCCTTCCGGATCCCACATGTCAGGGATGGATTCGGGTGGGATGTAGCGGTTGATCAGCTCGTCGAAGACCTCGAAACGCATTTCCTCGATGTAGTCGTGTACATCTTCGGCTTCCATCAATTCATTGCGCTGGGAATAGATGACGCGGCGCTGGTCATTGGCCACATCATCGAACTCCAGCAGATTCTTGCGCATGTCGAAATTGTGCGCCTCGACCTTGCGTTGCGCGTTCTCGATCGCGCGCGTGACCCACGGGTGCTCGATCGCCTCGCCCTGTTCCATGCCCAGCTTCTGCATCATGCCGCCGAGCCGGTCGGATGCGAAGATGCGCATCAGGCTGTCTTCCAGCGACAGGTAGAAGCGGCTGGAACCCGGGTCTCCCTGGCGCCCGGAACGCCCGCGAAGCTGATTGTCGATGCGGCGTGATTCGTGACGCTCGGTGCCGATGATGTGCAGGCCGCCGGCTTCGAGAACCTGGTTGTGGCGCTGCTGCCAGCCTTCACGGACCTCGCGCACTTTCTTGTCCGGCGGGTTTTCGCCCAGTTCAGCCAGTTCGGCATCCAGGCTGCCGCCAAGCACGATATCGGTGCCGCGCCCGGCCATGTTGGTGGCAATGGTCACGGCACCGGGGCGGCCGGCGTGGGCGATGATCTGGGCTTCGCGCTCGTGCTGCTTGGCATTGAGCACTTCATGACTGAGGCCGGCTTTCTTGAGCTCGCGCGCCAGCAATTCGGAGGTTTCGATCGAGGTCGTGCCGACCAGCACCGGCTGGCCCTTGGCCGAGCGCTCCTGGATGTCCTCGATGATGGCGGCGTACTTTTCGGCCTGGGTCAGGAACACCAGATCAGGCCGGTCATCGCGAACCATCGGGCTGTGGGTGGGAATCACGACCACTTCCAGCCCGTAGATGGTCTGGAATTCGTAGGCTTCCGTGTCGGCCGTCCCGGTCATGCCCGACAACTTGTCGTAGAGCCGGAAATAGTTCTGGAAGGTGATCGAGGCCAGCGTCTGGTTCTCACGCTGGATCGGAACACCTTCCTTGGCCTCGATCGCCTGATGCAGACCATCCGACCAGCGCCGGCCCGGCATGGTGCGGCCGGTGAATTCATCGACGATGACGATTTCACCGTCGGTGACGATGTATTCGACATCCTTGTTGAACAGGTGATGGGCACGCAGGCAGGCATTGAGCGTGTGCATCAGGGCCAGGTTCTTGGCGTCGTACAGGCTCTCGTGTTCGTCCAGCAGGCCGGCCTCGGTCAGCAGTTGCTCGACCTTTTCCATGCCGGGTTCGGTCAGGTGGACCTGGCGTGACTTCTCGTCCAGCGAGAAATCGCCAGGGCCGTCTTCCTCTTCCTGCCGCTCCAGCTTCGGCGCAATACGGTTCATCTTGACGTACAGTTCCGGGCCTTCGTCAGCCGGACCGGAAATGATCAGCGGCGTTCTGGCCTCGTCGATCAGGATCGAGTCGACCTCATCGACGATGGCGAAGTGCTGGCCACGCTGGGCTTTCTGCTCCAGCGAAAACGCCATGTTGTCGCGCAGGTAGTCGAAACCGAACTCGTTGTTGGTGCCGTAGGTGATGTCGCAGGCATAGGCTGCGCGCTTGGCTGCCGAATTCATGCCCGGCACCGAGACGCCGACGGTCATGTCCAGTGCTTCATAGATCGGCCGCATCCAGTCGGCATCGCGCCGGGCCAGGTAATCGTTGACCGTGACCACGTGGACGCCCTTTCCCGGCAGCGCGTTGAGATAGACCGCCAGGGTCGCGACCAGGGTCTTGCCCTCGCCGGTCTTCATTTCGGCAATCTTGCCCTGGTGCAGCACCATGCCGCCGATCATCTGGACGTCGAAATGCCGAAGCCCGAGCGTGCGGACCGAGGCCTCGCGTACCACTGCGAATGCCTCGGGCAGCAGATCGTCCAGTGCCTCACCGTCGGCCAGCCGCTTGCGAAACTCCGCGGTCTTGCCCCGGAGCTGCTCATCGCTGAGGTTCCGGGTCTGCTCTTCGAGTTCGTTGATCCGCTCGACATTGCGCGCCAGCTTCTTGAGCAGGCGTTCGTTGCGGCTGCCGACGAACCGGGTGATCAAGGATTTGAACATGGGGTCAGATGGATTCCTGGGAGAACTTTTCCGCTTGACTGGTCAGGACATGGGGCCTGTCAGCATGGCCGTCAAGCACGATAGCCGATCATTTTAGCCAATTCACGCAGTCGACGGCGGACTCGCTCGCGGCCCGATCGACCGGGTTAGACTGGTCGCATGACTCGAACCCGCGAACCCTCGGCCGAATCCAGCCGGCTGGCCGGCAAGCCCCGCCATACGCGCGAGATCGCCGCAGGCCAGCCCGGGCTGGCCGCCGCCCTGCGTCAGGCCGAGAGTTACCTGGCACTCAATCGCAGGCTGCGGGATTCTCTACCGCCACAGATGCGCGGCCGGGTCGGCGTGGCCTGCATCGATCAGGACTGCCTGGTGCTGGCCGCGGCCACGCCTGAACTGGCCACCCGGGCGCGTCTGAATGCCGCCAGCATTCTGACCGCGGCAAGGCAATGGTGGCCGACGGCATTGAAGCGCAGCCGCATCATCGTTGTACCGGGGCTGGAACTGGAGCTGGACTGAATTCGAGCTCAGAAAGCCTGCACCGGTTGCAGGTAGGAAATCGGCGCGGCGTCGTGCTCGTCGAATACCACTTCTTCCCAGCAGGACGGTTGGGCGAGCAGCTCGCGCAACAGCGCATTGTTCAGCTCGTGACCGGACTTGTGGCCGACGAAGCGACCGATCAGGCCGGCACCGAGCAGGTACAGATCGCCGATCGCGTCGAGCACCTTGTGCTTGACGAATTCGTCTTCGTAGCGCAGCCCGTCTGCATTGAGGACCCGGTAGTCGTCAACCACCACGGCGTTGTCCAGGCTGCCACCCAGCACCAGGTTGCGCTGGCGCAGAAACTCGATATCGCGCATGAAGCCGAAGGTGCGCGCGCGTGCGACTTCCTTGAGATAAGAGGTGGTCGAGAAGTCCAGATCGACCTGGCAGTTGCGATGCTGGAACACCGGATGGTCGAATTCGATTTCAAAGCCAACCCGGAAGCCTTCCCACGGCTCGAACCGCACCCACTTGTCACCGTCGATGAGCTCGAGAGACTTTAGTATGCGAATGAATCGCTTGGGCGCGTTCTGCTCGGCGATCCCGGCCGACTGGATCAGGAAAACGAATGGCCCGGCGCTGCCGTCCATGATCGGCACTTCCGAGGCGCTCAAATCGACGTAGAGATTGTCGATGCCCAGGCCGGCCAGGGCCGACATCAAATGCTCGATGGTCGCAACGCGGGTGCCGTCCTCGGCAACCAGCGTGGTCGAAAGCGCGGTATCACCGACCTGCCTAGGTTCGGCCGGAAGCTCGACGACCGGATTGAGGTCGATCCGCCGAAACACGATCCCGGTGTTGACCGGTGCGGGCCGCAAGGTCATGATGACCTTCTGCCCGTTGTGCATCCCCACTCCCGTTGCCCGAATTACGTTTTTTAGAGTTCTTTGCCTGATCACTGGTCCGGGGCGCTCCTCGATAAATCCGGGAGATACTAGCATATCGGTTTCCCCCCTCCACCGGGCACTAGCGCTTTTGTTGCGGTTTCTTGATGAAATCCCGACTTTGGATGAGACATTCATCACAAACAGGAACGACAGCCGGGGCCGCGCGGCGAGTCGCGGCACCGGCTTCCGTACCAGGCCTCCGACGTTCAGTCGGCCTGGTTGCGCAGAAACGCCGGAATATCGAGGTATTCGAATTCCTTCTGCTCGACCGTGCGATCACGCCCGGTGCGGCGGGCATCAGCCTGCCGCGTGCTGTTTTCAGCCGGCGCTTCATCGTCGTCCTCGACAAACACCGGCCGATTGTCGGTGCCGGTGCGCACGATCTGCATCGGCTTCTCCTGGCGCTGGGCCATCTTGCGACCCAGTCCGGTAGCGACCACGGTCACGCGCAATTCGTCGTTCATGTCCGGGTCGATCACGGTGCCCATGACCACCGAGGCATCCTCGCTGGCCAGATCGGCAATGGTCGTGCCGACTTCCTCGAATTCGCGCATCGACAGGTTCATGCCGGCCGTGACATTGACCAGGATGCCGCAGGCACCGGACAGGTTGACGTCTTCGAGCAACGGCGAGCCGATCGCCGATTGCGCGGCCATCAATGCACGATCCTGGCCGGTTGCAGACCCCGAACCCATCATGGCCATGCCCATCTCCGACATTACGGTACGCACGTCGGCAAAGTCGACGTTGATCAGGCCGGGCCGCGTGATCAGCTCGGCGATACCCTGAACTGCACCGGCCAGCACCTGGTTGGCCGCCTTGAAGGCATTGAGCAGCGTGATGTCCGGACCCAGCACCGACAGCAGCTTGGCGTTGGGAATGGTGATCAGTGAGTCCACATGGTGGCCGAGCTCATCGATGCCCTGCTGGGCCACGCCCATGCGGCGCTGACCCTCGAACGGGAACGGCCGGGTGACCACGGCGACGGTGAGAATGCCCATCTCCTTGGCTGTCTGGGCCACCACCGGCGCGGCACCGGTGCCGGTGCCGCCGCCCATGCCGGCGGTGATGAATACCATGTCGCAACCTTCGAGCATCTCACAGATGCGGTCGCGGTCTTCCAGCGCGGCCTGGCGGCCGACCTCCGGGTTGGCGCCGGCACCCAGTCCCTTGGTCACGCTGGAACCGATCTGCAACGTGCTCTTGCCGGAAAAGCTCTTCAGCGCCTGGGCGTCGGTGTTCATCGAAATGAACTCGACCCCCTCGATATTGGCCTGGACCATCTGGCCGACGGCATTGCCGCCACCGCCTCCGATGCCAATTACCTTGATCGTCGCGCTGGGCGTGTAGTTTTCTACCAGTTCAAATGCCATGATTTTGCTCCTTGCTCTCGCCGTTGATGATGGGCACAAACAAAAGGAGGGCGGCACACGGGTCTTGTCGCCCGCTGGCTGCCGCCTCCTGTCTTGCCCATCGAGTTGAAATATTTGTCTGATACATATCGCTGTTTGCTAAAACTCGCCCTGGAACCATTGCCGCATGCGCTGGAACAGGCTGGCGCCACTTCCGGTACCGCGCCTCCCCGGCCCGCGCTCGGCCCGGCTGCCGCGCAGCAACAGGCCTACACCAGTGGCATGAATCGGGTTGTTGACCACCTCGGACAGGCCGGTGACGTATTGCGGCGCGGCCAGCCGCACCGGCATGTGCATGATCTCCTCGGCCAGCTCGATCACCCCTTCCATGCGCGCCCCACCGCCGGTCAGCACCAGCCCGGCCGGCACCAGGTTTTCGCAACCGGACTGGCGAAGCTGCTTTTGGACATGGGTGAACAGCTCGCGGTAACGCGCCTCGACCACCTGCGCGAGCGTCCGACGATCGAGCTTGCGCGGCGCCCGGTCGCCGACCGAGGGCACCTGGATGGTCTCTTCGCCCGAGGCCAGTTGTTCCAGCGCGCAGGCATACTTGATCTTGATTTCCTCGGCATGCATGGTCGGCGTTCTCAGCGCCACCGCAATGTCGCTGGTCACCAGGTCACCGGCGATCGGGATGCAGGCTGTGTGCTGGATGGCGCCATCGGCAAAAACCGCGATGTCGGTGGTGCCGGCACCGATGTCGACCAGTGCGATGCCCAGCTCCTTTTCGTCTTCGGAAAGCACCGACTCGCTGGACGCGAGCTGGTGCAGGATCAGGTCGTCGACCTGCAGCCCGCAACGGGCCACGCACTTGGTCACGTTCTGGACCGCACTGACCGCAGCGGTGACCAGGTGGACCTGGACCTCCAGACGCACGCCGGACATCCCGACCGGCTGCCGGATGCCGTCGGTGGAGTCGATCACGAAACCCTTGGGCAGCACGTGCAGGATGCGCTGATCGGCCGGGATGGCCACCGCACGCGCCGATTCCAGCACTCGCTCTACATCGGAGTCGTCGACCTCGGAATCGCGAATCGCGACCGCGCCGTGCGACTGGCGCGAGCTGACATGGGTCCCGGCGATGCCGGCGAACACCGAATGGATCTCGCAGTCGGCCATCAGCTCGGCCTCCTCGACCGCGCGCTGGATCGACTGCTCGGTCGATTCGATATCGACCACCATGCCGCGCTTGAGGCCCCTGGAAGCATGCGAGCCCAGGCCAATGACTTCGACCTGGCCGTCTTCCTGGATCTCGCCGACGATGGCGACGATCTTGCTGGTGCCGATATCCAGCCCGACGACCAGCGACTTGTCGGTTTTTCTACTAGCCATGATGATCGCGCTCCCCTGCGCTGCCGGCGCGCTCGGCCAGCTTCTCCTGTTCGGTTGATTCGGCGGGAACCACATCGGATGCACGCATGACTGCCAATCCGTTTGGATAACGCAGATCGATGCGCAGCAGATCCTGGATGTCGTCCAGTTCACGTTCGACGGTGAGGAATCGCGCCACGCGTTCGGTCAGCGATTCGCGTCCAAGCAACAGGATGCGCCCGTCGGTCAATTGCAGCGTCCAGGCACCGCGCGCATCCAGCTCCAGCGCACTGAGTTCCAGCCCGCGCCGGTTCAGCGTCCCGGTCAGACGGCGCCAGGTTGCAAATACTTCCTCGATGCGCTGCTCGGGACCGGCCAGCCGGACCAGGCCCTGCATGCCGCCGGTGCCGGCCACTTCGAAGCGCTCGCCGTGATCGCTCAGCAGCGAGGACTCGTTCCAGCGGGCCACCGCACGATGCTCGATGACCTCGATCACCAGCGCATCCGGCCACTGGCGCGAGACCAGCGCCTGTGCCACCCAGGGCAATGCCTCGGCATCGCGCCGAACCGCTTCCATATCCAGCGCGAAAAAGCCGCGCCGGGCCTGGTCGGCAACCGCAGCCCGCACCTGGCCGGTGGTCACGCGTTCCAGCCGGCCTTCGACTTCCAGCCAGCGGATCGGCCAGCGCTCGGCGTCATGGGGCTGCATCGCAACCCAGGCCAGCAGCAGCAAGCCGGCAGTCGTGCTTGTCAGGATCAGCCACACACGCAGGCTCATGTCAGCCTCCGGGCCGTGGCCAGAATCCGCGCGACCAGCGCGTCAAAATTGATTCCTGCCGCCTGTGCCGCCTTGGGCACCAGCGACTGGTCGGTCATGCCGGGTACGGTATTGGCTTCCAGCAGCCAGGGTTGCCCTGTGCTGTCGAGCATCAGGTCGACCCGGCCCCAGCCACTGCATCCCAGCGCCTTGAACGCATCCAGCGCCAGGCGCTGGATTTCGCGCTCGCGAGCCTGATCGAGCCCGCACGGACAGTGGTACTCGGTGTCGCCGGACTGGTACTTGGCGTCGTAGTCGTAGAACTCGCGCGCGGTGACAATCCGGATCAGCGGCAGTGGCCGACCGTCCAGAATCGACGCGGTGTACTCACCCCCCTCGATCAGGCGTTCGACCAGCACCATATCGTCGTGGCGCAGGGCCCGTTCGATCGCAGCACCCAGTACGCCCGGCCGCTCGACCCGGGTCATGCCGACGCTGGATCCCTCGCGGGCCGGCTTGACGAATGCCGGCAGACCCAGCGAAGCTTCGATTTCCCCGGCCATGCCGGGATCGGTCGCGACCCGCCACGGTGGGGTCGGCAGACCGTCACCGTGCCAGAGCTTCTTGCTGGCCAGCTTGTCCATGGCCAGCGCCGAGCCCAGCAGGCCCGAGCCGGTGATCGCAACCGGATACAGCGACAGCGCACCCTGCAGGCAGCCATCCTCTCCGCCGCGACCATGCAGAAGGTTGAACACCGTATCGATTTCTCCGCCCAGCGCGGCCTCGACCACCGCTGGTGCGCCGTCGAGCTCGATGAATTCCAGCCCCAGGCGGACAAGCGCGGCAGCGACCGCACGGCCGCTTCTGAGCGAAATCTCGCGCTCGGCACTGTCGCCGCCGCAGGCCAGCGCGATCCGGCCGAACCGGGCGAAGTCGGCAGCACTCATGTCCGCGCCTCCTTCAGCGATCGGGCCACCGAACCGATGTCTCCGGCACCGGCAACCAGCAGAATGTCGCCGTCGGCGATCACGGCATCGAGGACTTCGGCGGCGTCTTCCAGGGCCGGCAGGCGGGTCACGCCCGGGCCGCCGCGCTGCTCCACGGCCGCAGCCAGGGTGGAAGCACTGATGCCCGAGATTTCCGGCTCGCCGGCCGGGTAGATTTCGGCCAGCACCAGGTGATCGACGGCCGAAAGCACGCGCGCGAAGGCGTCGAACTGATCGCGTGTACGACTGTAGCGGTGCGGCTGAAACAGCATCACTACGCGCCGGGCCGGCCAGCCGCCACGGGCGGCCTGGATTACCGCATCCAGTTCGGTCGGATGGTGACCATAGTCCTCGAATGCCAGCGCGCGTCCGGCACGGAAGCGCAATTCCCCCAGTTCGGCAAACCTGCGGCCGATACCGGCAAACGAATTCAGGCCGTCGCGAATCTGTTCATCGCTCAGGCCCAGTTCCCAGCCGATCGCGGCCGCCCCGAGCGCATTGAGCACGTTGTGTCGGCCGGGCTGGGCCAGTTCGACCTGCAACGGCCGGTCATGCCTGGGCAGCCAGAGTTCGAACTGCATCTTGCGGCCATGCTGTTCGACCGCTCCGGCACGCACGTCCGCGGCTTCGCCAAATCCATAAGTCACGACGTTGCGGGTCACGCGCGGAATCAGCTCGGCCACATGCGGGTCATCAATGCACAGGACGGCCACCCCGAAAAACGGCAGATGCTGCAGAAACTGCAGGAACGCCGCCTGCAGACGGTCGAAAGACCCGTTGTAGGCGTCCAGGTGATCGCGGTCGATGTTGGTAACCAGCGAAATCACCGGCTGCAGCAGCAGAAACGAACCGTCGGACTCGTCGGCTTCGGCCACCAGGTAGCGACCCTGGCCCAGCCGCGCGTTGGCACCGAAGGCGTTGACCAGACCGCCGACGACGAAGGTCGGATCCAGCCCGGCACTGGCCAGCATGCTGGCGACCAGCGAGGTCGTGGTGGTCTTGCCGTGGGTGCCGGCAATCGCGATGCCGGCACGAAAGCGCATCAGCTCGCCGAGCATTTCGGCCCGCGGCACGACCGGGATGCGTTGCGCACGGGCGGCTTCAAGCTCGGCATTGTCAGGCCGGATCGCAGTCGAACTCACGACCACGTCGCAATCTGCCACCCGCGCCGGATCATGGCCGATACCGACCTCGATCCCGATCTCGCGCAGATGGGCAACGGTATCGGATTCGGCCTGATCCGAGCCGCTGACCTCGAAGCCCAGGTTCAGCAGCACCTCGGCGATGCCGCTCATCCCGGCACCACCGATACCGACGAAGTGCACCCGTCGCACGCGGTGCATCAGGCTGGGCGCCGGACGCTCGGCGGCGTTCATGACAACACCTCGGCACAGGCCAGGGCCAGGTCGTGCGCGGCCTGGGGACGGGCCAGTGCGCGTGCCCGGGCCGCCATGTCGCACAGATCATCACGACTCAATCCGGCGATGATTTCAGCCAGGCGCTGCGCGCTCAGATGGGCCTGCGGCAGCAACCAGCCGGCCTCGGCCTCTACCAGCCAGCGCGCGTTGGCGGTCTGGTGGTCATCGACCGCGCCGGGCAACGGTACCAGGATGGCCGGAACGCCGGCCGCAGCCAGCTCGGCCACGGTCAGGGCGCCGGCCCGGCAGATGGCAAAATCGGCCCAGGCCCAGGCTGCCGCCATATCGTCCACGAACTCGGAGATTTCCCCCTCGACCCCGGCCTTGTCATAGTTTTCTCTGGCCGGTTGCAGTTGTCGCCCGGCCTGGTGCCGGACTTCGGGACGTTTTTCAGCGGGCAGCCGGGCCAGGGCCTCGGGCACCACCTGGTTGAACACTGCCGCACCCTGGCTGCCGCCGATCACCAGCAGCCGCAGGCGGCCGGTGCGTTCGGCGTAACGTCGTTCGGGCGCGGCCAGGGCGGAAATTTCTTCGCGCACCGGGTTGCCGGTCATGCGGGCACCCGGCAATACATCGGGAAACCCGGTGCAGACCATGCGCGCCAGCGGCGCGAGCAGGCGGTTGGTCCAGCCGGCCACGGCATTCTGCTCGTGCACGACCAGCTTGATGCCGAGCAGACGCGCGGCGATCCCGGCAGGCCCGGCGGCATAACCGCCCATGCTGACGACACACCCGGGGCGCCGTCGCCTGAGGACGGCCAGGGACTGAAACAAAGCCTTGACGATTCGCCATGGGGCGATCAGCCAGCCGGCCAGTCCGCGTCCGCGCAAACCTGCGATGCGGACCCGATCCAGCTCGATGCCGGCGGCCGGCACCAGCCGGTTCTCCAAGCCGTGCGGAGTGCCCAGCCAGGTCACCTGTGCGCCGGCCGCGCGCAGCACGCCGGCCAGGGCCAGCCCCGGGAAGATATGGCCCCCGGTGCCGCCGGCCAGGATGGTGAGCGAGGCACCGGACAGGACATTGAACCGGGGGTTGTTCAAATGCCGGCTCATGCTTCCCACTCCCGGTGGCGACGCGGCCGCGACAACTCGGCCTGGCCGGTCTCGCGCGCCACGCGCAACACGATGCCCAGCGCCAGCAGAAGCATCAGCATGCTGCTGCCGCCGGCCGACATCAGCGGCAGCGGCAGGCCCTTGGTCGGCAGCATGCCGAGGTTGACGCCGATGCTCACCAGTGCCTGCAGGGCCAGCCAGAGCGCGATACCGAACACGCTGTAGGCGGCAAAGCACGAGCCGGCGCGGTGCGCGGCCAGCCCGACGGCGAATATCCGCACCACCAGCACCGAGAACAGGGCCAGCACCAGCACTATGCCGACCAGGCCGGTTTCCTCGGCAAGGATCGCGAATATGAAGTCGGTGTGGGCCTCGGGCAGGTAGAAAAGTTTCTGCACGCTGCCGCCGATACCAACGCCGGCCAGTTCGCCGCGACCGACCGCGATCAGCGCCTGGACCAGCTGAAAGCCGGAATCATACGGGTCTGCAAACGGATCGCCGAAGCTGGTCAGTCGGCGCAGTCGATACGGTTCCATCGCGGCGAAGGTCACCAGCGGCAAAGCCGCCAGGCCCATCAGCGTCAACGACTTCCAGGCCGCCCCGGCCAGCCAGACCATGCCGCCCAGGATGGCCATCAGCACCACCGCCGAGCCCATGTCGGGCTGGCGCAGCACGACCGCGGCGACCAGCGCGCCGATCAACAGCGGCTTGAGCGTCTCCAGCAGGCCGGATTCGGCCAGTCGCGGGCGTCGCGCCAGGTAGCTGGCGACATACAGGATCATCAGCAGCTTGACCGCCTCGACCACCTGAAAGTTGAACAGCCCCATGTTCAGCCAGCGTGTCGCACCGTTGACCGTCACCCCCAGCCCCGGCACCATGAGCAGCCCGAGCAGCACCAGTGAGGCCAGCAGAAACAGGTGGCCGACACGCTCCAGCCAGGCCATCCGGATGCCCTGGGCAATGCCTGCCAAGGCCAGCCCCATCAGCACGAAAACCAGGTGGCGGACCAGGAAATGCCAGTCTCCGACGGCATACTTTTCGCCGACCGCGACCGAGGTCGAGGCCACCATCACGATGCCGATCGCCAGCAGCCCCAGCGCGCTGAGTACCAGCAACTGGTCAAGGTCGAAATCCGCCGAGCGTTCGCCCGGGCGGCGTGCCTGGTTGCGTGGACGGGCGGGCATCAGCGCACCTTCATCGTCGCCAGGCCGATCAGCACCAGCATCACGGCAATGATCCAGAACCGCACGATGACCTTGGGCTCGGGCCAGCCCTTGAGCTCGAAGTGATGGTGAATGGGTGCCATCCGGAACATCCTCCTGCCGGTCAGCTTGAAGCTCACCACCTGCAGGATGACCGAGACCGTTTCGAGCACGAAAATGCCGGCCATCAGGAAGAACACCAGCTCCTGGCGCACGATGACCGCAATCGTGCCCAGCGCCGCGCCCACTGCCAGTGCACCGACATCGCCCATGAATACCTGGGCCGGGTAGGTGTTGAACCACAAAAAGCCCAGCCCGGCCCCGGCCAGCGCGGCACAGATGATGGCAACCTCGCCGGCGCCCGGAATAAAGGGATAACCCAGGTAGTCGGCAAAGATGGTATTGCCGGCCGCGTAGGCGAAGATGCCCAGACCGATGGCCACCATTACCGCCGGCACGATCGCCAGTCCGTCCAGCCCGTCGGTCAGGTTGACGGCATTGGACGAGCCGACGATGACGAAATAGGTCAGCACCACGAAGCCGGCGCCCAGCGGCAGCATGACTTCCTTGAAGAACGGCAGCAGCAGCGCGGTGGCGCCGGGCACGTCGGCGGTGGCATACAGGAACACGGCGGCGGCCAGTGCCACCAGCGATTGCAAGGCGTATTTGGCTGCCGCACTCAGGCCGCGGGAGTCGTTGAACTTGAGCTTGCGGTAGTCATCGACAAAGCCGATCATGCCGAAGGAAATGGTCACCAGCAGCACGATCCAGACATAGCGATTGGTCGGGTCGGCCCACAGCAGCGTTGAGACCACGATCGAAATCAGGATCAGCGCACCACCCATGGTCGGGGTACCGGCCTTGTCGAAATGGGAACGCGGACCGACATCGCGGATCGGCTGGCCAAGCTTGTGCGCGGTCAGGTAGCGGATGAACCAGGGACCGAACGCGAGCGACACGACCATGGCGGTCAGCGCCGCCAGAACCGTGCGAAAGGTGATGAAACCGAACAGCGCGATTTCCAGTGCCAGCACGTCTTCGAGCAGCCACATCAGCATGTCACGCCCTCCAGCTTCAGGAGTTGCTCGATGACCCGTTCCATGTGGGCCGAACGCGAACCCTTGACCAGCACGGTCACACCCTTGCCCAGTGATTCACCCAGCGCCCGGACCATGTCTTCGTGCCGCTCGAACTGCTCGCTGCCGGCGCCAAAGGCATCGGCCACGGCCGCTGCCTGTGCGCCGATGACCAGCAGCCGATCGACCCCCAGGTCGCGCGCGGCATGGGCGATCTCGCGATGCAGCTTGGTGCTTGCCTCACCAAGCTCGGCCATCTCGCCGAGCACCAGCCAGCGCGGGTGAGGATGTTCGGCCAGCACCTGCAGCCCGGCATACAGGGACGCCGGATTGGCGTTGTAGCTGTCGTCGATGAGTTGCCAGCCACCCGGCATGGAGTGCAGCGACAGCCGGCCGGGCAGCGACTCGACCCTGGCCAGCCCGGCGGCGATGGTGGCCGGCTCGACTTCGAGCGCAAGCGCGGCGGCGGTTGCGGCCAGTGCGTTGAGCTGATTGTGCTGGCCCGGCAGCGGGCAGTCCAGGTCGAAATTGCCGAACGGCGTGATGATGCGCGGGGTCCGCTTGTCCGTGGCCAGCCGGATATCGGCGGCAGCGGACATTCCGAAGCTCAATTGGCGCACCTCCGGGCAAAGTCCGGACCAGAACTCATAGAACGCATCGTCACGATTGATGACCGCGACATCGCCCTCACCAAGGGCCGCAAACATTTCGCCCTTGGCGCGCGCAACGCCCTCGATGCTGCCCAACCGTTCCAGGTGCGCCGGCCCGGCGTTGGTCACCAGCCCGACGTCCGGATCGACCTGCGAGGCCAGCCAGGCGATGTCGCCGGGCTGTCCGCAACCCATCTCGACGACCGCGAAGCGGTGCTGTTTGCCGAGTGCAGCCAGGGTCAAGGGCACGCCGACTTCATTGTTGTAGTTGCCTCGAGTAGCCAGGGTCGGCGCGACCTGGCTCAGGATGGTGGCCAGCATGGTCTTGACCGAGGTCTTGCCGTTGCTGCCGGTAATGCCGACGATCTGGGCCGGCATCCGGGCCCGCCAGGCCTGGGCCAGCTTGCCCATGGCCACGATTACGTCGTCGACTTCGATCTGGGCGATGGTCGCCTCGATCGGGCGCGAGACCAGCGCGGCCCGCGCGCCGCGGTTGGCGGCATCGTGAATGAAGCGGTGACCGTCGACCCGCTGCCCGACCAGCGCGACGTACAGGTTGCCCACGCGTAACGAGCGGGTGTCCTGGGTCATGCCGTGAAAGTCGGCGGCAGCGCGCCCGCCGACCGGCGGGG
>SR_TP_S13solDRAFT_1000224_pt1 | contig 26935 bp, 24 predicted proteins | sample SodReaTP_S13sol_FD_11159 | JGI IMG/M metagenome (IMG submission 11159)
ACTCAACCCATGCCCGCGAAGTGTCGAGACCCCCACTGCGACCGGTTGCACCAACCTAACCCACGCCCCCAACTCGAGAAGCGCCGAACCAACAAACCAACAAACCAATCAACGCCGCGCCAGCGGCCAGCCAGCTCAGTAGTACGGATTCTCCCCGCTGGCATGATCGGTCGCATCCAACACCTTGCGCACCTCGGGTACTTCCTGTCGCAAGGTCTTCTCGATTCCCTGCTTGAGGGTGACGTCGACCATGCCGCAACCGTGGCAGCCACCGCCGAACTGCAGCACCACATCCTTGTCGCCGGTGACATCGACCAGGCCGACGCTGCCTCCGTGCGAAGCAACCATGGGATTGATGCGGGTCTCGAGCACCCAGGCCACGCGCTCGGCAAGCGGGGCGTCGTCGGCAGGCGCCCTGCCCTTGAGCCCCGGCGCGCGGATGCACAGTTCTCCGCCCATCCGGTCGGACTCGAAGTCGATCATCGCACCGTCGAGGGTCTCGGCGGAGGACTGCTCCACGAACAGCGTGAAGACCTGGCAGTCGATCGCCTCGTCGCCTTCGGACTGCTCACCCGGGCCGCAGTAGGTCAGTTCGACATCGGCCGAGGGCGTGCCCGGCTCGGTCACGCGCAGGCGCAGGTTGGTACCGTCCGGCTGTTGGCCGAGCAGTTCGGAAAAATAGTCGCGGGCGGCGGGGGTTACGGTCAGCATGGGACGCTCGAAGCTTCGGTGCCTGATCAGGATGTGCCGTCGACTCACTCGACTTTCAAGCGCGCGGCCAGCCAGGGCAGCGAATGGTCGTAGCGCCAATCGATACCCGAGTGGGTGCCGTCGAATTCCTCGAAATGGTGGTCGACGCCCTGCCCGACCAGGGCCTGGTGCATCTGCCGGCTGCCGTACTGAATGAAGTACTGATCGCGGCTCCCGACATCGATCCACAGCGCGGAAAGCCTGGCCAGGCAATCCGCTTCAACGGCGGCGCGACGGGCCGGATCGAAGGCTAGCCAGCGCTGCCACACGGCTTCGTCAAGCTGACAGGTGTCGAGATCGAATGGCAGGCGAAGCCCCAGCGCACAGCGGTCGTCGGGCGAGTAGCTCGCCGCCAGGCAAAGTGTCATGAGGGTATGGAAGGCCGAACCGCCGGGCCGCTTGTCGCGCCAGAAGGTGCGCACGAAGTGCTCGATGTCGCCATCGTGGCGGGCCAGCACGCTGGCAGCGAGCGGAAAATCGCGCAGGTAGACCCGGTCGAAACCGGCATCACCGGCGTGGCTGGCCGCCGCCGACCAGTGCCCGGGGTGCGAGAAGCTCAGGTGCAGCGCTCCGAATCCACCCGAAGACTTGCCGAAAACCGCCCGGGCCGCCGGCTCGGGAATGGTTCGAAAGGCCTCGTCGACAGCCGGAATCAGCTCACCGGTCAGGTAATCGGCATACCGTCCCATGGCGGGGGTATTGACGTACTGGTTGCCGCCGAGGCTGGTATAGCAGTCGGGAAAAACGACGATCACCGGAGGCATCGCACCGCTCTCGATCAGGCGGTCGAGGCGCTCGGGCAGGCTTTCGCCGTGATTGCGCCAGTTCACCTGCCCGGGGCCGGCGTTGGTGTAGGCCGCCAGGCACCAGAGCACCGGATAGTGTCGGTCGTCGCGATCATAGCCGGCCGGAAGGTAGACCGGGTGCCGGCGGCTGGCCGGATCGCCCAGCGGATTTCCCGACAGCAGTGCGGACTGGTGCTCGAGCTGCACGACCCGCCCCTGCCGCCCGCTCGGAGCCGGTCGCAGGCGGCGGGCCTGGTTGTCGACTGGCTCGCTCATGAAGCAGGCTGCCGGGCTCAGCCGGCCAGCGGGACGACCCGACGATCCCGTCTCGGGACCTTGCCCAGCTCCGGCACGAGTTCGAGCAACAGGCTTCGCAGCTCGGAATTGTCGTAGCGCATTACTGCCGCCTCCGCCCGCCTGAGCTTGTCCTCGATACCGTTCAGGCCCTGGCTGGCACCGCGCGAAAGGAAGATCTTTTCGTGCGCGGTCGTTGCATAGGACTCGTCTTCGTGGAAAAGCTCCTCGAAAAGCTTCTCGCCCGGCCGCAGGCCGGTATAGACGATTTCGATGTCGCGGCCGGGTTCCTTGCCGGCCAGGCGGATGAGCTGCTCGGCCAGGAAACTGATGCGCACCGGTTCGCCCATGTCGAGCACGAAGACCTCGCCGCCGCGTCCGAGCACGCAGGCCTGAAGAATCAGTTGACCGGCCTCGGAAATGGTCATGAAGTAGCGGGTGATTTCCGGATGCGTGACGGTCACCGGGCCGCCGCGCCGGATCTGCTCATTGAACAGCGGCACCACCGACCCGTTCGAGTTGAGCACGTTGCCGAAACGCACCGTGATGAAGCGGGTGTCGCTGGTCTGGTCGAGGTGCTGGACATAGAGCTCGGCGATGCGCTTGGTCGCCCCCATGACATTGCAGGGGTTGACGGCCTTGTCGGTCGAGATGAGCACGAAGGTGCCGACCCCGTAACGCACGGCCGCGTCGGCCACGCGCCGAGTACCGATCACGTTGTTCCGGAACGCCTCCCGCACCTGGTTCTGCAGCATCGGCAGGTGCTTGTAGGCCGCGGCATGGAAAATCACTTCGGGGCGTGCCCGCTTGATCACGGTTTCCACCGTCGCCGGGTCGCAGACATCCCCGAGCACGGTCTCGATCACCAGGTCGCGAAACTCGGACTTGAGCCGGTAGTCGATGCGGTAGAGGTTGAATTCGCTGTTGTCGAGCACGACCAGTCCGGCCGGATCCAGGCGGGCGATCTGCCGGCAGAGCTCGGCCCCGATCGAGCCGCCGCCGCCGGTCACCAGCACCCGCTTTCCGGTCAGTCCGGCGCGAATCGATTCCCAGTCGAGCGAAACCGGCTCACGGCCCAGCAGGTCGTCGATGGCCACCGGCTTGAGATCGTCGAAACGGGTCAGCGAAGCGCCAAGCTCCTTGAGGGTGGGTACGGTACGGAACTCGACCCCGGCGCGCTCACAGATCTCGACCACGCGCTGCATCTGGGCATTGGTAGCCGAGGGAATGGCGATGGCCGCCATGTCCAGATCGGCCTCGCGGGCGACGCGCGGAAGGCTGGCAATATCGCCCAGCACCGGAACGCCATCGATCTCGCCGTTTCGCAGGCGTCGGTCGTCGTCGAGAAAGCCGACCACATCGAAGCCGCCACGCCGCCGCAGTTCGGGCAGCAGAAGCCGTCCCGACCGGCCTGCGCCCAGAATCACGGTTCGGCGCGTCTGCCGCCGGCGATGCACTTCGAGCCGCATGTCCTTGAACACGCGATAGGTCAGTCGGGGCACGCCCAGATTGAACAACAGCAGGGCCGGAAACAGCCATACCATCAGCACCATCAGTTCAAGGGGTGCCTCGAGTACCAGCAGCACCGCGGCGCAGGAAACGGCCGCCAGCATGGCCGCCCGGATGAGGTTGCCCAGATCGGGCAGACTGGCGAATCGCCACACGCCCCGATACAGCCCCGCGCGCCAGTGCAGAAAGCCCTGCAGGACCAGAATCAGGTTGACTTCGATGATCAGTTGCTGCCACGGAGTGACGCTTCCGCCCAGCAGCCAGAACGTGGCCAGGCGGGCCAGCAACCAGGCGGCGCCGACCATCACCAGGTCATGAACGACCACCAGCACACGCAAATTCAGCATCGCCCCGCGTTTTTCCGGCTGTTCGGTCACACTCATGCCTTGTCGTTATTGACTTTTGCGGCCGACTGTACGACCTGCCACCCCGCGGTCAGTATCACCGCCAGACCGGCAGCCAGCAAGGCGTCCACCTGCGGCCAGCGCAATGACGCGGCCACCAGTGGCAACACCAGGAGCACGTTGATCAGCATGTACAAGACCAGAACCCTGCCATGCCCCAGGCCCAGATCGAGCAGGCGCTGATAGGCGTGCTGCCGGTGCGCAGTATACCACCGCTCTCCCCGAATCACCCGGCACAGCAAGGTGGCCGTGGCATCCACCACGAACAGCGAGGAGACCATGAAACCGACCCAGATGCTGAAAGCGCCGCTGACCGCGCCCAGCACGGCGCAGGCGGCCATCATCGCGCCGAGGGCCAAAGAGCCGCTGTCGCCCATGAAGATCCGCGCCGGCGGCCGATTCCACAGCAGGAATCCGCCCAAGGCCCCGGCACCGGCCAGGGCCATCTGCGCCAGCGCCGTTTCACCGGCCCGATGAAACAGCGCGGCCACAAGCAGCCCACCCCACAGGCCCTGCGCTGCCGCCAGGCCGTCCGACCCGTCCATGAAGTTGTACAGGTTGACCAGCCAGACAACCGCGATCACGCCGAGCAGCGACCATAGCCACGGATGCGCCAGCGAAACGTGCAGCACCCGTACCGCTTCGATGCCTCCGACCAGCCACAGGAAGGCCGTCGCGGCGAGCAGCTGCACGACCAGGCGCAAACGCCTCGGCACCTCGCCGCGGTCCTCGATCCAGCCGAGCAGTCCGAGCAGGATGACCAGCATCATCGGCTGCCGCCATGCGGCCGCCGCCCCGGGCCAGAAGGACCAGGCCAGCGCCAGCGAGACGAGGATCGCCACGCCACCGCCGCGGGGCGTCGGCTGCTGATGACTGCGCCGCGCCCCGGGCAGGTCGAGCAAGCGCTGCCGCAGCAGCCAGGCCCGCAGCGGCCAGGTCAGCGCAACGGTGCAGATCAGGGTGCCGGAGAACAGCAGCCAGGACTCAGCCACCGGCACGAACGTCACTCCCCGAGCACCCCGGTGATGGCCCGCGTGGTGTTCCAGCGCCGGCAACCCGGGCAATGCCACTGCCAGGAGCTGCCGCTGAAGCCGCAGTGCTGGCAACGGTAGCGGGGCTGCCCCTCGAGCAGTCGTTGCAGGATATCCTGGATCAGTTCCGGACCGACTTCATCCAGGCTCGCTCCCTGGCGATACACCAGGTCGATCAGGTAATCGAGGCCGCGCACGGTTGGCCGTCGGGACAGATGGGCCAGCAGGAACTTCACCGCGGCCTGCGGGTCGTCTTCGGCCTTGATGCGCGCCAGGGCCAGAATGGCCGTCGTCATCGGTGTGCGATCCACGAGTGTTCCGAGCCATGATTCGAACTCGTCCATGCGTCCGGCCTGGCGATGGCTGTCTTGCAGCGGTTCGAAAGCGAAACTCAGGCAGTCCGGATCGAGCTCACAGGCCTGCCGGTAGAGATCCGCGGCATCGGACCAGGCATGATCGCGCGCGGCCAGCTCGGCCTGGATCAGGCGAGCCCTGACACTTTCGGGGTCGTGTCGCCGGGCCTGTCGGAGCGACTGACGGGCTGACTCGATGTCGCCGTTCTCGAGCTGCAGGCGGGCCAGTTGGCAGTGGAATTGGGCAATCAGACCCGAAGCGCTCTCGCCGTCGACCTGGCGCAGGCGTCGCGCCTGGACGATGGCCTTCTCCCAGTCCTTCTCCTGCTGATAGATATCCAGCAGCTGCCGAACCGGCCGTGTATGGGAATCGTCGTGGTCGAGAAGATCCGAGAACAGGTACTCCGCCCGATCGAGCAGGCCGGCCTGCATGTAGTCCTCGCCCAGCTCCATCAGGGCCTGGGCACGCTGTTCGTCGGTCAGCCCCGGACGCGAGATGATGTGCTTGTGGAACCGTATCGCCTTGTCCATTTCACCCCGGCGACGGAACAGGCTGCCCAGCGCCAGGTGGGTCTCGACCGTATCGGGATTGACCTCCACGAGCTTGAGAAAGACCTCGATCGCCTTGTCGGGCTGCTCGTTGAGCAGGTAGTTGAGCCCGCGAAAGTAGTTGCTCGAGAGGGTCTCGGCGCGCGTGCGGCTGCGGCGCGCACCCTGTCGGCGGGCCAGATACCAGCCGCTGGCTGCGGCCAGCGGCAGCAGCAGAAACAGGATGACCAGTTCAGGCATCCCGCGAGTCTGCCAGGTCGGTCCCCTTGTGGTTGGTGATCGGCTGCCTCGAGCGACGAAGCCGGCCGGGCAGAAGGAACAGCGCCCAGGCCACGCAGATACCGCTGATCACGCCGACGACCAGGGCGGCCAGCACGAGCCCGCCCAGCGGCAGGGTGATGGTGCCGGCAATCAGGTTGAATGTGACGCGCTCGGCGTTGAGGACCCCAATGGCCAGGCCGGTGGCGGTGGCAAGCAGGACCATCAGCAACAGGAACCAGCGGAACATGCGCGGCTCAGTCCGACGGAGCCGGGTCGTTGACTCGCTCCCGAAGCGCCTTGCCCGGCTTGAAATGCGGTACGTACTTGCCCGGCAGCGCGACGGATTCGCCGGTGCGCGGATTACGTCCCATGCGCGGCGGCCGGTAGTGAAGGGAAAAGCTGCCAAACCCACGGATTTCGATCCGTTCCCCCTCCGAAAGCGCGCGGCTCAGTTGCTCGAGAATGCAGCGAACCGCCAGTTCGACGTCGGCCTGGCTGAGGTGATTCTGCTCCCCGGCCATGCGTTCGATCAGTTCCGATTTGGTCATAGCCGCTCCCCGTGCGGTGCGGGCCGGCCGGACGCCATCACATGGCAATGGCGCCACGGCCGGACGTATTCCGTCAGTCCTTGTTCTCGAGCTGTTCCTTGAGCAGATCGCCCAGGGTGGTGCTGCCTCCCGATCCCGAACGCTTGTACTGGTCGACCGCGTCGGCCAGTTCATCGTCGTCCTTGGCGCGGATCGACAGCGTCAGGTTGCGGGTCTTGCGATCCAGCGCGACGAACTTGGCTTCGATCTCGTCCCCTTCGGAAAGCACCTTGGTCGCGTCATCGACACGCTCCTTGGCCAGGTCCGACGCCTTGATGTAGCCGTCGACGCCATCGGCCAACTCGACCACCGCACCCTTCGGATCCACTTCCTTGACGGTGCCCTTGACAATGGAACCGCGCGGATTCTCGGCCATGAAAGTGGCAAAGGGATCCTGCTCGAGCTGCTTGATGCCCAGCGAGATTCGCTCGCGCTCGGGATCGACGGCCAGCACCACCGCTTCGAGCTCCTCGCCCTTGCGGTAGTTGCGGATGGCGTCCTCGCCCGGCGTCATCCAGGAAATGTCGGACAGGTGAACCAGTCCGTCGATACCGCCTTCCAGGCCGATGAACACACCGAAGTCGGTGATCGACTTGATCGCGCCCGAAACCTTGTCGCCCTTGTTGTGCGTGGCGGCAAAGGCTTCCCAGGGGTTGGGCGTGCACTGCTTCATGCCCAGCGAGATGCGGCGACGCTCCTCGTCGACGTCGAGCACCATGACCTCGACTTCCTGCCCGACGTGCACGACCTTGGCCGGGTTGACGTTCTTGTTGGTCCAGTCCATCTCCGAGACGTGAACCAGGCCCTCGACGCCGTCCTCGATCTCGACGAAGCAGCCATAGTCGGTGATGTTGGTAACCTTGCCGAACAGGCGGCTGGTCGGCGGGTAGCGCCGATCGATGGATTCCCACGGATCGTCGCCGAGCTGCTTGAGGCCGAGCGAAACACGCATGCGTTCGCGGTCGAAACGCAGCACACGCACTTCCAGCTCGTCGCCGACCTCGACCACTTCCGACGGATGGCGCACGCGCTTCCAGGCCATGTCGGTGATGTGCAGCAGGCCGTCGATGCCGCCCAGGTCGAGAAAGGCACCGTAATCGGTGAGGTTCTTGACCACACCCTTGACCACCGCGCCTTCGGTCAGACGCTCGATCAGATCGTCACGCTCGGCGGCGTATTCGTGTTCGACCACCGCCCGGCGGCTGACCACCAGGTTGTTACGGCGACGATCGAGCTTGATGATCTTGAACTCGAGATCCTTGCCTTCGAGATAGGCCGGATCACGCACCGGGCGCACGTCGACCAGTGAACCCGGCAGGAAGGCCCGAATGCCATCGATGTTGACGGTGAAGCCACCCTTGACCTTGCCGGAAATCTGACCGATCACATTGTCTTCGTTTTCGTAGGTCTGCTCCAGCTTGGTCCAGACCCGGGCCCGCTTGGCCTTCTCGCGCGACAGGCGGGTTTCGCCGAAACCGTCCTCGACGGTATCCAGCGCAACTTCCACCTCGTCGCCGACTTCCACTTCCAGCTCGCCGTCAGGCTTGCGGAACTGGTGAATGGGAACGATACCCTCGGACTTCAGGCCGGCATTGACCACGACCACGTCGTCGCGGATATCGACAATCTTGCCGGTGACGATCGCACCCGGGCGAAGGTCCTTCTCGGCGATACTCTGTTCAAATAGTTCTGCAAAGGATTCGGTCATTACGCTTGGTTCTTCCTGCAAGATCTGCGCGGCATTGGCATTCAAGGTCCGCTTACTCTCTTGATTTCCGCGTCTGTTTCGTCAGACACTCGTGAATAAACCCGCCCTCCGCCTTGCGCGGGGACGGGGCCTCGATCAGTTTTCCTCTTCGCGATCCAGCCGTTCGGCGACCAGATCGAGCAACCGTCCGACCACCTGGTCCAACGCCAGCTCGGTGGAATCGATCACCACCGCGTCGGGCGCCGGCACCGTCGGAGAGACGGACCGTTCGCGATCCCTGCGGTCACGTTCTTCCAGGTCGCGAAAAAGACGGGAGAATTTAACACTTTCTCCTTTCTCTTTCAACTGTTTATATCGACGACGGGCCCGCTCCTCGACACCGGCATCCAGAAAAACCTTGATCGGGGCGTCTGGAAACACCACCGTCCCCATGTCGCGACCGTCGGCGACCAGTCCGGGCTCCCGGCGAAACTGGCGCTGCAAGCCGAGCAGGGCCTTGCGCACGGCGGGTCGCGAGGCAACCCGCGAGGCCATTACGGAAACGGCCTCGCTGCGCAGACGATCACCCACCGGCCGCCCGTCCAGCACGACGGCAATGCCATCGCACCCCGGGCGGAACTGCAGGTCCAGGTTTCGGCACAACGCGACCAGTGCCGGTTCATCCTCCGGGTCGATGTCCTGATCGAGCGCTGCCAGTGCCACGGCCCGGTAGACCGCGCCGGAATCGAGCAGGTGCCAGCCGAGCCGCTCGGCCACGATCGCCGAAACCGCCCCCTTGCCGGCACCGGATGGGCCGTCGATGGTTAAAACCGGGACTGAATGATCGGGGGCGTCGGACATGAGATTGTGTTTTGGTGTTTTGGTGTTTTGGTGTTCTAGACGCTGACACCACATTATAGGAGGGCTGCGCACCCGATCTCTGGCGACCGTCTCTGCCAACCAAAAAACCAACGAACCAAAAAACCGAAAAGCCAAGTCATTCCCACACCATCTCCGCCCCGAGGGCTCGCAGATCGTCGACGAAGCCAGGGTAGCTGGTCCGGATCCACTCGGCGTTGTCGATGCTCACCGGCCCCTCGGCGACAAGGGCAAGCACCGCCAGGCTCATGGCCACGCGGTGGTCACCGTGGCTGTCGACCGAACCGCCGCGCACGCGGCCGCCGGTGATGATGGCGCCATCGTGGCATTCCTCGACGGCGACGCCGAGGCGGGCCAGCTCGCGGCACATCACGGCGATGCGATCGGATTCCTTCACCCGCAGTTCGCTGGCGCCGCGAATGCGGGTGACACCTTCGGCAGCGGCGGCCAGGGCCATGATCAGCGGGAACTCGTCGATCGCCAGCGGCACCAGCTCGGGAGCGATATCGATTCCGGCAAGAGAGCCGGACTCGCCCCCAAGCCGGCCGAGCGGCTCGCCGCCCTGCGTCTCGTCGACCGCGATCCGAATGTTTGCCCCCATGGCTCGCACGATATCGACGACTCCGCTGCGGCTCGGGTTGAGGCCAACGCCTTCGAGCTCGACGCCCGAGCCTTCGACCAGCAGGCCGGCCGCCAGAACGAACGCGGCCGAGGACAGGTCGCCGGGCACCTCGATGCGGGTGCCGTGCAGCAACTGCCCGTGGTGAACCGCCACGCCCGGGCTGCCGTCGTGCACGGTCACACCGAAGGCCGGCAGCATGCGCTCGGTGTGATCCCGGCTGACACCGGGCTCCACCACCACGGTATCGCCTTCGGCAAACAGTCCGGCCAGCAGGATGGCCGATTTGACCTGCGCGCTGGCCACCTTCAGCACATGCCTCCGACCGGCCAGGGCCGCGGGCTCGATCAGCAGCGGCGCGTGCCCGTCGCGACTGCCGATGTTGGCCCCCATGCGCGCCAGGGGCTCGATGATTCGCGCCATCGGCCGGCGCGACAGCGACTCATCGCCCACCAGTTCGATGCGGGCGCCGCGCAGGTCCGGATGCCCGGCCAGGGCGCCGGCCAGCAGCCGCATGCCGGTGCCGGAGTTGCCCAGGTCGAGCGGCTTGGGAGGCGGCCTCAACGACCCGCCCCGAATCCGGATCACGTCGCCGGATTGCTCGACCAGGGCGCCGAGCTGCTGCATCGCGCCCAGCGTGGCCCGCGTGTCGGCGCTGTCCAGAAAGCCCTGGATTTCGGTCTCGCCACGGGCCAGGCCGCCGAGAATTGCGGCCCGGTGCGATACCGACTTGTCCCCCGGCGGACGATAGCGGCCGGCCAGGGCAGCGGTTGCGGGCTGGACGATCAGTCGCATGGCCGAGCGCCGTTAGAGGATTTCGGCCAGCGCGACAAGCAGGCGCTCGTTCTGCGCTTCGGTGCCGATGGTGATGCGCAGGTAGTGATCGAGCCCGTAGTTGCCGACCGGGCGAACGATCACGCCGCGCCTGAGCAGCGCCTCGTTGAGCTCCGCGCCCGGCCGATCGAAGCCGACCAGCAGGAAGTTGGCGGCCGAGGGAATGACCCGCAGGCCAAGCTGCTCGAAGCCCGCCGCCAGCTGCCGCATCCCGGCGCTGTTCATGCGCCGGGTCTCGGCGATGAAGGCATGGTCGTCAAGCGCAGCGCGCGCGGCCGCCAGGGCCGGGGCATTGACATTGAAGGCCGGACGGACGCGATTGAGCAGATCGGCGATGCCGGGGTTCGACAGCGCATAACCCACGCGCAGTCCGGCCAGGCCGTAGGCCTTGGAAAACGTGCGCGTGACGACCAGGTTGGGAAGTTCCTCCAGCCAGGTCGAGGCATCACCCAACGTGTCGGACTCGGCATACTCGGTATAGGCCTCGTCGACCACGCAGATGACTTCAGGCGGCAGCGAAGCGATGAAGTCCTTCAGGCGCTCGCCGTCCAGCCAGGTGCCGGTCGGGTTGTTGGGGTTGGCGACGAACACCAGCCGGGTGTGGTCGCCGACGCGCTCGAACAGGCCCTTGAGATCATGGCCCAGCGGCATGACGGGGTGATCGGCCGGCAGCGCCGGGGCGATGCGGGCGCTTGCGCCGACCATCTGCGTGGCGATCGGGTAGACGGCAAAGGCGTATTGCGAGAACACCGACTCGAGCCCCGGCTGCAGGAAGGCCTGGGCCAGGAACACCAGCACGTCGTTGGAGCCGTTGCCGAGCGTAATGGCCTCGGCCGGCACGCCATGCCGTGCGGCCAGCGCCTGCTTGAGATGAAAGCCATTGGCATCGGGATAGAGCCAGACATTGTCCAGTTCGGCCCGGGCCGCCTCGATCGCCTTCGGACTTGCGCCGAGCGGATTCTCGTTGGAAGCGAGCTTGATCGAGTCGGTCACGCCGTACTCGCGTTCGAGCTCGTCGATCGGCTTGCCCGGCGTATAGGGCATCAGATCCCGCACGCCCGGTGCCGCCAGATCGGAGTAGTCGCGTTGTTTCATAGACAAGAACTTGTGAAGTGTGAAATGTGAAGTGTCAAGTTTCGGCTGTCTCACCGGGCAATCGCCCGACCACGGCGCGCGGGTAGCAGCCGAGGATGCGGACCTGGGCGGCGCGGCTCTCGATTTCGGCCAGCGCCTCCTTCAGGCCGGCGTCGTCCACATGGCCTTCGACATCGATGAAGAACACGTAGTCCCAGCGCCGCTCGCGCGAGGGCCGCGATTCGATGCGGGTCATGTTGATGCCGTGCCTCGACAGCGGCTCGATCAGGCCGAACAGGGCGCCCGGGCCATCGAGGCCGGCCATCATCAGGGTAGTCTTGTCCACACCCGAGGGCGGCAGCAGCTCGCGGCCGAGCACCAGGAAACGCGTCGTATTGTCGGCGTGATCCTCGATATTGGCAAACAGGACCGGCAGGCCGTAGATCTCGGCCGCCGTGCGTCCGGCGATCGCTGCGGCATCCGGTGCAGTGCGCACCCGCCGGGCCGCTTCGGCGTTGCTCGAGACCGCGATCAGTTCGGCCTGCTCCAGGTGACCGGCCAGCCACAGCCGACACTGGGCCAGCGACTGCTGATGGGCGTAGACGCGCTCGATCTCCTCGAGCGAGCGCGCCCGGGTCAGCAAGTGCTGGTGGATACGCAGCTCGACTTCCGCGGCGATGCGCACATCCGAATGCATGAACATGTCGAGGGTGTGAGTCACCACGCCCTGCGACGAGTTCTCGACCGGCACCACGCCGAAATCGACCTCCCCGCCCTGTACCCGCCGGAACACCTCGTCGATGCCGGTCTCGGCGCTGGCGCTGACCGAGTGTCCGAACTGGGCGAAGACCGCCTGCTGGGTAAACGTCCCTTCCGGGCCCAGGTAGGCCACCCGCAGCGGTTCCTGCTGGGCCAGGCAGGCCGACATGATCTCGCGGAAGACGCGCAGCATGACCGAATCGGCCAGCGGGCCGGCGTTGCGCTCGATCACGCGCCGGAGCACCTGCGCCTCGCGATCGGGCCGATAGTACTCGGCCGGCGTGGCCGCCTCGCCCTTGGCCGTGCGCACGGCCTGGGCCAGCCCCGCTCGCTCGGCGATCAGCGCCTGGATGCGCTCGTCGATGAGGTCGATCTGACGGCGGATATCGCCCAGATCGAGCCTATCCGTACCGTCTTTCGAATTCCCGCATGAAGTCAACGAGCGTCTCCACCGCATCCAGAGTCTGGGCATTGTACAGGCTGGCCCGCAGGCCGCCGAGGGCGCGATGCCCCTTGAGCCCCAGCAATCCGGCTTGCTCGGCCTGGTCGACGAAGACCGTGACGAGCGATTCGTCGGCCGGCCAGAACGGCACGTTCATCAGCGAGCGGCAGTGCTCGGCGACCGGGTTGCGCCAGAAGTCCGAACCGTCGATGGCACGATAGAGGATGTCGGCCTTGCCCCGGTTGCGCTCGGCGATCGCCTCGAGCCCGCCCTGTCGCTCGATCCAGCGCAGCATCTCGAGCGCGGTGAACCAGGCCAGGCTGGCCGGGGTGTTGTAGAGGCTGAGATCCTTCGTCCAGCTGCGATAGTCGAGAAAGCGCGGCAGGCGATCGGGCACGCGCTCGAGCAGATCGCGGCGCACGAGCACGATGGTCAAACCGGCGATGCCGAGATTCTTCTGCGCTCCGGCGTAGGTGACGGCGATGTCGCGGTAGGGATAGGGCCGCGACAGGAACTCCGACGACAGGTCGGCGGCCAGCGGTACGGCGACCCGCGGCGGCTGCTCGTACTGCAGGCCGTGGATGGTCTCGTTGCCGGTGTAGTGCAGGTAGGCGCAATCGGCCGGCAGATGCCCCATTTCCGGCAAATCGGTGTAGCCGTTCTCCTCGCTGCTGCCGACCACCTGCGTTCGCGTGATGCGCTCGGCCTCCGCCAGGGCCTTCCGGCCCCAGTGACCGGAGATCAGGAACGCGGCAGTACGGTCGGCCGCCAGATTCATCGGCAGCTGCGCGAACTGCAAGTTCGCCCCGCCGTGCAGCAACAGCACGGCGTGCTCCTCGCCGATGCCGGTCAGATCACGGAGTCGCAGGTGCAGTTCTTCGGCCACGGCCATGAAGCGCGGGCCGCGATGCGAGACCTCTGCGATCGATGGCGTGCCGTCGCTGGATGGCGCCAGCGCCTCGGCCAGGCGCTCGCGGACTTCGAGCGGCAGCATGGCCGGGCCGGCGGAAAAATTATGAATCGTCATTCAGCGCTCAGGGCGGCTCATGCGTTAGAACGAAGCCCGCGCAGGTCGGGGTTACATCCCCGACGGAGCACGTTCAAATCCTGATCAAGCATAGCTCATTCCTGAACAGGCCCGCTCACATCGTATCGGAAACCGGAACCCGCAAACCGGAATCCGTCCATCACCGAACCTCGAGCCGCTCCACTCCAGCCATATAGCGGCGTAGCGCCTCCGGAACCACCACGGAACCATCGCGCTGCTGATAGTTCTCCAGCACGGCGATCAGGGCGCGGCCGACGGCCAGGCCCGAGCCGTTGATGGTGTGGACCAGTTCGGGTTTGCCGCTGTCGGGATTGCGCCAGCGGGCCTGCATGCGGCGCGCCTGGAAGTCGCCGAAGTTCGAACACGAAGAAATCTCGCGGTAGGCGTTCTGCCCGGGCAGCCAGACTTCCAGGTCGTAGGTCTTGCGCGCCGAAAAGCCCATGTCACCGGCGCACAGGGTCATGACGCGGTACGGCAGCTCGAGCGCCTGCAGCACCCTCTCGGCATGGCCGGTCAGTTGTTCCAGGCCGGCATCGGAGTCCTCCGGCCTGACGATCTGGACCAGCTCGACCTTGTCGAACTGGTGCTGACGGATCATGCCGCGGGTGTCCTTGCCGTAGGCGCCGGCCTCGCGCCGAAAGCACGGCGTGTGGGCGACGAACTTCAGCGGCAGGTCGTCGGCGTCAATGATCTCGTCGGCGACCAGGTTAGTCAGCGGCACCTCGGCGGTGGGTATCAGATAGCGTGGGGGCTCGCCGTCGACGGAGAAGGCGTCGTCTCCGAACTTGGGCAGCTGCCCGGTTCCCCGCATGGCGTCGGCGCCCACCAGGTAAGGCACGTACATTTCGCGGTAACCGTGCTCACCGGTGTGCAGATCGAGCATGAACTGGGCCAGGGCGCGATGCAGCCGGGCTACCTGCCCGCCGAGCACGGCGAAGCGGCTGCCCGACAGCCTGGCCGCGCGCTCGAAATCGATGCCGTCGAGCAGTTCGCCGAGCTCGACGTGGTCGCGCGGCTCGAAGTCGAGCCCGGTCGGCTCGCCGAAGCTGCGCGCAAGCGCGTTGTCCGACTCGTCCTCGCCGTCGGGCACGGCATCGTCGGGCAGGTTGGGCATGTCCAGCTGTACGCGCTCGAGCTCGTGGCGCAGCTGCTCGAGCTCCTCGCTGGCAGCCTTGAGCTCGTCGCCGAGCTGGCCGACTTCGGCCAGCAGCGGCTCGATGTCCTCGCCCTGGGCCTTGGCCTGGCCGATCGACTTCGAACGCCGGTTGCGCTCGGCCTGCAGTTCCTCGGTCTTCGTCTGCAGTTCCTTGCGCTGCGCCTCGAGCGAGGCATAGCTTTCGATGTCGAGGTGATAACCACGCCGCGCCAGCCTGGCAGCGACGTCGTCGAGATCGTGTCTGAGCAGTTGCGGATCAAGCATGAGTGCCGTTCTCGAATTCAGTTCCGGAAATTTCCCGCAATGGCGCAAGGTTGCTGGCAACGCCACGCGGTTCAGGAGCAATGAACCGCCGATTGCATGGCAATCCGTTCAGTTCACTGCAACCCTGATACTAAACAAATTCGCGACCATTGCGTCATTGCAGGAGGCGCTTGGGGTTCAGCCCGCGAATGGATGCCGCAGGATGACATTGGCGTCGCGTTCCGGGCCGGTCGAGAGCATGTGCACCGGTGCCTCGATCAGCTCTTCGAGCCGGTCGAGGTAGGCGCGCGCTTCGGCCGGGAGCCTGCCCGGATCGGTCAGACCCTGGGTCGAGATATCCCAGCCCGGCATGTCTTCATAGACCGGCGTGACGCGCTGCCACTCCTCGGCACCGACCGGGAAGCCCTCGACGCCGTCGTAATCGACGCAGATGCGAACGCGGTCGAAGGCATCGAGCACGTCGAGCTTGGTGATGCAAAGCCCGGTGACACCGTTGACTCGCACCATGCGCTTGAGCGCCACGGCATCGAGCCAGCCGCAGCGCCGCGGGCGGCCGGTGGTGGCGCCGAACTCGACGCCGCGCTCGGCCATCAGCCGGCCATCTCCGTCCTGCAGCTCGGTCGGGAACGGTCCGGACCCGACCCGGGTAGTGTAGGCCTTGGTGATGCCCAGCACGTAGTCGATATCGCCCGGCCCGACGCCGGTGCCCGTCATCACGCCGCCGACCGTGGTGTTCGAGGAGGTCACGAACGGATAAGTGCCGTGATCGACATCGAGCAGGCTGCCCTGGGCGCCCTCGAACAGGATCGCCTTGCCGGCGCGACGCAGCTCGTGCAGTTCGCCGGTGACGTCGGCGAACATCGGCCTGAGCTCGGCGCCCATGGCCGAAGCCTCGTCGGCGATGCGTGCCCGGTCGACCGGCTGCGCGCCATAATACCGGGTCAGCAGGAAATTGTAGTAGTCGATCAGGCCGCCGAGCTTTTCCTCCAGGCGCCCGGGGTCGGCCAGATCGGCCAGGCGCAGCCCCATGCGCGAAGCCTTGTCCTCGTATGCCGGCCCGATGCCGCGACCGGTAGTGCCGATGGCCTTCTTGCCGCGCGACTTCTCACGCGCCCGATCGAGCGCTTCGTGACAGCCGAGGATGGCCGGGCAGGCGGGCGAAATGCCGAGCTGCCCGCGCACATCGATCCCCCTGGCCTCCAGGCCGCGCATCTCGTCGATCAGGGCATGCGGCGCCACCACCACGCCGTTGCCGATCAGGCAGCGCGCGCGCTCGGTCAGCACGCCCGAAGGAATGACGTGCAGCACGGTCTTGTGACCGTCCACCACCAGCGTATGACCGGCGTTGTGCCCGCCCTGGAAGCGCACCACCGCATCGGCCTCGTGCGCCAGCAGGTCGACGATCTTGCCCTTGCCCTCGTCGCCCCACTGGGTGCCGAGAATCACGACGGATCGAGACATGGAAACTCCCCAAGGAAGAAATCGGTGGTCAGGCGGCGAGATGAAAGCTCGCCGCGCCGACCAGAATCAGAACGATGCCAGCAGCCCGCAGCGTGCGATCGGACAGACGCTCCACCTGCTCGATCATTTGACGCCATCGCTGCGGGCTGAGCGCCGGCATCAGGCCCTCGATGATCAGCACCAGCCCGCCGGCCGTCAACAGGTCGCCAAGCATTCTGCTAGTCCCGTTGCTGCTGATCGAAGTAGCGGAAGAAGTCCGAGCGGGTATCCATCAGCATCACGTCGCTGGCGGTGCCGAAACTCGACTGGTAGGCTTCGAGACTGCGCCAGAACGAATAGAACTCCCGGTCGCGGTTGAAAGCCTCGGCATAGATGCTGGTGGCCTGGGCATCACCCTCGCCGCGCAGACGCTGCGCATCGCGTTCGGCATCGGCCAGCAGCACACGGACCTGACGGTCGGCATCGGCGCGGATGCGTTCGGCCCGTTCCCGACCCAGCGATCGCAGTTCGTTGGCGTACTCGGTCCGCTGCGTTTCCATGCGATCGAAGACCGAGCTGAGCACCTCGTCGGTCAGTTCGATCTTCTTGATGCGCACGTCGATGACGTCGATGCCGAAGTCCTCGAATCGTCGGTCGGCGCGCACCACGAGCTGCTCCATCATGTCCCGGCGCTGTTCGGAAACGACTTCGCTGAGCGTGCGCTGGGCGAATTCGTCGCGCAGGTCGTTGCGGATCAGCTCCGACAGACGTGCACGCGTGAAGGCCTGGTCGCCGCGGGTGGCTACATAGTAGTCGCGGGCATTGAATATCCGCCACTTGACGTAGTAGTCGACCTCGACGAACTTCTGCTCGGCGGTGTTCATCTGCTCGGGCCGCATGTCCATCGTGATGATGCGCCGATCGAACTTGCGCACGTTGTTGATGAACGGCACCTTCCAGTGCAGACCCGGCTCGTAGTCGGAACGCACGACCTCGCCGAGGCGGAACTTGATGGCGTATTCGGTCTCGCTGACGATGAACAGGCTGCTGATCGCGATGACCAGCGCCGCAATCAGGATGATGGGTGCGAAAAGTCTCATCTCAACGTCCCTCCCGGCCGCTGCGGCTGCGCGGATCGTTCTGGCTGCTGCGTTGCTGTTCGGTCGGTGTCAGCAGCGGCGGCGGCGCGGCCAGTGCCGGATTGCCATCGCGGATGCGATCCAGCGGCAGGTAGATCATGTTGTTGCTCGAGCTGACATCCATCAACACCTTGGATGAACGGCCATAGACGGTCTCGAGTGTCTCGAGGTAGAGCCTTTCCCGCGTGACTTCAGGGGCCTGCTGGTACTCGGTGAGCAGCGCCAGGAAGCGATCGGCCTCACCCGTGGCCTGGGCGATCTTGGCATCGCGGTACCCTTCTGCCTCTTCCAGGATGCGCGCCGCACGACCTCGTGCTTCGGGCACTTCCTGGTTGGCATAGGCCTGGGCCTCGTTGGCGAAACGGATCTGGTCCTCGCGTGCGCGCACCACGTCATCGAACGCCTGGCGCACCTGCGAAGACGGGCGCACTTCCTGCAGGTTGAACGAGGTGATCTCGATCCCGGACTCGTAGCGCGTGATGATCTCCTCGAGCAGGGCCTGGGCATCCAGCGCGATCTGACCACGGCCGATCTCGAGGATGAAGTCCATGTTGTTGGTGCCCACGATTTCGCGGATCGAGCTGTCGGCAGCATGTGCCAGCGATGCTTCGGGCTGGTTGACGTTGAACAGGAACTTTTCCGGCTCGAGCACCCGGTACTGCACGGCAAAGGACAGGTCGATCAGATTCTCGTCGCCGGTCAGCATGCGGCTGGCGTTCTCGAGCGAGCGCACGCGGCTGACGTTGACCGTCATCAGGTTCTCGATCGGGCTGGGGAAGGTGAACTTCAGACCCGGCGTGAGCGTGCGATGGTATTCGCCAAAGCGCAGCACGACCCCACGTTCGGACTCGTCGATGATGTGGACGGAACTCCACGCCACCCACACCAGGGCCAGCACCACGATCAGGCCGATCAGCGGGGCAAACGAGCCGCCGTTGCCCGACCCGCCCTTGCGTCCGCCATCATCTCCGCCACCGCCCATGATCTTCTTGAGTCGACGCTGGACGTTGGCAAATACCTCGTCCAGATCGGGCGGCTGCTGGCCATTCCCCCCTTTCCAGGGGTCGCGACCGCCGCCACCGCCGCTACCGCGTCCGGGTTCATTCCAGGGCATCGATTTCTCCGTAAGATTGCATCGCGCCGACTGCATCGGCAGCATGTTCGATCACCGGCAACACCGGGTGCCCGGCGATCGGTCAAGAAAGCCGGTCTAGTTTAACAGCAGTTGTTCGGCCAGTTGTCCATCGCCACCTTTCAATCGCGCCAGCCGCCGGGCATCGCGATGATCGAGATCGACCTCGAGCAGACTCGAACCATCCGGCTCGATCGCCTCGTCGAGCACCACGCCGAGATCGAACAGCATCGAGCGCAGCCGCTGCCCTTCAACCGGAACGTGAATCCTGCGCCGGATGCGCCCCTCGGCCAGCCCTTCGGAAAGGGCAACGGCCAGATCCTCGAGGCCCGCCCCGCTTTCGGCCGAGATCCAGACCGCCGAGACCTCGCCACCTGCCGACCGCTCCAGCCCGGCTTCGCGCTCGGTCAGGTCGACCTTGTTGAACACCTTGAGCATCGGCAACGCACCAGCGCCGATGTCTGCAAGCACCTCTTCGACCACGGCCTGCTGCTGCAGTCGGTCGGGATCGGCCGCGTCGATCACGTGCACCACCAGGCTGGCCGAAAGCGTCTCCTCCAGGGTCGAACGGAATGCGGCGACCAGCTCGTGCGGCAGGTCCCGGATGAAGCCGACGGTGTCGGACAGCAGCACGGGCGAGCCGGCCAGCCCCTCGATCCGCCGGACCGTGGGATCGAGCGTGGCGAACAACTGATCACGAGCCATCACCCCGCCCTGGGTCAGACGATTGAACAAAGTCGATTTGCCTGCATTGGTGTAACCGACCAGGGCGGCCAGCGGCACATCGCCGCGATGGCGCGCACGCCGGCCCTGCTCCCGGCGCTGCTGCACCTTGGCCAGGCGCGCGGTCAATTGCTGGATGCGGATGCCGAGCAATCGGCGGTCGGTTTCGAGCTGGGTCTCGCCGGGCCCGCGCATGCCGATCCCGCCGCGCTGGCGCTCGAGGTGCGTCCAGCCGCGCACCAGCCGCGTCGACAGGTGCCTGAGCTGGGCCAGCTCGACCTGCAGCTTGCCTTCGTGCGAACGCGCACGCTGGGCGAAGATGTCGAGAATCAGCGTGGTCCGGTCGAGTACCCCGCACTTGAGGGTCCGGGCAAGGTTGCGCTCCTGTACCGGGCTCAGGCGGGCATTGACCAACACCAGCCCGGCGCCGCTTTCGGCCACGCGCTCGCGCAGCTCCTCGACCTTGCCCGATCCGACCAGAAACCTGGGATCGGGCGCATCGCGGGGCGCAAGCAGCTCGTCGACCACTTCGAGGCCGGCCGAGCGGGCGAGCAATCCAAACTCCGTGCGGGACTCCGGGCCCCGGTCGGGCCCGAAGATCGGGTGCAGCAGCAGCGCGGTGTCGGCGCCGCCGGCCGCGGCCGGCGCGAAATCCTCAATCAGGGCTGGCATCCTCCGCCGCGTCGCCGATGTGCACATTGCGGGCCGGCACAACGGTGGAGATGGCGTGCTTGTAGATCATCTGGCTGACCGAATTCTTCAGCAGCACGACGAAATTGTCGAACGATTCGATCTGGCCCTGCAGCTTGATGCCGTTGACCAGAAAGATCGATACCGGCACGCGCTCGCGACGCAGTGCATTAAGAAACGGATCCTGCAACGACTGACCCTTGGACATTCTGTCTCTCCTTGTATGTTGTTATCGGTCTGATTCCGTGGTGGGGTCGATGCCAGGTCGGGACCGGCTGTCAGCCGGAGCGTGTCCGGAGGGCGCCTGAACGTCCTTCACCGCACGAAAAAGTCACCTACCTGCCTGAAAATCAAGTCAATTGTACGATCTCGCAACGAATCATGCCAGAGCGCGCCGTGCATCCGTCTGAGCGCGGTGAGCTGTCGCTTGGCCAGCTGGCGGGTGGCCGCGATCGCCGGCGCGCGACAGGCCCGCACCGGTTGTCCGTTGTCCAGGCACGCCCAGAGTTGACGATAACCGACGCTCTTCATCGCGGCGTGATCGCCGGTCAGCCCCGGGCGCGCCCGCAGGCGCCGCAGTTCCTCCACCAGCCCGTGGTCGAGCATCCAGTCGAAACGGCGCCCGATGCGCTCATGGAGAACATGGCGGTCGCGGGGCGTGAGTACAAGCCGCAGGGCATCCAGGCGCGGCCGATTGTTGTGGGCATGGAAGGCGCTCGGCCCCCGGCCGGTCAGACGCAGGATCTCGAGCGCACGCTGAATGCGCTGGGCATCGCCGGGGCGGATCGCGGCCGCCGCGACCGGATCGTGTCGCCCAAGCTCGGCATGCAGGGCCGGCCAGCCGCCGCGCTCCGCTTCCCGGGCAATATCGCGGCGCAGGCGCTGGTCGGCCCTGGGCATCGGATCCAGGCCATAGAGCAGCGCACGAAAGTACAGCATCGTGCCGCCGACCAGCACGGGCCAGCGACCGGCAGCGTGGATCCGTTCGATTTCGGCGGCTGCGTCGGCGGCAAATTCGGCCGCCGAGTAGGTCGACTCCGGGTCCCGGATATCGATCAGTGCATGCGGATACCTCGCCAGGGTGGCGGCATCCGGCTTGGCCGAACCGATATCCATCCCGCGGTAGACCTGGGCCGAGTCGACGCTGATCAGCTCGACCGGAAAGCGGTCGCGCAGGGCAAAGGCCGCGGCCGTCTTTCCGGCCGCCGTCGGCCCCATCAGGAAGACCGCCGCAGGAAGCTCGCGCGCCGACGCGGCAGGGCTACTGGCCACGCAGGAAAAGCCGGTCGAGCGCCTTCATGTCGAGCTGCACCCAGGTGGGCCGGCCGTGATTGCACTGATCGGATCGCTCGGTTCGCTCCATGTCGCGCAGCAGGGCATTCATCTCGTCGATGTTGAGCCGGCGATTGGCACGCACCGAGCCGTGACAGGCAATGGTCGAGAGCAGATCGTCGAGCACGCCCTCGATCCGCCGGCTCTGTCCGAGCTCGACCAGGTCGGCCAGCACATCGCGCACCAGGCGCTGGCCGTCGGCACGCGCCAGCAGCGCCGGCACGGCACGAATCATCACCGCCTCGGGCCCGGCCAGATCGAGTTCGAAACCGAGCCTGCGCAGGTCGTCGACATGGGTCTCCAGCGCCTGCCCCTCACGCTCGGACACTGCCAGTTTCTCCGGCACGAGCAGGCGTTGCGAGCGCACGCGTTCCTCACGCCAGGCCTGCTTGAGCTGCTCGTAGACGATGCGCTCGTGGGCGGCATGCATGTCGACCAGCACCAGGCCGTCGGCGTTCTCGGCCAGCACGAAAACGCCGTGGATCTGCGCCACCGCAAAGCCCAGGGGCGGAACACCAGCCTCGCCGCCTTCGGTATCGATGCGCGAAGTGCGGGCCAGCTCGGCGTAGCGCGAGACGCTCTCGGCCACACCCAGCCCGAGACCGGCCTGGTTGATGCCCTGCGGCACACCGGCCGGCATCGAAGCGGCAGCATGGGCACGAGAACTGGCCGCCTGCTGAGCCAACGCCCCGCCGGGGCGCGTGCCCGAAAGCGCGTGGTGGATGGTCTTGAACAGGAAGTCATGAACCAGCCGGCCATCGCGGAAGCGAACCTCGTGCTTCTGGGGGTGCACGTTGACGTCGACGCGCTGCGGGTCCAGTTCGAGCATCAGCGCAAAGGCCGGATGCCGGCCATGAAACAGCACGTCGCGGTAGGCCTGGCGCACGGCATGGGCGACCAGGCGATCGCGCACCAGACGACCGTTGACGAAGAAGAACTGCAGGTCGGCCTGGCTGCGTGAAAATCCGGGCCGGGCGATCCAGCCGCTCAGGCGCATGCCGGCATGCGCCTCCTCGAGCACGATGGCCTGCTGCATGAACGCCTCGCCGCAGACGGCGGCGACCCGGCGGCTGCGCGACGCCTCGTCGCCGGCCGGCCCCAGGCTGCGCACCATGCGGCCATCGTGAGCCAGGTCCAGCGCCACATCCATGCGCGACAGGGCCAGGCGCTTGAGCAGGTCATCGATATGGCCGAACTCGGTTCTTTCGGTGCGCATGAACTTCCTGCGCGCGGGCGTGTTGTAGAACAGGTCGCGAACCTCGATGACGGTCCCGGCGGGCATTCCGGCCGGTCGGAGTGGACCGGTCTGTCCGCCGTCGCACTCGATCTCGAAGCCGCTGTCGGCATCGGCGACCCGGGAGGCCAGGCGCATGCGCGAGACCGACGCGATCGAGGGCAGCGCCTCGCCCCTGAAGCCCAGGGTAGCCACACCCTCGAGGTCGTCGAGCGACTGGATCTTGCTGGTTGCGTGGGCAGCGAGCGCCAGCACCAGTTCCTCGCGCGCTATGCCGCAGCCGTCGTCACTGACCCGGATGCGGCGCGCGCCGCCCCGCTCGGCCTCGACCCGGATCCGCCGACTGCCCGCGTCGAGGCTGTTTTCGACCAGCTCCTTGACGATCGAGGCGGGCCGCTCGATGACTTCTCCGGCGGCGATCTGGTTGACGAGCTGGGCGGGAAGCTGGCGGATCGGCATGACGCACAGTTTACCGGACCGGCCGGGTTCCGGGTTCCGGGTTCCGGGCATTGACAACCGGAAACGGTCTTCAGGACCCCGCCGGAATCACCAGCACGGCGCCGGGGTGGATGACGTCGCCGTCGATGTTGTTGGCCTGCCGGATGCGCGAGACGCTGGTGCGGTACTTCTGCGCGATCACGCCCAGAGTATCGCCACGCTGGACGATGTGCTGGCTGCCTTCCCGGTTGGCGGCAATCCAGGTACCCTGCGGCGCCGTGTCGAACAGGTGCTCTCGCACACCGTCGACCACCGCCTGGGCGATCCGTTCGCGGTGCGAGCTGCTGTTGAGGTTGGCCTCGTCCTGCGGGTTGGAAATGAACCCGACCTCGACCAGCACGCTCGGCACGTCGGGAGAACGCAGCACGACGAAGTTTGCGCGCTCGACCTGGCTGCGGTGCTGCTTGCCCACCCGGCCGAGCTGGCGCAGGATGGCTTCGGCCGCGCCACTGCTGTACTCCATCGCAACGTTCTGCGACAGATCGAGCAGGACCGAATTGAGCACATCGTCGCCGCGGTCGAGCTTGACCCCACCGACCAGGTCGGCCCGGTTCTCGCTCTGGGCCAGCAGCCGGGCCGCCTCGCTCGACGCGCCGCGCCGCGACAGGACGTACACCGAGCTGCCGCGAACCCGAAAATCGCGGAAGGCATCGGCATGAATCGATAGAAACAGGTCGGCACGCGCCTTGCGCGCCCGTTCGTAGCGCTCCTGCAGCGGCACGTAGTAGTCGCCGGTGCGGATCAGCACGCCGCGGATGCCCGGCTCCTCGTTGATGCGCCGCTCGATCTCCCTGGCCAGTGCCATCGTCACCGTTTTCTCGAACACGCCGGACGGACCGACGGCCCCCGGATCCTCACCGCCGTGGCCGGCATCGATGGCCACGATCATGTCGCGTTCGCCGTCCATGCTCGATCGCACCGCCTCGCGAACGCGCTCGCCGGGCGACTGGGCATTCTCCGGGTAAAGGTCGACGACCAGGCGGTGCCCGTACTCACCGGCCGGATCGAGCAGGAAGCTCTGCGGACGCGCCCTGTCCTCGAGATCGAGCACCACGCGCAGGTCGCTGCCCTCGCGAATACCGTGCCGCACGCTCCGAATCACGCCGCTGTGCTCCTCGTCGAGTTCCAGCGCCCGGCCCAGACTGATGCCCTCGATGTCAATGACCACGCGCGAGGGGTTGTCGAGCGTGAACAGGCGATATTCGACGCGCTGATCGAGATCGAGCACCGCACGCGTGCTGTCCGGCCCGGCCCATACGCGCAGGTTACGGACCTCGGCCGCATCGGTACCGACGCAGGCCAGGAGCAACAGTATTCCGCTCAGAAATGTCAGTTGGCGCATTGCTGGATTCGACCCTTCACAGCAGGCTTCGGCCAATCATGACCTCTTCGGGGTATTTTTTCAAGTCAAATCGGAGGGTTGGAAATACTTTCAAGAACCATTGTCGGGAGTCGCTCGCAAACCCGAAACTTGCTGGCGCGCGCCGGGGTCAGGCGCTGTGGACATGAATTGCGAGCAGCTTCGACAGGGCCTGCCGATGCGGGGCGGTCAGAATGTCGGACAACCGGTAGCCGTCGAGCACTTCCAGGAAGGCCTTGCGCGCCTCCACCAGCATGCCGGTCAGGGCGCAGGCCGGCGTGATCACGCACTGGTTGCCAGGCCGCATGCACTCGACCAGGCCCAGGTCCGGCTCCATGGCACGCACGATCCGGCCGATGCTGAGCTCCGCCGCCGGCCGGGCCAGGGTCAGCCCGCCACCGACCCCGCGCACCGAATCGATGAAGCCCTCGGCGGCCAGCTGCTGGACGACTTTCATCAGGTGATTGCGCGAGATGCCGTAGGCGGCGGAAATCTCCCGGATGGTACAGCGGCGTTCGTCGTTCAGCCCCAGGTAGATCAGGACGCGCAGTGAAAAGTCGGTGTATTGGGTCAGTCGCATCGCCCAAGTCTAACCTGTCAACAGCGAGAATTTGTATATAGTGATCTGGGCACGCATCACTGGCCAAACGCCGCCGAGGCGGAGACGATCATGAACCGCAGCAGCACGCCCTCCGGTGCATCCGGCTTCGACACCCACGAAGTTCTGAACCAGCCCGAGCCGCTGGAGCACTACAACCCCTTCGACCGGCATCCGGCACTCGGCGAGGCACTCGAGCGCGAGGGCGGCGGCGACTTCCGTGCCAATGTTCGTGACTTCGCGCAGCGCGCCGCCGACGAGATCGGCCCGCTCGGCTTCGAAGCCAACGAGTACTCGCCGAAGTTGCGCAGCCACGACCGCTTCGGCCGCCGGCTCGATCAGGTCGACTACCACCCCGCCTACCACCGCATCATGGCCATCGGCCTCGAGGCCGGGCTGGCCTCGCTGACCTGGACCGGCCGCCCCGGCGCACGCGTTGCCCGCTCCGCGCTGATGTTCCTGCACAACCAGTTCGAGGCCGGGACGATGTGCCCGATCACCATGACCCACGCCGTCATCCCGGCGCTTCGGGTACAGCCCGAAGTGGCCGCGGAGTGGGAACCGCGGGTACTGGCCTCGCACTACGATCCGCGCTTTCTTCCGCCCGAGCGCAAGCGCGGCGTGACCCTGGGCATGGCGATGACCGAAAAGCAGGGTGGATCGGATGTACGGGCCAACACCACGCGAGCCGCCCCGCTCGGCCGGGCCGGCGGTGGCCAGGCCTACGAGCTGGTCGGTCACAAATGGTTCTGCTCGGCGCCGATGTGCGATGCCTTTCTGACCCTGGCGCAGACCGACGACGGCCTGAGCTGCTTTCTGGTGCCGCGTTTCCGGCCCGATGGCTCGGTCAATCCCTTCCGCATCATGCGGCTCAAGGACAAGCTGGGCAATCGCTCCAACGCCTCGTCGGAAATCGAATATCCCGGCACCTGGGGCGTGATGGTCGGCGAGCCCGGCCGCGGCGTGGCCACCATCATCCGGATGGTCGCCGAAACCCGGCTCGATTGCGTCATCGGCTCGGCTTCGCTGATGCACAAGGCCCTGGTCGAGGCGATCCACCACTGCCGCGGGAGGAATGCCTTTGGTGCAAGCCTGATCGACCAGCCGCTGATGAGCACGGTACTGGCCGACCTGGCGATCGAGGGCGAGGCCGCGACCGCGCTGGCCCTGCACCTGGCCGGCCTGTTCGAACGTGCCTCCGATGGCGATGAGCGGGCCGAACTGACCGCCAGGCTGGCCACGCCGGTTGCCAAGTACTGGGTCTGCAAGCGTGCCGTGGGCATGATCAACGAGGCTCAGGAGTGCCTGGGTGGCGCCGGCTACGTCGAGGAATCCATCCTGCCCCGCCTGTACCGGGAAGCGCCGGTCAACGCGATCTGGGAAGGATCCGGCAACGTGCAGTGCCTGGACGTGCTGCGCGCCGTCTCGCGCGAGCCGCGCTGTCTCGAAGCCGTGCTCTCGCGTCTCGAGCCGCATCGCGGCGCACACGAGGGAATGGCTGCCC
>SR_TP_S13solDRAFT_1000225_pt1 | contig 26894 bp, 21 predicted proteins | sample SodReaTP_S13sol_FD_11159 | JGI IMG/M metagenome (IMG submission 11159)
GAGGTTGTTTACTGGATCCTGGATCAAGTCCAGGATGACGGTGGGGGCTTCGGGATGACGTCCGCGCACGTCATTCCGGGCTCGCCCCGGAATCCAGAGGTTGTGCCCTTCCGTCATTCCGGGCTCGCCCCGGAATCCAGGGGTTTGGTGTCTTTCCGTCATTCCGGGCTCGCCCCGGAATCCAGAGGTCTTGTGTCCGGCTGCGCCGGAGGTTGTTTACTGGATTCCTGGTCAAGCCAGGAATGACGGGGTGGGGCAGGAATGACGAGTGGGGCAGGAATGACGGGGTGGGGGTTGGTCATTCTTGTCAACACCGGTTTCTAACCTGACCTGCGGTTTTTGCTGTAATACTCGACGCCCGGCAGCGATTCGAAGTGATCGTCACAGGTGACAACCGTCGCGCCGAGGGTCCGGGCGGTGCCGTAGATGATGGCGTCGGCGAATGGCAGGCGGCGATCCAGGGCCAGTTCGGCCGCGAGCAATGCGATCCGCGAGTCCAGCGGGACGATTTGCGCCTGTTCGGTGACGGCGATGACTTCCAGTGCCCTGGCTTCGTCGCGTTCGCGGCGGACCCATTTGTACAGCTCGAACTGCACGGCGGTGGGCACGATGAGCCGATCGGTTTGCGTCAGGGCGTCGGCGAACTTGTCGGCCAGATCCCCGTCGATCAGCCATTCGATCCAGCCGCAAGTGTCGACCAGAGCCTTCATTCAATAGCGGTCGGTGCGGTCGCGGTAGCTGCCGGGATCGGCACCTTCGAGCATGCCGCGCGTCGATTTCACATCCGGCGTCGGCACGATTTCCAGGCCGCGCCCCTTGACGATGACCGAGACCCGCTGGCCGGGCTTGAGGTCGAGCTGACGACGAATCGCCTTGGGAATCACGACCTGGTATTTGGAGGAGATGACAACGGATTCCACGGTTTCATGATCGATCTGATTTCGTTGAACGAAAGTATATCCCGCGTGCTTGTAGATCGTCAATGCAGTTTCCGTCGGGGACGGCCCCTCCCGTCATTCCGGATCCCAGATCCCTCGATTCAGGCATTCGAGGGCAGGCTTGCGGGCGCAGGCGTTGACAAATTGTTGCCCCGGTTGGATAATGTATACATCTGATGTATATGTTAAAAATGGAACGAACGCAGGTTTACCTGACAGGCGAGCAGCGTCGAGAGCTGAAAAAGCTGGTGGTCCGCTCGGGCAAGCGCCAGAGTGAATTGATCCGTGAAGCAATCGATGCGTACGTTGCCGGCGCCGACCAGGAAGGCTGGAAGTCCGGCTTGATGGCGGCGGCTGGGTTGTGGGCAGACCGTGACGACCTGCCTGATTTCGCCCGGCTGCGAACGGAACTGGATCGATTGAACCGGCGTGATGCATGACCTTGTTTTTCGTCGACACTGATGTTTTGATCGATTTTTTGAGGGGCTATCCGCCGGCGGTCGAGTGGATGCGGCAATGTCGGAGTCGGCCGATGGTCTCGGTGATTACCGTAGCCGAGTTGCGTGCGGGCATGCGCGCGGGTGAGGAAAATGCGCTTCAAGCGCTGATTGATGCGCTGGTCGTAATCCCCGTTGATGAAATGGCTGCCCGCCAGGCGGGTGACCTGCGGCGGGAATTCGGCCCCAGCCATGGAACCGGCCTGGCCGATGCGCTCATCGCCGCATCTTCGATGATGAACAAGGCGCGACTGGTCACCTTGAATGTACGGCACTACCCGATGATCGACGAGGTAATGCAGCCTTATCAGAAGGACTGAGCCGGCAGAAGTGTCCGGGATGACGCCCTTGCTCGTCATTCCGGGTACCCGATTGGGGTCGGGCGCAGGGACATTTGCGTGATGGTTCGCGTTCAGTCTGAATTTCAGCTCTGCACGACGGTCGTGCAATCCTGCCACCCAAGGACGTTGATACCGCGTCGCTTTTGCATGCCTTGCCCGCCGTAGATCAGTGTGGGGTTTTCGGCCCGGGCGCCGGCCAGCGCGGTCCAGCGTTCGAGACTGGTGAAAAAGTCGCGGTTCAGCGTCTGGCCCGACTTGATCTCGATCGGGACCAGGCCCGTGGCCGTTTCGACAAGCAGGTCGACTTCATTGCCGTTGCTGTCGCGCCAGAAATAGAACAACGGCCGTTCGCCACGATTCAGACAGGCCTTGCGCAGCTCGCCCACCACCCATGTCTCGAAGATCGCGCCGCGCAGCGGGTGCGTAGTCAACTGCTCCGAAGCCTGGATGCCCAGCAACCAGCACAGCAGGCCGGTATCGAGGAAATAAAGCTTGGGCGACTTGATCAGGCGCTTGTTGAAGTTGGCGTGATGCGGCTGCAGCAGGAACAGGATGTAGCTGGCCTCCAGCACCGAGATCCAGGAGCGCGCGGTGTTGTGGGTAATGCCGCAATCGGTCGCCAGCGACGACAGGTTCAGAATCTGCCCGCTGCGTCCGGCACACAGGCGGACAAAGCGCTGGAAGGCGTCGAGATCCTGCACCTTGAGCATTTGGCGCACATCGCGATCGACGTAGGCGGCTACGTAGGCCGGAAACCAGTGCCGAGGTGCGACTGGTCTATCGAAAAGGGACGGGTAGCCCTGGGAATCATGCCTGTAGTGTGCCTAAAGGTATGCAGATTGTAAATAACATTACCAGATTGCACGGGCCAAGGGGCAGGATGAGGGTTGGGGCGTCCGGGATGACGGTGTGGTTTTCCGTCATTCCGGGCTCGATCCGGAATCCAGGGGTTTGTCTTCTCGTCATTCCGGACTCGATCCGGAATCCAGGGGTTTGGTGTCCGGCTTCGCCGGAGGTTGTTTACTGGATCCTGGATCAAGTCCAGGATGACGTTGGGGGCTTCAGGATGGCGGTGCAGGGGCTTCGGGATGACGGTAGAGGGTGGTTCCGGATGACGGTGCAGGGTGGTCAGGATGACGGCGGGGGGGGTCTACCGGGCAATTGCCGATCGCAGCCCGAGATGCTTTACAAAGGGGAGGAAGTCGCGATCTGAGAATAACAGGGGAATATTTCGATCGATGCAAAACGTTGCGATGATCGTGTCTGTTGTCTTTCGTACAGTGATCCCGCTCTTGCGAAGCCGTCTGTAATTGTTGGCCGCGGCAAGGGCCCGTGTTCTTCCAAGCATCTCGAACATGGTGAAACTGTCGAACAGGCGCCTGGCGGTTCGATAGTCGGAATCTTGACGAAACCCCTGGAGTACCTCGGTGTAAATCAAGTCGCCGATTGCTACGGGTTCCGTGCCGAGCAGCGCATGCAGGTAGTCGGTTTCAGCGGTTATCTGGCCATTGAAGTAATCAATCCAGACGCTGGAATCGACGAGAATCATCAGTCAATTCTCATCCGGTCCAGATCATCGCGCCACTCGAGCTTGCCGCGATACCCGCGTAACTCTTCCTGCTTTTTCAATTGGATCAGGGAATTGAGCGCCCGTTCTACGACCTCGCGTTTCGTTCGTGCCCCGGTGACCTTGATGGCCTCTTCCATTAACTTGTCGTCAATGACAATGTTGGTTCTCATGGCCCTTCTCTATGTGTATACATTTGTTGGAGTATACACATTCCGCTTCCATATGCAAGCGGACGGCCGAGTGCAGCGCGGTGTCGCGCATGTGCCTGTATGCAGCCGTTTCGTCAGCGGGGCGATTCAGTGGCACGGAATCCAGGGGCTTGTGTCCGGCTGCGCCGGAGGTTGTTTACTGGATCCTGAAGCAAGTTCAGGATGACGTCCGCGCACGTCATTCCGGGCTCGCCCCGGAATCCAGGGGTCTTGTCTTTCCGTCATTCCGGGCTCGCCCCGGAATCCAGGGGTTTGGTGTCTTTCCGTCATTCCGGGCTCGCCCCGGAATCCAGTGGTCTTGTCTTTCCGTCATTCCGGGCTCGCCCCGGAATCCAGGGTTTTGGTGCCCGGCTTCGCCGGAGGTTGTTTACTGGATCCTGGATCAAGTCCAGGATGACGGTGGGGGCTTCGGGATGACGTCCGCGCACGTCATTCCGGGCTCGCCCCGGAATCCAGAGGTTGTGCCCTTCCGTCATTCCGGGCTCGCCCCGGAATCCAGGGGTTTGGTGTCTTTCCGTCATTCCGGGCTCGCCCCGGAATCCAGAGGTCTTGTGTCCGGCTGCGCCGGAGGTTGTTTACTGGATTCCTGGTCAAGCCAGGAATGACGGGGTGGGGCAGGAATGACGAGTGGGGCAGGAATGACGGGGTGGGGGTTGGTCATTCTTGTCAACACCGGTTTCTAACCTGACCTGCGGTTTTTGCTGTAATACTCGACGCCCGGCAGCGATTCGAAGTGATCGTCACAGGTGACAACCGTCGCGCCGAGGGTCCGGGCGGTGCCGTAGATGATGGCGTCGGCGAATGGCAGGCGGCGATCCAGGGCCAGTTCGGCCGCGAGCAATGCGATCCGCGAGTCCAGCGGGACGATTTGCGCCTGTTCGGTGACGGCGATGACTTCCAGTGCCCTGGCTTCGTCGCGTTCGCGGCGGACCCATTTGTACAGCTCGAACTGCACGGCGGTGGGCACGATGAGCCGATCGGTTTGCGTCAGGGCGTCGGCGAACTTGTCGGCCAGATCCCCGTCGATCAGCCATTCGATCCAGCCGCAAGTGTCGACCAGAGCCTTCATTCAATAGCGGTCGGTGCGGTCGCGGTAGCTGCCGGGATCGGCACCTTCGAGCATGCCGCGCGTCGATTTCACATCCGGCGTCGGCACGATTTCCAGGCCGCGCCCCTTGACGATGACCGAGACCCGCTGGCCGGGCTTGAGGTCGAGCTGACGACGAATCGCCTTGGGAATCACGACCTGGTATTTGGAGGAGATGACAACGGATTCCACGGTTTCATGATCGATCTGATTTCGTTGAACGAAAGTATATCCCGCGTGCTTGTAGATCGTCAATGCAGTTTCCGTCGGGGACGGCCCCTCCCGTCATTCCGGATCCCAGATCCCTCGATTCAGGCATTCGAGGGCAGGCTTGCGGGCGCAGGCGTTGACAAATTGTTGCCCCGGTTGGATAATGTATACATCTGATGTATATGTTAAAAATGGAACGAACGCAGGTTTACCTGACAGGCGAGCAGCGTCGAGAGCTGAAAAAGCTGGTGGTCCGCTCGGGCAAGCGCCAGAGTGAATTGATCCGTGAAGCAATCGATGCGTACGTTGCCGGCGCCGACCAGGAAGGCTGGAAGTCCGGCTTGATGGCGGCGGCTGGGTTGTGGGCAGACCGTGACGACCTGCCTGATTTCGCCCGGCTGCGAACGGAACTGGATCGATTGAACCGGCGTGATGCATGACCTTGTTTTTCGTCGACACTGATGTTTTGATCGATTTTTTGAGGGGCTATCCGCCGGCGGTCGAGTGGATGCGGCAATGTCGGAGTCGGCCGATGGTCTCGGTGATTACCGTAGCCGAGTTGCGTGCGGGCATGCGCGCGGGTGAGGAAAATGCGCTTCAAGCGCTGATTGATGCGCTGGTCGTAATCCCCGTTGATGAAATGGCTGCCCGCCAGGCGGGTGACCTGCGGCGGGAATTCGGCCCCAGCCATGGAACCGGCCTGGCCGATGCGCTCATCGCCGCATCTTCGATGATGAACAAGGCGCGACTGGTCACCTTGAATGTACGGCACTACCCGATGATCGACGAGGTAATGCAGCCTTATCAGAAGGACTGAGCCGGCAGAAGTGTCCGGGATGACGCCCTTGCTCGTCATTCCGGGTACCCGATTGGGGTCGGGCGCAGGGACATTTGCGTGATGGTTCGCGTTCAGTCTGAATTTCAGCTCTGCACGACGGTCGTGCAATCCTGCCACCCAAGGACGTTGATACCGCGTCGCTTTTGCATGCCTTGCCCGCCGTAGATCAGTGTGGGGTTTTCGGCCCGGGCGCCGGCCAGCGCGGTCCAGCGTTCGAGACTGGTGAAAAAGTCGCGGTTCAGCGTCTGGCCCGACTTGATCTCGATCGGGACCAGGCCCGTGGCCGTTTCGACAAGCAGGTCGACTTCATTGCCGTTGCTGTCGCGCCAGAAATAGAACAACGGCCGTTCGCCACGATTCAGACAGGCCTTGCGCAGCTCGCCCACCACCCATGTCTCGAAGATCGCGCCGCGCAGCGGGTGCGTAGTCAACTGCTCCGAAGCCTGGATGCCCAGCAACCAGCACAGCAGGCCGGTATCGAGGAAATAAAGCTTGGGCGACTTGATCAGGCGCTTGTTGAAGTTGGCGTGATGCGGCTGCAGCAGGAACAGGATGTAGCTGGCCTCCAGCACCGAGATCCAGGAGCGCGCGGTGTTGTGGGTAATGCCGCAATCGGTCGCCAGCGACGACAGGTTCAGAATCTGCCCGCTGCGTCCGGCACACAGGCGGACAAAGCGCTGGAAGGCGTCGAGATCCTGCACCTTGAGCATTTGGCGCACATCGCGATCGACGTAGGCGGCTACGTAGGCCGGAAACCAGTGCCGAGGTGCGACTGGTCTATCGAAAAGGGACGGGTAGCCCTGGGAATCATGCCTGTAGTGTGCCTAAAGGTATGCAGATTGTAAATAACATTACCAGATTGCACGGGCCAAGGGGCAGGATGAGGGTTGGGGCGTCCGGGATGACGGTGTGGTTTTCCGTCATTCCGGGCTCGATCCGGAATCCAGGGGTTTGTCTTCTCGTCATTCCGGACTCGATCCGGAATCCAGGGGTTTGGTGTCCGGCTTCGCCGGAGGTTGTTTACTGGATCCTGGATCAAGTCCAGGATGACGTTGGGGGCTTCAGGATGGCGGTGCAGGGGCTTCGGGATGACGGTAGAGGGTGGTTCCGGATGACGGTGCAGGGTGGTCAGGATGACGGCGGGGGGGGTCTACCGGGCAATTGCCGATCGCAGCCCGAGATGCTTTACAAAGGGGAGGAAGTCGCGATCTGAGAATAACAGGGGAATATTTCGATCGATGCAAAACGTTGCGATGATCGTGTCTGTTGTCTTTCGTACAGTGATCCCGCTCTTGCGAAGCCGTCTGTAATTGTTGGCCGCGGCAAGGGCCCGTGTTCTTCCAAGCATCTCGAACATGGTGAAACTGTCGAACAGGCGCCTGGCGGTTCGATAGTCGGAATCTTGACGAAACCCCTGGAGTACCTCGGTGTAAATCAAGTCGCCGATTGCTACGGGTTCCGTGCCGAGCAGCGCATGCAGGTAGTCGGTTTCAGCGGTTATCTGGCCATTGAAGTAATCAATCCAGACGCTGGAATCGACGAGAATCATCAGTCAATTCTCATCCGGTCCAGATCATCGCGCCACTCGAGCTTGCCGCGATACCCGCGTAACTCTTCCTGCTTTTTCAATTGGATCAGGGAATTGAGCGCCCGTTCTACGACCTCGCGTTTCGTTCGTGCCCCGGTGACCTTGATGGCCTCTTCCATTAACTTGTCGTCAATGACAATGTTGGTTCTCATGGCCCTTCTCTATGTGTATACATTTGTTGGAGTATACACATTCCGCTTCCATATGCAAGCGGACGGCCGAGTGCAGCGCGGTGTCGCGCATGTGCCTGTATGCAGCCGTTTCGTCAGCGGGGCGATTCAGTGGCACGGAATCCAGGGGCTTGTGTCCGGCTGCGCCGGAGGTTGTTTACTGGATCCTGAAGCAAGTTCAGGATGACGTCCGCGCACGTCATTCCGGGCTCGCCCCGGAATCCAGGGGTCTTGTCTTTCCGTCATTCCGGGCTCGCCCCGGAATCCAGGGGTTTGGTGTCTTTCCGTCATTCCGGGCTCGCCCCGGAATCCAGTGGTCTTGTCTTTCCGTCATTCCGGGCTCGCCCCGGAATCCAGGGTTTTGGTGCCCGGCTTCGCCGGAGGTTGTTTACTGGATCCTGGATCAAGTCCAGGATGACGGTGGGGGCTTCGGGATGACGTCCGCGCACGTCATTCCGGGCTCGCCCCGGAATCCAGAGGTTGTGCCCTTCCGTCATTCCGGGCTCGCCCCGGAATCCAGGGGTTTGGTGTCTTTCCGTCATTCCGGGCTCGCCCCGGAATCCAGAGGTCTTGTGTCCGGCTGCGCCGGAGGTTGTTTACTGGATTCCTGGTCAAGCCAGGAATGACGGGGTGGGGCAGGAATGACGAGTGGGGCAGGAATGACGGGGTGGGGGTTGGTCATTCTTGTCAACACCGGTTTCTAACCTGACCTGCGGTTTTTGCTGTAATACTCGACGCCCGGCAGCGATTCGAAGTGATCGTCACAGGTGACAACCGTCGCGCCGAGGGTCCGGGCGGTGCCGTAGATGATGGCGTCGGCGAATGGCAGGCGGCGATCCAGGGCCAGTTCGGCCGCGAGCAATGCGATCCGCGAGTCCAGCGGGACGATTTGCGCCTGTTCGGTGACGGCGATGACTTCCAGTGCCCTGGCTTCGTCGCGTTCGCGGCGGACCCATTTGTACAGCTCGAACTGCACGGCGGTGGGCACGATGAGCCGATCGGTTTGCGTCAGGGCGTCGGCGAACTTGTCGGCCAGATCCCCGTCGATCAGCCATTCGATCCAGCCGCAAGTGTCGACCAGAGCCTTCATTCAATAGCGGTCGGTGCGGTCGCGGTAGCTGCCGGGATCGGCACCTTCGAGCATGCCGCGCGTCGATTTCACATCCGGCGTCGGCACGATTTCCAGGCCGCGCCCCTTGACGATGACCGAGACCCGCTGGCCGGGCTTGAGGTCGAGCTGACGACGAATCGCCTTGGGAATCACGACCTGGTATTTGGAGGAGATGACAACGGATTCCACGGTTTCATGATCGATCTGATTTCGTTGAACGAAAGTATATCCCGCGTGCTTGTAGATCGTCAATGCAGTTTCCGTCGGGGACGGCCCCTCCCGTCATTCCGGATCCCAGATCCCTCGATTCAGGCATTCGAGGGCAGGCTTGCGGGCGCAGGCGTTGACAAATTGTTGCCCCGGTTGGATAATGTATACATCTGATGTATATGTTAAAAATGGAACGAACGCAGGTTTACCTGACAGGCGAGCAGCGTCGAGAGCTGAAAAAGCTGGTGGTCCGCTCGGGCAAGCGCCAGAGTGAATTGATCCGTGAAGCAATCGATGCGTACGTTGCCGGCGCCGACCAGGAAGGCTGGAAGTCCGGCTTGATGGCGGCGGCTGGGTTGTGGGCAGACCGTGACGACCTGCCTGATTTCGCCCGGCTGCGAACGGAACTGGATCGATTGAACCGGCGTGATGCATGACCTTGTTTTTCGTCGACACTGATGTTTTGATCGATTTTTTGAGGGGCTATCCGCCGGCGGTCGAGTGGATGCGGCAATGTCGGAGTCGGCCGATGGTCTCGGTGATTACCGTAGCCGAGTTGCGTGCGGGCATGCGCGCGGGTGAGGAAAATGCGCTTCAAGCGCTGATTGATGCGCTGGTCGTAATCCCCGTTGATGAAATGGCTGCCCGCCAGGCGGGTGACCTGCGGCGGGAATTCGGCCCCAGCCATGGAACCGGCCTGGCCGATGCGCTCATCGCCGCATCTTCGATGATGAACAAGGCGCGACTGGTCACCTTGAATGTACGGCACTACCCGATGATCGACGAGGTAATGCAGCCTTATCAGAAGGACTGAGCCGGCAGAAGTGTCCGGGATGACGCCCTTGCTCGTCATTCCGGGTACCCGATTGGGGTCGGGCGCAGGGACATTTGCGTGATGGTTCGCGTTCAGTCTGAATTTCAGCTCTGCACGACGGTCGTGCAATCCTGCCACCCAAGGACGTTGATACCGCGTCGCTTTTGCATGCCTTGCCCGCCGTAGATCAGTGTGGGGTTTTCGGCCCGGGCGCCGGCCAGCGCGGTCCAGCGTTCGAGACTGGTGAAAAAGTCGCGGTTCAGCGTCTGGCCCGACTTGATCTCGATCGGGACCAGGCCCGTGGCCGTTTCGACAAGCAGGTCGACTTCATTGCCGTTGCTGTCGCGCCAGAAATAGAACAACGGCCGTTCGCCACGATTCAGACAGGCCTTGCGCAGCTCGCCCACCACCCATGTCTCGAAGATCGCGCCGCGCAGCGGGTGCGTAGTCAACTGCTCCGAAGCCTGGATGCCCAGCAACCAGCACAGCAGGCCGGTATCGAGGAAATAAAGCTTGGGCGACTTGATCAGGCGCTTGTTGAAGTTGGCGTGATGCGGCTGCAGCAGGAACAGGATGTAGCTGGCCTCCAGCACCGAGATCCAGGAGCGCGCGGTGTTGTGGGTAATGCCGCAATCGGTCGCCAGCGACGACAGGTTCAGAATCTGCCCGCTGCGTCCGGCACACAGGCGGACAAAGCGCTGGAAGGCGTCGAGATCCTGCACCTTGAGCATTTGGCGCACATCGCGATCGACGTAGGCGGCTACGTAGGCCGGAAACCAGTGCCGAGGTGCGACTGGTCTATCGAAAAGGGACGGGTAGCCCTGGGAATCATGCCTGTAGTGTGCCTAAAGGTATGCAGATTGTAAATAACATTACCAGATTGCACGGGCCAAGGGGCAGGATGAGGGTTGGGGCGTCCGGGATGACGGTGTGGTTTTCCGTCATTCCGGGCTCGATCCGGAATCCAGGGGTTTGTCTTCTCGTCATTCCGGACTCGATCCGGAATCCAGGGGTTTGGTGTCCGGCTTCGCCGGAGGTTGTTTACTGGATCCTGGATCAAGTCCAGGATGACGTTGGGGGCTTCAGGATGGCGGTGCAGGGGCTTCGGGATGACGGTAGAGGGTGGTTCCGGATGACGGTGCAGGGTGGTCAGGATGACGGCGGGGGGGGTCTACCGGGCAATTGCCGATCGCAGCCCGAGATGCTTTACAAAGGGGAGGAAGTCGCGATCTGAGAATAACAGGGGAATATTTCGATCGATGCAAAACGTTGCGATGATCGTGTCTGTTGTCTTTCGTACAGTGATCCCGCTCTTGCGAAGCCGTCTGTAATTGTTGGCCGCGGCAAGGGCCCGTGTTCTTCCAAGCATCTCGAACATGGTGAAACTGTCGAACAGGCGCCTGGCGGTTCGATAGTCGGAATCTTGACGAAACCCCTGGAGTACCTCGGTGTAAATCAAGTCGCCGATTGCTACGGGTTCCGTGCCGAGCAGCGCATGCAGGTAGTCGGTTTCAGCGGTTATCTGGCCATTGAAGTAATCAATCCAGACGCTGGAATCGACGAGAATCATCAGTCAATTCTCATCCGGTCCAGATCATCGCGCCACTCGAGCTTGCCGCGATACCCGCGTAACTCTTCCTGCTTTTTCAATTGGATCAGGGAATTGAGCGCCCGTTCTACGACCTCGCGTTTCGTTCGTGCCCCGGTGACCTTGATGGCCTCTTCCATTAACTTGTCGTCAATGACAATGTTGGTTCTCATGGCCCTTCTCTATGTGTATACATTTGTTGGAGTATACACATTCCGCTTCCATATGCAAGCGGACGGCCGAGTGCAGCGCGGTGTCGCGCATGTGCCTGTATGCAGCCGTTTCGTCAGCGGGGCGATTCAGTGGCACGGAATCCAGGGGCTTGTGTCCGGCTGCGCCGGAGGTTGTTTACTGGATCCTGAAGCAAGTTCAGGATGACGTCCGCGCACGTCATTCCGGGCTCGCCCCGGAATCCAGGGGTCTTGTCTTTCCGTCATTCCGGGCTCGCCCCGGAATCCAGGGGTTTGGTGTCTTTCCGTCATTCCGGGCTCGCCCCGGAATCCAGTGGTCTTGTCTTTCCGTCATTCCGGGCTCGCCCCGGAATCCAGGGTTTTGGTGCCCGGCTTCGCCGGAGGTTGTTTACTGGATCCTGGATCAAGTCCAGGATGACGGTGGGGGCTTCGGGATGACGTCCGCGCACGTCATTCCGGGCTCGCCCCGGAATCCAGAGGTTGTGCCCTTCCGTCATTCCGGGCTCGCCCCGGAATCCAGGGGTTTGGTGTCTTTCCGTCATTCCGGGCTCGCCCCGGAATCCAGAGGTCTTGTGTCCGGCTGCGCCGGAGGTTGTTTACTGGATTCCTGGTCAAGCCAGGAATGACGGGGTGGGGCAGGAATGACGAGTGGGGCAGGAATGACGGGGTGGGGGTTGGTCATTCTTGTCAACACCGGTTTCTAACCTGACCTGCGGTTTTTGCTGTAATACTCGACGCCCGGCAGCGATTCGAAGTGATCGTCACAGGTGACAACCGTCGCGCCGAGGGTCCGGGCGGTGCCGTAGATGATGGCGTCGGCGAATGGCAGGCGGCGATCCAGGGCCAGTTCGGCCGCGAGCAATGCGATCCGCGAGTCCAGCGGGACGATTTGCGCCTGTTCGGTGACGGCGATGACTTCCAGTGCCCTGGCTTCGTCGCGTTCGCGGCGGACCCATTTGTACAGCTCGAACTGCACGGCGGTGGGCACGATGAGCCGATCGGTTTGCGTCAGGGCGTCGGCGAACTTGTCGGCCAGATCCCCGTCGATCAGCCATTCGATCCAGCCGCAAGTGTCGACCAGAGCCTTCATTCAATAGCGGTCGGTGCGGTCGCGGTAGCTGCCGGGATCGGCACCTTCGAGCATGCCGCGCGTCGATTTCACATCCGGCGTCGGCACGATTTCCAGGCCGCGCCCCTTGACGATGACCGAGACCCGCTGGCCGGGCTTGAGGTCGAGCTGACGACGAATCGCCTTGGGAATCACGACCTGGTATTTGGAGGAGATGACAACGGATTCCACGGTTTCATGATCGATCTGATTTCGTTGAACGAAAGTATATCCCGCGTGCTTGTAGATCGTCAATGCAGTTTCCGTCGGGGACGGCCCCTCCCGTCATTCCGGATCCCAGATCCCTCGATTCAGGCATTCGAGGGCAGGCTTGCGGGCGCAGGCGTTGACAAATTGTTGCCCCGGTTGGATAATGTATACATCTGATGTATATGTTAAAAATGGAACGAACGCAGGTTTACCTGACAGGCGAGCAGCGTCGAGAGCTGAAAAAGCTGGTGGTCCGCTCGGGCAAGCGCCAGAGTGAATTGATCCGTGAAGCAATCGATGCGTACGTTGCCGGCGCCGACCAGGAAGGCTGGAAGTCCGGCTTGATGGCGGCGGCTGGGTTGTGGGCAGACCGTGACGACCTGCCTGATTTCGCCCGGCTGCGAACGGAACTGGATCGATTGAACCGGCGTGATGCATGACCTTGTTTTTCGTCGACACTGATGTTTTGATCGATTTTTTGAGGGGCTATCCGCCGGCGGTCGAGTGGATGCGGCAATGTCGGAGTCGGCCGATGGTCTCGGTGATTACCGTAGCCGAGTTGCGTGCGGGCATGCGCGCGGGTGAGGAAAATGCGCTTCAAGCGCTGATTGATGCGCTGGTCGTAATCCCCGTTGATGAAATGGCTGCCCGCCAGGCGGGTGACCTGCGGCGGGAATTCGGCCCCAGCCATGGAACCGGCCTGGCCGATGCGCTCATCGCCGCATCTTCGATGATGAACAAGGCGCGACTGGTCACCTTGAATGTACGGCACTACCCGATGATCGACGAGGTAATGCAGCCTTATCAGAAGGACTGAGCCGGCAGAAGTGTCCGGGATGACGCCCTTGCTCGTCATTCCGGGTACCCGATTGGGGTCGGGCGCAGGGACATTTGCGTGATGGTTCGCGTTCAGTCTGAATTTCAGCTCTGCACGACGGTCGTGCAATCCTGCCACCCAAGGACGTTGATACCGCGTCGCTTTTGCATGCCTTGCCCGCCGTAGATCAGTGTGGGGTTTTCGGCCCGGGCGCCGGCCAGCGCGGTCCAGCGTTCGAGACTGGTGAAAAAGTCGCGGTTCAGCGTCTGGCCCGACTTGATCTCGATCGGGACCAGGCCCGTGGCCGTTTCGACAAGCAGGTCGACTTCATTGCCGTTGCTGTCGCGCCAGAAATAGAACAACGGCCGTTCGCCACGATTCAGACAGGCCTTGCGCAGCTCGCCCACCACCCATGTCTCGAAGATCGCGCCGCGCAGCGGGTGCGTAGTCAACTGCTCCGAAGCCTGGATGCCCAGCAACCAGCACAGCAGGCCGGTATCGAGGAAATAAAGCTTGGGCGACTTGATCAGGCGCTTGTTGAAGTTGGCGTGATGCGGCTGCAGCAGGAACAGGATGTAGCTGGCCTCCAGCACCGAGATCCAGGAGCGCGCGGTGTTGTGGGTAATGCCGCAATCGGTCGCCAGCGACGACAGGTTCAGAATCTGCCCGCTGCGTCCGGCACACAGGCGGACAAAGCGCTGGAAGGCGTCGAGATCCTGCACCTTGAGCATTTGGCGCACATCGCGATCGACGTAGGCGGCTACGTAGGCCGGAAACCAGTGCCGAGGTGCGACTGGTCTATCGAAAAGGGACGGGTAGCCCTGGGAATCATGCCTGTAGTGTGCCTAAAGGTATGCAGATTGTAAATAACATTACCAGATTGCACGGGCCAAGGGGCAGGATGAGGGTTGGGGCGTCCGGGATGACGGTGTGGTTTTCCGTCATTCCGGGCTCGATCCGGAATCCAGGGGTTTGTCTTCTCGTCATTCCGGACTCGATCCGGAATCCAGGGGTTTGGTGTCCGGCTTCGCCGGAGGTTGTTTACTGGATCCTGGATCAAGTCCAGGATGACGTTGGGGGCTTCAGGATGGCGGTGCAGGGGCTTCGGGATGACGGTAGAGGGTGGTTCCGGATGACGGTGCAGGGTGGTCAGGATGACGGCGGGGGGGGTCTACCGGGCAATTGCCGATCGCAGCCCGAGATGCTTTACAAAGGGGAGGAAGTCGCGATCTGAGAATAACAGGGGAATATTTCGATCGATGCAAAACGTTGCGATGATCGTGTCTGTTGTCTTTCGTACAGTGATCCCGCTCTTGCGAAGCCGTCTGTAATTGTTGGCCGCGGCAAGGGCCCGTGTTCTTCCAAGCATCTCGAACATGGTGAAACTGTCGAACAGGCGCCTGGCGGTTCGATAGTCGGAATCTTGACGAAACCCCTGGAGTACCTCGGTGTAAATCAAGTCGCCGATTGCTACGGGTTCCGTGCCGAGCAGCGCATGCAGGTAGTCGGTTTCAGCGGTTATCTGGCCATTGAAGTAATCAATCCAGACGCTGGAATCGACGAGAATCATCAGTCAATTCTCATCCGGTCCAGATCATCGCGCCACTCGAGCTTGCCGCGATACCCGCGTAACTCTTCCTGCTTTTTCAATTGGATCAGGGAATTGAGCGCCCGTTCTACGACCTCGCGTTTCGTTCGTGCCCCGGTGACCTTGATGGCCTCTTCCATTAACTTGTCGTCAATGACAATGTTGGTTCTCATGGCCCTTCTCTATGTGTATACATTTGTTGGAGTATACACATTCCGCTTCCATATGCAAGCGGACGGCCGAGTGCAGCGCGGTGTCGCGCATGTGCCTGTATGCAGCCGTTTCGTCAGCGGGGCGATTCAGTGGCACGGAATCCAGGGGCTTGTGTCCGGCTGCGCCGGAGGTTGTTTACTGGATCCTGAAGCAAGTTCAGGATGACGTCCGCGCACGTCATTCCGGGCTCGCCCCGGAATCCAGGGGTCTTGTCTTTCCGTCATTCCGGGCTCGCCCCGGAATCCAGGGGTTTGGTGTCTTTCCGTCATTCCGGGCTCGCCCCGGAATCCAGTGGTCTTGTCTTTCCGTCATTCCGGGCTCGCCCCGGAATCCAGGGTTTTGGTGCCCGGCTTCGCCGGAGGTTGTTTACTGGATCCTGGATCAAGTCCAGGATGACGGTGGGGGCTTCGGGATGACGTCCGCGCACGTCATTCCGGGCTCGCCCCGGAATCCAGTAGGAGAAGCGCCGGTCTTGGGCCGCCACCCTGTTTTGCTGGTCTGCGTGCGAGAGGGTTCCGGTCTGATGGCGAAGACTTTTGCGCTACAATTCAATGGCGAACAGGTGAAGTTATTGCTATGAAGCAGCACGAACGTATTGAAAGCAGACCGGACGTAATGGTAGGGAAGCCGGTCATTCGTGGGACCCGGATTACGGTTGAACAAATACTCCGCAAGCTGGGTGCCGGTATGACGCCAGAGCAAATCATGGCTGATCATCCCCGGGTAACCCTGGATGACATCCGGGCAGCAGAGGCGTTTGCTGCAGACTATCTGGCGGACGAAGAGATCGCTTTTGGCTGAAAAACTACGGCTGCTGGCGGATGAAAACATCGCTGCTGGCCTTGTGCGGGAACTTAGGCAACGTGGTTTCGAGGTCACTTATATCGCGGAGTCCGAGTCCGGATTAACTGATCCTGACATTCTTGCGCTTGCATGCCAACATTGCTTGTGTGTGGTGACAGAAGACCGCGATTTCGGTGAACTGGTTTTTCGTCGCCAGCTGCGAGCAGCGTGGATTATCCTTCTCCGATTACCTGTTCCAAATTCCACCCATTGGCCGCGCATAATCCGACTGCTGGAGCAGTATGCACATAAGCTGAGCGACTCTTTCACTGTGATCGATGCTGAACGCATCCGAATACGGCGACTACCAGGCAAATCTTGAGTAGCGAGAAAGGGGCACGAACGGTCAGGTCGAGGGTCGTGCATTGCGGCGCTGATTTCTGATACGGGCTGCGGACGGCTCGTCCGCTGCGCTTTGACCGCTTGACACTGAGCCCCAATGCTGCATGAATTTTCGGGCTGGAACCGCGGCGCCGGGCAAAGCCGTCGAAGGCGCGTCATTTCGGCGCGGTCGAGACCGGGCCGATGTCATGGCGGTAGACTCTGGTCGTCAAGTGAGCTTCAAGGAGGCAGAGGTGAAAACACCGCAGTTTCGCAATCTGGTGTTCGAGGGCGGCGGGGTGAAGGGGATTGCCTATGTCGGCGCGATGCAGGTGCTGGCCCAGCGCGGGCTGCTCGATGGCGTGGTGCGCGTGGGCGGGACCAGCGCCGGGGCGATCAATGCGCTGATTCATGCGCTGGGGTTTTCGATCCGCGAGCAGCACGAGATCCTGGATTCGACCGATTTCCGCGATTTCATGGACGACTCGTTCGGCGTGATTCGCGACATCCGGCGCCTGGCGCGGCATTTCGGCTGGTTTCGCGGCGATTTCTTCTCCAGCTGGCTGGGCGAGCTGGTCGAGCGCCGGCTGGGCAATGCGAAGGCGACCTTCGCCGACCTGGCCGCGGCCGGCGGGCCGGAGCTTTATGTCATCGGCACCAATCTGTCGACCGGCTGGGCCGAGGTGTTTTCGGCCGAGCGCCACGCCGACATGCCGGTACTCGATGCGGTCCGGATCAGCATGTCGATTCCGCTGTTCTTCGCCGCAGTGCGCCACGGGCCGCGCGAGGATGTCTACGTCGACGGCGGCGTGCAGATGAATTTCCCGGTCAAGCTGTTCGACCGCGAGCGCTACGTCGCCGAAAGCGAGCGCGAGGCCTGCCGGCGCACCGATTATTACAACCGCGAGAACGCACGCTTTCTGCTGGCAAAGCCGGGCCGAAGCCCGTATGTCTACAACTGCCAGACGCTGGGGCTCAGGCTCGACAGCGCCGAGGAGATCGCGCTGTTCCGCTATGACGAGCCGGTCCAGGGCAAGCCCATCCGGCGTTTTACCGAATACGCCCGGGCGCTGGTGGCCGCGCTTTTGAAGGTGCAGGAGAACGTTCACCTGCATTCTGACGACTGGCAGCGCACGCTCTACATCAACACGCTGGATGTCGGCACCACCGAGTTCGATATCAGCGCCGAGCGCAAGGCCGCGCTGATCGAGCAGGGCATCGACGGGGCCGAGACCTACCTGCAGTGGTTCGAGGACAGCCTGGAGCAGCCGGTAAACCGGATCGAGGGCAGGGAGGGTTGATGCTTGTCCGGCCCAGGCGCGCCGTTATCCTCGTAATGCCCCACCCCTGAAACGCCCCCACCCCGGCGCGTTTTTTTGTCATTCCGGGCTTGCCCCGGAATCCAGGAGTTTCGCCCTTCCGTCATTCCGGACAAGCCTGTGCTGAACTCGATTCAATAATCCGGAATCCAGGGTTTTGTTGTCCGGCTTCGCCGGAGGGTTGTTCACTGGATCCTGAAGCAAGTTCAGGATGACGTTGGAGGCTTCGGGATGACGGTGCGCCTTTCCGTCATTCCGGGCTTGCCCCGGAATCCAGGGTTTTGTTGTCCGGCTTCGCCGGAGGGTTGTTCACTGGATCCTGAAGCAAGTTCAGGATGACGTTGGGGGCTTCGGGATGACGGTGCGCCATTCCGTCATTCCGGGCTCGCCCCGGAATCCAGGGGTTTGTGCCCTTCCGTCATTCCGGGCTCGCCCCGGAATCCAGGGTTTTGGTGCCCGGCTTCGCCGGAGGGTTGTTCACTGGATCCTGAAGCAAGTTCAGGATGACGTTGGAGGCTTCGGGATGACGGTGCGCCATTCCGTCATTCCGGGCTTGCCCCGGAATCCAGGGGTTTGTGCCCTTCCGTCATTCCGGGCTCGCCCCGGAATCCAGGGTTTTGGTGCCCGGCTTCGCCGGAGGTTGTTTACTGGATCCTGAAGCAAGTTCAGGATGACGTTGGAGGCTTCGGGATGACGGTGCGCCATTCCGTCATTCCGGGCTTGCCCCGGAATCCAGGGGGTTGTGTCCGGCTGCGCCGGAGGGTTGTTTACTGGATCCCGGATCAAGTCCGGGATGACGTTGAGGTGTCCGGCTGCGCCGGAGGTTGTTTACTGGATCCTGAAGCAAGTTCAGGATGACGTTGAGGTGTCCGGCTGCGCCGGAGGTTGTTTACTGGATCCCGGATCAGAAAAGCCTGTGCCCGATACCCGATCGGGGTCGGGCACAGGCTGTGATCGGGTATCCGGGATGACGTTGGGGGCTTCGGGATGACGGTGGGGGCTTCAGGATGACGTTGGGGGCGTTGAGGATGACAAGCGCCTTGTCCAGCGCGTGAGCGGGAGTCAGGTTTGTGCTGGCGGGTTAGAATCCGGGGCATGAATTTTCGAGCTCAAGCAGATTCGCAGGCCCGGCCGGTCGGGCCCTGGGAGCACTGGTTGCTGGCGCTGTATCCGCTGTGGCAGTGGCTGGTGCTGTTTCCGGTGGTGTTGGTGGTTACGGTTGTGGCCGCCAGTGGATCCATTATCGTTGCGCTGGCCGGGTTTCCCCGGTTTGCCAACCTGCACGTGGCTGCGCGCTGGGCGCGCACGATCGCGTGGTGGACGCCGATGAGGGTCGAGATCGAGGGGGCCGAGCATATTCAGCCCGGGCGCAGTTACGTGGTCGTGGCCAATCATCAGAGCCAGTTCGACATTCCGCTGATCTATGGGTTTTCCGGGCTGGATCTGCGCTGGGTGATGAAGGCCGAGCTGGGCTGGGTGCCTTTCGTGGCCCAGGGCTGTCGCGCAATCGGGCACATTTTTATCGATCGCGGCGACCCGGAGCAGGCGCGCAACGCGATCAACAGTGCGGTTGGCCGGCTTCCCGAGGGCACCGGCGTGCTGTTCTTCGCCGAGGGCACGCGCAGCCGCAGCGGGCGTTTGCTGAAATTCCGCAAGGGTGCGTTTCGCGTGGCCGTCGACCGGGGCCTGGAGGTGCTGCCGATGACGGTGGTCGGCACGCGCGATCTGATGCCGTCGAATTCGATCCGGATTCGTCCGGGACGCACGCGGCTGGTGATTCATCCACCGATCCGGCCGGACGGGCCAAGCGGCCGCCGGGCCGAGCAGCTGATGCACAAAACACGTGCCGCGATTGCCTCGGCGTTGCCCGAAGCGCTGCGGGAGGCGGGCTGATGCGTGTCGAGATGCCTGATCCGGAGTATTCGGCCTCGCCGCGTGCGGCGCGCAATTTCGTGTTTGCGTTCAAGCTTGCGTTCGCCTGCCTGTTCGTGATGTGGTCGGTGTTCGTGTTCGACCAGTTGTTCGAGCTCGGCCTGATCCGGTTCGGCCTGGTGCCGCGCGAGGGGCTGGGCCTGATCGGGCTGGTCACGACGCCGCTGCTGCATTTCAACCTGTCGCATATCGGTGCGAACAGCCTGCCGCTGCTTGTCGGCGGCACGATGATGCTGTTTCTGTACCCGAACTCCTCGGTCCGCGCGCTGCCGCTGATCTGGCTGGGTTCGGGCCTGCTGGCCTGGGTGTTCGCGCGCTCCAGCGTGCACATCGGCGCCAGCGGCCTGGTCTACGGGCTTTTGACCTTCGTGTTCGTCTCCGGCGTGATCCGGCGTGATCTGCGCTCGATCGGCGCGGCGCTTTTCATCTGGTTCATGTACGGCTCGATGATCTGGGGCGTGCTGCCGGCCGGGCAGGGCATGAGCTGGGAGCTGCATTCGACCGGCGCGCTGTTGGGCATGCTCACGGCCTGGCGCTACCGGCACTGGGATCGGCCGCCGATGAAGCGCTACGAATGGGAGGATGAGCACGAGGACGACCACGACGATGAGGAGTACTGGAAAGAGGGTCCGCGTCCGTGACCACGGCGCCGTTGCTGCATATCGTCGGTTGCGGCCGTGCCGGGCGCACGCTGGCGCGGTTGTGGGCCGAGGCGGGCGTGTTTCGGATCGGCTGCATCGTCAATGACACAAAGGCCAGCGCCGGGCGGGCCGCGGCCTTCATCGGTGCCGGCCGGGCGGCCGGGGCGCTGGACGGCGTGGAAGCGGACGAGTGGCTGATGCTGGCGGTGCCCGATGGCGCGCTGGAATCGGCTGCCGGCAGCCTGGCTGAAAACCTGCACAGTCCGCCGGCACTGGCGTTTCACATTTCCGGCGCGGTGCCGGCCGAGGTCCTGCGGCCGCTGGGTTGCCCGGTTGCCGCGGTCCATCCGGTCTGCCCGTTTGCCGACCCGCAGGCAGCGCTGGCCTCGTTTGCAGGCAGCCACGCGCTGGGTGAGGGCGATGCTGCTGCACTGGATCGCGTGTTGCCGGCGTTCGCGGCCATCGGCGCCCGGATCGGGCGTTTCCGGCCTTCCGACAAGCGGCTCTACCATGCCGCCACGATCGCGGCCAGCAATTTCCTCAATGTGCTCGATGCGCTGGCGCTGGACCTGGCCGAGGCCGGCGGTGTCGCGCCTGAGGTGATGCAGCCGGTGCTGGTCTCGCTGCAACGCACGGCCCTGGACAACATCGAGCGATCCGGCCCGGCCGCGGCGCTGACCGGCCCGATCGAGCGCGGTGACGGGCAAACCTGTCAACTGCTGATGGATTCGCTGGATGAGGTCGATGTCGAGCACCGGAAGTTGTTCAGGCAGCTTGGACTGGCCGCACTGGCGCTGGCCCGGCGCAAGCATGGCGCCGGCCCGTCGCTGGATGCACTGCAGCCGATCTTCGACCGTCCGGAGCCAGACGATGGCCGCGTTTGATTATCGCGCGCTGGAAGAAAACCGCGAGGTTCGCGGTGTCATCCAGGCCGACACGGCGCGTGCCGCACGCGGGATGCTGCGCGAGCGCGGGCTGGTGCCGCTTTCGGTCGAGCCGGTCGCGACCGCGCGCGGGGGTAGCGGCAGCGCCCGGCTGACGCGCGAGCGTGCACTGATCCTGCGCCAGATGGCGGCGCTGCTGCGTGCCGGTCTGCCGCTGGAAGAAGTGTTGGCGCTGGGCGCGGGGCAGGGCACTTCGGCCCGGGTCGAACGCGCGCTGGCCGCGATGCGTGCGCGTGTGCTCGAAGGCCAGTCGCTGTCCGAAGCGATGGCCGAACAGCCGGCGCTGTTTCCGGCCATGTACAGCCGCTCGGTGGCCGCGGCCGAGCAGGCCGGGCAACTGGAACCGGTAGTGCAGCGCCTGGCGGTGCAGGCCGAACGGCAACTGGAGCTGGCCCGCAGCCTGGGCGTGGCGCTGGTCTACCCGGTGTTGCTGGTGCTGATTTCGATCGCCGTGGTCTGGGGGCTGGTGGCCTTCGTGGTACCGCGCGTGGTCGGCGTATTCGAGCACTCGCGCCACGAACTGCCGCTGATGACCCGAAGCCTGCTGGAAATCTCCGGGTTCATCTCGAACTACGGGCTGGTCGCGGTAATCGCGCTGGTGTTGCTGGCGCTGGCATTGGTCTGGATTTTCCGGCAGCCGGGCCCGCGGCTGTGGCGCGACCGCACGCTGCTTGGCCTGCCGCTGGCCGGCCGGCTGGTGCGCGCGCATGCCGCAGCGCTGTTTTCCAGGACGCTTTCCATCCTGGTCGGCAGCGCCGTGCCGGCGGTCGAGGCGCTGCGGGCATCGGCCGAGGTGGTCGACAACCGCCAGGTGCAGCGCGACCTGGAAACGGCCGCCGAGCGGGTTCGTGAGGGGGCCTCGATCAGCGATGCACTGGCGCCGCTGGACTGGCTGCCGCCGCTGACCCGTCGCCTGATTCGCGGCGGCGAGCAGGCCGGAGATCTGGGCGCGATGCTCGACCACGCCGCAGCCCTGCAGGAAGCCGACCTGGCCGACGCCGGCAAGATCCTGATGGCGGTGCTGCAGCCGGTGCTCATCCTGGCCGTCGGGATGATCGTAGTGTATATCGTGCTGGCCATCCTGCTGCCGATCATGAACCTGAGCCAGTTGCTGGGCTGAGCGATGAGCGTCGAGACCGGGGCCCCGATGATCGTGTTCGAGCATGTCGCCAAGCGTTACCCGGGCGGCGTGCAGGCGCTGTCGGATGTCAACTTCGAGCTGGCACGCGGCGAGATGGCCTTCCTGACCGGCCACTCCGGGGCCGGCAAGAGCACGCTGTTGCGGCTGATCGCGCTGCTGGAGCGGCCCAGTCGCGGCCAGGTGCTGTTCCAGGGCCGCAACATCGGCCGGCTCGCGCGCCGGCATATCCCGAAGCTGCGTCGCAGCATCGGCGTGATCTTCCAGGACCACAAGTTGCTGACCGATCGCAAGGTGCTCGACAATGTCGCGCTGCCGCTGCTGATTGCCGGGTTCTCGTGGCCGGAGATTCGCCGCCGGGTGCGCGCGGTGCTCGATCTGGTCGGGTTGCTGGACAAGGAGAACACCCACATCCCGGCGCTTTCGGGCGGCGAACAGCAGCGCGTCGGCATCGCCCGCGCGATGGTTGCCAAACCGCCGGTGCTGCTGGCCGACGAACCGACCGGCAACCTGGATCCGGAGCTGTCGGCCGAGTTGATGCAGTTGTTCTGCACCTTGAACGAACTGGGCACCACGGTCCTGATCGCCACCCATGACATGGAGCTGGTGCGTCGGCTGGGCCGGCGCGAACTGGTGCTCAAGTCCGGCACCATGATCGACGATCGCAAGGCGGCGGCATGAACCGCAAGGGTGCTGTTACCGGCGAACTGCGGGCCTGGCTGCGGCGGCACGGCTACAGCCTGATGTCGTCGATCGGCGATCTGGTGCGCGCGCCGGTGGCCAGCGCCATGACCATCACGCTGCTGGCGATCGCGCTGAGCCTGCCGCTGGGGCTGCACACCACGCTGATCAACCTCGAACACCTCAATCGCGGCCTGGACCGGCTCGACAGCATCAGCGTGTTCCTGGAGCTGGAAGCCGATGAGGCTGCGGTGCGCAGGCTGGCCTCGACCGTCTCGGCCTGGTCCGAAGTGGTTGCGGTGGATCCGATCAGCCCTGCCGACGGCCTGCGCGAACTGGCAGCGACCACCGGTCTGGCCGGGCTGGATGCCGAGGACGTGCCGTTGCCGTGGGTGCTGGACGTGGCCGTGGCCGGGCAGACGGACATGCCTGGTCTGGCCGCCCGGTTACAGGAACTGGCCGGTGTCGATACGGTGATCATCGACCTGGACTGGGTGCGCCGGCTGGAGGCGATCCTGGCGCTGTTTTCCAGGCTGGTGCAGATGCTGGCCGTGCTGTTCGGGCTCAGCGTGCTGTTCGTGATTGCCGGCAACGTGCGCGCCGAGATCGAGCGCCGGCGCGAGGAAATCGAGGTCATGACACTCGTCGGCGCCACCCCCGGATACATCCGCCGGCCGTTCCTGTACTCTGGTTTCTGGATGGGCCTGGGCGGCGCGCTGCTGGCCTGGCTGCTGGTCCAGGGCGGCCTGCTTGCGTTGAGCGGCCCGGTGCGCGACCTGGCCGGCAGTTACGCCACCGAGCTGAGGCTGATCGGCCCGTCTCCCGAGCTGACGCTGGCCATGCTGATGGTCAGCAGCGCGCTGGGCATTGCCGGCGCCTGGATTACCGTCTCGCGGCAACTGGCGCGGATCAATCCTTGACCACGCCTTACTCACCACCCTTCCTACTGTTGACCCGGCTTGCCGGGCGTGGCGGATGCCGCAGCAGTCTTCCGGGCGGGAACTTTGCCCGTCGGAGCGGCTCAAACGAGCTGTGAGCAGATACCGGACCGAATTGATCCGATTTGAGAATCCGGTGCGAATCTGGTAGAATTCAAAGGCTGAATTGAAGGAGTTGAAACGCATGACGAAAGATCTGGTTCCCAGTCATCTTCTGGCCCCGGCCGGTACCGGCTCGCTGGATGCATACATCCAGGAAGTCAACCGCATTCCGGTGCTGAGCCTGGACGAGGAACAAGACCTGGCGCGGCGGTTTCGCGATGAGGAGGATCTGGACGCGGCGCGCCTGCTGGTCATGTCGCACCTGCGTTTTGTCGTGCACGTGGCGCGTGGTTATTCCGGTTACGGGCTGGCGCTGGGCGATCTCGTCCAGGAAGGCAATATCGGCCTGATGAAGGCAGTCAAGCGCTTCGATCCCGACCACGGGGTGCGCCTGGTGTCGTTCGCGGTGCACTGGATCCGCGCCGAGATTCATGAATTCGTGCTGCGCAACTGGCGCATCGTCAAGGTCGCCACGACCAAGGCCCAGCGCAAGCTGTTCTTCAACCTGCGCAAGTCCAAGAAGCGTCTGGGCTGGCTGAACCAGGACGAAGTCAACGCCGTGGCCGAGGATCTCAACGTCAAGCCCGAAGTGGTCATGGAAATGGAATCCCGGCTTTCCGGCCACGATGTCGGTTTCGACCTGACGGCCGACGACGATGACGACCGCCCCTACCTGGCCCCGGCCGCGTTCCTGGAAAGCCACCAGGATTCGCCCGATGTCGCGATCGAGGCCGAGGACCTGGAAGATCATTACCACGGCATGCTGCTCGACGGCATCGACGAGCTCGATGACCGCTCACGCGACATCATCCAGTCGCGCTGGCTGATCGAACCGAAAATCACGCTGCAGGAGCTGGCCGACAAGTACGGCGTCTCGGCCGAACGCATTCGGCAGCTCGAAGCGGTGGCGATGAAGAAGCTGAAGGCCCACTTCGCCGCCTGACACCCCGTAAAGCTGCTGCGCGCGCGCCTGACGGCGTGCGGCGGTGCTCGGAATCCTCATGTACTTAAAAGTCTAATGGGCGGAGATACTCAGGAGCAGGAACGCGACCTTGCCATGCCGACCATGGCGGATGCAGATCAAACGCATCCTGGATATCCCCGATGGAAGTACGTACTGCCTTTGCCCAATGAACGAATGATGCTTCATGTTGGCGCCGAGACAGTGGAGAACTTCTTTGTTGTTGCTGATGCCTGGGCCCAGGTGCTAAGTCGCTATGTGCCTCCTGGGAGCCACGTGTTGGATATAGGCTGCGGCTGCGGCCGCACCGCGCGCATCCTGGCGAATAACCCAGACATCAAACGGTACACCGGTTTCGATGTGGTTGAGCCATACATCGCGTGGTGCAACCGTTATTTCGGTGAAGTCCATGGGGACCGGTTTCAATTCCACCTCCTTGATATCCGAACAGAGCGATACAATCCCCAAGGTGCGCTAACGTGCGATACGGCGAGCTTTCCCGCAGCTGCCGAATCGATTGATCTCCTCTTTGCCGCGTCGCTGTTCACACACCTCCTGCCATCGGACGTCAAGGCATATGGGCGAGAAATGAGGCGAGTTCTCAAGCCCGACGGCCTCGCTGTAATTTCCTTTCACGATCAGCCGGGTGACGCGAGAGAATTCTCCGGCAGCGAGCACCGGGCGGACTACGATCCGAGCTACTTTGCCATGCTCATGCGTGAATCGGAGTTAGAGCTGGCCGAAGATATCGGCGACCTGTGCGGGCAGAGAACATTTGTAATGAAGAGAGGCGTCTAACGAATAAGTCTGGCTTGAAAACGGTGGATGCGCTGACGCTTATCCACCCTACAGCTCTGCCTTTACACTGCGGTTCCTGCGCGGAGCCTGCCTCGGACCCCGATCCTGGGGTGCCCACGCTGGGCGAAACTGTTTTTCCGGGTTCACGGCTCAGCATTCCATGGATTGACTACCGGTATCGACAGATTCTCGAAGTGCTTGACATTTCGCGTGGCCAGCGTGGCGCCGTGGGCCATGGCGATGGCACCGATGAGCGTGTCTCGGATGTCAACCGGACGGCCCCGCGCCCTGCGTTCCGCGGCCAGTTGGGCGGCGTGTTCTGCGGCTTGTGTGTCAAAAACCAGAATCCGGTTTTCCAGATCGATTGCTACCAGCTCGTTCAGCCGCTGCTGCAACGACGCTTTGCGTCGTCCATCAGCCAGCAACGCCAGGCCATAGCGGGCCTCGAACACGGTGACGCTCGTCATCCAGACCGATTCCGCGGCCTGGCGATCGAGCCAGTAGACAACTGCGGGCTCGGTCCGCTGTTGCATCAGCGCGGAAAGAACATTGGTGTCCAGGATGATCACTCGTCCACCGACATTGGCTGGGCTGTCTCGCCACGCAGTTCAGGCAATGGCGTATCCAGGCCGTTTTCGGCAAACCTTGCGGCAATGCGCGAACCAAGCCCGGTAGTCGCAGCCGTGGTTTCGTTGACCGCGCGACGAAGAATCTGGCGAACTTCCTCCTCCATGCTCCAGCCGTGCAGCTTTGCGCGTCGCTTGAGCGCGCTTTTTACATCCTGATCCAGATTGCGAACAATGACCTGGGCCATGGTTTTTCTCCGCTGATTCCACTGTCAATCAGATATCATGATATCAAAAATGGAGAACAACAGTCCCGTAGACATCATGGATTGACCTGTCCAACCTCGAACACTTGGGTTACGTTTCGGGGTTGGAAAATAACACCTTCAACACAGAGCCATAATCGAGGAGG
>SR_TP_S13solDRAFT_1000226_pt1 | contig 26570 bp, 14 predicted proteins | sample SodReaTP_S13sol_FD_11159 | JGI IMG/M metagenome (IMG submission 11159)
CGAGACGCTCACGGCGGTCGGGCGGCCGCCGGAACAGGCCCGCGCCGGCTGGAAGATCCTGCGCCGGCTCGGCGAACTGGTCGGGGCCGAGGGTTTCGACTTCGCCACGCTCGAGGCCGTGTCCGAAAGGGCGCTGGCCGTCGAGATCAGCGAGTCGGCCCACGAGACGCCAGCCGCCCCGTTCAGGGCCGACGGCGACACTCTCTGGCGCACCGGCGAGGTGCCGATCTATTCGGGCGACAACCTGCTGCGGCGCGCGAGCGCGCTGCAGCAGACCACGCACGCTGCCGCCACGGTCTGCGCGATTCACCCCGCTACGGCCCGTCGTCACGGCCTCGAGGACGCCGCGCGCGTTCGTGTCCGGCAGGGGGAGGCCAGCGCCGAACTCGACCTGGTGCTCGACGCCCGGGTCGCGCCCGGAGCGGTCGGGTTGCCGGTGGCGACCTGTCCGGTTTCCACCCTGGGCGCGGGCGGCGGCGAGATCCGCCTGGAGGCGCTGGCATGATCGATCAGCTGCTGACCCTGCTGTGGACCATGGCCAAGATCCTGATGATCATCTTCCCGGTGACCATCGCGGTGGCCTACTACACCTACTTCGAACGCAAGGTGCTCGGCTACATGCACGCGCGCCGCGGTCCCAACCGCATCGGGCCGCTTGGGCTGCTCCAGCCCTTCGCCGACGTGGTCAAGATGCTGTTCAAGGAACTGATCGTTCCGACCAATGCCAGCAAGTTCCTGTTCCTGCTCGCGCCGCTGCTGTCGCTGGGGCCGGCGCTGGCGGCCTGGGCGGTGGTGCCCTTCGACGACTGGCTGGTGCTGGCCGACATCGACGCCGGCCTGCTGCTGATCCTGGCCCTGACCTCGATGGGCGTCTACGGCATCCTGCTCGGCGGCTGGGCCTCGAACTCCAAGTACGCGCTGCTGGGCGGACTGCGCGCGGCCGCGCAGACGGTGTCTTACGAGATCGCCATGGGCTTCGCCCTGGTCGGCGTCATCGTGCTGGCCGGTACGCTGAATCTGACCGCCATCGTCGAGGCGCAGGCCGGCAATGTCTTCACCTGGTACTGGCTGCCGTTGCTGCCGCTGTTCGTGATCTATTTCGTCTCCGGCGTGGCCGAGACCAACCGTGCGCCATTCGACGTGGCCGAAGGTGAATCGGAGATCGTCGCCGGCTTCCATGTCGAGTACTCCGGTGCCGGATTCGCCGTGTTCTTCCTGGCCGAATACGCCAACATGATCCTGATCTCGGCGCTTGCTTCGCTGCTGTTCATGGGCGGCTGGCTGTCGCCGTTTGCCGGCATTCCGGTAGTCGGCGACACCCTTCTGGGCGAGGGTGGCGTGCACTGGTTCCTGCTCAAGACCGCCTTCTTCTGCTTCCTGTTTCTCTGGTTCCGGGCCACGTTTCCGCGCTACCGCTATGACCAGATCATGCGGCTGGGCTGGAAGGTCTTCATCCCGATCACCATCGTCTGGATCATGGTGGCCGGCGTGTTCCGCGTGATGGGTTGGTTCGGGGCCTGATCGAGGTATCTATGCAAGCTGTCGTTCGCTATCTCAAATCGCTGATGCTGATGGAGCTGTTCCGCGGCATGGCGCTGACCTGGCGCTTCGGCGTGGCGCCCAAGCCGACGCTGAACTACCCCGAGGAAAAGACGCCCAAGTCGCCCCGCTACCGCGGCCTGCACGCCCTTCGACGCTACCCCAATGGCGAAGAGCGTTGCATTGCCTGCAAGCTCTGCGAGGCGGTCTGTCCGGCACTGGCCATCACCATCGAATCCCACAATCGCGACGACAACACGCGGCGAACGACACGCTACGACATCGACCTGTTCAAGTGCATCTATTGCGGCTTCTGCGAGGAGTCCTGTCCGGTCGACTCGATCGTCCTGACGGATATCGGTGAATATCACATGGAGAGCAACTCGGAAAAGGTCGTCGACAAGCAGCAGCTGCTGGCCATCGGCGATCGTTTCGAACAGAGTATTGCCGCCAACCGCGCACGCGACGCTCGCTATCGCTAGGGATCTGATCGGTATGCCAATCATCGAAATCGTCTTCTACCTGTTCAGCACCATCCTGGTGCTGTCGGCGCTGAGCGTGATCACCGTCGGCAACCCGATCCATGCGGTGCTGTTTCTGGTGCTCAGCTTCTTCTCGGCCGCCTGTATCTGGATGCTGCTGCAGGCCGAGTTTCTCGCCATCACCCTGGTGCTGGTCTATGTCGGCGCGGTGATGGTGCTGTTCCTGTTCGTGGTGATGATGCTCGACGTCAACGTCACCCCGGTCAAGGAAGGTTTTGCGCGCTATCTGCCCGCCGGCGTGCTGGTCGCGCTGGCGATGGCCGTGCAGCTGTTCCTGGTGATCTGGACGAGAGGCATGGAGGCCGTGCCGATGCCCGCGGCCGAGGAAGCCGGCTACAGCCACACCAGTGCGCTCGGCGAGCTGCTCTACACCAGGTACCTGTATGCCTTCGAGATCGCCGCGGTGTTGCTGCTGGTGGCGATCATCGCGGCCATCGCCCTGACGCATCGCCGCCGGCCCGAAACCAAGTACCAGGACCCGGGCCGCCAGGTACGCGTGAAGCGCGAAGATCGCCTGCGTGTGGTCAAGATGAAAAGCGAAGGGGAGGAAGCCTGATGCTGACACTGGCCCACTTCATTACGCTTGGCGCGGTGTTGTTCTGCATCGCTGTGGCCGGCATCTTCCTGAACCGGAAGAATGTACTGATTCTGCTCATGTGCATCGAGCTGATGCTGCTGTCGGTCAACATGAATTTCATTGCCTTCTCGCGCTTTCTCGACGTGCTCGATGGGCAGGTATTCGTATTCTTCATCCTGACCGTTGCAGCGGCCGAGGCCGCCATTGGCCTGGCACTGCTGGTGGTGCTGTTCAGAAACCGCCGCTCGATCAGCGTTGAAGACATCGCCGACCTGAAGGGTTGATTGACTGTGAGTATCGAAACCATCCTGTTGTTGATCCCGTTGCTGCCGCTCGCCGGCAGTGCCGTGGCCGGTTTGCTGCGCCACCAGGTCGGGCGTGCCGGAGCGCACTGGATCACCATCCTGGCGGTGGCCGGTTCGGCCTTCCTGTCGGCCTGGGTGGCCTGGCAGGTATTCTTCAACGGCCTGCCGACAATGGACTACACCGTCTACACCTGGGCGGTAACCGACGGCATCCGGTTCGAGGTCGGCTTCCTGGTCGACAGCCTGACTGCGCTGATGATGACGGTGGTCACCTTCGTGTCGCTGATGGTTCACATCTACACCATCGGCTACATGCACGACGACCCCGGCTACCAGCGCTTCTTCGCCTACATCAACCTGTTCACCTTCGCCATGCTGATGCTGGTGATGGCGAACAACTTCCTGCAGTTGTTCTTCGGCTGGGAGGCGGTCGGCCTGGTGTCCTACCTGCTGATCGGTTTCTGGTTCAAGAAGGAATCGGCCGTCAAGGCCAACCTGAAGGCCTTCCTGGTCAACCGGGTGGGTGATTTCGGATTCCTGCTGGGGATTGCCGCGGTGCTGTACTACATGGGCTCGCTGCACTACGGCGAGGTGTTCGCCGCGGTGCCGGCGGTCGAAGGCGCCACCATCAGCCTGTTCGGCGACAGCCAGTGGTCGGTCATGACCGTGATCTGCATCTGTCTGTTCATCGGTGCCATGGGCAAGTCCGCCCAGGTACCGCTGCACGTGTGGCTGCCCGATTCGATGGAAGGCCCGACGCCGATCTCGGCGCTGATCCATGCCGCCACCATGGTCACCGCCGGCATCTTCATGGTCGCCAGGCTATCGCCGATCTTCGAGACTTCCGATGTGGCGCTGAGTTTCATCCTGGTCATCGGCGCCATCACCGCGCTGTTCATGGGCCTGGTCGGCATCGTTCAGAACGACGTCAAGCGGGTGGTCGCCTATTCGACCCTGTCCCAGCTGGGCTACATGACCGTCGCCCTGGGCGCTTCGGCCTACTCGGTGGCCATCTTCCACCTGATGACGCACGCCTTCTTCAAGGCGCTGCTGTTCCTCGGCGCCGGTTCGGTCATCATCGCGCTGCACCACAAGCAGGACATGCGCGAGATGGGCGGTTTGAGCAAGTACATGCCGATTACCGCCGCCACCGCCTGGGTCGGTTCGCTCGCTCTGATCGGCTTTCCGTTCTTCTCCGGCTTCTTCTCGAAAGACCTGATCATCGAGGCAGTCCATTACGCCGAGCGGCCGGGCGCCGGCTTTGCCTACTTCGCGGTGATGGCGGGCGTGGTGATCACCGCGCTCTACACCTTCCGCATGCTCTACCTGACCTTCCACGGGCCGACGCGGATGGACGAGCAGACCCGAGCGCACGCACACGAGAGCCCGGCGGTGGTGACCATCCCGCTGATCCTGCTGGCCATCCCGTCCCTGGCCATCGGCTACTTCACGGTCGAGCCGCTGCTGTTCGGCGGCGCCATGGCGGATGCCATCTTCGTGCGCGAGGCCAATGATGTCGTGGCCAACAACCTGGCCGGCAAGTTCGAGCACGGTGCTTTCGCCTTCGCCCTGCACGGTTTCATGACGCCGGTGTTCTGGCTGGCCATGCTGGGTGTCGGCGTGGCGACCTACATCTACCTGTTCAATCCGTCCCTGGCCGGGACCGTCAGGCAGCGTCTGCACGGCGTGTGGAAGGTGCTCGATGCCAAGTACGGTTTCGACGAGCTTTACCAGAAGGTCTTCGCCGGTGGCGGGCTGGCCATCGCCTCGGGTCTGTCGAAAGGCGGTGACCGCACCCTGATCGACGGCTGGCTGGTCAATGGCTCGGCGCGCATGGTCGGTCGGATGTCGACCGCCCTGAGGGCGTTGCAGTCCGGCTTCCTGTTCCATTACGCGTTCGTCATGATCGTTGCGCTGGTTGCGCTCGTGGCGTCCTTCGTTCTGCTCCGGTAATGTTGAACTCACCATCCAGCCATGTACATGGCGAGCTAAAGGACTAACTGATGTTGGATTGGCCCCTGCTCAGTCTTCTGACCTGGATTCCGATCGCCGGCGCCGTCGTCGTGGCCGCCCTGGGCCAGCGCGCGCCCGATCTGGTGCGGCCGCTGTCCCTGCTGGTTGCACTGGCGACCTTCGGCCTGTCGCTGCTGCTTTACATCGGTTTCGATGCCGCGACGGCAGACATGCAGTTCGTCGAAAGGACGGTCTGGATCGAGGCGTTCAACATCCACTACCACCTGGGCGTGGACGGGCTGTCGCTGCCCCTGATCCTGCTCAACACGCTCATCTGCGTGCTGGTGATCGTCGGCGGCTGGCGCATCAGCGACCGGCCGCACCAGTACATGGCCGCCTTCCTGATGCTGCATGCCCTGATGACCGGCATGTTTGCCGCGCTCGACGCGATCCTGTTCTACGTCTTCTTCGAGGCGATGCTCGTTCCGATGTTCCTGATCATCGGCATCTGGGGCGGCCCCAACCGCATCTACGCCACGGTCAAGTTCTTCCTGTTCACCTTCTTTGGGTCGGTGTTCATGCTGATCGCGCTGCTGTGGCTGTATCTCGATTCCGGCAGCTTCGCCGTGGCCGACCTGCAGCAGCATCCGTTCTCGCTTGGCGCGCAGATCTGGGTCTTCCTGGCCTTCCTGATCGCGTTTGCCGTCAAGGTGCCGATGTGGCCGGTACACACCTGGCTGCCCGACGCCCACGTCGAGGCACCGACCGGCGGCTCGGTGGTGCTGGCCGCCGTGATGCTCAAGATCGGCGGATACGGCCTGCTGCGATTTGCCTTGCCGATCGCACCGGATGCCGCCGCCCACCTCGACTGGCTGGTCATCGGCCTGTCGCTGATCGCCATCGTCTATATCGGCTTCGTGGCGCTGGCCCAGAGCGACATGAAGAAGCTGATCGCCTACAGTTCGATCTCGCACATGGGCTTTGTCACGCTGGGCATGTTCCTGGCTTTTGCCATCGCCCGCAACAGCGGTGAACTGACCGGTGCGGGTCTGGGCATGTCGGGCGCCATGGTGCAGATGATCTCGCACGGATTCATCTCCGGCGCAATGTTCCTGGCCGTCGGCGTCCTCTACGACCGGGTTCACAGCCGCGAGATTTCCGCCTATGGCGGCGTGGCCAACACCATGCCCTGGTTCGCGATGTTCGCCGTGCTCTTCTTCATGGCCAACTCCGGCCTGCCGGGAACCTCGGGCTTCGTCGGCGAGTTCATGGTCATTCTGGCAGCCTTCCACGCCAACTTCTGGTTTGCCTTCGCCGCCGCCATGACCCTGATTCTTGGCGCCGCCTACAGCCTGTGGCTGGTCAAGCGCGTGTTCTATGGCGAAGTAGCCAACGACAACGTTGCTTCGCTCAAGGACCTCGACGCACGCGAGTGGCTCATGCTCACCGTGCTGGCCGTGTTTACGCTGGGCCTGGGTCTGTGGCCCTTCCCGCTGATCGAACTGATGGAGCCCTCGATTCAGAACCTGGTCGAGCACATCATGCAGAGCAAGATTGGATAATTCGACATGACGATCGCCGAACTGCAACTGGCGCTGCCCGAAATCTTCGTGCTCACCATGGCCTGCGTGGTGCTGCTGGCCGACCTGTTCATCACCGATGAACGGCGCGGGTTGACCCACACGCTGGCGGTGGTGACCCTGGTCTTCGCCACCATTCTCAGCCTGCGTCTGATGATGGCGCCGGGCGAGGTGGCCTACGCGTTCAGCGAGACCTTCGTGCGCGACCGCTTCGGCGACGTCCTCAAGGTGTTCAGCTATCTCATCCTGATCGGCGTTTTCGTCTACGCCAAGCACTATCTGCGCCAGTTCGACCTGTTCAAGGGCGAGTTCTACACCCTGAGCCTGTTCGCGCTGATCGGCGTCATGGTGCTGATCTCGGCCGGTTCGCTGCTGACCGTCTACCTTGGCCTCGAGCTGCTGACCCTGTCGAGCTATGCCCTGGTGGCGCTCGATCGCAACTCGCTCAAGGGCTCGGAAGCGGCCATGAAGTACTTCGTGCTCGGCTCGCTCGCCTCGGGGCTGCTGCTGTTCGGCATGAGCTTCATTTTCGGGGCAACCGGCAGCCTGGGCCTGGCGGAACTGAGCGAGGCGCTGGCCGCCGGGGTCGGCGAAGAGATGCTGCTGGCCTTCGGCCTGGTCTTCATCGTGCTCGGTATCGCCTTCAAGCTGGGCGCCGTTCCGCTGCACATGTGGGTGCCCGACGTCTATCACGGCGCGCCGCTGCCCATCACCCTGTTCCTGAGTTCGGTGCCCAAGCTGGCCGCCGTGGCCCTGGCGATCCGCCTGCTCGACAACGGCATGGTCGAGCTGCACGGCGACTGGCAGGGCATGCTGGTGGTTCTCGCGGCGCTGTCGATGATTCTCGGCAACGTGGTCGCCATCGCCCAGACCAACATCAAGCGCATGCTGGCCTACTCGACCATCGCGCACGTCGGTTTCATCCTGCTCGGCCTGCTGCCGGCCACGCCCGAGGGCTACGCCTCGGCCATGTTCTACGCAATTGCCTACGCCATCATGTCGGCCGGTGCTTTTGCCGTGCTGATCATGCTTTCGAATAACGGCGTCGAGGCCGAGAACCTCGACGACGTCAAGGGCCTGGCCCGGCGCAACCCCTGGCATGCCCTGATGATGCTGATGATCATGTTCTCGCTGGCCGGGATTCCGGTTTTCATCGGCTTCTTCGCCAAGTGGCAGGTGATTGCTGCCGCGCTTTCGGCCGGCTTCGTGTGGCTGTCGATCATCGCGGTTGTCACGGCGGTGATTGGCGCGTTCTACTACCTGCGCGTGGTCAAGCTGATGTACTTCGACGAGCCCGACAACGCCGAACCCGTGACCGCGCCGGTCGATTTCCGCGCCGTGCTGACCGTCAACGGCGTCGCGATGCTCGGGCTCGGGATCTTCTCTGGCGGGTTGATCAGTCTGTGCGTTAGTTCGTTCGTGTAGGTCGCGGTTACATCCGCGACGGGCGACCCGTAGGTCGGGGTTACATCCCCGACGGACGACGTAGAGGATCTGTACACGCGTAGCTCACATGTGATCAGGGTCTGAAGGTTGTCCGTCGGGGATGTAACCCCGACCTACGCGATCGTTCTCCGCCTACCAAAGCCACCACGCCAGTGCAAACCAGATCACCATGACCACGCCGATGGCAGCGCCGGCCACCGTGCCGACCACAACCCCGATACTGGCGCCAACCCCGGCGCGGATCGACGCGTCCAGGTTCGCCCTTCCGGCCATGTGGCCCAGAACAGCGCCGACAAAGGGTCCGAGCAGGATGCCGGGAATTCCGAAGAACAGGCCGACCAGCAGGCCAAGGGTTGCACCCAGGATGGCGAGCCGGCCGGCACCGAATCGCCGCGCACCCTCGGCCGTGGCGATGAAATCGACCAGCAGGGCGAGCACCGTCAGTGCTGTCAGCCACAGCAGCGTCCACCAGCCCACGCGCTCGAAGCCGTCGAGCCAGGCCAGCAGCACCAGCCCCAGCAGCACGACGGGCACGCCCGGAAGTATCGGCAGGACCGTGCCCGCCAACCCGACCAGCACCAGCAAGAAGGCCAGCACCCAGATCGGCCAGATCAACAATTCCCAGCTCAGCCACTCCATCGAAACTTGTCCTCGGGCGATCAATGGGCACATCATAGGCACTCGAGGCGGCGCTGTCACAGCCTGAAAGTCACGGGCATTGCTGGCACGGCACCCGTTCCGGCAGTCGGACAACAGGCGGTCTTCGCTGCTGTCGCACCTTCAAATGAGAGATTCAGTGACCCAGGCGAACAACGAATCCGCTGCCGATTCTGCCCCGGCGCAAGACGGCGCAGACAGCCCACGCTGGCAGATCGAACGGATGGTCGAGATGATCAACGAGGTCACCGCCCCCCCCCTCACCGGCGGTGACTATTTCCGGGCGCTGGTCACACGTCTGGCCCAGAGCCTCGATGTCCAGGCTGCACTGGCGACGGAATGCCTGGAGTACCCGGAAAATCCACGTTCGCACACTTGCCTTCTGGGAGGGCGAGGATATCGCCGAGAACATCGAATTCGATCTGGTCGGTACGCCGTGCGAAGAGGTCATCCATGGCGGCGCCTTCTGCTTCTACCCCAACGACCTGTCCAGGCGGTTCCCAAAGTGGGCCGCCGAGGAAGGCGGCGTCGAAAGCTTCATCGGCATTCCGGTGCTGGCCCCCAGCGACGGGCGTACCCTGGGGCACATCGCCGTGTATGGACGCAAACCGATGACCGGGGATGCGGTGGTCGAATCGATGTTCCGGATCATCGCCGCTCGCGCCGGGGCCGAAATCGAACGCCTGCAGGCCGAACGCGCGCTGCGCGACAGCGAGGCGCGCGCCCGCCAGCATCTGACCGAACTGGCCCATGTCTCGCGTCTTGGATCGATGGGTGAACTGGCCTCGGCCCTGGCGCACGAGGTCAACCAGCCGCTGACGGCCATCAAGACCTACTGCCGAACCTGCCTGAGGATGCTCGACCGGGGTGACCTGGGCGAACAGGACTTGCGCCAGGCGATGTCGCAGTCGCTGCATAGCGCCGAGCATGCGCGCGAGGTGGTCAGCAAGCTGCGTGCCTTCATCAAGCGCGGTGAAATGAAGCCCCATCCGGCGCCGGTTGCACGCCTGATCCGGGACTGTCGCATCCTGCTAGAGACCGAGGCCAATCACCACCGCGTGGCACTGGCTCTGAAGGTTCCCCGAGGGCTGCCCAACGTTCGGGTCGATACGGTCCTGATCCAGCAGGTTGTTTTCAACCTCGCACGCAATGGTATCGAGGCAATCAACGAGAGCGACGGAACCGAACGACGCCTGATCGTCGAGGCGCTGCAGGAAAGCAGCGACGAGGTTGTCATCTGCGTCAGCGATTCCGGCAACGGGGTGTCCGAGGAGCTCAAGGAGAAACTGTTCGATCCGTTCGTGAGTACACGCAAGCATGGACTGGGCATCGGCCTGTCATTGTGCCGCTCCGTGGTCGACCGTCACGGCGGACGCGTGTGGCTGGCCGATGGGCCGGGACCCGGCGCCACCTTCTGCTTCAGTCTGCCGGTCGACCGGGCAGTGTCCGCCCCTGATGGGGGCTGACCGGATTGCTCAGAGCAGCCAATCGCGGTAACTGTGGCTCGACAGCACCAGGCGAATCATTTCTGAACTGTTGCGCGCCCCGATTTTCTCCAGCGCGTTGGCGCGGTGGATCTCGACCGTTCGTACGCTGATATCGAGGTCGTAGGCAATGACCTTGTTGAGCTTGCCCTCCAGAATGCCTTCGACTACCTGACGTTCGCGCGGCGTCAGCGAGGCAATGCGCTGTTCGATATCCGCGCGCTCGTGTTCGCTCTCCCACTCGGACTGGTCGAGCTCGAGCGCATTGCGGATTTTCTCCAGCAGCAACTCGTCATCGAAGGGTTTTTCCAGGAAGTCCAGCGCACCAGCCTGCACGGCTCGAACGGCCGTGCTCACGTCGGCGTGGCCGGAGATGAAAATGACGGGAAGACGGATGGCGCGGTCATTGAGCACCGTCTGGGCCTGCAGGCCATCGAGACCCGGCATGCGCACGTCGAGCAGAATGCAGCCGCGGTGTCTCGGTGAAATCGCTTCGAGCAGTTCATCGGCGGACGCGCACAACATGTAGTCGAACGCTTCGGAGTCCAGCAGGAAACCGATGGCCTCACGCACCGAAGCGTCGTCGTCGGTCACGAACACGCAGGGTGCGTAGGCGCGCTGCTCCTGGGCCTGGCTCAATTCAATTTCCTCGGGTTTCACCGGCAGGGCCGGGTCCGCCGGATATTCTGGCATACACGAGCAGGCCGGATCCCAGCAGAAACAATGCCAGCCCCCAGGAGGGGATCAGGTAGACCGCAATCAGCCCGAAGATGACCGCGGCCAGGCCGAACGCATAGGCATCAGCGAGGCCCTGGCCCCGATGCTCACCGGCCTGACCCACCAGCTGCACGATCGCCTGATCTACACTGAGCTTGCCGGCGCCCGTGAAAAGCAGGGGCAGCAACATGGCCAGAAACAGCAAGGGAATGCGGAAATTGCCACGAAACTCGCCGTCGTCCATCACACGCGAAACCGAGTAACCCTCCCACAGCTGGCCCAGGCTGTCCCAGCTTTCGGGCCAGTGCACCGCCGCAATCGCCACGATGGTAATGACGATCAGCACAAAGGCGAAAAAGCGCGTGAACAGCCCCAGCAACAGAGCCAGCCCGGCTACCAACTCGCCCAGCGTCACCATCATCCAGTTGAGTTCGGCCGAAAGCAGACCGAAGGGAACCGGGAAATCCTGATTCGCGAACCAGCCCGGCGCCTCACCCAGCCCTGCGCCGAGCTTGCGCAGGCCGGCGGCGATGAATTCATGAGCCAGCAAGATTCGCAAGCCCAGCGCTGCCAGCCAGGCACCGGCACCTTCCAGGCGGTTTCGAACGGCAAGAATCAGGTCCGTCATGTTTTGCGCTCCCTGTGTACCAGTTGTCGAGAATGCCGACAGCCTAGTCGCTAGGCGGCTGGCCGTCATTACGCAATTGCACGAACGAGCGAAGGCCTGTATTCAGTCAGCTCCACTCGGAAGGCGGAGCGCCGATGGGGGTGAAACGCGCAGGGCAATGGGTTGCTGACAGCCCAACACAATCCCGACTAATCCCAAGGCGAATCGGAATCCGGCGATATCGTGGGCTGGCCAATGGCTATGCTTGAGCCTCTATGCAAGCGGGTGTCATCTGCTGTCTCCGCAACGTGCTTGCGCGGGAGACTCGATTAGACCGCTCACTCATTCAGACGCTGCCACCAACTGCTGCGTGCTGACCGCGTCGCTGCGTAGCAATAGTAATCTGCGTAACTTCGGCCGCCGACATGCGCTCTTTCTGATGTAATCCCATGGGTGATAGGGGGGGCGTAGTCCATTTAGCAGTCAGAGGGGCTTCAGGCAGTTCTAGCTTGCAGGGATCAATGAATTTACTGAGCAAATTCAGGGCAATACTGTGCACGTCCAGTGATCGTGCAGATTGCCGGTTGACCACCATATCTCCTTGAGCTATTGTTCTAGCGGGGGATCTATGGGTGCTGGGGCAGTACTTTCTTCCTTGGCAAGTTTGAATCGTTGATGCCGGCGCTGGAGCCGCGGTATCGACTGAAGAAAACGACGCGGCGTACATTCGCTTGTCGATTGGGGTTGAGGGAGAAAAGTATGAAGTCATGCATTCACTGGCGCCTGAGCGCGCTTCTTGTGACCGTTGTTGCGGCACAGTCTCTGTCTGCCGGTCTGGAGGTGCAGTCAGCCGATGCAAATCAACCATCTCCACTCCTGGCTTATCAGGCTTCGGCTAGTGCCCCAGACTTGTTGGATACGACCAGCTCGGGTGCCAGCCCTTACCGGGTGAGCTCATTTCAGCGCTTTGCCCTTTCGCGCGATGGTCTATTGCAAAAATCAACAAGTTCCAAAGTGGCAGCCAGCGGCCGCTGTTCGGCGCAAGGCTGCTTGGTGTCCTGGGAAGATCAGGACTCCTCGAGGGATGGCTTTCGAGTTCAGGATCTGAGTACTCCGATCGTCTCTTTCCGGAGAGTGGATCCCGACAGTTCAGACCTCGCAATGACTGTTCGCTGGCGCGCTCCCGCACCAACCAGGTCTCTGATGGCCCACCACGTCGCGTACTATGAGGTAATGCTGGATTACGGCGGACGCTTCCAGGTCTACCGCGTCGATGAGGCATCTTCTCACCCTAGCCCGCACTATCATAGAGTCAGGCAGTGGTTGCATGTATCCAGTGTTGGTAACAGCCGCCCCAGAGTCTATGTGCGACCTGTCTATGTGCCGCAAAGTCGAGGTTCTGGCCACACCTTTGGCGTTTCAAGTGAGGCCGAATCGTTCGGGGCGGGGGATGAGATTTCAGAGCCCGAGGTTGTAGGCGACATAAGGTTCTCGGACTACAACCTGCAAAACTGTGTGAGTGCCTCCGCAAAGTATGGGAAGTCAACACCCATAACGGACTTGAATTCGCTCTACTGTGCGGAAAGCGATATACACGACCTGAGTGGGATCGAGTATCTTACGGCCCTGAGAGTCCTGTATTTAAACGATAATCCAATTGAATCGATCGACAATCTTGGGCCGCTTGTTGAGCTGGAGGATCTCAACTTGTCCAACACGCAAATTGGAGACTTCAGCATCCTCAGGCCGGAAAACTTTCCGTCGATTCGGGTGCTCTCTCTAGATGGGACCAGCGTAAACGAGATTTCTGATATCTCACGCTTCAGTATTCTTGAGATGCTGGAACTGCGTGATACACAGGTTCAAACCATATCAGACTTTTCGCAATCCAGCCTGCGTGAATTGAGTTTGGATCGAAGTCCGATTTCTGACCTTAGCGGTTTGACGGACGCCCACAGTCTGCAGACGCTATCCTTTCAGCATTTTGACGCTGACACCCCAGTCATCCACAACTCTGATTATTGGGTAACAAGTGGCGATCTCTCCCCCATCATTACCCTTGCACAGCATCCGAGTAGTAATCTATTTCTGGTGGATTTGACGCATCAACCGCAGCTTTCTTGCGCCCAACTGCAAACACTTGATTTTGCGCTAAGTTCCAGCCCAGACGGCAGTTTGATTGCACCAACAACTTGTCGAGATCTCCCCATTTTAAGCGCCCCGGAAACGTCCATTTCGCCGAGCATAGGAAACGAGTACGTCATTTCATGGCAGTCTGAAGGGAGCATTTCTTCTCCACTCTACCAGCTTCAGGAGCTTCGAGTGGATCCTATGTATGCGCGCCCAGAATTGGTATCCGAAGTGATTGATTCTCCTGAGGCGAGCGTCGACTTTTCGCAACTTTCTACAAGGGACTCTGGCAGATACTGGTATCGCATACGTGCTTGTGACTTGGCGACAACCCCAGTAGTTTGTACAAGCTGGAGTCAGTCCATACAACACTTTGTGATGGATGGGGAAGGCATTCCTGGTGATCAGGCTATATCTGCAGTTCCAGACCCATACTTTCGGAGTTGCTTATATGACGAACTTACGACATTGGAGGACGGTGAGCTGATCTACCGCTTGACAGGGGAGCTTTCCAACCTGAGGTGCTCACAGTATGGCATTCAGTCCTTGGAAGGCATTCATCAGTTTCCAAGCCTGCACACGTTGCACTTATACGGAAATCGAATCGACGATCTTACGCCATTGCGCAGCATTCTCAATGCTGGTGTTGAATCAGGGCGTTACTGGGCAATGATCCTGAGCGCCAACCTACTGACGGGGGAGGACCTTTCAGTTCTCGTTGAACGCCCAATAATGTTTAGCAGCCTCCGTCTCAATGACAACCCGCTTGGCGACGCTTCTTCACTCTCCAGTTTACCCGCCCTAGGGTATCTGGGTCTAGACAGAACCGGACTAGAGAGTGTTAACCCGATTCAGAATGTAACGATTGAGTATTTGAAGGCGAGGGGTAATAGCCTTACGTCTATTCCGCCATTGAATGTTACATTGAGGCTCGATGCTGCCAATAACCAGATTTCGGACATAAGTGGTCTGGTGAATTTCGGAAGCTCTCTCTTACAGCTGGATCTCAGTAGTAATCCAATCGGGCTTTCAGTTACTGCTTGTCAAGACCTTGCAGCGCTTGAGTCTATGAAGTTCCTAAATTTACAGAATACGGGAGTTTCATGTTTGGAATCTCTTTCATCTTTGCCAGAACTCGAAACACTCAACGTATCTGACAATCCAGTGCTCTCCCTATCACCACTTGCAGGGCACGAAAATCTCACCAGGTTGTTTGCAAATGGAACTCAGATAGATTCCTTTGATGGGCTGGAGAACATGCCCCAGTTAAACGAGCTGGAAGCGTTTGGGACCAATGCCTCAAGCCTTGTCCCATTGGGGAGTATCAACCAGTTGGGCAGTCTTGGGCTATCAGACGGAACCCTGTCAAATCAGGAAGCTTTGTCGCCAATTAGTAATTTGGTCCGGCTATCAAAGATTACGATATACAATAGCAATCTAACCACAGTTGAGCCGCTTCTAAGTCTGATTGAAAATCCAGAGAACTCACTTACTAGAATTGATGTTCTACGCGAACCTAATTTGCCCTGTACAGAACTCCGGATGATTTGGGACGCAGGGCTTTTGTTCAGTGTCTCTGGGAATCAACAGGAAAAACTATGCCGACCTGATTTTCTATCTGCAACTGCGGTGTTTCATCAAGATATAGAGACTTACTTGGTCAAGTGGTTGCCATCACTTTCTCCCCCGGGGTATACAGGAACGACTGGTTACGAGATTCGCTATATAGACTCCGCGACGGATGCCGTCTCTATTGAAGTCCTGGAAGGGGCGCACAGAAGTCAGATCGCGCTGCCACTCGGCGCGCCCACAACTGAATCCGCTTACAGCTTTCAGGTGCGCGCGTGCAGAGATGATGGTCTATGTAGCGAGTGGTCAGATACCGTGGTGCCTGAATATCCAGTCCAACAGCCTTCCGCAGTGAGCTATGACCCACTCCAGGGCCAATTGAGCTGGAGCTACACGCCATTCCACGCATCTGAACCTCTGGATAACTTCTATTTTGAGATTTCACCACTTTTTCCAGTCTTTGATGCGGTCGTTATTCCCTTTGGTAGTGGGCCCCACTACAGCTATCAATTCTCCGATCCAGACGCGTGGCCCGGCCGACTCGCTCGGATCCGAGCCTGCCGTGGTGGCGAATCTGCCAGTTGCGGCCCACGGGCCGATATCCGGTTGGATGAGGTTCCAGTTGATCCAACACTTCCGAAGCCAACTGATGTATTTCTTACGAGTAATTCTGGCAACGCCGGAACATACGCTGACTCATCGACGCTGAGCTGGTCAGCTGTCGATGATGACAGGGTAACCCACTACCTTATTCGTGAATCTTCCTCTCAGTATGACGTCACTTCAACTGCTACCTATGCGATTGAGGCGACCAGTTTCGTTGTCAGCAAGTATGGTGCCTTATCGGCCTCGAGTTATGAAGTGGCTGCATGCCAGAAGAATCGAAGCGGGGAAGACAACTGCTCGGAATGGGTTACGCCCAGCGGTGATCTGTCAGTTGATCCGCCAGTGGCATCGTACAACCTTGGATCCGTTAATAGCCTTTGCTGGGATCACATTGACGGATACGAGAGCTTCGAATACGAAGATGGAGCGCATTGGTCAAGAGTAGTGCTACGCTGGAAGTACTCGACTGTTGGATATGATGCACCGACAACATTTGTAGGGGATGAGACAAGCTTCTTAAGTTATCCGCCCTACAGATTCTCAAACCCGTCAAGAAGCTTTAACGCCGCTACTTATAATTCAGATGGTTCATTTTTTTGGGAAGCCTCCGGCCCTGAGAGCGAACAAGGTGAAAGCACTGGAATCGCAGTCGGTGCAAGGTCGGATGCACAGACCAGATACAGGATCAGAGCGGCTCTGCCTGCGCCTGGATATCCTAGCAACTTTCGCTTCGGCCCGGAAGCTACGATTCAGCCCGTCACTTGGAACAGTGACGGGTCGGGGTTGCCGCAGTGGAACCTTTCCTCGAAATGCGACAGCGAGGACTGGCAAGGTGGTCTCAGGGATGAGCCCGTCGGTGGACCCGGCGTGCTGGCCCCCGGTCACTGGGTGACGTCTCTAGAAAATGAGCCGGCGCCTGGAATGAATACCGGATGGCGATTTTATTGGACAAGCGCTGTGGAGTTTGATCAAGCTACCGGCACCTTCGGGCTCAGTTATGATTTGCTTGCGTTCTGGTATACATACCAACTGGTAGAAGATGTCTGGTCACCGGTGTGGCTTTATTCAAGGATGCAGGTCATTGACCAGCAGACCGGCAGCTTCGCAGAGGGTGCCCTGATCTATCCCGTTCAAGGCGGCCTAGATAAAGTCGTTGGGAGTATCAGAATCTTCTTCGATGCGCCGGATGGCGCAGCCATACCTTCAAATGACTTTCAGCATGCCTGGGTTGACCTTGATGTGACGGCAGATTCTGGTTTGACGTCACGCTCTCAGTTCCAGGTGCGAGATATGGTCCTAGACTCCACCATCTTTGATGATGCGGACTGGCAATGGCCGCCCAACACCTCCGACCATTTTCGAGGTATATGGATTGAGGGTGACGGCACGCTCTTTGATGAGCAAGGTCGGATCTTGCATGAAAGCGATTTCATCATTTCCGAGTGGACCGATACAGCGATGCAGTCAATGACCGTCCAGTCGTTTGATGCATCCGGCATGCCAATCTGGTTCATACACTTCGATTGCAATCAGAGCTCGATGCCGCCTGGCGATGGTTGTGACAGCGCTTATCGACCCGACGCTGCCGGCCCTTTGCACGTTGAATATTTGGACACGGTCTACCCTTCGGCCGATCCATTCTATGTAGTGGCGCATGATGCGGGGGATGGCCCCATGTGGGACCCTACTTCGATCGTGCAGACTGGCGGCAACGGCGTTGTGCGTCGCTTTCGGGAGACGCCCCCTGGTTTGGATCCAAAGCTTGACTTCAGAAAAGGCCGCCTTTGTGTTGACCTTACAGGATCAATAGGTCAGCGCATTTACAACCTCGCTCTTGGGTCACAGAGCTGTTCGATAGGAAATATTGGAACAAGCGGAATTGAGATTACCAAGATTGCGAATCTGCATGATATTGAGTTCACTCTTCCGGGGGCAGCAGATCCTGAGGTGTCTAACTCTTGTGATCTCGAGTCATCCGAAGAGAGTCGATGTGAACTGCTGCTTTCCTGGTTTACGGATGACTACAACCCCAATGCCCAGCCAATGTATTCAACGGCAAGTGATCCATCCTACAGGCATTTGGATGACCTGTGCGTGGAGGATACTGGCACTCAGTTCGACTTCGCGGTCATGGAGATGACCTGCAATATCGTCGACGCGAACATCGCAAGCACAGAAACCTTCCGCTTCCACCTTGTGAATAACCCTTCCGAAAGTGGCGACTTCATACAGAATCAGAGTGCTGTGATCGCAACCTCCAAGGCACTGACAATAACCGGCGGAACTGGCCCAGAGGTTGAGGCGCCACCTGACATCATTTTGCTGTCAAGCGACACCCACTTTTACGCATTAAGGCGACACCTACTTTTACGCACCCACGGGGTGGGGTTCTCTGTTGCTGATCTAGTCTCCTTGCTCAGGTTTGGCGGGCTCCCAGGGTCTGCTCGAGGTCCCGGAGCCGGTAGCTGCGGCCCTTGATGTTGATGGCGTGGGCGTTGTGCAGCAGCCGGTCCAGGATGGCGGCGGTCAGGGCTTCGTCCCCGGCCAGCAGCTCGCTCCAGTCGCGCACGCTCTTGTTGGTCGTGATCAGGATGGCGCCACGGCCGTAGCGGTAGGTCACCAGCCGGAAGAACAAGCTGGCCTCAGCCCGGTCCATGGGCTCGAACCCGAGTTCGTCGATGATCAGCAACGCCGTGTTCAAGTACTTCTTGCGCCGCAGCCGGGTTGGGGCCAGGTCGGCGTCGGCCTTAAGCGCGGTGAGCAGCTCGTCGAAGCGGTAGAACTGGGCCGAGAAGCCCTGTTCGATGGCCTTCACACCCAGGCCGACGGCCAGGTGGGTCTTGCCCACGCCCGGCGGGCCCTGGATGAGCAGGGACTCGGCCGAGCGGATCCAGGCGCCGGTGGCCAGCGTCTCGATGCGCGAGCGCTCCACGGCGGGCTGGAAGGCAAAGTCGAAGTCGGCCAGGGTCTGCCCGGTGGGCAGGTTGGAAAGCCTCAAGGCGGTCTTGATGCGGCGTTCCTCGCGTGCGGCCAGTTCCACATCGAGCAGACCGTCGAGAAAGGCCTGCGGCACGACCGACTGCTTGACCGACCGGCTCAATGCGTCGGGTAGTGCCTCGGCGGCATAGGCCAGTCCCAATCGGTCCAGACGCTCGCGACTGCGATCAACGTCGAGCTTGGGCTTGGCGCTCATCGGGCCACCTCCGCCAGAGCGGCATAGAGGTCAAGCGGACGATGCTCAACCGGAATACTGGCCAGCTCCTGCAACTTGCGCCCCATCGCGCCCAGCGGCGTGGGGGCCATGATGCGCTCGGTCGAGGGGCCCTCGAAGTGATCGGGATCGAGCACCAGTCGAGTCTGAGTATGGCGGGCGTGTTCGGCAATGATCCGGGCCTGGGCCAGGATCTGGACGACATGACAGCAGCCCCGGATCTCGACCGTCTGGCCCACCCAGGCAAACGGCACGGAATACTGGCGGCCTTCGAAGCTGACCAGACAATCGGCACTGACCGTTCGGGTAACGGCCTTGTCGAACGGTTCGGGCAGCAAGGGCACCGGCGCCAGGTGCGCTCGTTCGGCTTCCCAGCTGTCGTGGATGCTCATGCCCGTGGCCGGGCAGCGTCGTCGATGTGTGCCTTCAGTCAGGCGCTCGTCGGTGAACGCCTGCAACTCCTCGAGACAGTCCCAGGGCCGCCGAGTGATCGTGCTCTGGCCGCGCCCGGTCCGTACCAGCCGCTCGACCTTGCCCTTGTGATCGGGCGCGTTCGGCAAGCACGGGTCGACATGGAAGCGAACCGTGGTGGCGTAGCGCCGGTAAGTAGCGTTGATCTCGCCCCAGGGCCCGGCACCGTGGCCAACAGCCGTCTTGGTGTTGTCGACGCGGACCACCGCCGGGATGCCGCCAACGCGCTCAAAAGCCCGGTTGTGGCACCATAACCAGCTCAGTTGGTTCTGGCTGGTCGACCAGACGATGGCCGGATAGCGCGAGTGCGACAGCGTCAGGTGAAAGGCCTGCAAGGTGACCTGCTTACCGCCGACGATCATGCCGGGATAAACACCCCAGTCGACCTGGGCCTGGGCGCCGGGCGGGGTCTCGACCCGACGGCGGGCCCGCTTGCGCGGCGGGGGATAGTGTGCAGCCACGTAGCGCTGCAGCGAACGCAGGCTGCCGGGAAAATCGTGTTCGGCGACCAGCCAGTCGTACAGATCTGCCAGGTTGATCGGCGCCTTGCGCTCGCGGCGTGCAGCGAGCCAGAACGCGACCTGCTCGGCCCAGTCGGCGGACTTGTGGCGTTGCCGGCTGCGGCCATCGACGGCGCCGGCCTCGATCCGGCGAAGGTGATAGCGAACGTTGCCTTCGCTCATATCCAGTTGGCGGGCGATGGCCCGCTTCGGCGTGCCCTTCCGGGCCAGGGTCTTGATGGTCATACGTACCTCCAGGTCAGTGGTCATCGGTACGCTGCTCCCTGCAATCGACAGGAAAGCAGCGTAGACAATCACCCCGGGGTGCGTAAATCTGGGTGTCGCCTTAGCGGCAGGTTACGGTGTCGCTCTACATTTGCCGAACATTCCAGCCGACAACTACGAGAGTAGCCGGATTGGATCGACTCGGGGAACATTCCAGGTCTCGGAATCAGGGACTGCTGAATACACCATTCCGATCCTGGCTGCGCCAGGGTCCGGTGGGGTTGTTCCGGAACTGGCGTTCCATTACAGCAGTATGGCCGGGGCCGGGCCCATGGGTGTGGGCTGGCAGGTGCAGGGCTTGAGTACAATCGCCCGATGCGGCCAAACCTATGAGCAGGATGCCACAAGTACAGGAGTGGATTTCAGCAATAAAGACCGATTCTGCCTGGACGGCCAGCGCCTGATACTCGTCTCCGGTGATTTCTACGGAGCTCCCGACTCCGAGTATCGACTGGAAATCGATCCATTCCTTCGCATTACTGCTAAAGGGCAATCTGGTGAGGGTCCCCAGTACTTTACTGTGGAGGGGAAGGACGGATCCACTCAAGTATATGGGTCAGTTTCAGCCATTGGTTCTGCCGCAATCACCTTGCCCGGAGAAGAGAGTGGGGCAATGTACGCATGGCCTCTTTCAAGAATTGAAGACTCTGTCGGAAATTACATGATATTCGAGTACCGGCAGCCTGGTCGTAATGTATCCGACCCATGGATTGAGTGGGTCCTCGAGAGTGTGGCGTTCACGGGCAACGAAGTGGCTTCTCAGGCCACATTCGCTTCGATTGAGTTCTCGTACAGTCCGTTGGCGGTAGATCACATGTCGATGGGGTTTGTTTCTGGTGTGCTGCTTAAGCGTACCCTGGGATTGGATCGCGTTCACTCTGTTGCCGACGGTGAATTGCTGCGACAGTATCGTTTAAGCTATCCAGCTCAGTCCTCCGGAAAGCGCTTGCTCGGGTCTATTAGCGAGTGTTGGGGCGAGGGAGTCATGGATTGCTACAAGCCATTGGAGATCGACTGGCATGCAGGAATTCCAGAGATCCCGAATAGTCATGCGCTCGATGTGTCGTTTGATAAGTTCGGAGGGGCAACAAGCGGAGACCTGACTGGTGATGGAAGACAGGAAGTAATAATACTCAGGGCTGCTGGTGGTACAAATAGAGCTGCTGTTGATGTTCTTCGGAACGTAGGTGTCGACGCCCTGGAGATTGAAATCGCAGGCTCTTTGCAGTTTATTGGTTGCTCGGGGCTTGACTACAATGAAATTGCGTCTCCTCAGATCATTGATCTAGATGGTGATGGCGTCGGCGGGTTAGCCTATATTGCTATTGGATGTAGTGATCCTGGCCAAATGGGGATTTACTATCATCGCTGGATGCCAGAACTCAACGCGTTGAGTTCGGCACCGGAGTGGTTTGCGCTCCCGGGGAACCCAGAGCACGTTGATGTTCAATTGAATGTTGTTGACCTTGAGGGCGACGGTGTAATTGACATGCTACTGACAAGCTCAGGACCCATCACGCCAGATCAATCAAGTTTTGGCTGGATCTATCGCAATGCCTCAAGCCCAGGCGACCTATCGATTTCCGGGCCTGAGAGAATTTCAATTGAGTATAAACCTGGCATTCTTCCCGCTCCGATCCCATCTGACTGGGAGAACAATACCTGTAGTACTCAGTTTGCAGAGAAAAGGGATTTCGTGCGGGCACTTGATTTCCCTCGCGTAGCGGTTGATCAAACGGGACGTACAGCTGTAGGTGCACGTGTTATTCGCCAGGTCTATTGTCTGGATGAGCCGAACAACCCTCAAGCAGGTCAACTTCCGATCCCGGGAGATAATGACTATACCGAATTTGAGAAGAGTTTCATTTTCAAGATTGGGGAAAACGGCACTACTACCACTGCCAGTATTTGGCAACCTATTGACCAAATTGAGAATGAGGACATAATCCCCGTCGATGTGAACGCCGACGGCTACACCGACTTTGTGTCGGTTACCACAGAGAATGACTCCAGCACGGCAGCTATCTCGTTAGTGCTCAATACGGGTACTGAGCTGCTTGAACCGATTGCCAGTTTGACGCTCGACAAGGAGGTAGCCGCATTCGTTCAGATTTTGGATATCACTGGTGATGGCCTTCCGGACCTGCTTACACCAAGTTCGCATGATGAGCACCACGCAAACTGGTGTGTCAACAAGGGATTCCGACTTGCCACTGGGGCGGTACGATTTCACCCCAGCCGACAGTGCATGGTCCTGAGAGCTGGGAAGCTCAATTCCGGCAGCCAAACGCTGTTCGTGGATTGGTGGGGGAACGCTGTGCTTGATGTGGCTACAGTAGTAAGAAAGGGTGGGACAAACGGCTGCATGGCGACTAGCCAGGGGGACTACTGCGTTTATGCTGCGCAAGGCCGTCTGCGGGAGAGTGGTCAGATAGCAGGAACATACGTACCGGAAAACAAAATCAGGGCGCTCACAGATGGTCTGGGCGCATGGACCGATATTGAGTATGGAGCGTTGACCCAGCCTACAGTCCACAGAAAGGATCTCGGAGGCGGCTATGACTTTGGAGCGGGGTCAGCTGTTTTCGACGTCAATCTGCCCTTCTACGTCGTTTCATCAGCGGTTAGCCTCTCTCCTCACCATCGACTAGTATCGGACTCAGGCCATGACACTGAGTATTATCCGCACGGTGAGGCCCGTATAGATTACTACTATGTAGGTGCAAAGATTCAATCCGGTGGAAGAGGATTTCTCGGATTCAGGCAGGTGGCAAGTTACGACTCATCTAGCGAAGTCCTGACCGTAACAGACTACCGACAGGATTTCCCATTTCTGGGCCGACCTGATCAGACGTCCTCCTTTTACTACCCTGGCGGTATTGCTCCCTGGATCCTCGAGGGTCCGAGCTTTTCCGGCGAGTTTAGTACTGGAGCACAGATCTGTGGCCCCGCAACCGTTGGGGCTGAAGAAGTCCTTGAAATGGGAAGAGCCATCAATTGGTGGCTGCTACTTGATGATGGCTACGGGGGGCTTTGTCGATCGAGCAGTCCATCTGGAGACGCGAACTTCTGTCATCCTTATCTTAACAGAACGCAGGAGTATAGTTGCGCCGTCAGCAATCAAGGTGCACAGATTGCTGGTGTGAGCCTAACGCATGTCGTAGTTAGCGAAACCGAACTTACCGATTTCGGAGAAGTCAGTCGAATTACAACTACCACAAAGGATTTGACTGGGCCGCAGGAGCACGTGATCCTCAAGCAAGAAACTGTAAACGAGTACCAGGACAATAGTGTAGAGCGATGGCATCTCGGCAGGCTTACTTGCTCCACAGTGCATACCGATCTTTGGCGGCCTGGGAATCAGCCTGGAGGTCATGAGTCCGAAGTTCGGAGATCGGCATTCCGGTATTTTCCTCAGTCCGGCATTCTCAGCGCGGAGTATGTCCAGCCATCCTCTTGCTCGTCGCCGGAGTCGTCAGCAAAAATAGCTACGATCTATAGTGATGTAGACGCGTTCGGGAATAGACGGGAGAAAGCGGTTCACGCTCAGAATGTTGACCTTCCAAGAAGGACAAGATCCGACTACGACGAACGGGGACGATTCAGTATCAGAAAGTATGTCTGGATTGATGGCGGATACCAGCTTGAGAGTGATAGTTCCGTCCGCGATCGCTACGGCAACGCCACTGTTGTCGTTGGAGGGAATCAGACGAAAGAATACAAGGTCTATGACCTGGGTGGGCGCCCCTATTTTGAATATGCTGAGGATGGAAGTTGGTCCAGGCAGACATACAGCATGGACCTCGATAGTTGCCCTTCGTATTCCATCTATTCTGAAGTGTCAGAGCAATCTGGAGGATCAACCTCCAAAGCCTGCAAGGATGCGTTGGGTAGGACTACACGCACTATGACACGAGGATTTGGTGGTCAGTGGGTACGCGTTGATACCCGCTACGATCAAGCGTCTCGCGTCCTTCAGCAGTCCGAGCCTTACGTTAGCCTTACATCACCTGACATTGTTACCCAAGCGTATTGCGCTGACGACGACATTAATGATCGGACTTGTCTTTCAGAGCCCTTCTGGACCTCCAGTGTGTACGATGCGATGGGCCGAATAGTTGAGCTACGATTGCCCAACGCGACGGTTCAGCGGACGGAGTACTCGGAAATGGTTACAACCATAACCGACGCAAGAAACCGTAGTACTGAAATTGAGAAAAACGTTCTCGGGCAGAAGGTTCGAGAGACAGAAATCTCTGATGGGTCGACAACAACGTTCACCTATACCGCTACGGGTGAGATTTCCATTGTAACTGGGCCGAAGTCCAACTCTGGTTCTGGGTTCGATACGATAGAGATTAGATATGATGAGCTAGGCTATAAAAGGCGACTTTCAGATCCGGACATGGGCGAGTGGTTCTATCGGCACAATGTGCTGGGGGAGCTGATCTGCCAGATTGATGCTAGAGGTGATGGGGTCTATCACAAATACGACGAGCTTGGGCGACTTGAGCTTAGAAGAGATCTCAAGTCAGTGTCTGACCTGTCTTCCTGTGTCGGAGTCGAAGTCGCTACATCCCATTGGGTTTACAACGACCATTCCGGCCAGAGCAATTTCGGCCAGGTCGTCCATGACGAAATCGAGATCGTCGATCTGTACGGTGTGCCTCAGGCGCGTATGCAACGCGACTATTTCTTTGATGGAATGGGGCGGTTAGAGCGCACGAACACGCAGATTATCGAAGGGAGCGGTGCTGGATCAGTTCTGGAAGAATATGAGGAGTCAACGACCTATGATGAGTATGGCAGGGTTTTCCAGAGCTTTGATGCCAGCGGGGATTCTAATGGCACCCGCATGGCGTACAACGAGGCCGGGTATCTTTTCCAGATAAGCGAAACACAGCATGGCGCTCCAGGCGCGGGCAACACGGTACTTGCGTATTGGACGGTTCATGCCATGGATTCACGTGGCAACGTTGTCAACGCCACTATGGGCAATGGGATGCGTGTTGTCGCCGACTATGATCCCGCGACCGGAGAACTCGAATCCCGATCTGACTATCACAGTGGCCAATCTCAATTTGGGCAACTCCAGTTCTACGATTGGGACGAGATCGGTCGTTTGATTGGGCGCCATAGCCTTGCTGGAGACTTCCTATTCGAGACTTTCGAGTATGACAATAGGGATCGATTGGAACGAGCGTGGAAAAGCCCAACAGGGGTGGGCACTCCAACTGCATATGGGAGTGACTGGGCCATAGATCAGGAGATGAAGTTTGATCAAAGCGGCAACATTACCTGCAAGTCTGATGTATCGACACTGAACTGCGGAACTGCCGATCACTATGTCTATCACGCTGGGTCTGAAGACTTCTCTGGGCCAGGTCCCCACGCTATCAAACACGTTGCGCTTGGAGGAAGTTTCCGGAAGTACACGTATGATGAGAACGGAAATGTTCTTTTCGAACGAACCGCTAGTTCGCTGGGAGGCACTGGCGTTGAACGGCGCAGGATGCTATATACGCCGTCGAATCTTCTAAGGAGGATTACAAGCGACAATGACGTCTATTCTGAGTTTTTCTATGGGGTTGATCGAAAAAGGTTCGTGCGCCGAAACGGTGATAGTCATGGCATTCAGGGTACGGTTCACTACGTTGGTTCCGTTGAAGTCCTGTTTGATGGCTCAGGTGAATTGATCAGCAAGAAGCGATACGTTGCCGGTGTCGCGTTAGTCAAGATTGAGGCGAGTGGTTTAACCAGAACTGCATACCAGCACCGGGATCATTTAGGATCGATAATCGGCTTGTCTAGCGAGTTCGGCGAAGTGATCGCGCGAATGAGCTTCGACGCATGGGGTAAGCGCAGAGATCCTGCGCATCTGCCGCCCCGATGGAATCCCTGGTCTGAAGCGCTGCCTGCCTGGGCTCAGGCTATTGCCGCCTTTACAGACCGAGGCTACACCGGTCACGAACACTTGGATGTTCATGGGCTCATTCATATGAATGGGCGGATTTATGATCCACATCTTGCCCGCTTCCTGCAGGCGGACCCATTTATCGAAGATATTGCGACACTGAACCGTTATACATATGTACATAATAACCCACTGCTGTACTATGACCCTAGTGGATACCTGAGTATAAAAGATGTAATTAAGATCGCAGCGGTAGTTATTATTGGTGTTGCTACTGCGGGCATATTGAGCGGGGCAGGTGTAGCCTGGCTTGGCATCGGTGCGACTGGCACGAGTCTTGCGGGCACCGCTGCTGGTTTTGCAGTAGCTGCGGCTGGGGGTGCGTTATCTGGCTATATAATGACGGGAACATTGGAGGGCGCTCTATGGGGTGCATTTAGCGGAATGGCGTTCTTTGCCATCGGCACCGAGTTCGCG
>SR_TP_S13solDRAFT_1000227_pt1 | contig 26526 bp, 26 predicted proteins | sample SodReaTP_S13sol_FD_11159 | JGI IMG/M metagenome (IMG submission 11159)
AAAGCCGTTCTGCGAGGGTGGAGAATGCTTCTTCCCAGGAGATCGGCTCGAACTGCGCATCGCCGCGCTCGCTGCCTTCCTTGCGCTTGAGGGGCTGGGTCAGGCGGGCGGGCGAGTACTGCTTCATGATGCCCGAGGAGCCCTTGGCGCAGATCACCCCTTTATTGATCGGGTGATCCGGGTTACCGTCGATGTAGCGGACTTCGCCGTCACGCAGGTGCACACGGATGCCGCAGCGGCACGCGCACATGTAGCAGGTGGTCTTTTTGATCTCCTGCGAGGGATTCTTGATCTCGGACAGGGTCGGGTCCGAGGTGGGCCTGGGGGTTTTTGCTTGCATGTCGGTTTTTCCCTTACGGGGATTAGATAATTAGAATGTTCCTTTATCATTCTGACCAGCGCACCCGGGCATTGGCAAGTTGTTACTTTTTATTGATGTATTAGTGGGCGCGGAAAGCCCCAATAAACCGAACGCGGCGGAGCGTCGCCCGGACCAAAAGCTCAGGAACACTGCGCGATGAGGATATGTATAGTCTCTGACAGCCATGATCGTGGCCCGATGCTGGCCCGGGCCATCGAGGCGGCCATCGCCGAGGGGGCCGCCCTGGTGATCCACTGCGGCGACCTGATTGGCGGCAATACCATCCGGGCGTCCCTGGCTCTGGGGGTACCCATCCACGCGGTGCATGGGAATAATCTGGGTGACCCGGTGGCCATTGCCCGTATCGCCCACAACTCCAAGGGTATGTTCATCTACCACGGACTGGACGCGGACATCACCGTCGCGGGCCGTCGGATCTTTGTGACGCATTACCCCCATTACGGCCACGCCATGGCCTGTACCGGTGACTTCGACCTGGTCTGCTGTGGGCACAGCCACGAACCCGAGATCCGCCAGCAGTCGACGGTGCGCGACAGCCAGACCTGGCTGGTCAATCCGGGCACGGTCGCGGGGCTTGGCGCGCCCGAGGCCACGTGGATACTGGGTGACCTGGAGACCATGAAATTCGAATTGCGCCAGACCCCTGACTGAGTCTCACCACGGCCGGTGGAGCCGGCCCGACCTGCACCCAACGTTAATCGAGGAACGTCTCAGAAAATGACCGCAGAAACCTCCCGCAAGCCCCTGCCCTCCTTCAAAGCACCCGCTCAACTGGGTTACGTGGAACCCGGTATCCAGGAGCGCGTCGTCGCGACATCGCCGGCCATGCAGGTCATGACCAGCCTGCGCAACGTCAGTGCGAGCACCATCCGTCCCGGGGCCTCGCTGGTCGAGGCCAATCAGACCATGATCGCTCGCGGCGTGCGCCTGCTGCTGGTCGTGGACCCGGAGGGGCAGGTGATCGGTCTGATCACCGCCCGTGACACCCAGGGCGAGCGGCCGATCCAGATGGTGCATGAGCGTGGCGGCCGATTCGAGGACCTGCAGGTGCGCGATCTCATGATCCCGCGTGAATCCATTGACCTGATCGACATGCGGGACGTGATGCGCGCGGAGGTGCGCGACATCGTGGCAACGCTCAAGGACCAGGGTCGTCAGCATGCCCTGGTGGCGTCAACGGACCAGGCCACCGGAAGGACACGCATCTGCGGCATTTTTTCCGCCACGCAGATCGGCCGCCAGCTCGGCCTGTCGGTGCAGACCTTCGAAGTGGCCAAGACCTTCGCCGAAATCCAGGCCGCGCTCGCCAAGGAATACTGAGCGACACGCCCGGGCTTCCCGCGAAGCCCGGGCGTGATATTTGCGGCCTCCCGCCCAGTGGCGGGCTTGGCCCGCCCTATGCCACTCCAGCCAGAAGATAGCCTGAGGCAGGCCGAAAGCGCCCTGTCGGTCGTCGGCCAGGTGGGGTCTGCGCACCCATCACTCCAAACGCCGGGTCATCAGATAGCACTCACGACCGCCGTGGTCCGAGAGATCGGTCCGCACGGGCCTGTGTGCGCCAGGTCGCTATGGAATCAGGATCTTGTCCAGCCGGGAGGGCCGGTAAGGGTGGTAGGGAAAGGGCAGGGGCGGGGGAGTGAAGCGCCTTATGGGGGGTACCCCCCATAAGGCGAAACGGCAGGTTGACTCAGGGGCGCTTGGGGGTGGTGTACTCCGCCACCTTGTGGAACGAGTCCCAAATCGTCTCGTAGCCTACGAAGCCCTTTTCATTGGGCTCTTTCTGACGGGTCTTGACGAAACGGGCCTTGCCTTCAGGCACCTTGGGTCGGGTCTTGGGTTGTCCGCTCATAAGTCACCTTTTTCTTCGAGTTCGCGATCGCCGCAGCGAGTTATTCGCAGCTGAAAACGGTCACGATGAAATTGGTCTTCATCATGCAGGAAAAAGTATATCAGAAACCGTCCGGCGGGCAGCAAGTTCCCGGTGAAATGTATCTTTTTATGATGTGATAAATCCAGGTTTCCCATCCTGTCCGGGATCTTGAGAAATCCGGTTCCAGGCGGGCGTGCCACGCCTAACCTATTATCCAGAAAGGAGAAATACCGATGCCTTTGCGGGAGGCTGCAAAGCCGGAAGCAGCGCCATGCCCGGCAGTGGGTTGAGAAATGTGTCCCGCGGGCACTGCACAGGCTGAAAAAGGGCTGCAATCCCATCCTGAAGTACGAAACCGCAGGCGCCTGCGCGGCCTCCCTTGTACCGGCATGGCGCGTGAATTCATCGGGCAGCCGGGTTAACATCAGGGGCCATTCATCCACGTGTCTGAAGCCCTGATCGCATGCCGCAATACATATTCGTTTATCTCGGAGGCGAGTACCCTTCGGACCCGCAGGAGGCGCAAGCGCATCTCCAGAAATACCAGCAATGGCTGATGTCGCTCGGCACCGCAGTGGTGAGCCCCGCCGTGCCCTTCCGGGATACGCACACGCTACAGCCCGACGGCTCGGTTTCCCGGGGCACTGTCTCGGCCATGTCCGGCCTGAGCATCATGCGAATGGATTCCATGCAGGAGGCCATCGCCGCGGCGCGGGCCTGTCCCTTCCTCGAAATCAAAGGTACCCTGGAGGTTTCGGAAATGATCGAGATGCCCCGCGCCTCCGGGGATGGCGGCAATGAGACCGTAAACTGACGCCGCATGGAGTTCGTCTGTTACGCCCACTGGGAGCAGTTGCCCAAGAGTGCGGCGTCCCTGTTCTCCCAAGCGGCCGGCGACAGTCTCTTCTTTTCACGCCCCTGGTTTGAAAACCTGCTGAGGACCACGCCAGCCGATCGGCAGAGCCTCCTGCTGGCCTGCGTGGTGGAGGACGGCAGGGTTCTGGGGCTGCTCCCCCTGGAGATGCGTGACAGCAGTCACTGGTATGGGCTCACAAACCTGTACGCCTCGCTCTACACGCTGCTGCTGGCGGAGCATCGCCAGCGCGAGGTGATCGGCTGCCTCGCCAGGGGGCTGAGCGATTTGTCGTTCGCATCACTGCGCCTGGACCCGGTCGCCGCAGACGACGGCAAGCTGGAGGGTTTCCAGCAGGCCATGGAATCCCTGGGCATCGCCTGTCATCGAAGATTCCGGTTCTACAACTGGATCCACCGTGCACAGGGTCAATCGTTCGAGGATTACATGGCGGCGCGTCCCGCCAGAGTCCGCAACAGCATTGCGCGCAAGGCGCGAAAGCTCGCCCGGGAGCATGGCTACAGGATTCAGGTCTTTACCGATAGTGGCCTGCAGAAGGCTATGTCAGACTACTACGTCGTCCATGACAGGAGCTGGAAGGCCTCGGAGCAGTATCGCGATTTTATCGACGGCCTGGTCAGTGCGCTGGCCGAGCAGGGCTGGTTGAGACTCGGCATCCTTTATGTGGGGAAGTCGCCCGTTGCCGCGCAACTCTGGTTCGTGGTCCATGGCAAGGCAAGCATATTCAAGCTGGTCCATGACGAGCAATGGAAGCGTTACTCCCCGGGTTCGATTCTGATCCGGCATCTGATGGAACAGGTCATCGATCATGACTGGGTGGAGGAGATCGATTTCCTGACCGGCAACGACGCCTACAAGCAGGACTGGATGTCAGAGCGCAGGGAACGCTGGACACTCTACTGCATCAGGAGCCCGGAACCCGAGCGGGGGATCGGACGATTACTGAAGTGGCTGAACCGATAGCAACGAAATCCCCATTCACGAAAACCGCAGGGTAAACGAAGTGCAACTCAAGGCCGATCCCGAAAAATTCGATCAACTCCAGCAGCTCTTCATCCGCGAGATCATCGAGCAGATCAGGCTCAAACTGACCGAGGCGGGGTTTCGCGACGAAGCGCTCAAAGAGGTCACGGCCCATATCGCCTTCAGCGTGGCCAGCACCATCGATGACAACGCCGGAATTGAAGCCGAGGGCGTTGCGGTCAAGCCGTACCTGAGCTTTGTCACCGGGGATGAACAGCTCGTCCACGGTGGTGAAAATTCCTACATGCATGAATATGTCGCCGATCTCATCACCGAGATATTCGACGAATAACCGCAGGGCGGGCGGCCAGTGCCATGAAAATCATTCAGCGACATTTCCTCAGGGGCTCTCAGGAACTCGAGGTCATCGACGATTACGTCAGGATCCGAAGCAAGGCGCCATTCAAGCCTGCAGAGGAACTGACCGTGATGCTGACGGTTCTGAATCCGGAGCCGCGTATCAGTCGATCCAGCCTGAGTTTCACCAGCCGGGTGAATGGTGACGCGCTGATCACGCTGCAGCTGGGAAAGCCCGATACCGAGGCGTTCAATGCCTTCGTCGCTCTCGTAAAGCGCAGGGCCGTGGAGGAGTACCAGGCCTTTGCCGGACTCAGGCCCGTCCGACAGCCTGCCGGCCTGGAGGCCAATGTCTACGATGAGCCGCCAGACTTTGATGACGAAGGTGAGGACAAACCGGCGAAGCTCAGGAGTGACCTGGACGCCGAGAGGATCGATGAAGCGATTCGGATGCTCAGAACCTATCTGAGTGCTGAGGACATCCAGCCATTGCTCAGCGCATTGGAAGCGCTGAGCGCCAATCCGGGGAGTGCGGGACTGCAGTCGCAGGTGGTCTATGCGTTCAATGAGCTGGGTCCGAGGCAGGGCGCTGTCCTGACCTATGCGCCCTATGTGGGCGTGCTGTTGTCGGATGGGCCGGCCGGTGCCCCGTACTGAGATGCAGGCGCGGGGTTCTTGATCGAGACAGTTCATGAGTGGGGCGGGGATATCCCGCCGCTCTCCCATGCACGTGGGGCGGCCCGTGGACGCCTGCTGAGGGTGGACTAGATAGAGGCGGGCATGGCCCGCCCTATGTGATGTTGAAGGCGAGGGTGCAAGTCTGGGCGTCAGATCGGCACAATTCGGTCCGTATCGATGTCCGGTCCATCGATGACCCGGGTGCCCGCTTCGATCTCTTCCGGAGTGGCATCCCGTACGCTCAGGATCTTGAGCCTGAAGATCAGGTCTCTGCCGCACAGCGGATTGTTGCCGTCGACCGTGAGTGTCTTGTCATCCATGCGCGTCACGATGAACTCTTTTCGTTCGCCGTTCTCGCTTTCCATCAGGATGATCGTCCCGACTTCCCGGTACTCTTCCGGCACATTGTCGATGCTGTCGGTAAACACCAGGTTCTCGTCCCGTGCTCCGTAGATCGCATTGCCATCGATGGCGACCTCGATCACGTCGCCCTGGGCGCGCCCCTGCAGGTCGTCGGTGACCTGCCTGTTCAGCACATGGTTCGTGCCATGCACGTAACTTAAGGGGAACTCGACGGTTGACAGGACGTCTCCGGACTTCTTGTCGATGACCTCGTAGGTCAGCTCGACAAACTTATTGTCTTGTATGGTTTCGCTCATGATCGTCTAGAACACGGATGCGGCGAAGATCTTGACCTCGCCTCTTTCATAACCGACGACCATGCGCCCCAGCCACTCGCCAGCCCGCTTGGTGCTGCGTACCCTGAACAGGCAGGTGACATGCTCGCCACGCCGGATGAAGCCCAGGAAGTCATAGTCTGTTGAGAGGCTTCGGGTCAGCTCGCTCTTGGCGAACTGATTGCCAAGCTCCACCTCGTTCAGGCCGAGCAGAAGGTCGTAGGAGAAGTTGCGAATGAACTTCCCGTAGTTGCCTTTGTTGGAATACTTGATCAGGTCGTCCCACATGGGGAGGACGATCTGGAGGAGTTCCTCGTCCGTCTTCTCGATGATGTTCATGGATTATTCTCTGAAATGACCATTTGCGTGTGACAGGTTGCCCACTGGCGTGCAGCCGGGTCAACACATTACCGTGCCGCAAAAAAAAGACCAACTTGTCGTTGATCTTTTTTAGAGCGACCCGGGGAGGCGCAGGTAACGCCTCCCCGGTATCGACCGCCCTTACTCGTCCTTGCCCACGATGTGGTAGCAGGGCGCCTTCTCCATGGTGTACTCCCCGGTCTTCGGGTCACGACGGGAAACCGTCAGTACATGCCAGTTCTCGTCGTCCAGCTTCATCGCATCGCCACGGTAGTAATAGCCCGGCCAGCGCGTCTCCTTGCGGAACAGGGTGTGGTGGAAGACCGCCTCGGCAGTGCGGTGACGGTGCTTCAACTCCCAGGCACGCAGCAGTTCGTGGATATTCTCCGCCGCAACCTTCTCCAGGTCCTCTTCCAGGGCCTTCATCTTCTTCAGGCCGATGCTGAGCAGCTTGTCGTTGGTCATGTAGTTGACCGTCACGCCGCCGCAGTACTCATCCATCAGCTTCTGCAGGCGATCCAGACCCTGGCGGGGGTTGATGTAGTTGGGGTTGACCGAACCGGCAACGATCTCGTTACGGTAGACCTTGTAGTGCTCCATGGGCTTGTAGATCTCCTCCTTGCGGCGGTCGATCTGTTCCTGGGAGATACGGATCCCTTCGGCCTTGCCATCGTCGATGTACTTGCACGCGGCCTTGGCAGCCAGGCGTCCTTCGGTGAAGGAACCGGAGGAGAAGGCGTGCGGGGTGCCACCGACGGCATCGCCGGCACCGAACAGGCCTTCGACCGTGGTCATGCGGTTGTAGCCCCAGAAGTACTCAGGCGGAGAGATGTCCTCGGGACCGGAGCACCAGGCGCCGCAACCGGTGGCGTGGGAACCCATGACGTAGGGCTCGGAGGTCGTCAGCTCCGGGTTCTCGTACTTGGGGTTCACGTCGGTGGCGGCCCACAGCACGGCCTGACCCACGGTCATGCCCAGGAAGTTGTGCCAGCCGATCTCCTCCAGGTGAGGATCCTGGAAGGCCTCCATGGTGACCATGTGGATCGGACCGCGACCGGCATTGACCTCGTTGATGAGGGCGTGGTTGCGCAGGCAGGTCGGGATCGGACGATGGGTCCGGTGCGAGACCTCGGGATCCAGATACTCCTTGCCCACCATCTTCTGGAGGTCGGGGAACCACTTGGACTCATACTCTTCGCCATAGGCGTTCTGGGTGTAGGTCTTGAGGTGCAGGAAGTAGGCACCCACCGGGCCGTAACCGTCCTTGAAGCGGGCCAGCACGATGCGGTTTTCCATCTGGGTCATCTTCGCGCCCGCCCCGATCATCAGGCCGTAGGCAGAACCGGAGGACCAGGGGGCATACCACACGCGACCGGCGCCTTCACCCACGGAACGCGGCTTGAAGATGTTGGAGGCGCCGCCCGCGGCCACGATCACGGCCTTGGACTTGAACACGTGGTAGTCACCGGTGCGGACATTGAAGCCCACGGCGCCGGCCACTCGGTTCTCCTTGGCATCGTCCATCAGCAGGTGGGTGACGCAGACGCGGTTGTAGACCTTGTCGGCGGACTTCTTGGCTGCCTCAGCCACGATCGGCTTGTAGGACTCGCCGTGAATCATGATCTGCCAACGGCCTTCACGCTGGTAGGTGCCGGTCTTGGGGTTGCGCATGATCGGCAGGCCCCATTCCTCGAACTGGTGAACAGCCGAGTCCACGTGGCGAGCCATGTCGAACAGCAGGTCCTCGCGCACCATGCCCATCAGGTCGATACGTGCGTAGCGCACGTGATCTTCCGGGTTGTTCTCGCCGAAGCGGGTACCCATGTAGCAGTTGATGGCATAGAGGCCCTGGGCCACGGCGCCGGAACGGTCGATGTTGGCCTTTTCGGCGATCACGATCTTCTTGTCCTGACCCCAGTAACGAGCCTCCCAGGCCGCACCGGTGCCACCAAGGCCGGCACCACAGACCAGGATGTCGATGTTGTCTTCTACGATTGTGTTGTAAGCCATTAGTAGTACACCCCTGCTTTCATTCTCAGGCCATTGGATTCCAGCGTGTGCAGACCGCCCTCATCCAGACGGATGTATTTCGGCTCGTTGAAGAGCAGCTGGCTGTCGCGCATGTCCTTGCTGGGTGCCGGCGCGTCGGCCAGCTTGGGAATGTACTGACCCCAGGGCTTGGTGGTGATGGGGGCCAGCAGATTCAGGTCCATTTCACCGTTGCGGGACTTGATGCGCCACGCGATGACACCCTTTTCCTCGTCGCGGATCACCCGAACGGAATGGCCCAGCGGGGCGAAGTCCGCATAACCACGCACGTCAATGGCGTTGTGCGGGCAGGCCTTGACGCAGGAGTAGCACTCCCAGCACATGTTGGGTTCGATGTTGTAGGCGCGGCGCACGGTCGGGTCGATGTGCATGATGTCCGACGGGCAGATATCGACACAGGCTCCACAGCCGTCGCAGCGCGTCATATATACGAAAGTTGGCATGTCGGTCCTCTCTTAAAAGAATTGTTATTCAGTGTCTCGACTCAGTAGTGGCGTGGCGGTTCGCGGGTGATGCCGGGCCCCATGTTGGGCGGGTTGGTGCCCATGTATTCCGGGATGTCGGGATACCGCGCCTGCAGCTTGGGATCCGTCAGTTCACCCACATCGGGCAGATTCTCCTGGGAGCCGTCGGCCTTGGTGACCTTCTTCTGGTAGGCGGCAGCAGGCTTGAAGAACATGTGGGCGAACTTGGACCAGATCACCGTGGAGAACAGCGTGGTGCTGGCGGCGATGAACAGGACGAAGAACAGCCAGCCGATGGCGCTGCCCTGGGTGAAGGACCACAGCAGCGCGAAGGTGGCCATCGCCAGCAGGGACACGATGAACAGATCGGCGCGCACCACGCGGTACCAGGGGTTGCCTTCGGCGGACACGTCCACGCGGATGAAGAACCAGAACCAGTAACCGCCGACCGCGAGGCTGAGCGCGCCCAGGTGCCACAGCAGCGGCCAGATGCCCGCTTCGCCCGAGGTGGGGTGAGCAAAGATCAGCACCGCAGTGGCTACCACGAAGACGATGAAGCCGTACATGGTGAGGAGGTGCGAGACGCGACGCTGCTGCTCGCCGCGGTGGGAAAACTCGGAGGAGGTGAGCACCTCGCCGACGATGGTCTGGACCGCAAGGCCGACCTTCTCGCCGCTGCTCACACTGCGCCGGGCGTTCTTTTCCTGCTTTTTCGCGTTTTCGAAGAAATACTTGGCGCTCTTCTTGTGCATCACATCGATGAGCACGCCGGCGATCACCAGCAGGATCATGGCCACCACGTAGATCTGCATGGCCGCGGGCGGAATAAATGCTGCAAGCTCACTGAATGGGTTGGTACTAATCATTGTCTACTCTCCTAGTGGTGATGCTGAGTTCTTATTAAATTACGAGGCAGTTCTCGTCTAACCCTTTGTCATCATGACGGCCTACACCAGCTTCGCTTTTCATGCACGACCTGGCGGATGACGTCCCCTACTTGGCGGAATGCCCGGACAGCTTGACCTCGACCTTTTCGGTGAGGTTGTTGTAGTACTCGCGCAGGATCTCCAGCACTTCCGGGCGGGAGAACTCCGCCGGGACGTCGTCCCCCTCGGACAGGGCCTTGCGCAGCTTGGTGCCGGACAGCAGCAGCCGGTCGCCGGGCTCGTGGGGGCAGGTGCGCGCAGAGGCCATGCCGCCGCACTTGTAGCACCAGAAGGTCCAGTCGATCTTCAGGGCCTGGGTCTCCAGGGCGCCCTTGGGGATCTGGTCGAAGATATGGTGCGCGTCGAACGGCCCGTAGTAATCGCCCACGCCCGCATGGTCGCGGCCCACGATCAGGTGGGAGCAGCCGTAGTTCTGGCGGAACACCGCATGCAGCAGGGCCTCGCGGGGACCGGCGTAGCGCATGTCCAGCGGGTAACCCGCCTGGATGATGGTGTTCTTGACGAAGTACTTGTCCACCAGGGTGTTGATGGCCTTGGCGCGCACGTCGGCCGGGATGTCGCCGGGCTTGAGGTTGCCCAGCAGCGAGTGGATCAGCACGCCGTCGCAGGTCTCGATGGCCACCTTGGCGAGGTATTCGTGGGAACGGTGCATGGGATTGCGGGTCTGGAACGCCGCCACCTTGCTCCAGCCCATGGCCTCGAACTGGGCGCGGGTCTCCTTGGGGGACATGAACAGATCGCCGTACTTCTCGGGGAATCCGCCCTGGGACAGCACCTTCACGGGACCGGCGAGGTTCACGTCGCCCTGTTCCATGACCATCTTCACGCCCGGGTGCTCCAGGTCGGTGGTCTTGAACACGGTGGCGCACTCGTGGGCCTTGTCGATCCGGTACTTCTCGGTCACCGTCATGGTGGCCAGGATCTCGTCATTTTCCGGGTCCACCAGGGCGATGTCGCTGCCGGTCTTGATGCCGTCGGCCACCACCTCGTCGGTGGAGAGCGTGATGGGGATGGGCCAGAACAGGCCGCTGGCGGTCTTCATGCCGTCGCAGACGCCTTCCCAGTCCGCGTGGCTCATGAAGCCGTCCAGGGGGGTAAACCCGCCCAGACCCAGCATAATAATGTCGCCCTTTTCCCGGGAGCTGACCTTGACCTTGGGCAGCGACTCGGCGCGCCCCCGTTCAGCGCTCAAAGCCTCGCCTTCCAGCAGCAAGGGCTTGAGCGGACCCCCCCCGTGAGGATTCACCAGTGACATTAGTTTTTTCCTCTTTAATTAATTAAGAAATCGTTTAAATGCCGGAAAAATGTAAGATTCTAGATCTCGCCACACGACACTAGCACTGCCCGGCCCGCGCTAGGAATCGGAATTTTGAATCTTTAAATAAGCTGTGCTGATCCATATATCCCCCATTGGGGATAGGGTCGGGTGATCGGTGCGCGCAAGTGATTGATCTGAGGTCCCTGTTCGGATCCTTCCGATCTTCCGGGAATGGGCGTGGAGTCGTAGAGGCCTGCACGCATGAGGGCTTGTGCGCCGATGACGAATGCGACAGGATCAGTATCGCCATGAAACGGGCACGCGTCGCGAATGTTTAAAATAAACGATTGCGGGCCATTAAGCCAAAGTTTCTGGCCAATAAACTGAAAAAAACGGGCCCCGTATCCCAGAGGGTCCACAACCCAAACGGAAGGGGTAAGTCATGAGATGTATTCTGTTGGGCGCCCCCGGCGCCGGAAAAGGCACCCAGGCTCAGTTCATCACCGAGAAGTACGGTATCCCGCAGATCTCCACCGGCGACATGCTGCGTGCCGCCGTCAAGGCCGGCACGCCGCTGGGCGTGGAGGCCAAGAAGGTCATGGACGCGGGCGGTCTGGTGTCCGACGAGATCATCCTAGGTCTCATCAAGGAGCGCCTTGAGCAGGACGATTGCGCCCAGGGCTTCCTGTTTGACGGCTTCCCGCGCACCATCCCCCAGGCCGAGGCCCTCGAGGCGCAGGGCGTGAAGCTGGATTGTGTGCTGGAAGTGGACGTGGCCGACGAGGAGATCATCAAGCGCATGAGCGGGCGCCGGGTGCACCCCGCCTCCGGGCGCACCTATCACGTGGTGTTCAATCCGCCCAAGGTGGAAGGCAAGGACGACGTCACCGGCGAGGACCTGATCCAGCGCGACGATGACAACGAGGAGACCGTGCGCAAGCGTCTGGACGTGTACCACAGCCAGACCAAGCCACTGGTGGCCTTCTACTGCAGCCTGGCCGAGAGCAGCGAGGCCTGCGCCACCCGGTACGCCAGGGTGGCGGGCGTCGGTTCCGTGGAGGAGATCCGCGACAAGGTGTTCGAGGCACTCGGCGGCAAGGCCGGGGCGTGAGCTGTGAGGGGGTAGGCGATCAGGTTTCTCGTCTACGCCTCACGCCTTCCCCCTGGCAGCAAAAAAAAGGGCCGGCGTAAGCCGGCCCTTTTTGATTTCACACTTCCCAATTCCCACTTCCTACTTCTTGAGCACCTTCTCCACCAGGTTCTGGCGCAGGCGGTAGGCGTCCGGCATGCCGGAACCCAGCAGCGGGCGCAGGTACAGACGGAAGGCGTCGGTGACGTCCGTGCCGGAGGCGGTGATGAACTCATCGGGCATGACCTTGGTCTTGCCGGCCACCGCCTCGAGGGGCGCGAGCCGGTAGTCCACCGAGTAGAAGCCGGTGCGCTCGATCACCACGGAGCCATCCTGCTTGCCCCACATGGCGTACTGCACCGCCTTCTCGCCCACCTCCCGGGCCTCGCGCTGGTCCACGTCGGAGACGCAGCCCACGAAGGAGCGCTGCAGGTAGCCGAAGGTGTCGCCGCGCACGCGCTTGATGCCGAGTTTGTTCTTGATCTCGTCGCAGAGCATGTCCGCCAGCTGGCCGGTGCCGGAGAGCTGCACGTTGCCGTGGGCATCCTTTTCCACTTCCTTGGCCAGCTTCACCACGATGGGGGTGCCCTCGGCGTCGTGGATGCCCTCGCTCACGGCGACCACGCAGCGCCCGTAGCGCTCCATGGTGGCCTTCACGTCCGCCAGGAACCTGTCGATGTCGAACACCCGCTCCGGCAGGTAGATCAGGTGCGGACCGTCGTCCGGGAACTTCTTGCCGAGCGCGGCGGCGGCGGTGAGAAAGCCCGCATGACGACCCATGACCACGCCGATGTACACACCGGGAAGGGCCCAGTTGTCCAGGTTTGCGCCCATGAAGGACTGGGCCACGAAGCGCGCGGCGGACGGGAAGCCGGGCGTGTGGTCGTTTTCCACCAGGTCGTTGTCGATGGTCTTGGGGATGTGGATGCAGCGCAGGTCGTAATTGGCCTTCTGGGCCTCCTCGCTGACGATGCGCACGGTGTCCGAGGAGTCGTTGCCGCCGATGTAGAAGAAGTAGCCGATCTCATGGGCCTTGAGGACCTTGAAGATCTCCTGGCAGTACTTGAGGTCGGGCTTGTCACGGGTGGAGCCGAGCGCGGAAGACGGGGTCTGGGCCACCAGTTCCAGGTTGTGGCTGGTCTCCTGGGTCAGGTCCAGGAACTCCTCGTCCACGATGCCGCGCACGCCGTGGAATGCGCCGTACACCAGCTCAACGTTCCTGAATTTGCGGGACTCCAGTACGGCGCCCACCATGGACTGATTGATTACGGCCGTGGGGCCGCCCCCCTGGGCGACGAGTACCTTGTTCGCCATGTCTGTCTCCTAATCGCTTTGGTGATTTGTCGGGGCCTTGCAGAGCCCCGGATTTTTATAGTGAGAATTTTGCAAACCGCCTGACTATACGACATCCCTATCCTGGGGGGTAAGTGGTGAAAACTTTTGGGTCTATTCACGGAATTTGGGCAAGACAGCCCGGAAAAGGCAGATTCCCGGGCCCGTCAGGGCCCGGAGGCGGGGGTGTGGCGTGGATTTGCAATGCCTGGCGGCGTGGGTACGCCGCCCGGATCAGGTGTGTTCCCGGCGCCGACGGGGCGAGGCGCGCTTTCCACCGCGGTCACCGCGATTCTGAGCGCCCAGGCGCTCGCGGATCTCGCGCTTGGCGGGCGGCGCCGGTTTGACCAGCAGTTCCGGGTCGATGGCCCCGGCCTCGATCTTGAAGCCTATGTATTGCTCGATCTCCGGCAGGTAGAAGGCGGAATCCTCGCAGGCGAAGCTCACCGCGTCGCCCTCGGCGCCGGCGCGGCCGGTGCGGCCGATGCGGTGCACGTAGTCCTCGCCGGACTGGGGCAGATCGAAATTGAACACGTGAGAGACGTCGGGGATGTGCAGGCCGCGGGCCGCCACGTCAGTGGCCACCAGCACCTGAAATTCGTCGTTTTCGAACTGCTTGAGCAGGCGCTGGCGCTTCTGCTGGGGCACGTCGCCGGAGAGCACCGCGACCTTGATGTCGTTGCCCTTGAGCCAGGCCTCCAGCTTGTCGGCCATGTGCTTGGTATTGACGAACACCATGGAGCGGCTCGGGCCGATGCGCTTCATGAGTCCCAGCAGCAGGGGGATCTTCTCCGGGTTCGCGGGGTAGTAGACCACCTGGCGGACACGCTGGGCGGTGACCTGCTCGTCCCGGGTCTGCACCTTCTCGGGGTTGTTCATGTGCTCGTAGGCCAGCTCCATCACCCGGTGGGAGAGGGTGGCGGAGAACAGCATGGACTGGCGCTCCGTGGGTGGGGTCATGCGCCGCAGCAGGAAGCGGATGTCCTTGATGAAGCCCAGGTCGAACATGCGGTCCGCCTCGTCCAGCACCATCACCTGGACCACGCGCATGTCGAACACCTTCTGCTTGAAGTAGTCGATGATGCGCCCGGGGGTGCCGATCAGGATGTCCACCCCGTCCACCAGCTGCTGGCGTTGCTTGTCGTAATCGGTGCCGCCGTAGGCGAGGCCGAGCTTCAGGCCGGTGTGGGCGCCCAGGGTCACGGCGTCCTTGTGGATCTGGATGGCCAGCTCGCGGGTGGGGGCAAGGATCAGGGCGCGGATCTGGTTCTGCTTGCGATCGGCGGGGGCGGGATCACGCAGCAGGCGGTTGAAGGTGGCGATCAGGAAGGCGGCGGTCTTGCCGGTGCCGGTCTGGGCCTGGCCGGCCACGTCGTGGCCCTTGAGGGCGATGGGCAGGGCCAGGGCCTGGATGGGGGTGCAGCGGCTGAATCCGGCGTCTTCGATGCCTTGTCTGACACTGTCGGGGAGGTCGAACTGGCTGAAGGAGGTATCCGAGAGGTGGGTATCCGTCATGGGGTCCTGGCTTTTCATATGGGCTTGAAATGGTGGGCGGAATGGGCTCCAATTGGCCGGGTATTCGCCGCTCTGCCCTGGCACGGGGCAGGCAAATCCCCCCGAGCCCAGGCCGCGAAACCCCTATTCTAACCGGAGGTTAACCGTTGTGAGTGAAAAGATCCTTCACGTGACCGATGCCAGTTTCGAGGACGAGGTGCTCAAGTCCGAGCAGCCGGTGCTGGTGGACTACTGGGCCGAGTGGTGCGGTCCCTGCAAGATGATCGCCCCGATCCTGGACGAGATCGCCTCCGAGTATGGTGACCGGGTCAAGATCGCCAAGCTGAACATCGACGAAAACCCTGGCACCCCGCCCAAGTACGGCATCCGCGGCATCCCCACCCTGATGCTGTTCAAGGGTGGCAGTGTCGAGGCCACCAAGGTGGGCGCGCTGTCCAAGTCCCAGCTGACTGCCTTCCTGGACCAGAATATCTGATCCCGTTCACGGCCCGGCCCGGCGCCCTGCGCGCCGGGCTGGACTCGACCGGATGATCATGCTAGCTTAACCAAAATTATATAAGCAGACCTCGCCCGTCGTTCTGGCGCGCGAAGCCTCCCCGAACCGAATTCCCAATCAGATCAGCAGTTCCGGCCACCCGCCAAGGGTGTGTCTGTACGCCTGTAACCCTCTCCCTGCCCTCCATCCGATATCGACTCGCATGAATCTGACCGAACTCAAGCGCAAGCCCGCAGCAGAACTCGTTGAACTCGCCCAGTCCATGAAGATCGAAGGCATGGCGCGGGCCCGCAAGCAGGACATCATCTTCGCCATGCTCAAGGCGCATGCGAAGAACGGAGAGGACATCTTCGGCGATGGTGTGCTGGAAATACTTCAGGATGGTTTCGGCTTCCTGCGCTCGGGGGACAGCTCCTACCTGGCAGGCCCCGACGACATCTACGTCTCGCCCTCCCAGATCCGCCGCTTCAGCCTGCGCACCGGTGACACCATCTCCGGCAAGATCCGGCCCCCAAAGGAAGGCGAGCGCTATTTCGCGCTGCTCAAGGTGGACCAGATCAATTTCGAGGCGCCGGAAAACGCCAAGAACAAGGTCTTGTTCGAGAACCTCACCCCCCTGCATGCCAGCGAGCGCATGCGCATGGAGCGGGGCAACGGCAGCACCGAGGACATCACTGCGCGGGTCATCGACATCGTCGCCCCCTTCGGCAAGGGCCAGCGCGGCCTGATCGTCTCCCCGCCCAAGGCGGGCAAGACCCTGATGCTGCAGAACATCGCCCAGAGCATCGCCACCAACTACCCGGACTGCTACCTGATCGTGCTGCTCATCGACGAGCGGCCCGAGGAAGTGACCGAGATGGCGCGGATGGTGCAGGGCGAGGTGATCTCCTCCACCTTCGACGAGCCCGCCAGCCGGCACGTGCAGGTGGCCGAGATGGTCATCGAGAAGGCCAAGCGCCTGGTGGAGCACAAGCGTGACGTGGTGATCCTGCTGGACTCCATCACCCGCCTGGCGCGGGCCTACAACACCGTGGTGCCGTCCTCCGGCAAGGTGCTCACCGGCGGCGTGGACGCCAACGCCCTGCACCGGCCCAAGCGCTTCTTCGGCGCGGCGCGCAACATCGAGGAGGGCGGCAGCCTGACCATCCTCGCCACCGCCTTGGTGGACACCGGCTCCAAGATGGACGAGGTGATCTACGAGGAGTTCAAGGGCACCGGCAACATGGAGATCCACCTGGATCGCCGCATCGCCGAAAAGCGCACCTACCCCGCCATCAACATCAACCGCTCCGGCACCCGCCGCGAAGAACTCCTCACCGACCCCGACGAGCTGCAGAAGCTCTGGATCCTGCGCAAGTTCCTGCACTCCATGGACGAGCTGGAGGCCATCGAGTTCCTGCTCAGCCGCCTGCAGTCCACCAAGGTGAACAGCGAGTTCTTCGATATGATGAAGAAGGGATGAGAGGCAAGATCCAAGATACAAGAGACAAGCAAACCCCTGCTCGTCGCCTCCCGTAGGTCGGGCTTCAGCCCGACAGCGGAGTGTCCCTGGAAGCATCGTTGTCGGGCTGAAGCCCGACCTACGTCAGGAAGCAGAAACAGGAAAGGCCGGTTTTCACCGGCCTTTCCTGTTTCTGAGAGGTGTTTACTTGCCTCTTGTCTCTAGCAACTTGCCTCTAGCGCTTCAAATCCAACACTCGGGCGTCACGCCCCAGATCTCGTCGGCGTACTGTTTCACCGTGCGGTCGATGGAGAAGAAGCCCATGCGGGCGGTGTTGAGCATGGCGCGACGGGTCCATTCCTCGGGTTTGCGGTACAGTGCGTCGACCCGCTCCTGGGCGTGCAGGTAGCTCTCGAAATCGGCCAGCACCAGAAAGGCGTCGTTGTTCAGCAGGTCGTGGACCAGGTCGCGATAGCGCCCGGGCTCCGAGGGCGAGAAGAAGCCGGAGGCGATCATGTCGATCACTTCCTTGAGCTCCGCATTCTGCTCGTAGTGCTCCCGGGGACGGTAGCCCCGCGCCTTGGTCTCGGCCACCTCGTTGGTGGTCAGACCGAAGATGAAGATGTTCTCCTCGCCCACCGCCTCGCGGATCTCCACGTTGGCGCCGTCCAGGGTGCCGATGGTCAGGGCGCCGTTCAGGGCCAGCTTCATGTTGCCGGTGCCCGAGGCCTCCATGCCGGCGGTGGAGATCTGCTCCGAGAGATCGGCGGCGGGGATGATCACGGCCGCGGAACTGACATCGTAGTTGGGATAGAAGACCACCTTGAGTCGGCCCTCCACCACCGGGTCGTGGTTGATCACGTCGGCCACATCATTGATCAGGCGGATGATCTGCTTGGCGCGCACGTAGGCAGGCGCCGACTTGCCGGCGAACAGCACCACCCTTTGGGCCTGTTCCGGGGCCTCGCCGTGACGGATGCGGTTGTAGAAGGCGATCACGTGCAGGATGTTGAGCAGCTGACGCTTGTACTCGTGGATGCGCTTGATCTGCACGTCGAACATGGCCGCGGGATCGATCTCGATGCCGGTGCGCTCAAGCACCAGTTCCGCCAGGTGGCGCTTGTTGGCCTCCTTGACGGTTCTGAATTCCTGCCGGCAGGTGGGATCCTCGGCGAAGGCTTCCAGCTGCCTGAGCTGGGTCAGGTCCATGACCCATTCCTTGCCGATGTGCTCACTGATCATGGAGGTCAGGGCCGGATTGGCCTGGTTGAGCCACAGGCGCGGGGTGATGCCGTTGGTGATGCTGATGAAGCGCTCCGGCCACAGGCGGTAGAAATCGTGGAACAGGGTGTCCTTGAGCAGCTGGGTGTGCAGGGCGGCCACGCCGTTGATGTGGTGGCTGCCCACCACGGCCAGGTGGGCCATGCGCACACGCCGGCCGTGGTCCTCGTCGATGATGGACAGGCGCTTGACGATCTCCGTGTCCCCGGGGAAGGTGTGGCGCACCTCGTTTAGGAAGTGGAAGTTGATTTCGTAGATGATCTGCATGTGGCGCGGCAGCACCCGCTCCATGAGCGCCACGGGCCAGGTCTCCAGGGCTTCGGGCATCAGGGTGTGATTGGTGTAGCCGAACACCGCCCTGGTGATCTCCCAGGCGGAGACCCAGGGCAGCTGGTACTTGTCCAGCAGCAGGCGCATGAGCTCCGCCACGGCGATGGCCGGATGGGTGTCGTTGAGCTGCATGGCCACCTTGTCCGCCAGCTCGGTGATCCGGTAGCCCATCTCCTCGTGGTGGGAGAGGATGTCCTGGATGGACGCGGAGACGAAGAAGTACTCCTGCTTCAGGCGCAATTCCCGGCCGATGGCGGTGGCATCGTTGGGGTAGAGCACCATGGAGATGGTCTCCGACTCCGCCTTCTGCTGTATGGCGCCGATGTAGTCGCCTTCGTTGAAGTAGTTGAGGTCGAAGTCCCGGGTGGCCTTGGCCGCCCAGAGGCGCAGGTTGTTGACGTTCTTGTTGCCGTAGCCCGGGGTCGGGTAGTCGTAGGCCATGGCGATGACTTCTTCACAGTCCTGCCAGTGGTGTCGCACATCGCCGTTGTCCCGGTGGGTGACCACCCGGCCGTAGAAGCGCACCGGGAAGATCTTCTCGGGGCGCGGGAATTCCCAGTTATTGCCGTAGCGCAGCCAGTTGTCCGGGTGCTCGATCTGCTGCCCGTTCTGGATCTGCTGCTGGAACATGCCGTACTCGTAGCGGATGCCGTAGCCGTAGCCGGGAATGCACTGGCTGGCCATGGAGTCCAGGATGCAGGCAGCGAGACGCCCCAGGCCGCCGTTGCCGAGCGCGGCATCCGGTTCCAGTTCGGAGATCTCCAGCAGGTCCACGCCCATCTCGGACAGGGCCTCGCGGCAGGCATCAAAGAAGCCCAGGTTCATCAGGCTGTTGATGAGCATGCGTCCGATCAGGTACTCCATGGACAGGTAGTAGACCCGCTTGGCGTGCTCCTGGTTGAACAGGCGCTGGGTGAACATGCGCCGCTCGATGAGACGCTCGCGCACGGCGTAGGAGACCGCCTCCAGCCAGTCCCGGGGAGTGGCGTGCAGGGGGTCCTTGCCGGCCTGGTGGATCAGGGCGTCGCGGATGGAGCGCTTGAGCCCCTCCTTGTCGCAGGGGCGGGGGTGGTGTTCCAGTTCGGTCAGGATGTCGGCAGCTGCCATGGTCTATTCACCGTAATACGGAAGGGTGTGGGGCACAGGGCCCCACAAAGAAATCTAGCAAGGGAAGTGCCAGACCGGGAGTGGGCTGGTTCAGGCGCGACCCTGTTCCCGGGCCACGGCCCGATAACCGATGTCTCTGCGACAGTATACGCCGTCCCAGTGAATGCGGTCTGACAGGGCGTAGGCCCGTTTCTGGGCCTCGGCGACGGTCTCGCCCAGGCCCACCACGCACAGGACTCGACCACCGTTGGTGACCACCGCACCATCCTGTTGCAGGGTGCCGGCGTGGAAGACCTTGGCGTCGGGGGCATCCTGTTCGGGCAGACCGATGATCACGTCGCCCTTGCGGTAGTCGTTGGGGTAGCCGCCGGCGGCCAGCACCACGCCCAGGGAGGCCCGCGGGTCCCAGTCGGCCTCCACCTGGTCCAGGCGTGCGTCCAGGGCCGCCTCCAGCAGGTCCACCAGGTCCGAGCGCAGGCGCATCATGATGGGCTGGGTCTCCGGGTCGCCGAAGCGGCAATTGAACTCCAGCACCTTCGGCGTGCCGTCCGGGGCGATCATCACGCCGGCGTAGAGGAAGCCGGTGTAAGGGTTGCCCTCGGCGGCCATGCCGCGCACCGTGGGTTCCATCACCTCGCGCATGATGCGCGCGTGGATCTCCGGGGTGACCACCGGGGCGGGGGAGTAGGCGCCCATGCCGCCGGTGTTCGGGCCCTTGTCTCCGTCGTCACGGGCCTTGTGGTCCTGGGAGCTGGCCATGGGCAGGATGTGCTCACCGTCCACCATGCAGATGAAGCTCGCCTCCTCGCCGGTCAGGAATTCCTCGACCACTACCCGGTGACCCGCCTCGCCGAAGGCGTTGCCCGCCAGCATGTCGCGCACCGCGGCCTCTGCCTCCGCCACGGTCTGGGCCAGGATCACGCCCTTGCCCGCGGCCAGGCCGTCGGCCTTGACCACGATGGGGGCGCCCCGCTCGCGGATGTAGGCCAGCGCGGCGTCCAGGTCGGTGAAGTTGGCGTAGGCGGCGGTGGGGATGGCGTGCCGGGCCAGGAAGTCCTTGCTGAAGGCCTTGGAGCCCTCCAGCTGGGCGGCCTTGGAGCTGGGACCGAAGATGCGCAGCCCCGCCGCGCGGAAGGCGTCCACCACCCCGGCCACCAGGGGCGCCTCGGGGCCCACCACGGTGAGATCGACGCCCTGGCTCTGGGCGAAGTGCACCAGGGCGGGGATGTCGCTGAGATTGACCTCCACGTTCAGGCAGCGGGGCTCGAGCGCCGTGCCCGCATTACCCGGTGCCACAAACACGGTCTGCACCCGGGGTGACTGGGCCAGCTTCCACGCCAGCGCATGCTCGCGGCCACCGCCGCCGATCACCAATACCTTCACGTGAACCTCCGTGAGAAATCCAAAAGATTGCCGCAGAGACGCGGAGGCGCAGAGAAGGGCTTTGACAGGATTTACATGATTAACAGGATTGTTTCATGAATCTTGTCAATCATGTAAATCCTGTCAGCTCCTTATTTTTTCTCTGCGCCCTCGCGTCTCTGCGGCGGAAATTACCAATCAATGCCGGAAATGACGCATCCCCGTGAACACCATGGCCAGGCCGTGTTCGTCAGCGGCGGCGATGACCTCGTCGTCGCGCATGGAGCCGCCGGGTTGGATCACGGCGCGGATGCCCGCTTCGGCGGCGGCGTCGATGCCGTCGCGGAAGGGGAAGAAGGCGTCGGAGGCCATCACCGAGCCCTCCACCCGCAGGCCCTCGTCGGCGGCCTTGATGCCGGCGATCTTCGCCGAGTACACGCGGCTCATCTGGCCGGCGCCCACGCCGATGGTCTGCTCATCGCGCACGTAGACGATGGCGTTGGATTTCACGAACTTGGCCACCCGCCAGGCGAACAGCAGGTCTTTGAGCTCCTGGGCGCTGGGCTGACGCCGGCTGACCACCTTCAGGTCCGCCTCGCCCACCTCACCCAGATCCCGGTCCTGCACCAGCAGGCCGCCGTTGACCCGCTTGAAGTCCCAGGCGGGCTGGGGTGCGCCCCACTGGCCGCAGGCCAGCAGGCGCACGTTGGGCTTGGTGGCCACGGCGCGCACCGCCTCGGAGGTGACCTCCGGCGCGATGATCACCTCCACGAACTGGCGGCTGACGATGGCGTGGGCGGTATCACCGTCCAGGGGGCGGTTGAAGGCGATGATGCCGCCGAAGGCGGAGGTCGGGTCGGTCTGGAAGGCCCGCTCGTAGGCCATCAGGGTGTTCTGGGCCACGGCCACGCCGCAGGGGTTGGCGTGCTTGACGATCACGCAGGCGGGCGCCTCGAACTGCTTGACGCATTCCAGGGCCGCGTCGGTGTCGGCGATGTTGTTGAAGGACAGGGCCTTGCCCTGGATCTGCTGGGCGGTGGCCACGCCCGCCTCGGTAGGCACGGTGTCCCGGTAGAAGGCGGCCTGCTGGTGCGGGTTCTCCCCGTAGCGCATGTCCAGCACGCGGCGGAACTGCAGGCTCAGGGTCTCCGGGAAGTCCGCCTGGCTGTCGTCCTCGTTGAAGCGGGTCAGGTAGTTGGCGATGGCACCGTCGTAGCGGGCGGTGTGGGCGAAGGCCCGGGCGGCCAGCTCGAAGCGCAGGCGCGCGGGCAGGTGGCCGTCGTGGGCGTTCAGGGCCTGCAGCACCCGTTCGTAGTCGGCCGGCTCCACCACGATGCCCACGTGGGCGTGGTTCTTGGCGGCGGCGCGCACCATGGCCGGGCCGCCGATGTCGATGTTCTCGATGGCGTCCTCAAGGGAACACCCGGGGCGCGCCACGGTGGCCTCGAAGGGATACAGATTCACCACCACCAGGTCGATGGGCACGATGCCCTGTTCGGCCATGGCCGCGTCATCGATGCCGCGGCGCCCCAGGATGCCGCCGTGGATGCGCGGGTGCAGGGTCTTCACCCGCCCGGCCATCATCTCCGGAAAGCCGGTGTGCTCGGAGACCTCCTTGACCTTCACGCCGTTGTCCGCCAGCAGCTTCGCGGTGCCGCCGGTGGACAGGATCTCCACCCCGAGACTCTGCAGGGCCTGGGCGAATTCCAGCACCCCCTCCTTGTCGGAGACGCTGATCAGGGCACGACGGACGGGGGTGAGGGCGGGGGTCTGGGACATGGGGATATCTGCTGTGTTTGTTGGGGAAGGCGGGAATTATAAGGGAAGTGGGAAGTGTGAATTGGGAAGTTGGAAGTACGGCTAATTCGCACTTCCCAATTCACACTTCTCACTTCTCACTGATGCCGTGTTGTTTGAGCTTCTTGCGCAGGGTGCCGCGGTTGAGGCCCAGGTACTGGGCGGCCTTGCTCTGGTTGCCCTCGCAGTGGCGCAGGACGCATTCCAGCAGGGGGCGCTCCACCTCTTCCATGACCATGCGGAACAGGCCATCAGGCTCGTGGCCTTCCAGGCGGGCGAAGTAGTCCTCCAGGGACTGGTGCACCGCGAGCGACAGCGTCTTGGCCTCGCCGTTGATGGGCTTGCCGCTCATGCAGCGAGGGCCTCCCCGGCGCTCGCGTCCAGGCAGGCCTGCACCCGGGCCATCTGGGTGGCGGGATCCTCGGCGGCCATGATGGCGCTGTGGAAGCGGGCGGCGGCCGGGTGGGCACGCAGGTACCAGCCGATGTGCTTGCGGGCGATGCGCACACCGGACTGCTCGCCGTAGAAGCCGTACAGGGCCTCCAGGTGCTCCCGCAGCAGGGCGGCGATCTCGTCTGCGGTGGGGGCGGGCAGGTGCTGGCCGGTGGCGAGGAAATGGGCCATTTCGCGGAAGATCCAGGGCCGGCCCTGGGCGGCGCGTCCGATCATCAGGGCGTCGGCGCCGGTGCGCGCCAGCACCGCCCTGGCCTGCTCCGGGGTGTTGATGTCGCCGTTGGCGATCACCGGGATTCGCACCGACTGCTTCACGGCGGCGATGGCGTCGTAGTCGACCGTGCCCTTGTAGGCGCAGGCCCGGGTTCGGCCGTGCACGGCGAGCGCCTGGATGCCGCTGTGCTCGGCGATGCGGGCGATGGTCAGGGCGTTCAAATGGTCCCGGTCCAGGCCCAGGCGGATCTTCAGGGTCACGGGCACGTCCACGGCCTTGACCACCGTCTCCAGGATCTCGCTCACCAGGCGCTCGTCACCCAGCAGCGCGGAACCGGCGGCCCGGTTACACACCTTCTTGGCGGGGCAGCCCATGTTGATGTCGATGATCTGCGCGCCGTTGTCCGCGTTGCGCCGCGCCGCCTCCGCCAGCATGGCGGGTTCGGCGCCGGCGATCTGCACGCTGATCGGGTCCGGTTCGCCGGCGTGGTCCAGGCGCTGTCGGGATTTCGGCGTGTGCCAGAGGCGGGTGTCGGCGATCACCATCTCCGAGACCGCCATGTCCGCGCCCAGGCGCCGGCACAAGAGCCGGAAGGGGCGGTCGGTGACTCCCGCCATGGGGGCGAGGATCAGGCCGCTCGGCAATGTGTGGTCACCAATGCGCATGGAGTATCGGGAGGGTGGTTCAGGCGAACAGGCATGATAGCGGTACAGCCCGCCGGGTTAAACCCGTGCGGCGCGTCAGGCAACGGGATGCACGTCTGATCGACAGAGGTGGGGAGGGAAAACTCCCTGTCGATTCAATGCGCAAGCGCGGCAAGTTCGCGCAAGCGTGATACGAGGCCAGACCGATCTACGGAGCGGGATTCACAGGAAGCGGAATTCGTAGGCCACGGCCCGGGCGCCCGGGTCCTCGATCTCGAGGTTCAGGTCCACGACGTCCCGTGGCGCGACGGGTTCCGGCGCCCGGCCCTGGGGCAGGTATTCCTGCGGGCTGAAGCGGCGCACGGCCACCAGTGATCCCTGCAGGTCACGGAAGCTCAATTCCACCTGGGGCAGGGGCTGGGTGAAGCCGGCACCGTTGACGAAGCTCGCCTGCACCATCAGGGCGTTCTCGGCGTTGGGATGGCTGTAGATGTTGCGCTGGGTGACCTGGAAGGCCTGGGGTTCGCGGCGCTCGGTCGTGGTACAGCCCAGGTAGGCGCACATGCGCCCGATGGCCGGTGACAGCTCCGGATACACCGCCAGCCGTTCCCGTTCGTGGTAGAGCACCTGGGCGCCCAGCAGGGCGATGAGGAGGGCGCACAACAGACCGAGGGCCAGGGTGCCGGCAATGGCGCGCCCACCCGGGCCTTCGGCCGCGGTCTCGAGTTCATCACGCAGGGCCAGCGGCATGGCGGGTTTGCTGACAGCCGGTGCTGAAGGGCTTGCGGGCTGCTCAGTGGCCGGCTCGACCTGCTCGGTTGCCGGAGGCGCCGGCTCGCTCGGAATCGCTTCCGGTTCTGCCGCCGCTGCTGCGGGCGTGAGGGATTTTTTCAGGGCAGGCGCCGTGCTGGTTTCCTCGGCGGATTCCGGGGGCAGCACGCTCAGGCTGTCCATGCCGTTGAACACCGCCAGGCACTCCCCGCAGCGCACCTGTCCGTCGGAGAGGGTCAGGTCCGCGGTGGTGACCCGGAACACGGCCTGGCAGTGGGGGCACTGGGTGTACATGCAAGTGGCTAGTGGCTAGTGGCTAGTGGCTAGTGGCTAGGATGGTAGCGGTTTGGGCGGGGGGTTTCACGCGGCCGGTGGGGGGGCTCTGTGCGCGGCAAGTAAAAAGGCCTGCAATGCAGGCCTTCGGTATACTCCAGTCCTTGCTGAAGCTCAGCTGCAGCCCTTGGGTCTGGGTAGGCCGGCCACCTTGTTGGCGCACTTGATCAGGCCGGTGGGGAACAGGGAGTAGATGTACTTCTGGTCGCTGCGCTCGGGACCGAACTTTTCCTTCATGAGCTTGGAGAAGGCGCGCGGCTCGGCCACCACGCCGGTGTCCTGGAAGTACGCCCGGGCGGTGTGGATGATGTCCCAGTGCTCCTGGGTCAACTCGGGGATGTTCTCGTTTTTGGCGATCTCCACCGCCAGGGCCTCGCTCCATTCGTCCAGGTTCTCCAGCCAGCCGGCCTCGCTCAGCTGAATCGTCTTGCCGTCCACCACTGCTTCCATTACGACGCTCCTTATGATGATGAGATGTTGTATTTCTGAGTGATCTTATCAGGAATGAGCGCTGCAGACGATGAACGGTCGATGGATGGCGGTCCTGCTTGTGCGACGAGGGGTCTGCCGCTGGCATTTCTTCATGCGGTCAGTCCATTGGCTGGGCCGCCATGCATGATGGCCGACGCAGGTCTGGACTGGAAAATGCCTGCGAAAGTGGCTTGTTATGCCGCGCTGTCCTGCTCGGGTTCCACCCGCAGGCGTACTCCTAGCGCCTTGCAGACCCGGGCAACTGTTTCGAAACGGGGCTTCGCATCAGGTCTGAGAGCCTTATAGAGGGCTTCGCGGGACATTCCACTGATCCTGGCGATTTCGGTCATGCCGCGCGCGCGGGCGGCAATCCCCAGGGCATGGGCGAGTTCGCTGCTATCGCCATCTTCCAGGACCAGGGAAAGATAGGCAGCGATGTCCTGTTCGGTCTTTAGGTGCTCGGCAAGGTCGAAATCAGGCAGATCAGTTGTGCGTATCTTTTTGTTCATTAGTCCGTTTGATCGTGTACATGGATAAAATGTAGCCGATCGATTACATAGGGTCAATGATGGATGAGGCGAGCGCAGGTGCAGTGTGGGGCCGTTGATCAGCGTCGGGTTCCGGCGAGCAGGACCCAGCCCTCCTTCAGCACGGGTGCCTCCATCCGGAAGGTGCTTCGGTAGGCCTCGCTGACTGACCCAGCCTGCTCGGCCAGGAGGCCGGAGAGGATCAGCCGGCCGCCCGGGTGGACCAGGCCGCTCAGCATCGGTGCGAGCTCCACCAGCGGGCCGCTCAGGATATTGGCCATGACCAGGTCCGCGGGTTCGGCTGCAAACCCTTCTGGGAGATACACCGGCAGGCGATCATCGGCGATGCCGTTGCGCCGTGCATTGTCCCGGGTCGCGACCAGGGCCTGGGGGTCCAGGTCCACGCCGATGCAGTGGCGGGCGCCGAGCCTCAAGGCCGCGATG
>SR_TP_S13solDRAFT_1000228_pt1 | contig 26453 bp, 18 predicted proteins | sample SodReaTP_S13sol_FD_11159 | JGI IMG/M metagenome (IMG submission 11159)
ANNCNGCTCCAGGCAGAAGCCGCCCTGGACGAGTGGATAGCCACCATCCCGAAGGGCCAAAAGGAAGTCTGGAGCGATCTGGTCAGGGCAGTGGGAAACTGTGCCGGCATTACAACCACCAGTGGATCGCTCCATGCCGCTTCGGCCACAATGCCATCTCCAACGTCGGCCGACTGCGCGAAGCCGACATCGTATAGTTCGTCGTTCAACCCCCGGATTTGCTGCGATAGCGGAATCTCGAACAGGCGGATCTCGATATCTGGATCGTCCTGTCGACACTGGGCAAGCAAGGCGCTCAAGCGTGGCGGGGTGATCCCGTCGGACAAGGCAACTCGCAGTTGATCCTGATAGCCAGCGGCAACAGCTCTGATACTGTTGCTTGCCTGTTCAAGAGCAGAAAATACGCGCGGAACATGCTCCAGAAATACCTGGCCTGCACGGGTCAATCGCGTACTGCGCGTTGTTCGGTCGAAAAGGCGAACACCCAGATCTTCCTCCAGCTCCTTGATGGCGCGTGAAAGCGGGGACTGCTCAATGTGTAGCCGCTCGGCTGCACGAGCGAAGTGAAGCTCCTCAGCAACGGCGATGAAACATCGAAGATGACGCAAGTCCATTTTTTAGCACCGACTCAATCAACAGCTCCTTTCTTAACCTTCAGGTTTATATTCACGCTCTTTATAGGCGAGCAACCGAAGTGCGTTGAACACTACTACCAAAGTTGAACCTTCATGGGCTGCGACGGCGGGACCAATTCCCAGACCGAGAATCGTTGCCGGGACCAGAATCGCCACAACGCCAAGACTGATGAAGAGGTTCTGGCGGATGATCTTCCGGGTGCGCCGACTGAGTTCGACCGCGAACGGAAGGTGCGAAAGGTCGTCTGCCATCAAGGCCACGTCGGCCGTCTCCAACGCCACGTCCGAGCCGGCCGCACCCATGGCGATACCGACTGTCGCATGGGCCATAGCGGGCGCATCATTCACACCGTCCCCCACCATCGCGACTTCGGTGGTGTCGCGCAGCTTTCTGATCGCCTCCACCTTGTCCTCCGGCATCAAGTCTCCCCATGCCTCGTCCAGGCCAACGTGCTTGGCGACCGCATCGGCGACGCGCTGGTTGTCGCCGGAGATCATGATCATGCGGTTGATGCCGATGGCGCGCAGCCGTTCGAGCGCGGGCCGTGCCGTTGCGCGCGGGGTGTCCATCAGACCGATGACGCCGAGATCGCGACCGGCGCGGCGGACCGCCATGGTGGTCCGCCCCTCGGCACGAAGCTGCTCGACGGCGGTGGCGACCGGCTCAGTTAAGGCGGGCATCCCGTCACTGCCGAACATTTCCGCCTTGCCAATTTCAACGCTCTCTCCCTCCACTTGGGCAACCACTCCTTTGCCGGTCAGGCTGCGGAGTCCGGATGCGACGGGAAGCGTTGCTCCGCCAAGGCGTTCCACACCATCCTGTGCGATTGCGCGTGCCAGAGGATGATCGCTCAGCGCCTCGACAGCGACCGCCGTGGCCAGCAGTTCGGTCTCGTCAACGCCTGGTGCTGGCAGAACGTCGGTGATGCGCGGCCGTCCTTCGGTCAATGTGCCGGTCTTATCGAAGGCCAAGGCATCGAGCGAGCCGAGCTTTTCGAGCGGGGCGCCGCCCTTGATCAGCACACCGCCGCGCGCCGCCCGCGCGACACCGGACAATATGGCGCTCGGCGTCGCGATCGCGAGCGCACATGGGCTAGCCGCCACCAGTACGGCCATGGCGCGGTAGAAGCTGTCCCGGAAAGGTTCATCCACCACCACCCAGGCGAACAGCAGCAGTACGGCCGTGGCCAATACCGCCGGTACGAAGATGCGCTCGAAACGGTCGGTGAATCGCTGGGTGGGCGATTTCCGTGTTTCGGCTTCGCTGACCATCTTGACCACGCGGGCCAGCGCGCTTTCCGACGCGCGTTTGGTCACGGCGATTTCAATCGCGCCGGCACCGTTGATGGTGCCGGCGAACACGCGATAGGCCGCGTCCAGAAGATCGGGCCGGGCGCTGGCCTGCGCCCGATCAGGGACGGGACGCTTATCGACAGGCACGCTTTCTCCAGTCACCGGAGCCTGGTTCACGCTGGTTTCGCCGGACACCACGAAACCATCGGCTGGCAAACGTTCGTTGGGCCGCACGAGCACCAAGTCACCCAGAACCAGTTCCTGCACGCCTATTTCCCTGACCTCGCCGTCGCGGCGGACACGGGCGGTCTCCGGCGCGAGTTCGGCCAGGGCTTCAATCGCCCGCTTGGCCCGGCCCATGGCGTAGTGCTCCAGCGAATGTCCCAGGCTGAACAGGAACAGCAGCAAGGCGCCTTCGGCCCAGGCGCCGAGCGCTGCCGCCCCGGCGGCGGCGAGCAGCATCAACGTGTCGATCTCGAAGCGTTTGAGCTTCAGGTTCTGGAACGCTTCCCTGATGGTGTAGAAACCGCCGAAGAAGTAGGCGCCGAGATAACAGACCAGCGGCAACCAGTCCGGTGGCGCCAGCAGTTTCTCCATGGCGAACCCGGTTGTGAGCAGACCACCGCAGACCAGGGCGAAGATCAGTTCGGTATTCGTGCCGAAGATGCCGCCATGCTGGTGGTCACTGTCCTCATCGTGCTTGTGGACAGGCTCGCCGGCCTCGTGGCGTTGGTGGACGCCGAGCTGCGCCAGGGCCTCGCGGATCTCGCTCTCGGTGACTTGCTGGCGGTCGAATTCCACCCGCACGGTGCCGGCCGCGCTGGCCTCTGCTTCCAGTACGCCGGGCAAGGCGTGGAGGTGATCGGCGACGGTCTGAGCGCGGCGCTGGTGAGTGATGCCCTCGACCTGCCACAGCCCGTGGCCGAAGCGTTCCGTAATCGTCGCGCCGGCCGCCGCCACTAACTCGCGGATACGGGCCAGCGGCAGCGTATCCGGATCGTAGTGAACGCATAGCTGACCCGGTGCGCCGTCGCCTTCCGTGTGGATGTGTACCTCCTCGATGCCGTCCTGGTCGCGCAGTGCGGCGATCAGCCGTTCCACGCAGGCATCCGCGGCATCAGGAACATCCAGCAGCAGAATGGGAAGGTCGATGCGCAGAAACTTTCCCATCGCCTGTTCGGAATCATGTGGCCGCATACGGTTGCTCCTCGGTTTCAGCAGCGTGCGCGGTTCCACGCCGGGGTTTGGATATCCGCCCGGCAAACGTGGGCAGCACAATGAGGGTGAGCAGCGTCGCCGTGAGCAATCCGCCGATGACCACAGTGGCCAGTGGCTTCTGCACTTCCGCGCCCGCCCCGGTGGCGATCGCCATGGGGATGAAGCCGACGATGGCCACCAGGGCCGTGGTGAACACGGCCCGCAGGCGGCTGGCGGCACCCTCGGCCGCAGCCTTCAGCGCGGGATGGCCGGCGTCCAGCCGCTCGCGGATCGCCTGCATGAGCACCAGGCCGTTAAGCGTCGCCACGCCGGACACGGCAATGAAGCCGACCGCCGCCGAGACGGAGAACGGCATGCCCCGCAGCAGCAGGGCGAGTGCGCCGCCCACCAGTGCAAGCGGAACGCAGGCGAACACCAGTGCTGCCTCCCTGAAGGTTCCCAGCGCCATGAACAACAGCGAGCCGATCAGCAGAAAGACGATGGGAATCACCGTGAGCAGGCGCTGTTCGGCCCGTTGCAGGTTCTCGAACTGGCCGCCCCAGTCGAGATAGACCCCAGCCGGCAGCCTGATGCCGGCCACGGCGTCCTGGGCTTCGGCGACGAATCCGCCGAGATCGCGGCCGCGCACGTTGGCCTGTACCACCATGCGCCGGCTGCCGTCGTTGCGGCTGATCTGGCTGGGACCGTCGCTGACCTGGATGCGGGCCACCGAGGACAGCGGCACAATCTCGCCGCCGGGGGATACGATCGGCAGCGCGGCCAGGTGAGTGGGGTCGTTTCTTGCGTCCTCGTCCAGGCGCACCACCACATCGAAGCGACGGTCTCCCTCGAAGATCTTGCCGGCGGCCATGCCGCCTACGCCGATGGTCAACGCTTCGCTGACGTCGGCAGCCGACAGGCCATAGAGCGCGGCGGTGGCATGATCGACATGCACCGTCAGCATGGGCAGTCCCGATACCTGTTCGACACTGACATCGGCGGCACCGTCGATGCCACGCAGTTGATTGGCCACCTGATCCGCCACCCGCTGCAAAACGGCAAAGTCGTCACCGAACACCATGACGGCGAGATCGGTGCGCACGCCGGCAATCAGTTCGTTGAAACGCAGCTCGATCGGCTGGCTGAACTCGAAGGCGTTGCCGAGTTGTTCATCGACGATGGCCTCGATGCGCGCGATCAGCGCCTCCTTGTCGAGTGACGGATTGGGCCATTCGGCGCGGTTTTTCAGCATGATCATGCTGTCGGTGATGTTGGGTGGCATCGGGTCCACGGCCACCTCCGCCGTGCCGGTGCGGGAAAAGATCGTGCGGACTTCCGGCTCGGCGATGATGGCTCTCTCCAGCGCCATCTGCATCGCCAGCGACTGCTCCAGGGAGGCGGACGGAACTCGCAACGCCTGCATGGCGATGTCGCCTTCGTCGAGGGTCGGCATGAACTCCCGCCCCAGCGACAGGAAGGCCGTGAGACCGATAGCAAGCGCCGTTACCGCTCCCACGAATACCGTCTTGGGCCGCACGACGGCGGTGTGGATCATCGGCTCCATCCAACGCCGCGCGAAGCGTACCACCAGGGTCTCGTGCTCGACGCTCTCCTCGCCGTGACCGGACTTCTCACCGGCGTCTGAGTTTTCCACTTGACTTAACTTCGGCTCACGCACCAGCAGAGCCGCCATGGCGGGCACGAAGGTGAAAGAGAAGATGAACGCCCCCAGCAAGGCCAGCATGAAGGTAGCCGCCATCGGTTGGAAGGTCTTGCCCTCGACGCCTTCGAGTGTCAGCACGGGGACGAAGACCAGCAGGATGATGATCTGGCCGAAGGCGGCCGGCCGTACCATGCGCTTTGCTGCCTGCATGGCCACGCCCAGGCGCTCCCCCGCAGTCAACGGCCGGCCGAGTTCGGCCCGCCGCTGGCCCAGCATCAGCAACGTGGCCTCGATCACGATCACCGCGCCGTCCACCAGGATACCGAAATCCAGCGCGCCGAGACTCATCAGGTTACCGCTGATGCCGAAGCGGTTCATGCCGATGACCGCGAACAGGAAGGACAGCGGAATCACCAGCGCGGTGATCGCCGCCGCGCGGATATTGCCCAGCAGCAGGAACAGCACCACGATCACCAGCAGCGCCCCTTCGGTGAGGTTGCCGGCGACGGTGCGGATGGTGGCGTTGACCAGCACGCTGCGATCGAGCACCGGCTCGGCGACGATATCGGGCGGCAGCGACGGGGTGATCTGTGCCAGACGCTCGGCGGCCGCCTGCGCGACGGTGCGGCTGTTGCCACCGGCGATCATCAGCGCCGTGCCCTGTACCATTTCGTGGCCGTCGCGGGTCGCCGCGCCGAAGCGCGGTGCCTGGCCGATGCCGACGGTAGCGACGTCGGTGACACGCACGACCAGGCCGTCGCGGTTGGCGACCGGGGCCAATGCAAGATCGTCGGTCGTCTGCGCCAGGGCATCGGCACGTACCACCAGACCCTCACCGGCACGCTGGATGAAGCCGGCACCGGCCTGAACGTTGGCCCGCTCCAGGGCCAGGACGAGATCGCTCAGGCTGAGCCCATAGGCGGCAAGCCGCTCGGGATCGGGCCGCACGGCGTATTCCTTGACGTAGCCCCCGATCGTATCGACGCCCGCCAGTCCCTGCGTAGAGCGCATCTGCGGCGCGATGATCCAGTCCTGCACGGTACGCAGGTAAGTAGCGCGTTCCCGGTCCGAGGCCAGCCGCTCGCCCTCGGGCGTGAGGTAGGTACCGTCCGCCTGCCAGCCGGGCTGGCCGGGGGCGGCCGCGTTGTCGGCATCGAATGGCGTGTAGTCCACCGTCCACATGAGGACTTCGCCCAATCCCGTCGTCACCGGCGACATCATCGGGACGGCGCCTTCGGGCAAGTCCTCCTCGACATCACGCATGCGTTCGGCAACCTGTTGTCGCGCGAAATAGATGTCGGTCTGATCGGTGAAGACGGCCGTGACCTGGGAGAAGCCGTTGCGTGACAGCGAACGGGTACTCGTCAGACCGGGGATGCCCGCCAGCGCCGTTTCCAGCGGATAAGTAACCAGTCGTTCGATCTGCTCCGGCGCGAGCGCCGGTGCCACCGTGCTGATCTGCACCTGCCGGTTGGTGATATCCGGCACCGCGTCGATCGGCAGCCGGTTCAACTCGAACAGTCCGTAGGCTGCGATCGCCGCAGCCAGGAAGACCACCAGCCAGCGAAAGCGGATGGAGGTTTCGATAACAAGTTTGAACATCGTCGGTGCCCTCAGTGAACGTGCTCGGCCTCGCCTTTGGCGAGTTCGGCTTTCAGTAGGAAGGCGTTGGTGCCGGCGATGCGCTCGGAACCGGACAGCCCGTTCAGAATCTCGATCTGGCCGCCTGCGCGTCGGCCGGTGAGTACCGGCGTGGCGCGAAAGCCTTCGTCGATGGCGACGAATACGACCGCTTGCCCATCAACCGTTTGCACGGCATCGGCAGGCACGGTCAGGCCATCGTCCTGGCGATCCGTGACGATGGTGCCTGCCACCGGCGAGCCGGCTGGCGGCAGATCGCCGGCAGTTGATCGCGCTCGGATAACCGTTGCACCACTTTGTTCGCGGGCATTGGCGGCAACGCCGACCACGACAGCGTCAAAGTTGCGGGATGTTCCCGTCACTTGGATGCGGGTTTCCGTGGTGACTGCAGATGCCAGCGCCGGAGGCGCGTTGAACACCAGTTCCACCCGGGCCGGGTCTGCGATTTCCGCCACAGCGCCGCCGGCCGCCACAACCCCACCGGGGGTGATATTCACGGCGCTGACGATGCCGGCAATCGGGCTGTTGATGGTGAGCCGCCCCGAGGTATCAGGTGATCCACTGGCGGCGACTTGCGCCTGCGCTGCCCTCGCCGCTGCGTCGGCGGCAAGAGACCGTGCCCGGGATGCCTCCATCTCCTGGCGGGCGACGATGCCTTGCGCAACGAGATTCAGGTCCCGTTGATAGACAAGTCGCGCTGCCTCCGCCTCTGCCACCGCGGCATCGGCGTTGGCACGCAATGTGGCGGCTTCGCCGCTGACGATGATCGCCAGCGATTGGCCCACCTCTACTGAGGCACCGGTAGCAACGAGAATCTGTTCAACCCGGCCGCTGGTGACCGCGGCGACAATGGCCTTGCCGTCAACCGCCGGTTCAACGCGGCCTGACAGTCGATATTCATTCCCTCCGCCACGGCTGACGTTGACGATACCGATGCCCGACGCCTTGATCTGCTGTTCTGTCAGTGCGACGACACCTTCTTCTGTCGACTCTCCCTCGTGTTCGTCGTGGTCATCGTGTCCTCCATCTTCTTCATGACCCTCGTCATGAAAGGCATGATCACCATCCTCGGCCTGCGCTTCATGCTCCGCATGCGGCACGAATTGGGCGACGCCGAAGCCAAGCCCTAGGGCGATCAGTAAAGCTGCTCCAATGAGGAGCCGGTTTTTGGTTGAGTTCATGAATGCTTCCTCAGAATGGAGCGCGGCCATCAAGGCCTGCGAGTTCAACTTCCGCGCGGACGCGCGCTAACCGCGCATTGACGGCCGTATTACGTGCACTGATCAGAGCCGATCGGATACTGCGCAGCTCCAGTTGCGAGATACGCCCGGCGTCGAACCCCGCACGCGCGAGTTGGTAGGCTTCCTCCGCCGAAGCAACGCCTTTGTCGGCAGCACGTATGCGGGTAATGGACGCATCAAGACGGGCTTGGGCAGCACTGCGATTCGCCTGGGTTTGCAGCTTTGCCGTGGTCAACCTGGCTGCTGCGGCACGTTCCTCTGCACGGGCAGCACTGATCGCGCCCTTGTTTCTGTCGAACAAGGGGAGAGATACATTGATGCCGAAGATGAATGCCTCCGTGTCGTATTCGTGGAACCTCCGCACACCAAGCGACGCGCTTACCGCAGGACGCGCACGCAACCGCTCGACACTCACCGATTTACTCGCGGCCTCCAGTTCTGCCTCGGCAATCTGAACGGTGAGAGGATTGCCCACGGCCTGAAAGGAGGCATCAGGGGAGCGGTTCAATAGACTGGGTTCGATGGCGGTCACTGGCTGGACCAGCATCGCGGCAGCAGTCAGTCTGGCAAATGCGGCATCGCGGTTCGCCCGCGCTTCGTCCACTGCAGCACGGGCAGATTCAACTTCGCTGTTCGCCTGGATACCGCGCAGTGAGGGTTCCCGACCTTCTTCGATCAGCAGCATGACTGCGTTCGCGTCCGCTTCCGTCAGTTCCAGCGCCTCGACAGCCAGTTCATATTGCAGGGAAGCCGCTTCCGCTTCGGAATAGATCAGCGCAAGACTGCCAGCGACCGTCCACTGTGTTTGATCACGCCGCAGCGCCGCGACCTTAGCTTCCGCCTGTGCGGCACTGATACGTGCGCCTCGCTGGCCCCACAGCTCCAATGGCTGATTGATGGAGAATGTTGATTCCGCAGCGTCGTAGCCGGAAAAGGGACCGCGACCGTAAACGTTTTCGGTTTCCACGGAGACAGAGGGATTGGGCAAAGCCCGCGCCTGTTGCGCGCGCGCATTGGCAGCGTCGAGCAACGCCTCCGCTTCAACCGTGATGGGGATGCGATCGAGGCTCTCGATCAATGCTTCATAGGGCGGAGCCGGCTCGGCCCGAGAAGGTAATGCGAATAAGACCGCTGTAACAGCGACAGCAAAGCCAACCGCCCACTGCGGTCGACTGAACGACGTGAACATGAGGAAACTCCCAAAGCTGAATGAAATGAGTTGACGAAACGGCCGCACGAAGGGTGCAGCCGGGAGTCGTCAGGCTTTGGGTGGGCGCATCAACCTGTCAGGAGTGCGAGACGCAAGGGCATCACTGGCTGGCCACTGATGCGTCGAATTGAGGGACTCGGTTTTGGGGGCCGTGCCCGGGGGAATGTGAGCGTAGATATGGTGACAATGCCCATGACCACTGTCTGAGTCGGAACCATTGCTCTGGCTATCCACACTCTCATCGTGAGAATCCGCCATGACATAGTGAACATCTACGCTCTCGGATGCACACAGAAACATGTCAGCCACGGGTATGGCAACGAACGTTGCAAGCAGCAACGCCACCACCATGAGCCTATGTCTGATAAAAGTATGCACCATTTCGTCATGTTACCAAGAACCGGGGAAAAGCGATGTTACCAAGAACCGGGGAAAGCGGCAACACATTTCAGCGCCCAGCATCGCCACCGTACCGAGGGGACCGACTCGCCTTATGAAACTGTGGGGCCACGTTGCCTCCCGATCTCCCAGGTCACATGTCCCGCACGGACAGTCGCTGCGAGGGTGCTACCTAGCCGTTGCTCAATCACCGCCTTCCAGGGCACCAGGCTGAAACCCTTGCCATCATCGAGCATCGCAAAACGCCCGCTGGCCAGCATCACGCTGCGACGGTAGACGCCGCTGACGCGCTCGCCGTCACTGACTGTATGGGGCTCCAGGCCGGTTTCAGCGGCGATGATCCTGCCGCACGTCAAGATCACCGAACTACTACTGGAGGTGGACGAATGGACGGGCTTCACCCGGCACTTCGCGCATCTGAAATCGGGCGACCCGGCCAAAGACAAGAACCTGTTGCTGACCACGATCCTCGCCGACGCGATCAACCTGGGCCTGACCAAGATGGCGGAGTCTTGCCCCGGCACGACCTACGCCAAGCTGGCTTGGCTGCAAGCCTGGCACATCCGCGACGAAACCTACGGGGCAGCGCTGGCCGATCTGGTCAACGCGCAGTTCCGGCATCCCTTCGCCGAGCATTGGGGCGACGGCACCACATCATCGTCGGACGGCCAGAACTTCCGCACGGGCAGCAAGGCCGAGAGCACCGGCCACATCAACCCGAAATACGGGAGCAGCCCAGGGCGGACGTTCTACACCCACATCTCCGACCAGTACGCGCCGTTCCACACCAAGGTCGTCAACGTCGGCGTGCGCGACTCGACCTACGTGCTCGACGGCCTGCTGTACCACGAATCCGACCTGCGGATCGAAAAGCACTACACTGACACGGCAGGCTTCACCGATCACGTCTTCGCGCTGATGCACTTGCTGGGCTTCCGCTTCGCGCCGTGCATCCGCGACCTGGGCGACACCAAGCTCTACATCCCGAAGGGCGATGCCGCCTATGACGCGCTCAAACCGATGATCGGCGGCACGCTCAACATCAAGCACGTCCGCGCCCATTGGGACCAAATCCTGCGGCTGGCCACCTCGATCAAGCAGGGCACGGTGACGGCCTCGCTGATGCTCAGGAAGCTTGGCAGCTACCCGCGCCAGAACGGCTTGGCCGTCGCCCTGCGCGAGTTGGGGCGCATCGAGCGCACGCTGTTCATCCTGGACTGGCTGCAAAGCGTGGAACTGCGCCGCCGCGTGCATGCCGGGCTGAACAAGGGCGAGGCGCGCAACGCGCTGGCTCGCGCCGTGTTCTTCAACCGCCTGGGCGAAATCCGCGACCGCAGTTTCGAGCAACAGCGCTACCGCGCTTCCGGCCTCAACCTAGTGACGGCGGCCATCGTGTTGTGGAACACGGTCTATCTGGAGCGGGCGGCACACGGACTGCGTGGCAACGGCCATGCCGTCGATGATGCGCTGTTGCAGTACCTGTCGCCGCTGGGCTGGGAGCACATCAACCTGACCGGCGATTACCTCTGGCGCAGCAGCGCCAAGATCGGCGCGGGCAAATTCAGGCCGCTACGGCCGCTACAACCGGCTTAGCGTGCTTTATTTTCCGTTTTCTGAGGCGACCCCATCTATCAACCATCTGAGGGTGGTATCAGATTGATGGGGTGAAGGTGCCCCATCAACCATTAAATCCGTATACCCTGAACTTTCACTATCGGTTTTTTAAACATTAGGTGGACATAATGAGTAAAAATGAGCAAGACATAAAGATAATCGAAATGACCTTAGACAACGACAATCGCGTTCAATTTAAAGATGTTACCAATTTAGAGCAAGCCAATCTGGTCGACTCCCTTGATGAGATAGCGGTCGAGACAGAGAAGGGCAAACCAGAAATGCTGTTTAATGCTATATTTGAGGCAACAAGCGAAGGCTATCGTATTGCAAAGAGCAGAAAGGGGCCTATCTTAGCTGTGATGGTTCAGGATGATTTTTGGGATATCTTGGTAAGCGACAAAGAGAGACTGTACAAGCGTGAAGAAGAGCTTTTCGAAGCAACCAAAAGCCAAGGTAAGAAGCCTAACGCCAGCTTATTTTCTGAGATACAGAAAAGGCTATCCATTTAAGTTATGTAATAAAGTTGCATACTCATAACTCCTTGACTAACATAACTTAATCGCTGAGTCGGAAAAAGAGTATGCCCAAGAAGAACAATCAGATATCCGAGAAAACGCTTCTCAAATGGGTCAAAGAGGGGCGTGGCAGTGGGCACGGCTCGGAATATCGACCATGGCTCACGGTTCGAGATCTCCCCTCTCTGGGTCGAGTTCACCGCATTTTTGGCCATAAGTCAAAACGTACCCACCATCTCCTTTCTGATCTTGAACTTGCCGTATTCCTCCTACTCGAATGGCTACCTGAAGTCACCGATATTCGCGAGCAATTTCCGCTTGATAGAACGCTTACTAAACAGTTAGCGGGAGACGCAGGTATACGCCACCCTGCTCAGCAAGGCGTTGAGCATTTTATGTCGACCGACTTTTTAGTTGATACAACCGATGATTCAGAGCCCAAATACGCGCTTCAGGTGAAGTACTCCAATGCACTTGATGATGAACGCACGGTAGAAAAACTGGAGCTCGAGCGTCGTTACTGGGTTGAAAAAGATATTCCGTGGTACCTCGTTACTGAGCAGCAGATACCAAAAGCCGTGTTGGCCAATGTCGAATGGTTGTACCCTGCAGGTCGCCGGGATGACGAAGCCGAATTACCATTAGAGCAAATAGAGTTCTACCAACATCACTTTAGTGAAGCTGGTAATACAAAGATTATTGAAGTGTGTAAAAAACTGGATATGGCTTACGACCTTGAGCCAGGTGAGTCGCTGGGCGAAGTCAGAGTGCTTCTGGCCAAGCGCTATTTCGATTTTGATTTTTTTAAGCCAATTAGAAAGTTAAAAGCTAATGAGATAAAGGCAGCGAATAGTAAACATATTCAGGAGGTGTACCGTGTTTCGAATCAATGAGGTACTACTATTCCATGAAGTTCGCTATCGAGTGTTAGAGGTACTGCCGAGACATCTGGTCTGGATAAACCTCGATAATTCAAAAGCGTTTCCTGAACTTATCACTCAAGACGAAATTCCTGAGTACATTGACAGTGGTGTTCTCGAGCGCGTTGAAGACCCATATTCAGAGCTGAAATATCAATCGCCCGCTGAAGGCACTGTTTCACGTCAAAAGCGGGACAAAAATCTTGAAATACTTGCACCGTTAATCTCGCTATCTGAATTTTACGAGCCTAAACGTCGCGGACCGATTGTTGAAAAAATCGTTTCGGATCATCAGACAACTAAACAGACGGTGTATCGACTTGCTCGTCAGTACTGGCAGCGTGGGCAAATGCCAAACGCCTTACTACCTGGCTATAAGAATTCCGGCGGTAAAGGGAAAAAGCGAGTAGCAAAAGGCAAAAAACTCGGTCGCCCCAGAAAACACCAACCAGGTGTTGGTGCCATTATCGATCAAGAAACGGAACGCCTATTCAGAATTGCCATTGATAAGTTCATTCTTAATGATAAAGAGCATTCATTTCCTTATGCACATCGTCGTCTTGAGTCGATGTACCGAACCTACTTCCCTGAGGTACCAGAGGAAGATTTTCCCAGCATTTGGCAACTGCGGCATTTTTATCAGCGCGAGTACTTACAGCCAGAAACGCTGAGAAAGCGGGTGTCAGCAAAAGATTTTAGTAAAGACATACGGCCGCTTCACAGTACTGCAAATACTCAGGTTCAGGGGCCAGGCTCACGCTATGAAATAGATGCTACGATTGCTGATATTTATCTAGTATCTGACTCAGATCGACGAAATATAGTGGGTCGTCCGGTGGTGTATTTTGTCATGGATGTGTTCAGTCGCATGGTTGTAGGTATGTATATCGGGTTTGAGAATCCGTCATACGCAGCGGCAATGCAAGCACTGTTCATGGCCGCAACGAGTAAAGTTGAGTATTGCCAAAAGCTTGGGTTTGAGATTACCGACGAAGATTGGCCTTGTATTGGCCTCCCAGATGCGATTTTAGCAGACCGGGGTGAATTGTTAGGTCACCAGATTGAAAACCTTGAGAACAGTCTTGCGGTGCGCCTTGAGAACACACCACCGTACCGAGGTGATGCCAAAGGCATCGTAGAACGACACTTTCGAACCATGCATGCCTCATTCGGTGCATTTATGCCTGGTCACGTTACCGGCAACCTGGTTAAAAAGCGTGGTGGTGTTGATTACAGATTAGATGCGAAGTTAACTGTGACGGATTTCACTCAAATTGTATTGTCGTCCGTACTTCAACACAATCGGTCTGCTGTTTTGGAAAAATACGATCGTGATAGCGATATGCCAACGGAACTTCCAAACACACCTTTGCAGCTTTGGCGTTGGGGTATTCAAAATCGTACGGGTCGACTTCATCAGATTGATGGTGATGCTCTTCGTATTGCATTGCTGCCAAGAGCTCAGGTATCGGTATCAGAGCACGGAATTAGCCTTTTTGGGTTGCACTACACCTCGCAAGAAATACTTCGAATGGGCTGGACTTATCGTGGGAAAACAGTGAAACGGCCAGGCAAAATGATGGCGGCCTATGATCCGTTAGTTGCGGACCACATTTACCTGTTTTACGAAACTGGCAGCAATAAATATTGGACATGTAGCTTGACGGACCGTTCTCGAGAGTTCAGAGGAGGCTCATTTTGGGATGTCTGGTACATTCAGGAAGAGAAAAAGAAAACTGCGGCTGAGGCAAAAGTTGTTGCTAAACAGAGCCGTCGGCAACACGAAGAGTTTGTTCTAAAGAAGCTCGCTGAAGCACAGGCTAGCAGTCCTGCAGACTCTGGCACCCCGAAAAGTGAAAAAGTTCGAGCGATTCGTGAAAACCGCGCAAATGAAAAGCAGTTAGAGCGCCAGAGCAAAGCAGTACGACCCGAGCCGCAGCAACAGAAGCCAGCAGATGTAATACCGCTGAAAGAAAGCGCACCAAACTTAGATTACCCAGACTACGTTGACGAGCTTTTCGGAGATGATGACTGATGCCGTTACCTGACAATTTCGTCGCCGCCGTGTACAAAGATCCCGGTGTTTCAAGGTATCGGGGGAACCCACTTATTGAAGCATTGCCGCCAATCATGGATCTAAAGGCGCTAAGGTCACAGTTATCGGGTACAGTAAACTTTGATCCCAAGGATTGCTTCGCCGCGCCTCATCAGCGAGCACACGAAATTGCCTCATTATTAGATGATTTTTTCCAGCCTCTGTCGATACACCGACAGCTTGAGGAAAAACTCTCAGTGATGATAAGGGCCGGTTACGTGGGACGAAACCCGAAGGATGGTAGCCTAAATCGCAAGATGCAGGATGGATATCAGCGCATCATGGATGGTGCCACTAATAACTTCAGGTTTGCCCAGGCTAATTCCACAGCCAAATGCCTTTCCTTGATTGGCTGTTCAGGCAGTGGCAAAAGCACCACGGTTAATCGAATTTTATCGACCTATCCTCCGGTCATTTTTCATTCTGATATTAACTTTGTGCAGTTGCCTTATTTGCGTATTGAGTGCCCAAGCGATGGCTCCTTAAAAAGTTTGTGTTTGAATTTTTTTAGGGAGATTGATCGCACCTTAGATACAAATTACGAGCAAAAATATGCCCGAAAACGTCACAGCACAGAAGTGCTCCTTTCCTTAATGGGGCAAGTTGCAACGCAAAAAGCATTGGGTGTGCTGGTGATTGATGAAGTACAGCGCTTGGGCTTGAAGCGCTCGATAAGCAAAGAAGCGATGTTGGAGTTCTTTGTTGCTCTTGTTAACGTTATAGGCGTGCCGGTAGTGCTAGTGGGAACTCCTAAAGCCCGCCCAATCTTTGAAATGGAACTGCAAGCGGGCCGCAGGAGCGCAGGCTTTGGTTCTTTGTTCTGGGAGCCTATGCAGCGGCCGAATAAGACACGAGTAGATAGCAATGGCAAGGTTCGTTTAAGTGAGTGGGAAGCCTTCACCAATAAGCTTTGGAAGTATCAGTGGCTTAAGCAGAGAAGCGAAACGCTTGATGATGCAACGCGAGATCGCTGGTACAGCCTGTCTCAAGGGGTGTTGGATATTGTGGTTAAACTTTTTGTGCTTGCGCAGCTTCGGGCAATAGCTACTGGTATCGAGCGGGTTACCCCTGAGTTGCTGCAAAAAGTGTACGACGATGAGTTAATTCCCGTACATCCGATGCTTGATGCTCTGCGGCGTAATGATGCTGATTTAATCGTTAAATACTCTGATTTGCACCTTCCTTCAATAGATAAGCGTTTACTAGAACTGCGTCACTTAATTGAACAGCAACAAGAACAAACGAAAACAGAAGTGTCGTTCGGTAACAATGAAAAAGCACTGCGGTTATATAACTTGTTGCAAGCCATGGACTGCGACTCTAGCCTACTAGCACCTCTGATAGAGCGAGTGTTTAAAGAGCATCCAAGCCTTGGTCTACCTGAACTAACGAAAATTGTACTGGCTTGGTACTCGGAATCTCAGTCGTCGCCGACGCAAACTCGATCGACTACGACGAAAAGCATTAAGCCAAATAAGTGGCATGAACTCGGGTCTGATGACTTGCGTTTTAAGTACTCTCAGAAGAGCACGAGTTTTTACAACGAGTTAAAGTTAGGTGCGGAAGTTTTTGATATTCATTCTAGGCTTAAACAGGTGAGTTAGATGCTTGGATTCCCGCTGCCTTACGAAGGTGAACTTGTCTACAGCATAATAGCCAGACATGGAGTTCATAGCGGGATAACGTCACCCAAAGAACTCCTTCAGGAAGTGTTTGGTAATACGAAAATCATTGCTACCACCGATCTTCATGGGCATTTAACCCAGATTAGCCGGCTCTACCCATCAGCGCTTGCGATCCCCCCTCGTTCGCTACTGTACAAAAACACTTTATTCCCCTTATACGCATGGTTTAATGGCGAAACCAGGCGACAAAAACTGGCTAAGCAACTAACTAGCAACGTTAAGACCACCGTGCATTTGAGTACGGGCTTTGCTGCTTCACGGGTGCGTCAGCCTGTATTTTTACGCTACTGCTCAGTGTGTATTCAGAAGCAAATTGCGCACCATGGTGAGTGTTATTGGCATCGTGAGTGGCAAATTGCTGGTGTCGATTGCTGTCCTAAGCACGGCGAATTGCATTCAAGCCTTGTACCCAGAACCAGTAGAATGCGACACAGATATTGGCAGGCATCTAATGATTCATGTCCAGGGCAACAGCAAGCACTCACCTTATGGCAAAGCCAGGTTTTACAGTCTAGCGTTCACCAACTATTGGATATGGATGAATCTAAAGTTCCGTCGCTTGAGCAGTGGGGCTGCTATTACAAGTCGCTGGCGTGTGATTTTGGCATGAACAGAGGGCAACATGTTTCACACGAGCAAATCGCCGACCGCGTGTATAGTTTTTGGTCCCAGCACTGGCTTGGTTCCCATAACTTGCCGCTCACTGATACTGAATTCTGCTGGCTCCGAGCAATTTTCCGAAAGCATCGAAAAGCTTTTAGCTACTTGGAGCACCTTGTTGTTTTGCATGCTTTTCTTGGTAGGCAATTTAGTATTCAGGATATCTTGGCTTATGTGGTTAAGATTACCCCACCAAAGCCAATGTTCAAGCGCTTGGTTGGTTCTACAGCGCCTATATTACTCCGCGAAAATCGCAGAAAATGGTTAAGTGGACTCAAACGTTTAGGTACGAAGGAAGCCCGTAGAACGGGGTTAGCGGCGGTTTACGCATGGCTTTATCGAAATGACAGGGATTGGCTATTGGCAGTTAACAGAGTTTTTTCACGGCGTAAAAGTTCTGTTCAATGTCGAATAGATTGGCGTGAGCGCGATAAAGCAGCGGTGAAAATCCTTTTTCGTATTATGAATAGTGCTGAGAGAGAGCTAAACGGTCCAAGGCGTTCAACGGCTTGGTATCTGAATCCATTATCTAATAAAGCAACTATTGAGAAAAATTTAAACAAGCTACCCCTCTGTAAGCTATTTTTAGCGGTTTATTCTGAATCGGTATGGGAATATCAGGTTCGACGCATAACGGCTGTTGTAGCGGATTTGGTGAACGCTCATGAGGATATCAAACGTTGGGTAGTGATGAGACAGGCAGGTTTGAGTGAGGATCGTTTAACACCCCAGGCTAAGTGCTTTCTTGAGGAGGTCATTGAAAATTGAACATACAAGATAATCTGAAAGGTTTTGCTGACGATACATGGATCAATGGCATTGGTTCTCTATTTCGCAAAAAAGGCCATAAAAACTGGGGGATTAACTTGAGTGTGTATCCCCATGATCAAGAAAAAAGGACTTTGCTTCTTTCTCAGGCACCGATAGCAGTTCGAAAAAATGTTCTTAGACCGACAAAAAATTACAGCCCTCAAGGTGAAACGTTATCTTTCTCTGTTGATAATGCTCAAAACTGGACAGTTGAGGTTATTAGTAATTGCTCTGCTTGGCCGAGAAAACTGAAAAAAGAAGCAGAACAATGGTGCTTTAAGGTACCGCTTGAAGGCGGAACTACGGTTTTTATTCCACAGTTCGAAATGGCGCGAGCGCTTTTTTTCAAAAACGTATACCTATCACGTAGCTGCCTTGATCACGGAATTCTAGGTCGCGAATTCGGAATTGAATACGATGAGTTCGATCCAGAGCATGTTACGGTGCGAGTGAGAGAGCACACTACCTGTGCAGATAACATGTTTAAAGATTACAGCTATCGTCGCTTTTTAGCTTGGGTGCTTCTTGACCCTGAAGCACGACGCTCATATGAAAGTATCAGTCGGCTACAAATTAATACCGGCAATAGCCTAGGATTATATCAAATTTGGGATTTCCAATTTGAGCCGCCATCCATGAGAGGAGCAATGCTCAAGGTGAGAGGTAACTGGGATCGAGACACAAATACATTTTTCGTTTATGAAGTTTCGGGCATTGGAAATATCGCCGCCAATGTCCCTGAAGAGGTAGACTTCGTTAGTCCTAAGTTCTTTACTTTGGAGTCAGGTGGCGGCTCAAGTGGCGGCGGTCCAGCTGAGCGCCCACCTGAACATGAAGTTGAAGATGAAAGCGGTGAGAGCAAAGAGAATTACCCAGTGATATTGCAGGGTAATGCCACGATCTTTGAGTTCGCGAAGTCATTTAACACCCGTAAAGCGGCTACAAAAACGAAGAAATCGGGTAACCGGGGTGATGGTGAGAGCACTCAGGCTCCAAATGAAGTAAGCACCGAGGAGCAAGGGCCAGACGGGATGTTACCGAGTGCGGATTGGGATGGGCTTGATGACCAAACTGAAGACACTAATTTGTATGAAAGCCGGTTTGCCAGTTTCTTCAAAATGCTTGAGATTCTTGAATCGAAGCATGACTGTGAAGTAGTCAAGTTAGGCACGCGAAAGCTGCCCAAAATTGGTCGTTGCAATGGCCATACGATGCGTGATGATTGTACCCCTAGAGTTTGGACTGCAGTGAAAGTCAGTTTTGATCGAGCAAGCTTCTACTTGTTAGAAGTAGACATGTCAGATGCAACAAAACCGTTATCAACTAAGGTGATAAACGCTACCGTTGGGGATAAGCTCATTGAACAACGAATTGATTTTGAAACCCGTCTGCTAAAGAACTCGTTAAATTGGCCAAAGGCATATCTTGATGAAGTATGCGGCGCTTCAAATCACTTTTTCATTGTGCACCCCAAGACGAAAAAAACGGGGCAAATTGCGATGGGTGATATAGAGAGATGGGCTGCTAATGTTTATCGTAATTTACTTAGGCAAAGGTGAATGAAGACGTACTTAAGCGATTGAATACCTTTAAGGATCCGCTAATGAGATGTATGTACACATTTGAGCTTGTCGGGGCGTTGCGCCCAGAAAGACTCCTAGCGTTCGAGCTTGATGACTTTCGTTTCGAGTTTGGAGTTGATAAGGATTCAGAACAAGTACGAGAGCTGATGGTGTCTTTTCCTATAAGTGTTAATGAAATTGCGACTTCTAAAGCAAGCCTAAAAGGCACTACAAATGCGGATATCAATCTGCGCCAGCCTCGCTGGGAGCGGGTGCAGGAAATTATTCGAAGTGCGGAAGCTATGTGGGGCCTATGGGGGCTTCAGGAGATCCGTGTTTCTGAAGCGCTCATATCTTATATTCCCGAGTCAGACGAAGAAAGCAGCGCTATAACAGTCAATCATTTTCAAGTCACTCGTTCCAAAATACCGTTCTTAGATGACCTGCCAAAGTTGCAACTGGAATATGTTATCGTACCTATAATCACAGCCGTAAAGGAGCGCAGTCATGATGTCCGCATATCGTTCTACCGCCGAGGGGTTCAGGATGTTTTAAATGGTGAGTATATTGAAGCCTTCTACGACTTTTATTTTATGCTAGAGTCGTCATTTGGTGATGGAAAAACGAAGAACTCCCAAATCCAGCAGAAACTCTTACAAGCAGAGCTTTTGACCACGGCGATTGCAGATACTGTTTTCTCTGATAGTTATGAAGGCGGTTTGCCCTCTGAGCTTAGATCTCGATATCAAGCAGACTACGCAAATTTAACCTCGTCAGAGTTCATCAAGAAGTTGGTTAAGTTGAGAGGGTTCTTGCACCATCATAACAGTAAACGAACTGATGGTTGGAAACCAACGAGACAAGAAGATTTCCGACTTGAAGCATTCATGTTGCAGGACATTTGTTGTCGAGTAGGTGTAGAGCTTTTCTTTGAGAACATTCAAAAATATGAAGCAGAGGAAGATTACAAAAAATTAATAGATAAGCACTTAAAAGGGAAATTGCCGCGAATAAATCTAGAGCGGTCGAACCGTTAGGAAGGATAAATATGGAGCAAGTTCGGGTTGTTATTTTTGCAGACATACTAGGATTTAAATCACTTTTAAAGAGCACCTCTCTTGTTGAGGTTGTTAATATCGTCAAAAACCTGGCTGATGGGTGTAATCGCGAAGTCACATCTAAAAAGTTGAATAAAAACGTGAGTGATACTGTCTCTTTCGAGCTGGGCCACGCTCAATATAGTGACGCAGTGCTTCTGTGGAGTCCGAATCTGTTAGAATATAGCCCTGAACAGCGCTCCAGAATTCGAAAGCTTATGACTATCTGCGCCTCTAATTTTTTAGGGGAGTCTTTTGAGAAAAAAATCCCTATTCGATTAGGGATGGCTGAAGGACCAGTAGTAATTGATCCAGGTAATAATATTTATGTAGGGCAGCCAATTGTTGATGCTTATGAATTAGAAAGCGCTCAACAATGGATCGGCGGCGCTATCCATTCTTCAGTGTCTAAAGCTGATGTGCTTAGCGGCTCTCATAAAAATGCGGTCGAATATCCAGTGCCGCTTAAAAATAAGACATGCATGGGCATAGCCATTAATTGGTTCTATTACACGAACGTGTGTGAGCATACCCATGCTGAAATAGAGAATTGGCTTAAAGAAATGAGCGGGAGTGTACTATCCGTACCGCATGGCAAAGAGTGTAATGATGACTCTAAGGGCGGGATTAAAGAAAAATATAAGAACACAGAAGAGTTTCTAAAGTGGGCTACAAAAAACGCAAATCCTCAAACAAACTAAAGCTCAAAAATTAGAGAAAAATAATTAAAGAAAACTTTAAGGAACACCTATGCCGACGTTAGATTTCAAGGGAAAGCAATTTGTCTACTCGCATCATCTGAGTGTGCCATTTCGTGAACTAAAAGTAGTTGCGGAAAAATCGTTACCACAGAAAGGCAAGGCTGCATCTCTGGATGACAACCTCATCATCCATGGCGACAACCTTGAAGCCCTGAAGGCGTTACTGCCTACCCATGCAGGTAAAGTAGACTGCATTTTTATCGACCCTCCGTATAACACAGGTAATGAAGGCTGGTGTTATAACGATAACGTGCGCTCGCCCTTGATGCAGGAATGGCTGAAAAAGTCAGCCAATCCTGTTGATAAAGAAGATTTGGAACGTCATGACAAATGGTTGTGCATGATGTGGCCGAGAGTTCTTCTTTTAAAAGAGTTACTCAGTGACTCTGGGAGTATTTGGATAACATTGGATGATAATGAGGTACAGCGATTTAAAGTACTAATGGATGAAGTTTTTGGAGAGGAAAACTTTATTACCAGTTGTATTTGGCATAAAAACTATGCCCCAAAGAGTACCGCTCGTCATTTCTCAGAAGATCACGATTACATATTGGTCTATGCAAAAAATAGCGAGACTTGGGTTCCTAACATGCTTGAAAGGTCTGAGGCGTCAAATCAACTGTACAAGAACCCAGATAATGACCCAAGAGGCCCGTGGCGGCCGAATAACTTAGCAGCAAGAAATTTTTATAGTAAAGGGACTTATTCAATAAAATGTCCAAGTGGAAGAATTGTGGAAGGTCCTCCAAGAGGGCTTTATTGGAAAGTGTCAGAAGAAAATTTCTGGAAACTCGACGCAGATAATCGAATTTGGTGGGGAGAGAGCGGCAATAATATTCCTGCACCTAAAATCTTTTTATCAGAAGTAAAGCAAGGTAGGGTCCCTCAAACCATTTGGAATTGGGCAGATGTTGGCCACACGCAGGAAGCTAAACGTGAGTTACTAGAAATCATGGATTTTGCCACATCAGGTGATGTTTTTGTAACGCCCAAGCCGGTACGTCTTGTTGAAAGAGTAATTGAGCTAGCAACACAGCCCACGTCCATAGTATTAGATTCTTTCGCTGGCTCTGGAACTACAGCCCATGCAGTATTAAGTCGAAATCAAAAAGATGATGGCGACCGGAAGTTTATCCTTGTGGAGTGCGAAGATTATGCTAGTTCGATGACTGCTGAACGTGTTCGCCGTGTTATCAATGGCTACCCCTTTAAAGGCAACCAAAAGCAAGAACTGCTTTCTGAAAAAATCACTTGGTCGGTTTTTGAAAAAAAGAATGCTGAGTTGTTGGAAAAAATCGCCAAAGTTGAAGCAAAACACAGCAAAGATTTCGACAAAATCAAAAAAGAGCTCAAAGATGGTGTGCTGACTGTCACCGGTGAGCGCAAAGTGGATGAGTTTGCCCCTGGCATTGGTGGCAGTTTTACCTATTGCACCTTGGGTGAACCGATTCAAATTGAAAGCTTACTTACCGGCGAAGCCATGCCATCGTTCGATGCGCTCGCACGTTATGTGTATTATACCGCCACTGGTCAGTCGTTAGAAACTGTCGCGAAAGCCTCTGCCGATGGTTTTATCGGCGAAACAGACTTATTCCGTATTCATCTGTTCTATCGCCCAGATAGCGAATGGTTACGCTCAAATGAAGCTGCATTAAACGCTGAAAAACTCGAGGTTATAGCGAAAAACAATGCTACGAAGAAGCGCACCATTGTCTTTGCTGTGGCGAAGTTTATGAGCCAGAAAGACTTAACTGAGAAACGCATTGAGTTTTGCCAGTTGCCTTACGCCATCCATCGTATTATGGGGGCGTAACATGGAGTTAAAAGACTACCAAAACGGTGTGTTGGATAAGCTGGACTATTACTTAAAAAAGCTGGCCGATACCAAGGAAGAAGCGGAAGACTTTGTGTCTTTTCAGAAAATGAAAGGCAAAGAGGCCCGCTTAACCGATTACGCCAAAGATACGTGGGAAGCTCTGGTACAGGAGCGCCGTATTGACCTACTTAAAGACAAAAGCGGCCACTTGGTGCCAGCGCCTTATGTCACAAGATTTGACGGCTTAGAGCGGCCAATACCTAACGTGTGCCTGAAAGTACCGACGGGTGGTGGTAAAACCTTACTTGGCGTTGCTGCGGTCGAGCGCTTGCAAACGGATTTGTTTGCGCAACAAACGGGTATGGTGCTGTGGGTGGTGCCGTCGGATGCCATTTACAAGCAAACCTGGAAACAGTTGGCTAATCGTGAGCATCCTTATCGGCAAATGCTTGAACGTGCATCGGGTGGTCGGGTAAAAATGCTCGAAAAGAACGATGCCTTTACCAAGCGGGATACCGACGAAAACCTGTGCGTTATGTTATTGATGCTGCAATCCAGTGCGCGTCAATCCAAAGAAACGCTACGCATGTTCCGTGATAGCGGGCGATTTACCACTTTCTTCCCGATTGAAGATGACACCACCGCCAATGAGGCGCTATTGAGCAGTATTCGTAATCTAGATTGTAACGATCTATCTGATTACGGTTGGCAAGAAGGCATAGCCCCAGGCTCTGTGTCAGTCAAACAAAGCTTAGGTAATGTGTTACGCATGGTTCGCCCAGTGATTATTGTGGATGAGGGGCATAAAGCCTATAGCGAAACCGCAAGAGAAACCCTGTGTGGCTTTAACCCTAAGTTTATTCTTGAGCTCTCGGCCACGCCTAACGCTAATGGTAAGCATCACTCAAATGTGCTGGTGAACGTGTCTGGGCAAGCGTTGAAAGATGAGCAAATGATTAAGTTGCCAATCAACTTAATAAACGAAGAAAAAGGTGATTGGAAACATACGCTTTCACTAGCGCATTCGAAGCTAATTGAACTTACCAAGGAGGGAGAGCAATTCCAGAACGAAACCGGCCGTTATATACGCCCTATCATGCTTATTCGTGTAGAGCGCACAGGCAAAGATCAGCGCGATTCTACTTTTGTGCACGCTGAAGATGCGCGTGAATATCTAATGGATAAATTGGGCGTTGGTGAAAACGAGATCCGCCTGAAGACTTCTGACAAAGACGAGCTGGGCGATGATGATCTATTAAGTGAGATGTGTCCGGTTAAATACATCATAACAAAGGATGCATTGCGTGAAGGTTGGGACTGTCCTTTTGCATATGTGCTGACGGTCCTATCAAAGATGACTGCAAGGACTGCTATTACTCAAATGATTGGTCGCGTTTTGCGACAACCGCACGCGCGATTGACCCAGAAGCCAAGCTTAGATGAATGCTATGTCTATACCTTTGACCAAGATGTAATGGAGGCAGTTTCCGGTGTCAAAGAAGGTTTAGAAGAAGAAGGTATCGGGGATGTCGCGAATCAAGTAAAAGTTCAAGGGCCCGGCAAGGCTCCACAATCTATAAGTAAAGAAGTTTTGCACCGTAGAGAACGATTTCGAAGTTTGCCTAAGATATTCTTGCCAAGAGTTTTGCATAGGGATAGTGGCTTGAGCGATGGATACCGATTATTTGATTATGAGCGCGATATCTTAGGCGACCTAGACTGGGAGTCTCTTGCGTACTTGAGTGCCGATAGTTTCAAGTTAGTAGACGATAAGCTGCAACGCACTATCGCACGTATTGATTACAAAACATCAAAAGATTCCGAACAGCGTGAATTGGATCTTGCTGATACTCTGCATGAGGATATTGAATCATATGGCAACGAGGGGTTGGATGTTTCTTTTCTAGTTCGCCAGCTCACTGAAGTAATCCCGAATCCTTGGCAGGCAGTGCGCATATTAACTGATACGCTGAATACTCTTCGGCATAAAGGTATTGGCGAAGACGCTCTATTTTCAAATCGACTTGAGTTACTCAAGGAAATGAAGCGAGATCTTAAGAATCAAGTTTCTGAACTATCAGAGCAAATTTTCAGAGCTAAGCTCAGCTCCGGCGATATTTCGCTGAGATTACTTGCTTCAGGTGACGAGAAGATAAACTGGGAGCTTGCGCAGACTTTGGAAGTAAACGTGAGCAATCAAGACCAAATTCTGCGCCGCAAGGATGGCTCAAACATAGAGCGAAGTTTATTTGAAAAAGTCTACCAAAATGGTCTAAATAACTTGGAGCGAGATACAGCCTGGTATTTAGATAAGCAAGAATCGGTGTACTGGTGGCACCGAATAGCCGTGAATCAACGTGAATACAGTCTTCAAGGCTGGCAAAAACAGAAAATTTACCCTGATTTATTAGTGTGCGTGGAAGAGCCGAATAACGGCAATTACCGCTTTTCCATTTTGGAGACTAAAGGCGAGCATTTAAAAGGTAATGACGATACCGAATATAAACGGCGTCTGTTTGAGTTGTTGACAGAGCATGTTAAGACAGCTGTGGATGCAGGTGAATTGACTCTAGATTTAGCCGGCGGTGGGATGTCATTTAAGATGCTGATGGAAAGTAACTGGTCTCAAGAAATAGTGAGAGAGTTGTGATAGCTCGAGATAAAGCCAGTGTAAAGGAGCTAGAAGTATTTATTTCGGGTGTAATTTCCTAAGACTCAAAATGACGATGTAAGATAGTTTTATGGCTGAATTTTAGTTAGAGAAGAGCTTGTGACTAATCGTTTTATTCACATGATGACAAATGTAGTGGCATAGTAATTGCTGTAGGGGTTTTATCATGTTTTTTAAGATGGGTAACGATTACTCTGATGCGGAACTATTTTACTTACATGATTTTTGCGGGATGCTTGATAGCAAGCTTACAACGCTGAATGACAGAATTTTGGTGTCTAGAGATCCTGAAAGTGATGGACTATTTGATTACGCTGAGTATTTCATTGGATTAGGCTTTTGCGCAATGCAACGTTACTTAATTGATTGCCTAGACAGTAAATGTTGCCTGAAACGTATTGGTAGTTTTAATTAACAGGACAGTATTGATGTCAAATAACGATCATAGAGCAGGAGTGCGGGGAATTAACTTAGTAAACCGCACTTTAAAGCTAAACGCAGAGAGTGTGAAAGAAGTTCGCAAAGCTATCAAAGAAATTGACTTGTTGGTTGGTCTCGATAGCGTTGCCTATGACTCTGAGCATAACTTGTTATTGGTAGCTTATGATGCCTCTAAAGTGGATCTCAATGTTATAGAGGAAAAGCTCAGGAAGTTTGGTGTTGAAATAAATAGTGGGTGGTGGACTCATCTGAAAGAAGAGTACTACAAGTTTATTGACCAAAATATTAAAGATAATTCGGAACATACACCGTGGAGTTGTCACAGAAGTCCGCCAGTTAACAAAAGCAAACGAAAGTAACGATTAATTATAGGTAAGGAGTAAAAAATGCAAATAGAAACAATCAAAGATGTGCTGAGTTGGAGGTAGTGTTCAGAATTCTGTGTCATTTCGATAAACTAAGCAAAAACGAGATGACACTACATGACCAAACCAAACTTCGATATGGAAGCCGCCTTAAAGCAA
>SR_TP_S13solDRAFT_1000229_pt1 | contig 26393 bp, 23 predicted proteins | sample SodReaTP_S13sol_FD_11159 | JGI IMG/M metagenome (IMG submission 11159)
GCCCTGATCGACGCCTGGCTGGCCACCCAGGGCAGGACCCCCGATTCCTTCAATTCCGTGGAGCGTCTCTGCTACACCGGCAGGCGCGGCATGGGTGCGCTGGAGTTCGAGCCGTTGATCGGGCCGAGGGCGCGGGCGGCGCAGAAGATCCAGGTGGATCAGCTGGTGGCGCTGGCCTCGGATATCCTCACCCACCGCAATGAGCTGGCCACCTACTTCGGAGACGAGACCGAAAAGGCGGATGCCCTGCAGCAGATCCTGCACGTGGGCACCTCCGCCGGCGGCGCGCGTGCCAAGGCCGTGATCGCCTGGAACCCGCAAACCAACGAGGTGCGCTCCGGGCAGGTGGACGCGGACGAGGGGTTCGGCTACTGGCTGCTCAAGTTCGACGGCGTGAGCGGCAACAAGGACAAGGAGCTCGATGACCCCCAGGGCTACGGCGTCATCGAATACGCCTATTTCCTCATGGCGCGCGATGCCGGGATCACCATGAACGAGTGCCGCCTGCTGGAGGAGAACGGCCGTCGGCATTTCATGACCAAACGCTTCGACCGGCTGGACGGCGGCGGGAAACTGCACATGCAGTCCCTGGGCGCACTGGCGCATTTCGACTACAACATGGCGGGCGCCTACAGTTACGAACAGGCCTTCCAGGTCATCCGGCAGTTGCGCCTGCCCATGGGCGATGTGGAGCAGCAGTTCCGCCGCATGGTGTTCAACATCGTGGCCCGCAACCAGGACGACCACGTCAAGAACATCGCCTTTCTGATGGATCGGGCCGGACGCTGGTCCCTCTCGCCGGCCTTCGACGTGACCTACAGCTATCAGCCCGGCGGGCGCTGGACCTCCTCGCACCAGATGAGCCTCAACGGCAAGCGAGACGGCTTCGTGCCGGCGGACTTCGCCGCCTGCGCCGAGGTGGCCGGCCTGAAGCGGGGGCGCGCTGATGCGATACTCAACGAGGTGCAGCGCGTCGTGGCGCGCTGGCCGGAGTATGCCGAACAGGCGAGGCTCGACCCGGTGCATCGCGACCGGATCCTCGCTGCCCTGCGCCTGCCTGCGGACAGGCCGGCGGGGTAATCAGGGGCGGCTTGAAACGGCTAAAGCAACGAAAGCTCCGGCCCAAGACAGACATGCAGAAAGAACACACCCAGCTTCTCGACCTTACACCCTGACGACTGGCACCCACCCTTGAGCAAAGCCCCCCGCGACACGCAAAGTCTCGATCTGTTCAGCGCAGCGTCCGGCACGGACCCGGAGTTTCGGGCCCTGGACTGGCCGACCCCCGGGCGTTTCCCCCTCAACGTGAATCGACAGAAGGTGCGCGACCAGGTGCTGGCCGATCTGCGCGCCTCGCGCGGGCCGCTGATCGTGGCCGGTTATGCCTCCCTGGACAGGCTCATCGATTTCATCGCCGAGTGCGCCGAAGACAGCCGGATACGCCTGCTGCTCGGCTTCGAGCCCTTCCCTTCACGCAGGGCGAGTTTTCAGGTACGCGGCTACAGTTTTCCCAGGGAAGTGGAGAACTACTGGCTGGGTCGCAACATCTCCCTGCTGCTGAGCGCAAAGCTCATTCAGTGCATTGAACGCCTGGAGCGTGGACAGGTCGAGGCCCGCTACTTGGCCACCGGCAACCGCCGCTTGCACGCCAAGCTCTATGTGGGCGATGGCGCCGCCACCCTGGGGTCCAGCAATTTCACTTCGCCCGGCCTGAGCAACCAGTGGGAAGCCAACGCGCGCTTCGAGGCGGGCGCGGAGAAAAAGCGCTACGGCGAGATCAGGCAGATCGCCGAGAATTACTGGTCCATGGGCGTGGACTACAACGCCGAACTCATGACCTTGCTCAAGGCGCTTCTGCAGGTAGTGCCCTGGCAGGAGACCCTGGCGCGGGCCTGCGTCGAGCTGCTGGAGGGCGACTGGGCGGAGGATTTCGTCAAGGAGGACGTGCTGCCCGGCGAGACCAGCCTGTGGCCCTCCCAGCGCCAGGGCATCGCCCAGGCGTTGTATGTGCTTTCCCGTCAGGGGAGCGTGCTGGTGGCCGACGCCACCGGTTCGGGCAAGACGCTTATGGGCACCCACCTGGTACGCGCTATCGGCGAGCAGATTGCCCACTCGGGGCGCTTGCGCAAAGGCAAGGCCCTGATGATCTGCCCGCCCGCCGTGGAAGATAACTGGCGCCGGGATGCCACCTTTGCGGGCGCGCAACTGGAGACCTATTCCCACGGCATGTTGAGCCACGCGGGCAGCGGACGGCACGAGCTGATCATCGAGGCGCTGCGGCGCGCCCAGGTGCTGTGCGTGGACGAGGGTCACAACTTCCTCAACATCAAGTCCAACCGCACCCAGAACCTGCTGCGCAACATGGCGGACCACGTGCTGCTGTTCACCGCCACGCCCATCAACCGCAGCGTGGTGGACCTGCTGCGCATCGTCGACATGCTGGGCGCGGATAACCTGCAACCCTCCACCCTCAAGGCCTTCCAGAAGATGCTCGGGGTGCGGGACATCAACCGCTCCCTGGAAGAGGAAGAGATCGACCTGCTGCGTGCGGAGATCCAGAAGTTCACGGTGCGGCGCACCAAGCGCATGCTCAATGAACTCATCGACCGGGACCCGGAGGCCTACCGGGACAAGGACGGCAAGCCCTGCCGCTTTCCCGGCCACCAGCCGAAGATCTACACCCTGGGCGAACCGGAGCAGGACCGGAAGCTGGCCGCCGAGATCCGCGCCCTGGCGGATCAGCTCTACGCCGTCTCCCATTTCCGGCGCCCGGTGGAGATGCCGGACTTTCTGGTGCGCCTGGGCCGCAGCGAGGAGAGCTACCTCAAGGGGCGCCTGCACTCCTCAAGGAAGATCGCCCGCTACCTGATCATGGCCACGCTGCGCTCCTCACGCCTGGCCCTGGCGGAACACATCGCGGGCACGGAGCAGGCCGCCCGGGACTTCGGCCTGTCCGGTTTCCAGAAACACACCGAGACCGGCAATATGCTCGCAAGTCTGGAGACCCTGGCTGGCAAACCGCCCAAAAACCGGCTCAGCATCCCCCTGCCCGACTGGCTCACCGACCCCGAGGCCCACGCCGAGGCCTGTGCCCACGACCGAGCGATATACACGCGCATCTATCAGCTTCTACTGCGCATGAGCGATGCCCGGGAGCGGGGCAAGGCGGCGCTGCTACTGGATCTGGCGAAACGTCACTCCCTGCTGCTGGCCTTCGACCGCAGCCCCATCACCCTGGCGGAGATCCGCCGGCACATCACAGAACTCGCCCCCGGCCAGAAGACCCTGACCGGGACGGGCGACGCGGGTTCTGAACGGGCGAAGCTGCTGAAGGCCTTCCAGCGGGGTTCCCCGGAGCGCGCCATCATCGGGCTGTGTTCCGACAGCCTGGCCGAGGGCGTGAACCTGCAACAGGCCTCGTGCATGGTGCATCTGGACATGCCCAGCGTGGTGCGCATCGCCGAGCAGCGCGCCGGACGGGTAGATCGTATGGACAGCCCCCACAAGAGCGTCGAGGCCTGGTGGCCCCAGGACGCACCGGAGTTCGCGCTGACCTCGGACGAGCGCTTCGTGGAACGCTACGAAACCGTGGAGAGCCTGCTGGGCTCCAACATGCCCCTGCCCTCAGAAATGCTGGGCGACAGGGAAAAACCCGTGAGCACCCAGACCATCATCAGGGAGTACGAGGAGCAGGCCCGGGAGGCCGAATGGGACGGCATCCGTGACGCATTCGAGCCGGTACGGCTACTGGTGGACGGCGCGGACGCGCTGGTGCCGCCAGCCACCTGCGATGCCTATCGACGTACCAACGCACAGGTCATGTCACGGGTGAGCGTGGTCCAAAGCCAGCGGCCCTGGGCATTCTTCAGTCTCTCGGGCGGCAGCTTCCATGCACCCCACTGGATCCTGTTCACCAGGCCGGATGCCGCACCCATCGCGGAACTGGGCCCGATCTGTGATCGCCTGCGAGAGCGGTTGAACCACGCGGCCGTGGACCTGCCCATGGATCAGCGGGCGGCGGATGTACTCGCCGGATTCATAGACCAACTCGGCCGGGCGGAACGGGCCCTGCTGCCGCGCAAGAAGCAGCGCGCCCTGGATGAAATGGAACTGGTCCTGCGCCATTACATCGACAAGGCCGCCGCACGCCAGGATCAGAGCGCCGTTGACCATTACGATGCCCTGCTGCGCTGCCTTACATCAGCGGACCCGGAGCGCCAGCCCGCCTGGGACCAGGTGGCAGCGCGGTGGTTGGACCTGATACGCCCGGTCTGGTATGAACGCCTCAAACAGCGGCGCAACCGACCGCTGCTGCTCAAGGACATCCGCCGGGATCTCATCGCCGGGGAGTCAACCCTGGGGCCGCACATCATTGCCGAGTTTCAGGAATTCCCGATGCTCCCCGCGCCGGATGAGCGCATCACGGCCTGTATCCTCGGGGTCAGTGAGTAGACATGCCATGACCCGCTTCGCCGCCATCGATTTCGAAACCGCCTGCCACGATGCCGACAGCGCCTGCGCTGTCGGCATCGTGGTGGTGGAGCACGGCGAGATCATCTCGCGTCTCTATGAAACCATCCGTCCGCCCACGCGGCGCTTCGCCTTTACGCACATCCACGGGTTGACGTGGAATGACGTCAAGGATGCGCGGCCCTTTGACGCGGTCTGGCGGGCCATGGGCCCAGCACTTGAGGGCATCGAATTCCTTGCGGCACACAACGCGCCATTCGACCGGGGCGTCCTCACTGCCTGCTGCCGGACCTACGGATTGGATATGCCTGATGCGGGGTTTCTATGCACCGTCCAACTGGCGCGGGCGAAATGGAATATCCGTCCCACAAAGCTGCCGGACGTGTGCCGCCACCTGGGGATCCCGCTGCGCCACCACGAAGCAGACTCGGACGCCGAGGCCTGTGCACAGATCGTAATTGCGGCAGAGCGGGAAGGGTGGCGTTTTAAATAGACAGGGGTGATCTTGCGGATTTGCGCCATGAGGGTTTCACTGTTCGTGGCAGCCGCAGGAGGGCGGCGTTCAGCGCTCATATCCACCGGTGCCGGCGCACTCCATCGCACGCTGCAGAAACACCTGTCGTTCCCGTTCATTCCCGGTCAGGTTCGCCGCCTGGCGGAACGCTTCACTGGCTTCTGCATGTCGGCCCAGCTTCTGCAGCAGGTCACCACGCACACCGGGCAACAGTGGGTAGCGTTGCAGCCTCGGCTCCTTGCAAAGTGCCTCCACCATCTCCAGACCCGCCTGCGGACCGAAGGCCATACCCACCGCCACGGCCCGGTTCAGCTCCACCACCGGCGAGGGCGCGATCTGGGCCAGGGCATCGTACAGGGCCGCGATGCGGCCCCAGTCGGTCTCCCCGGCGGTGCGCGCCCGGGCGTGGCAGGCGGCGATCGACGCCTGCAGGGCATACGGACCCAGGGTTCCCCCAAGGGTCTCGGCCCGCTCCAGGGCGGCAAGACCCCGCCGGATCAGCAACGGATCCCAGCGGCCGCGATCCTGGTCCAGCAGCAGAACGGGTTCGCCCGAGGGCGTGGTGCGTGCGTGCAGGCGGGAGGACTGGATCTCCATCAGCGCCACCAGACCATGCACCTCCGGCTCGCCAGGTGCCAGTTGCGCCAGGATACGCCCGAGCCGCAGTGCCTCGTCGCACAGACCCGGGCGCACCCAGTCCTCACCCCGGGTGGCCGCGTAGCCTTCGTTGAACACCAGGTAGATGACCTCCAGCACCGACGCCAGTCGCGTGCCCAACTCGGGACCCGGGGGCAGCTCGAAAGGCACGCGGGCCTCGGCCAGGGTGCGCTTGGCGCGCACGATGCGCTGGGCCACGGTGGGCTCCGCGGCGAGAAAGGCACGGGCGATCTCGTCGGTGCTCAGCCCGCAAAGAAGCTTGAGGGTGAGGGCCACGCGAGCATCGGTGGAGAGCACCGGGTGGCAGGCGGTGAAGATGAGCCGCAACAGGTCATCGCCGACCGGATCATCCAGGTCCGGCCCGGTGTCCGGTCCATCCGGGGCGTGGGCCAGATCCAGCTCGTGGCCCAGCTGTTCGTGTTTTTGCGCCAGGAGCCGCCTGCGGCGCAGATGGTCAATGGCCCGGTATTTGGCGGCCGCCATCAACCAGGCGCCTGGCTTGTCGGGAATGCCAGACTCGGGCCAGGTCTCCAGGGCGGTGACCAGGGCGTCCTGGGCCAACTCCTCGGCCACGTCCAGATCTGCGGTGATCCGGGCCAGGCGTGCGATCAGGCGCGCCGACTCGATACGCCAGACGGCCTCGACAGTACGGCGCACATCCGTCCGGGTCATCGCCTGTGTCCCGGGGGCCAGTTTAGGTGAAACACGGGCCCAACTCGCGGACCTCGACCGTGGCCCACCGGGCGGCCGGACATTCGGCAGCGATGGCGATGGCCTGGGCCTTGTCCTCGCAGTTGAGCAGGAAGTAACCGCCGATCATCTCCTTGGTCTCGGTGAACGGGCCGTCAATGACGCTCTGCCTGCCGTCGCGCACCTGCACCCGAACACCCTCGGCGTCGGTGCGCAGAGACTGGCTGACCTGAAGCAGGCCGCGCTGCTTGAGGCCCTCACTGAAATCGAGCATGGCCGCGTACAGGGCGCGTCCCTCCTCTTCAGTGCGTTCACGGCGCTGGCCGACGGGTTCCACGATGAGCAACATGTAGGGCATGGTGTTCCTCCGGGTTCAGGTGGTTTCAAGTTCCTTCGGCGGCAGGGTGATCATCCAGTCGACACCGAAGCGGTCGGTCACCATGCCGAAGCGTGGCGAAAAGAAGGTCTCGCCCAGGGGCATCTGCTCCTTACCACCCGCCACCAGGGCCGCGAACATCCGGTCGGCGCTGGACGCGTCCGGGACGGTGATGGACAGGGAGAAGCCCTTGAAGCCCGGGGGTGTCTCGGCGCAGCCGTCGGACAGCATGAACACCGCATCACCGATACCCAGCTCCGCGTGCATGATCTTGTCCTCCCAGTGCGGCGGGAGCATGCCGTCCGGTGGTGCGTCGGGGCATTCACGATAACGCATCAGAATGTCCACCCGAGCACCCAGCGCCTCCCGATAGAACGCGATCGCCGCCTCGCAGTGGCCATTGAAGAACAGGTAGGGTTGGATCTGCATGGTATGCCTCCCGGGATCTTGGGTTTGAGTGAGGGAAATGTCGGAACGCCCAGCCTCAGCTACGCCCGCCATTTTTATCGGCCCGCATGTCCAGGCGCTCCTCCCGGGCCCGGAGGTCGGGTGTGAATTCAGCACCGAAATCTTCCGCCTCGAACACCGGACGGATCTCGATCTCGCCCTCTTCGCCCGTGGGGTTCGGACAGCGCTTGACCCACTCGATGGCCTCATCCAGCGTATGCACCTGCCAGAGCCAGAATCCTGCCACCAGTTCTCTGGTGCCGGGGAACGGGCCATCGATCACCCGGCGCTCCTTGCCACTGAAGCGCACCCGCGCTCCACGTGAGCTGGGGTGCAGGCCTTCTCCGGCCAGCAGGATGCCTGCCCTGGCCAATTCCTCGTTGAACTGAGTCATCTCTTCCACCAGACGCTGACTGGGCATCACGCCTGCCTCGCTGTCCGCATTGGCCTTGACCATGATCATGCATCGCATCGTCGTATCTCCCGCAGGGTGAATAGAGGGCCGTCCGGATCCACTGTCTATTCATAGAACGAACGGCGCCGGGGAAAATCGACATGGATCGTAGAATCACTTCCTCCTTGCCGCACCGGGAACCATGGGATGTACGGGGGCTGGCACGACAAGGCCATGAAAATCTCAATATTTTCGCCCCATGGCGCCCCTGATTCGTCATGCCCACAATCGGTGTGTTATACCCATTCATTGACCGCCTGCCCTGGGGAAGGGGCACCGGTCAAACGCAAAGGCAAGGAGAGTTGCCTCCTGCGGTCCCGACAACCAAAGACCAAGAACCAAGAATAAGGAGATCTCTATGTTCAATACATGGCTTACAACAGCATTGTTCATTGCCCTGCTCATGACCACCTTCGGCCTGCAAGGTGTATCCGCCGCCGAGGTGACCCGCGCGCAGTTCACCAGCGGCGTGATGGATCGTGAACCGGTGGATGCCGTCACGGGCGTTTCCGCGGACACTGATACCGTGTACTTCTACACGGAACTGCGCGACCTCCAGGGCACCCGCGTGACCCATCGCTGGGAACACGACGGCGAGCCCATGGCCGAGGTGGGTTTTGATGTCGGCGGCCCCCGCTGGCGGGTCTGGTCCAGCAAGCAGATGGAGCCTGAATTGACCGGCACCTGGCGCGCCTACGTGGTCACGGAAGGGGGCAGCGTGCTGGCCAGCGAAGAGATGTCCTTCGGTGCTGGCGGTTCGCCGGCCACCGGGGATTCAGAGTCGATCACGGTTCCCGAAACGCATTTCATGCGGTCGGGGTCGTAGCCCCCCTCCCTGGCCCTCCCCCCGTGAGGGGGGATGCGGCCTTGACCCTGACCAGGCCCGGACTGCGCACCCTGTTCAAGGCCTACGCGAGCCACGTACGGGAACGACCACGGGAATTGATCCTGCCGCCGGCAACACCGGCCCAGGACAACGCCAACACACAACAATAAGGGGCAAAACACCATGAACATGGAAAAGGTGGTCTTCGGCTTTTTTATCATCCTGGCCCTGACACTCAACTTCGGCTTCGTGCTGGGCGAGATCGGTAACCCGGCACACCACAACGTCTACGAGCTGTTCGCGGCCATCGTGGTCAACCTGATTGCCACCACCCTCAAGCTGGGCGACCGCACCCAGACCGGGGCCCTGCTGCTGGCCAGCTCACTTGTCGCCGTGCTGCAACTGGCGGCCGCCGCGACCCTGTGGGCCTACGCGACCCAGATCCAGGACGACAGCATGGGCTCCATGTACATGGCCAGCATCGTCTCCCTGGCGGCCGGCGCGGTGATCGCAAACATCATCTCCGTGGTGCTGCTGATCATCGACTCGGCAAGCCTGCGCCGCTGACATGTCACCGGCCATGAACAAGGTGCTGTTCCTGTTCCTCAGGCGCATGCGCCCGCCCCTGCTGGTGCTCACGGCGGCCTACAGCATCTCGGTCATCGGCCTGGTGCTGATCCCGGGTGTCGACGAGCAGGGTGAACCCTGGCGCATGGATTTCTTCCATGCCTTCTATTTTGTCAGCTACATGGCCACCACCATCGGTTTCGGTGAGATACCCAGGCCCTTCAGCGAGGCCCAGCGCATGTGGACCGTGGCCACCGTCTACCTGTCGGTGATCGCCTGGCTCTACGCCATCGGCAAGCTGCTGGCCCTGCTCCAGGACCCGGCGTTCAAGCTGGCTGTCGGGCAGCATGGTTTCAACCGCAGCATTCGCCGCCTGAAACAGCCCTTTTTCATCGTCTGCGGATACGGGGACACCGGCGCACTGGTGGTGCGCTCACTGCTGAGGCGGGGAAAGTTCGCGGTGGTCATCGACCGGGACCAGGAACGGATCAATGAACTGACCCTCCAGGACCATGCCATCCACGTGCCGGGACTGTGCGGCGACGCCAGCGTCTCCGCCCGGCTCATGGAGGCCGGCTTGCGCAGCTATTTCTGCCAGGGCGTGGTGGCCCTCACCGACAGTGACGAGGCGAATCTCAAGATCGCCATCACCTCCAAACTGCTCAACCCTGATTTACCCGTGATCTGTCGTGCCGAGCGCGAGAGCACGGAAAAGAACATGGCCTCGTTCGGCACGGACCAGGTCATCAACCCCTTCAATATCTTTGGGCGGCGTTTCGCCCTGGCCCTGCGCTCCCCCTCACATCACCTGCTGCACCAGTGGCTCAACAGCATCCCCGGCAGCCGACTGCCCATGCCCGTCGAGCCACCCCATGGCCGCTGGATCCTGTGCGGCTACGGGCGCTTCGGCAAGGTGGTATACGAAGCCCTTTCGGGCGAAGGCCTGGAGACCACGATCATCGAGGCCAGGCCAGAGAGAACGGGCTGCCCAAGCGACTGCATCAAGGGCCGGGGGACCGAGGCGGACACCTTGAGCATGGCCTATATCCATGCCGCCACGGGCATCGTGGCCGGCACCAACCTGGATACGGACAATCTGTCCATCCTGATGACTGCCCGGGAGTTGAATCCGGACCTGTTCATGGTGGGTCGGCAGAACAAGGAGGACAACACCCTGTTGTTCGATGCCGCCGACCTGGGCCTGATCATGCGCCATGACGAGATCATCGCCGAGGCGATCCTCTCCCACCTGACCTCGCCGCTGTTGCCCCTGTTTCTCGAGCGCAGCTCTACCCAGGATGAGGGCTGGGCAAGCGAGGTGGTGAGCCGCATCACCGCCGTGGTAGGAGAGCGGGTGCCCGCCATCTGGAGCGTGACCCTGGACGAGCAAACCGCACCGGCGCTGCTCGCACGCCTGGAGCGGGAAACCATCACCCTCGGCCACTTGCTCAAGGCCGATCACCCCAGTCACAGGCGCCGACCCTGTCTCGCCCTGCTGCTGCGACGCCAGGAAAATGCAGAAATCCTTCTGGCGCCCGAGGACGAAGTGGCGCTGCAACCCGGCGACCAGCTTCTGCTCTGCGGTCAATATCTGTGCGCGGCACCCATCGCCCATTCCCTCAGGGAGCCCCATGCACTGGAGTTCGTGCTTACCGGTCAGGACGTCCCCGAAGGATGGATCTGGCGGGCCCTGGGCCTGGGACGCCACCGTCTGGCCCGCCGGCAGAGCCAGTGAGTTACCACGCCTTCACGGCGCGAGGTTACCGGGTCACTCCTTGAGCAGGCAGGCGCGCAACTCACCCGTGTGGCGATCAATCTCCAGTTCCACCTCACAGTATTCGGCGTGTTCATCCACTGGGGTGGGATCATCGGCGCAGGCACAGCCGGCGATGATGCTGGTGTAGAAAAGCCCGGCACGCACCCGCAGGCTGTCCGGGGCCTCGGTTACATTGAGGATCATGACGCCAAGCTTATCTGTCAGGGCGATGCTGCCAGTGGTAAGACCCTGTTGCAGGGGCAGGACCTCGGGCCCGAGGGCGATGATCTCTTCCTTGAGCTGGCCCTCGAAATCGCACGTCCCCCAGGCCTTCAGGCTGCGCATTGAATGGGGCATGACGAAAGTCCCTCCGGCGTGACATTGATCATGGCCATTCTATGCCGGAATACGGACTTCGACCTTAAGGCCACCCAGCTCCAGAGAACGGCCATAACGTATCTCGCCACTGTACTGCGCCACCACGTCATGAACGATGGCAAGACCCAGACCATGCCCAGGGGTGGCCTCATCCAGACGCATTCCCGGCTGACCCAAATGGCCCAGATCGGCCTCCTCAACGCCAGGCCCGTCATCCTCCACCACCGCGTGAATACCCTCTCCCTGGCGCAGGGTGACACGTACCTGCGAACGTGCCCACTTGCAGGCGTTGTCCAGAAGATTGCCGAACAACTCCAGCATGTCCTCGCTGTCCACAGGGACTGTTTCGCCCTGGATATCCAGAGCGATGTGTACGCGGCTCTGATAGAGACGATTAAGCGCTTCGACCAGGGGCTCCAACTCGGCGCGGGCATTGAAACCCGCGCCCGGGTGATCCCGGCCGGCCAGTCTGGCACGGTGCAATTCACGTTCGATCGTGTTGCGAATGATCTTGAGCTGAGGGCGCAGGGCGTCGGCAGCGGCGCGGTCTCCCCGCTCCTCCAGTTCGTCCGTCACCTGGGTAAGCACGGCCAGCGGGGTCTTCAGTGCATGGCTCACGTTACCCAGGGCCCGGCGGGTTCGTTCCAGGCGCAGACCGTGGTGACGTATGAGCCGGTTGACCGCATCCACCAAGGGCTCGATCTCCCGGGGTGCCCGGGCCGTCATGGGTGCGGAGCCGCCGGCTTCAAGCTTTCGACAGGCCTGCACCGCCGCATCCACCGGACGCAGCGCATGGCGCACGATCAGGAACTGCAAAAACAGCACCAGGCCGATACCCAGCAGCATGACCGCAAGCAGCTGGCGCTCCAGACGCGCCACGGTGCGTTCCATGGCGCTCACATCCTCGGCCACCGAGATGGTGACCGGCGCACCACGCACCTGGTAGCCCCGGCTGTAGACCAGCAGGCTCTGTCCGGCAGGTCCCGGCAGGCGATTAATCAGTTGCTCGCCCGATGGCAAACGCTCTATCGACAGATCCTCGTCCCACAAAGAACGGGAACGCAGCACCGTCTCGCCGGTATCGATACGAAAGTAATGCCCGGAGAGCGGCGTCTCGTAGATGATACCCACAGTTCTGGCGAAGACGTTCACAGGATCCGTGTCATCCAGGAGGCGGGCATAGAGCGTGTCCGCATCGTGTTCCAGGCGGGTCGCAACGTAGTCTTGCACCAAAGCAGCCGGGATAATGCGCAGGCCCAGGGTCTGGGCGGCCAGGAGCAGCAACAAGCAGATGCCCACCAGTAGGGTGATGCGGGATTTGAGGGAATTCATGTCAGGGTAACCTCAACACGTAACCCTGCCCCCGGCGAGTCTCGATCAGGTCGCGGCCCAGCTTGTCACGCAAGCGACGCACGTAAACCTCAAGCACGTTGCTGTCCCGTTCGCTTTCATATTCGTAGAGATGCTCGGAGAGCCGGGTCTTGGAAAGCACCTGGCCGGGATGACGCAGGAAGTAGCGCAGCAGACGGTACTCAGTGGCAGTCAATGGCGTTTCTTCGCCTGACTCTGTCACCAGGCACTGGCGCTGTTCATCCAGTTCCCAGGCTCCGACTCGCAGCACCATATCCCGTACCGGACTCCCCCGGCGCAGCAGGGCTTGCACCCGGGCCAACAGTTCCTCGGCATGGAAAGGCTTACCCAGGTAGTCGTCGGCTCCGGCACGCAACCCCTCCACCCGCTCCCGCCAGCCGTCCCGTGCCGTGAGGATCAGCACGGGCATGGAAAGCCCGATCTTGCGCCATGCGGCAAGGACATCAAGACCCGGAAGGTCCGGCAGACCCAGGTCAAGGATGATCAGGTCGTAGGGTTCAGTCTCGCCCAGGTGACGACCATCAATGCCGTTGACGGCAAGATCCACGGCGAGGCCCTCCCTGGCCAGCCGTTGCCGCAGTCGCGGCCCCAGTTCGGCGTCATCCTCGACGATGAGCACCCGCACCGGGAATCAGTCCTTGATCTTGCGCTTGAGGACACGACCGGTGGCTGCGTCCATCTCCAGCTCGTGCACGCGTCCCTCGGCGTCCAGGATCTTGAGCTCGTACACGTACTGCTTGTCCTCGCGTTCCAGTTCCGCCTCGATGAGATGTCCGGGCTGTTCCTGCCTCGCGCGGGTCATGATCTCCTCCATGGCCATGATCTGGCCGCTCTCGCGCAGCTGCAGGATCTCGTTGTGGCGCATGCGCTCGCTGGCGAAGGCGACACCGCTGCCCAGCAGGGTGGCGACCAGGGTGGTGACGATCAGGGTCTTGGCTTTCATGATGTCGTTCTCCGTTTCAGGTTTCAGTTTAAATGCAATGGGCCAGGCCGGTCTTGCTCATCATCATTCCGCGCCGGCTTGACCCCGGTGAACATGGCGCGGATGAGGTTTTCCCGGTGCAGCAGGCTTTCCACCAGCACACCGAGGACGTGCACGCCAACCATGAGCAGCACCAGGTTGGCCAGGAATTCATGCAGGCCTTCGATCCCCTCTTCCAGCCAGTGGGGAGTTCCGGCCATCAGGCCCGCCAGCGGACCGGCAGCCTCCTCGGCGCCCAGCAAGGCCATACCGGAAAGGGCGACCAGGGGGATGGTGACCAGCAGCGCGATGATCATCAGCCCGCCTGCGGGGTTGTGGCCCAGGTGGCGCCTTGCCCTACCCAGGAGCAGGTCCCTGACATAGGCCAGGGCCACCCGGGGCGGACGCACGAAGTCGCTGAAGCGGGCGTGGCGAGTACCGAGCAACCCCCAGGGGATACGTACCAGGATCAGGCCCAGGGCGGTGTAGCCGGCCAGGGTGTGCAAGTCCAGCCAGGCATCGCCGGAGAGGTAGGCGATGAGAAATGCACCCGCCAGGCCCCAGTGGAAGATCCTCACGAAGGGATCCCAGACCCTGATTTCGACCTCGTGCTTCATGATCCGCAGACTCCCATGACTTCGAACATGGACGCAGTGTGCACGGGCAAGCTGAAATGAAGCTGAAAGGTGGGGCAATGCAGAACTTCGTGGACCAGTGGGGACTCTCACTCAAGATGCATCACTTGCGCCCGCTACTGCTACTTGCCCTGATCATTGGCCTGTCCGGCTGCACGGTGCGTTTTGCCTACAACCAGCTGGACTGGATTGCCCCCTGGTATCTGCGGGGTTATGTGAGTCTCGATGAACAACAGCGCTCCCTCCTGGAGCAACGCCTGGCGACACGCCTGGACTGGCATTGCAGCACTCAGCTGCCCCGCTACGCCCACTGGCTACGGGAGCTCGAGACCCAGCTGGCCAGCGGTGACGTGAGCCTTGAGGGCTTGCATGCCCACGCCCGCCAGGCGGAGGCGTTCTGGCTGGAACTGGTCAGCCACCTGCCGGCGGATGCCAGTGAACTCCTGGCCAGCGCCAGCGACGACCAGGTCCAGGAACTGTTCGATAACCTGGATGAGCGCACGGCGGAAAACCGCAGGGACTTCGTGGACAAACCCGCCGAGGCCTTGCAACGGGAGCGGGCCGAGCGCATGGCGCAGCGCCTGCGGCGCTGGTTTGGACGCCTGAACACCGCCCAGCAGGCACGGCTTGAAGCCTGGAGCGTGGGGCTTGCCCCCTTTGGTGAACAATGGTTGGATAATCGCGCCCTCTGGCAGGCGGCGCTGCGCAAGGCCATCGAGGACTTGCGTCAGGACCCGCCCGCCCTGGAGGCGGCACTGGAACAGCTGTTCGTGCGCCCGGAACGGGATTGGAGCGATGAGTATCGTGCCAGGGTTCAGTTCAATCGGGATCAGACCCTAGTATTACTGGTGGATCTGTACCGGCTCTCATCACAACGGCAACGGCAACGACTGACCGAACGGGTGGGAAGCTTAGCCAGAGACCTGGAGCGGCTGGCGTGCGAACCGACCGAGCTCAATAGTCAGGCATAGAACGGGGACCGGCTGAGGTTCGGATCCCTCATCCCACTGGCGTAACGAGCCGGTTGCCACACATCATCCCGGATAGCTCACCAAAGCGACAGGCACCGGCGAATGCGCCTACCGGAGCGAACGACGGCAGCGCCTGCGCCTACGGATCGCCCCCACGGACCCTCAAACCCGCAGCCTCCTCGGACGAACGGCACATGGCGAGCACCGGTTGTCCCAAAGGCGGGCCATCGGATTCGTGTGTCACCAGACCATATAACCATATCGATTTTATGTTTATTCGATCCTATCGCCGGTAGTACCCATCATCGGGATTGCCTCGCCCGTCACAGGTCGGAGGCAAGTGCGTTGACCGTCACTGCGCACTTAACTAAGTTAAGCAAAAAGATAATGGCGCGCTCGACGCCAAGGGGAGCGGACATGTGCACGCAGGGGATACGGAATCCGACCGTGCTGGCGCTTATTGTGTCCATCTCTCTTGTCCTGCCGCAGACCGTTCATACCGATACCACCGCATCCGAAGCAGAGAACACGCCCGTGCGTATAGGCGTGCTGGCGCACCGCGGTGCGGAGGCGGCCATCGCGGCATGGCAACCCACCGCCGAGTTTCTCACCCGCACCGTCGGGCGGGAGTTTCATATCGTTCCGCTGAACAACACCACCCTGCCGAGTGCCGTGGCCGAGGGCCAAGTCCACTTCGTCATCACCAACCCCGGATCCTACGCCGAGCTGGAGTTGAACTACGGCGTCACGCGCATGCTCACCCTGCGCAACCTGCGCGAGGGGGAACCCTATACCCGTTTTGGTGCGGTGATTTTCACCCGCGCGGACCGCACCGACATCCGCACGCTACAGGACCTGCGCGGCAAGTCGTTCGCGGGGGTCAGGGCCGATGCGTTCGGCGGATACCAGATGGCGCTGCTGGAGCTCCGAAGAGCGGGCATCAACCCGGATCGGGATTTTTCGCGCCTCGCGTTCTCCGGACTTCCCCAGGACCAGATTGTGCTCGCGGTGCGCGATCGGGAGGTGGATGCCGGCACGGTACGCACCGACACGCTAGAGCGCATGGCCAGCGAGGGTCTCATCGCACTGGAGGACTTCAGGATCCTCAACCCTCAGGCGTACCCGGACTTTCCCTTCGTGGTGAGTACGCGGCTGTATCCGGAATGGGCATTCGCCCGCACGGGGCGCGTGCATGATCAGCTGGGCTACGACGTGGGGCTCGCCCTACTGCAACTCACCCCTGACAGTCCGGAGGCACGTGCCAGCCAGTCGGCCGGATGGACGGTGCCGCTGGACTACACGCCCGCGCATGAGCTCCTGCGTGAGTTGCGCGCCGGGCCCTATAAAGACATCGACCGGATCGACCTTGGCGCCCTGCTTGAACAATACTGGTACTGGTTCCTGTTGATGCTGGCCGGCTTTGCGCTACTGATCACTGTGGGCGGCTACATCCTGCATATGAACCGCCGCCTGCATGCGTCGCAGGACATGCTCATGGGGCTGACACGGGAGCTGGAGGAATCGAACCGGGTTCTGCAGCAACTATCCGCACAGGACGGCTTGACCGGGCTCGCCAATCACCGCCATTTCGAGGAAGTGTTTGCCCGCGAGTGGGCCCGCTGCGCTCGGGATGAATACCCCATCAGCCTGTTGATGGCCGATATAGACCACTTCAAACGGTTTAACGATCGATACGGCCACCCGGCGGGGGATCAATGCCTGCGCAGGGTGGCCGCCACGCTACGCGGCGCTGTACGTCGCCCGGCGGACCTGGTGGCCCGCTACGGCGGGGAGGAGTTCGCAATCATACTACCCGGCACCGATGCTTCGGGCGCTTATCGGGTCGCCGAGCGTGCACGAGCCGCGGTGGAGGCCCTTCTCCTGGAACATAACGAAGGTGGGCAAACCTCACGCGTCACTGTCAGCGTGGGTGCGTGTACTATGGTGCCAAATCAGGACAGTCCCCATGCCATGCTGATCGCCGCCGCGGACGCAGCGCTGTACTGCGCCAAGGACCAGGGGCGCAACTGCGTAGTCGTTCACGAGGAGCGCGACACGTCGGCTACGGGCCTGGAAACAAACTAGTCATCAGTCCCGGAACATCATGAAAACCCCCGAACTCCTTGCCCCCGCCGGTACCCTGCGCAATCTCCACTATGCCCTGGCCTATGGCGCCGACGCGGTCTACGCCGGGATGCCCCGCTACAGCCTGCGGGTGCGCAACAACGACTTCTCCCGCCTGGAGCAACTGGCCAGGGGCATCGAGGCGACCCACGGGGCAGGCAAGCAGTTCTTCCTGGCCACCAACGTGCTGCCCCACAACAACAAGGTGAAGAGCTTCCTGGCAGATATCGAGCCGGTGGTGGCACTGGGCCCCGACGCCCTGATCATGGCCGATCCGGGGCTGATCATGCTGGTGCGAGAACGCTGGCCCGAGATGCCCGTGCATCTCTCGGTGCAGGCCAACACCATGAACTACGCCAGCGTCAGGTTCTGGCAGCAGCTGGGCATCAAACGCATCATCCTGTCGCGGGAGCTTTCACTGGACCAGGTGGAGGAGATCCGCCAGGAATGCCCGGACATGGAGCTGGAGGTGTTCGTGCATGGTGCCCTGTGCATTGCCTACTCCGGTCGCTGCCTGCTGTCGGGCTATTTCAATCACCGGGACGCCAACCAGGGCAGCTGCACCAACTCCTGCCGCTGGGACTACAAGGTCCACGAGGCCACCACCGATGCCAGCGGCGATGTGCAGATCTGGCGTCCGCCCGCCGACCAGGACGAGGCCAAGCAGCGCGACATCCGCGCGCAACAGCCCTACCTGATCGAGGAGCGGGAACGACCCGGCGAGATGATGCCCGTGGAGGAGGACGAGCACGGCACCTACATCATGAATTCAAAAGATCTGCGCGCCGTGGAGCACGTGGAACGACTGGTGCGCATGGGCATCGACAGCCTGAAGATCGAGGGCCGCACCAAGTCCCACTACTACGTGGCCCGCACCGCCCAGGTGTACCGGCGCGCCATCGACGATGCCGTGGCCGGGCGCCACTTCGATCCGAGCCTGCTGGGAGTGCTGGAGAACCTGGCCAATCGCGGCTACACCGACGGTTTCTACCAGCGCCACCACGACAGCGAGCACCAGAATTACCTCACCCAGCATTCGGACAGTCTGAAGCAGCGCTTCGTGGGCGAACTGACCGGCTACGACCCGCACAGCGGTCTGGCGGAAGTGGAGGTGAAGAACAAGTTCGCCGTGGGTGACAGCCTGGAACTGCTACTGCCCGAGGGCAATCGCCGCTTCACCCTGACGCACATGGAAGACCAGGAGGGCGAGACCATGAGCCTGGCGCCGGGTGCGGGCTACCGGGTGCGTATCCCCCTGGAACCGGGGGCCTATGACATGGGCCTGCTGGCCCGGGATCTGGGCTGAAACCCGATGTCCGTTAGCATGGCGGGGATGAGCCAGGGCCAGCAGATTTAATCACGCAGAGATTGCAGAGACGCAGAGGACGCAGAGTTTTTTCGCTCATCAATTCTTTGCGCCCTCTGCGTCTCTGCGATCTCTGCGTGATCAGCGTTGCTCACCCCTACCTACCTTTTTATCGGGAAAGCTTGAGACCCACCCGGGTGATACGCGCACCTTCCATCTCCCGGACCACCAGCTCCACGCCGGCCAGGGCCAGGCGGTCGCCGACGACCGGTGCGGTGTGCAGTTTCTTGCGCATGTAATCCTCCACCGTCATCTGCGCGGCGCCCTCGGGCAGCTTCAGGCCATAGGCCAGGGACAGGTCGCCCAGCAGGGCATCGGCGTTGAGCACGAATTCACCGAAGAAGCTCTGCTCGGAAAGACGCTTGGGCGCGGCCCTCGCCACGAACAGACGGTCCAGATCCAGCAGATCGTCGGGGGCCGCCATGAGGTAGAGATAATCCCCGGCGCGCAGATCCAGCAATTCCAGGGAGTCCAGCAACTTCTTGTCCCGCAGGTGGGCCACGACCCGTACGCTCTTTGGCAGCACGAAGCTGGTCCACTTCTCCTGCACCACCGGGGTGTTGTCCGCCAGGCGGTAGCCCACCAGCTCCATCTCCTGCTGCCCGGGGATGTCCAGCTCCACACGCTGCACCACGTGGGTGGTGGACGGCAGCTCCAGGCGGAACAGGCGCGCGGCAGGGGCCACGGTCCAGCCCTGCACCACCAGCGAGATGAGTACCACGAAGAACACGATATTGAAGAAGTTGCCTGCCTGATCAAGCCCTGCCAACAGCGGGAAGAGGGCCAGGATGATGGGTACCGCCCCCCGCAGACCTACCCAGGCGATGAAGCTCTGTTCCCTCCAGGGGAAGTGAAACGGCAGCAGCGAGATCCAGACCGCCACCGGGCGAGCGATCAGGATCAGTACACCGGCGATGAGCAGGGAATCCTGGGCCACCGGCATGAGCGCGGAAGGGGTCACCAACAGACCCAGCATCAGGAACATGCCGATCTGGGACAGGCTGGCTATGCCGTCGTGGAAGCGGTTGATGTTCTGGCTGGACTGCAGGGGCCGGTTGCCCAGCACCAGGCCAGCCAGGTAAATGGCCAGGAATCCGGAGCCGTTCACCTGGGAGGCGAGGCCGAAGATGGTGAGTCCACCGGCCAGGGCAGCCAGGGGATACAGACCGGGACTCAGATCCAGGCGGTTGATGACCCACACCAGAGCAAAGCCGCCGGCGATGCCGATGGCCGCACCCAGACCCATCTGCTGGATGAACTCCCAGAGCATCACCAGACCCATGTTCTGGGGACCGGAAATCAGCAGTTCGATGAGCACGATGGTCAGGAAGATGGCCATGGGATCGTTACTGCCGGACTCGATCTCCAGGGTCGCCCCGACACGCTGCTTGAGCTCCAGCCCCCGTCCATGGAGCAGGGAGAACACCGCCGCGGCATCGGTGGAGCCCACGATGGCTCCCAGCAACAGGCCTTCCATCCAGTGCAAACCCAGCCACCAGGCAGCGAACATGCCGGTGATGCCGGCGGTGATCATCACGCCGAAGGTGGCCAGCACCATGGCGGGCTTGAGACCTACGCGGAAGTTCTTTACCGGCGTGCGCAGCCCGCCGTCGAACAGGATGATGGCCAGGGCCAGACTGCCGAACAGGTGGGCCAGCTGCACGTCGTGGAAGACGACGCCGCCGGGGCCTTCCTCCCCCAGCAACATGCCGATGATCAGGAACACCAGCAGGATGGGCGCACCGACCCGCGCCGTGACCACGCTGGAAAACACGCTCAACAGCAGCACCAGGCTGCCCAGCAGGATGATCTGATTGGTGAGGTCCACTGAGGGCTCGCGTTCGGGGGGCTGGGGACCATTATGCCAGATGGCCCAGGGTGCCCGGTGTACATCACGCTGTCAGCGGATTCAGTTCAGGCATCGCATCGTAGGCCGGATAAGCGCAGCGCATCCGGCACCCCGATCTGGCCAGGTTGATGACGCAGAGACCGCAAAGGCGCAGAGCACGCAGAGTTTTTTGATCAAAAACCCTTTGCGCTCTCTGCGTCTCCGCGCTCTTTGCGTGATCAGATCTGCTGTGATTGGCTTGTGCCGGATGCGCTACGCTTATCCGGCCTACGGGGTTTTTCCCGTTAGAAGGCGGATGCCTCCACTTCCGGATACATGTGTGCCACGGAGCGACCGACTTTGTCCTCGAAGCCGGGATAGTCAACAACGATCTGCGCCATGCGTTCACGCACCAGGGGCACGGTTTCGAAGTCGGGCAGTCCCTGGGCGACGCCCTCTTCCACCGCTGCCCAGAGAGCGGTGAGATAACCCTGCAGTCGCACCAGGGTCTCGGGACCCTCGATGCGGCCATGTCCCGGGATTACCGTCTGCGCCTCGAGTCCGATCAGGCGATCCATGAACCCGATCCACTGCGCCACGCGCCCATCCCATACCGAGGGCGCACGATCGGTGTACACCACATCTCCGGGAATCAGCACCCGGGTATCCGGCAACCACACCACCAGGTCTCCGGGTGAATGGCTGCCACCGGAGGGCATGAGCACCACCCGGGTGCCACCCAGCTCCAGTTCCAGGTCCTCGTCCACCAGGCGGTTTGGATACAGGGTGCGGCTCTCGCCAGTGGCGCCACGGGTCATCTCGTTGAAGCTGCTGATCCACCCGTCCGCCTGGGCCTTCATGCGTGCGGCAGACTCGCTACCGGCCATGATCTGCGGCGTCTCATGGGCAAAGGCATGATTGCCCAGCCAGTGATCCCCATGGCTGTGGGTGTTGACGATCCAGCGCACCGGCTGGTCGGTGACCCGGGCAATGGCCTGGCGCAGGGCCAGACCCATGGTCTCCGAGGAGCCGGTATCCACCACCAGCACGCCATCGCCGGTCACCACGAAGGCCATGTTGGCATTCCAGCCCAGGTTCTCTTCATTGGGAAAATCACGGGCCGGAGTAATCACGGCGTACACCCCAGGGGCCACGGCCTCGGGGTGCATGGGGTAGTCCTGCGGCGCGGCCGCAGCACCAATCTGGGCGGCCCAAAGCAAGCTCAGCCCCATCAGTACCCAGGTTTGCAGGAACTTCATCTTCGTGACTCTCCAACGGGACTTACGGTGGCCCCAGGCTCAATGGCTTAGAATAAGCCGCGGCAGCAATCGTTCCGTGAAAACAATCCCAGGGAAAACCATGTTCTTCAGACGACTTCAGCCTCATCGCCCCGCCATGCTCAGGGGCTATGGTCTGTGGCTGGCCACGGCCTTGCTCATGGCCCAGACAGGCCTGGGCCATGCATCCGGGAACGAGGCGCCTCCTCGGCCAGACATGGGGATCCTGGTGCTGGAATACGAGAACGACCTGTTCGCCGGCCAGGACCGCTATTACACCAGCGGCGTGCGGGCCAGCTGGATCCTGTCGGACTCTGGTGTGCCGGGGGTGCTGCGGGATCTGGGGGAGGTGATCCCTTTCTTTCCCGGCGCGGGCGAACTCAAGAACTCCTGGTCCCTGGGACAAAGCATGTTCACCCCTAAGGACATCACCCAGGCGACCCCCGACCCGAACGACCGCCCCTACGCCGGCTGGCTGTACGTCAATGGCGGGCTCGCCGAGGAAACCGGGATTCGGCTGGATCGCTTGCAACTGACCCTGGGCGTGGTGGGGCCAGCCTCCCTGGCGGAGCAGACCCAAAGGGAGATTCACAATGTCATGGGATCCCCCATTCCCAAGGGCTGGGACCATCAGCTGGCCAACGAACTGACCGTGATGGTGAGTTACGAACGCCAGTGGCGCGCCCGGGTGCGTACCGCCGAGGAGGGCTGGCGCATCGACCTGACGCCTCACTGGGGCGGCACCCTGGGGACACCCTTCACCATGCTCAACACCGGTCTGACTCTGCGTGCAGGCAGGGATCTGCCCCACGACTATGGTCCGCCCCGCATCCAGCCCGCCCTACCCGGTTCCGGTCTGTTCGTGCCCCGCGCGGACTGGGGCTGGTATCTGTTCGCAGGGGTGGACGCCCGGGCCATGCTTTGGAATGTATTCCTGGACGGCAATACCTGGCGTGACAGCCCCAGTGTGGACCGTCATGTATTCGTGGGTGATGCTCAGGTGGGCGCCGTGCTCAGCATGGGCCGGGCCCGCCTGGCATACACCCATGTGTTCCGCACCCCGGAATTCAAAGACCAGGAGGCCCGGGAGGATTTCGGTGCCCTGAGCTTGTCCTGGCTGTTCTGAGGCGTGAGGCGTGAGGCGGCCAGAGTATAGATCCCCTCCCCATCAGGGGGAGGGCTAGGGTGGGGGTGGTTTAACGCCTTTCTCCTACCTCCTAACGCCTCACCCCTTTAACTAGCCCCTCACACCTCCCCCCTACCGCTTGACCTCCACCTGGGAGATATCCCGCACCGCACCCCGGGCCGCCGAGGTGGCCATCAGGGCATAGGCCTTGAGGGCCAGACTCACGGAGCGCTCCCGGTTCACCGGCTTCCACGCGGCATCGCCCTTTTCTTCCATGGTGGCGCGACGATGGGCCAGTTCCTCGTCGCTGATGGCCAGGTGGATGCTGCGACCGGGGATGTCGATCTCGATGGTGTCACCTTCCTGCACCAGACCGATGTTGCCGCCCTCGGCGGCCTCCGGTGAGGCATGGCCGATGGACAGGCCCGAGGTGCCGCCGGAGAAACGCCCGTCGGTGACCAGGGCACAGGCCTTGCCCAGACCCTTGGACTTCAGATAACTGGTGGGATAGAGCATCTCCTGCATGCCCGGGCCGCCACGGGGGCCCTCGTAGCGAATCACCACCACGTCGCCTTCCTTGATCCTGTCGGCGAGGATTGCCTCCACGGCGTCGTCCTGGCTCTCGAACACCCGGGCGGGGCCGGAGAACTTCAGGATGCTCTCGTCCACGCCGGCGGTCTTCACGATGCAGCCATCCTGGGCCAGGTTGCCGTAGAGCACGGCCAGACCGCCATCTTTGGAGTAGGCATGCTCGATGTCGCGGATACAGCCGCCCGCGCGATCGAGATCCAGATCATCCCAGCGCTGGTCCTGGCTGAAGGCGGTCTGGGTGGGCACGCCACCCGGGGCCGCCATGTAGCGATTGCGGGCCTCGCCGGCACCGGCACGGACCACGTCCCAGCGGTCCAGGGCATCACCCAGGGTGGCGCTGTGCACGGTCCTGGCCTCCCGGTGAATCAGACCACCCCGGTCCAGTTCGCCCAGGATGCCCAGCACGCCACCGGCGCGATGCACGTCCTCCATGTGGTACTGCTGGGTGGCGGGGGCCACCTTGCAGAGATTGGGGATCCTGCGGGACATGCGGTCGATGTCCGCCATGGTGAAATGCACCTCCGCCTCGTGGGCGGCGGCCAGCAGGTGCAGCACGGTATTGGTGGAACCGCCCATGGCGATGTCCAGGGCCATGGCGTTCTCGAAGGCCTCGAAGGTGGCGATGTTGCGGGGCAGGGCGGAGGCGTCGTCGCCTTCGTAATAGCGCTTGGCCAGATCCACCACCAGGCGGCCCGCCTCCAGGAACAGCTCCTTGCGATCGGCGTGGGTGGCCAGCAGGGAGCCGTTGCCGGGCAAGGACAGGCCCAGGGCCTCGGTGAGACAGTTCATGGAATTGGCGGTGAACATGCCGGAGCAGGAGCCGCAGGTGGGACAGGCGGAACGCTCGTAGTCGGCCACTTCCTGATCAGTAGCCTTGGGATCGGCGGCGGTGACCATGGCGTCCACCAGGTCCAGGTGGATGACCTTGCCCTTCACCGTCACCTTGCCCGCCTCCATGGGGCCGCCGGAGACGAACACCACGGGGATGTTCAGTCGCATGGCCGCCATGAGCATCCCGGGGGTGATCTTGTCGCAGTTGGAGATACACACCAGGGCGTCGGCGCAATGAGCGTTGACCATGTATTCCACGGAATCGGCGATCAGATCCCGGGACGGCAGGGAATAGAGCATGCCGCCGTGGCCCATGGCGATACCGTCGTCCACAGCAATGGTGTTGAACTCCTTGGCCACGCCGCCGGCCTTCTCGATCTCCCGGGCCACCATCTGGCCCAGGTCTTTGAGGTGCACGTGGCCGGGCACGAACTGGGTAAATGAATTGGAGATGGCGATGATGGGCTTGTCGAAATCGCCGTCCTTCATGCCCGTGGCGCGCCACAGGGCCCGGGCGCCGGCCATGTTGCGGCCATGGGTGGTGGTGCGGGAACGATACTGGGGCATGACAGACTCCGGATCTTGAATTCAGCAGGTCGGCCGATCATTTTACACCCGGGGGAGGCCCGACCACACCATGCCCTCGCCCCCCATGGGGAATCCCCTTAATATGGAGCCTAAAGGCATGGCGCCCACGGGGCGCCCTATGTCAAACCACCCCATTGCACTTACCATGGACCATAGGGCGCCCCGTGGGCGCCGCGCGAAAGCGATCTCATTCACACGGGAGCCTCACCATGAACCTGACCATCGACGTGGAAAACATCAAGTGCGGCGGCTGCGCCGGCAGCATCAAGAAGGGCCTGACCGAAGACCCCCGGGTGCAGTCCGTGGAAGTGGATGTGGCCGAGGGCCGCGTCAGCGTGGAGACCGGCGAGGACATCCGCGATGAACTGGTTGCCCGCCTGAGCAAGCTGGGTTACCCGGAGAAGGGCTCCGTGGAGGGCATTAAGTCCCTGAAGGCCAAGGCCAAGTCCTTCGTGAGTTGCGCCGTGGGACGCATGGGCGAGGACAAGTAGTTTATTTACCGCAAGCCACAGCCATGACAACAGCTTGACCATGGACATACACCGACTCAGCCCTTCCTGGCTGATCGCCCTGGGCCTGGCCCTGGGCCTGGGCCTGACCCTCCTGTTCAGCCTGGCCGGCGCACGCCAGCCCCTGGTCCAGGGCGTGCCCCAGACCGGGTTGCCGGTGATCGAACTGCACATCGGCACACATACCCTCAAGGCGGAGCTTGCGGACAACGAACCTGCGCGGCAACAGGGGTTAATGTACCGGGAGAGCCTGCCAAAGGATCACGGCATGCTGTTCGTCTGGCAGGAGCCTGCGCGCTACGCCATGTGGATGCACAACACCCCCCTGCCCCTGTCCGTGGCCTTCATCGATGCAGAGGGACGCATCGTGAACATTGCCCACATGGAACCCCACACCACAAAGATCCACGAGGCAAGCGCAGACGTGATCTACGCGCTGGAAATGAAACAGGGCTGGTTCGAACGCCGCGGCATCGGCGCGGGGGATCGTGTCAGCGGGTTGCCTCGTTAAGGCGATTCACCACGAAGCACACGAAGAGCACGAAGTAGTTCATAAAGAAATATGATTCTCGCAAAGACGCAGAGGACGCAAAGAAGTCCTTAAGGATTTGTTGCTTTCTTGGCGTTCTTTGCGACTCTGCGAGAGAACAGCCTTTTGTTTTCGGCTTAAAACCCTTCGTGCTCTTCGTGAGCTTCGTGGTAAACAGCCCTTCAACGCTTACGCATGCGATCCAGCCGACGCACGAAGTCTTCCAGGATGCGCTTGTAGAGTTCGTCCTTGATCACCGCATCCTCGACCCCCGCATCCAGGTTCGGGTTGTCGTTGACCTCGATGACCACCACACCCCGCTTCGTCTGCTTGAGATCCACGCCATAGAGTCCGTCGCCGATCAGGTTGGCGGCACGCAGCGCGGTCTTCACCACCTGGGGCGGGGCATCTTCTACTGCCATGGTGCGAAAACCTCCCTGACGCGAATTACCCTTGGCCTGGTGATTGACGATCTGCCAGTGCTTGCGGGACATGAAGTACTGGCACACGTACAGGGGCTGCTTGTTCATGATGCCCACCCGCCAGTCGAA
>SR_TP_S13solDRAFT_1000231_pt1 | contig 26300 bp, 26 predicted proteins | sample SodReaTP_S13sol_FD_11159 | JGI IMG/M metagenome (IMG submission 11159)
CGCCGATCGGCTCGAAGTGCTGGACGCGTTCGAGCACCGCCGCCACCTCCTCGGCGCTGACCAGGTATTCCGGCGCCAGCGAAGCCCGGAGGGTGCCCAGATCATCGTGCAGGTAGCCGTCCTCGTCGAGCGCGTAGATGATGGCACGCGCAATGGCCTCGTCGGTTTCGCTGAATCCGGAGAGATTGACCTGCCAGAGCAGATGATGCTGCAGGGATTCGTCGGCCCGGTCGCTGATGAACTCGTCGTAATTGGGACCCGGGCCCGAGGTGACCGAGTAGCCCTCGGGCAGATCGTCGAAGCCGTAGTCCTCGCCGAAGTCGACTTCCACGTCGCTGTCGAAGTCGTTTTCCGCGTCCCGCTCGGTCTCGTTGCCGAGGGGTTCCTCGGCACGCTCGAGCAGCGGGTTGGTGTCGAGCGCCTCGCGAATGGTCTGCCGAAGCTCGATCCGGTTGAGCTGCAGCAGCGCGATGGCCTGCCGCAGTTGCGGCGCCAGCTTGAGCTTCTGGCCCAGCCTGAGCTGGAGACGGGCACCCTGTTTCATGCGCCCGATTCTACGCCACAAGCAAGAAGCGGGCCACTTGCATGCGGAGTGGGGTCGGGGGGTGGCGATATGGCCGAGGTCGGCGCCGCCGGTTGGTTTGGCGTCCTCGACACGTCAAAGGCGTTCCGCCCGCCTGCTTCGCAGGCTGATGGCGGGCAACTTCTTTCCTGCGCGAAAAAAGTAGCCAAAAAACGCGCTTTTACAGTCAAGATCCAACGATCCGGGGTTTCAGGACTGACTGACTGTGGAGGCTGGCCCCTTCGGTGCGGTGGCTTCGCGATGGCCCGGCCGAGGGACATGGTGGCTTGCGGAGGCGAGTGGGGATGCCCCGGTCAGTTGCCACGACTTCGGAGAGCGCGGGCAGCCGAATGCGGATAGCCTGAGCACGACGCGGAGCCACCTGGAAGCCACGTTTCCGGAGTCGTACCGATCCGGTGCGGACTACGCCACGATGCCTTCGAGGTCGCCATGCCCCTCGACCGAGCACCAGCAAAGGCTCCGGAATCTTCCGTGAAGCCCCAGATCGAGCCACTCTTGCGGCCTATCCGCTTTCTTTTAAGCGCATTTTCTGGGCACTTTTTTGGCGCAGCAAAAAAGTGCCTCGCCGCAAGAGCGCGAAGCGCCGGGCGAAACGCCTTTGACGGGTCCAGGCTCGCCCAGTGACCGGCGGCGCCAACCTCCACCAACGTCTTCAGGACGTGTCGAGATTCGCACACCAGCCGGCGGCCACAACTCCGTCCGACGCCTCGTGACTTGTACAGACCCGAACCGTCGTCCGTCGCGCCCGTGCAGAATTGTTCAGAGGTTCCCTAGAGCCGGAACTCCCGCCCGAGGTAGACGTTGCGCACGTTCTCGTCGGCCATCACGTCGTCGGGCGTGCCGTGCGTGAGCAGGCGGCCTTCGCTGATGATGTAGGCGCGGTCGCAGATGCCCAGTGTTTCGCGCACGTTGTGGTCGGTGATCAGAATGCCGATCTCGCGTTCGGTCAGTTGGCGCACGATGTGCTGGATCTCGCCGACCGAGATCGGGTCGACACCGGCGAACGGCTCGTCGAGCAGGATGTAGGCGGGGTCGGCCGCCAATGCCCGCGCGATCTCCACGCGCCGACGTTCGCCGCCCGACAGGCTGATGCCGGGCTGACCGGCAAGATGCGAAACGCTGAACTCCTCCATCAGGCGTTCGAGTTCGTCGTGGCGCGCGCTCCGATCGAGGTCCGAACGCAGTTCGAGCACCGCCAGGATGTTGTCGGCGACCGACAGGCGGCGGAAGATCGAGGCCTCCTGGGGCAAGTATCCGAGCCCGGCGCGCGAGCGATGCTGCATGCTCGCGCGCGTGATGTCCCTGTTGTCGAGGACGATGCGGCCACCGTCGGGCCGCACCAGCCCCACGACCATGTAGAAGCAGGTGGTCTTGCCGGCGCCGTTGGGGCCGAGCAGGCCGACGACTTCGCCGGTGTCGACCTGCATGGACATGCCGTGGACGACGGCACGCCCCTTGTAGCGCTTGGCCAGATGTTCGGCGATCAGCACGATTCAGTCCGGCTCCGGCGTATCTTCGTTGCCCGGGTCAATGGCCTCCGGCTCGATCTCCATGCGGATGCCGCCTTCGCCCTCGGTCGCCTGGGTATCCAGGTTGTAGACCAGTCGCTGGCCGGAGAACAGCCCCCGATCATCCCGGATGCGGGCGTTGCCGATCAGGGTGATGGTGCGGCGGGACAGGTCGTAGACCACTTCATCGGCCTGGCCGTTGGTTTCCCCGCCCTGGTCGGTCACCGTGTGCCAGCGAACGGGTGAGCCGTAAAGCTCGATGCGCTGCCAGCCGCTTTCGCCGCGATAACCGTAACCCTCTTCGGCCGTGACCTCGAGCGCACCGCGGGTGATGCGTACCTTGTCGCGCAGGTGCGTGGCGCCGCGCTGGTTGTCGAACGAGATGTTCTCGGCATTGATGCCGACGCGCTCGTCATTCTGGGCCGCCGCCGTCGCCGCGATCAGGGCCAGCGCGGCCAGCAGAAGGAGATGTGGCCGCGGACGGCTCGAGTTCGCCTTGTACACCATCGGTCAATTCCAGGATGTTGTTGTCCAGTTGGATGCTCAGACCGCCCGATCGCAGCCACGATCCCGCCTGTTCGATCATCACCGGCCGGTCCGAACTGATTGTACGCGTGCGGCGATCGTAGCGCAGATGCTCTGCATGGACCCGGATGTCGCCACCGGCATCGCGGTGGGTCAGTTCGACGTTGCCCTCGAGCACGAGCACTTCGTCGTCGCGCAGCACCCGGCCGGCATCGGCCGAGCCCTGCCAGTCGGCCGCCGCCGGTTCGATATGAAACTCCGGCGCTTCCAGGCGGGCAATGCGTTCGGCCCAGACGTGCTCGAGCCGCGGCCCGGACAGAATCAGTTCGACCCTGTCCTCGGCATCCCGGAATCGGGCCGAGAACTCGCTGAGGGTATAGTCGAACTGCGTGTCGGGCACGGTCAGCGGAGGGGTTGCGCCGCGGTCGGACGGCAGCAGCCATCGAATGCCCAGCGCCAGCACCAGCGCCAGACAGGCCGTGAGCACGATGCGCCAGGTCACCCGAAACGGCCCTGCCAGGCCTCCAGCAGGCCGTGCCCGGCAAGAATGGTCTCGCACACTTCCCGCACGGCGCCGTGCCCTCCCGGCCTGGTCGTGACGAAATGGGCGCGTTCGCGTATCCAGGGCGTGGCGTCGGCGGGTGCACAGCGCAGACCGCACTGACGCATCGCCGGCCAGTCGACGAGGTCGTCGCCGGTGTAGGCGCACTGTTCAGGCGTCAGGCCGACCTGGTTGAGCAGTTCCGACAGCGCCGACGCCTTGTCCTCGCGGCCCTGCATGAGATGGCTGACACCGAGTTCGCGCGCACGCCGATCGACGATGCCAGACTGTCGAGCGGTGATGATGGCCACATCGATACCGTTGACCAGCAGGGCCTTGATGCCCAGCCCGTCGCGGGTATGGAAGGTCTTGATCTCGTCGCCGTCGGCGGTGTAGGCAATGCGGCCGTCGGTCATCACGCCGTCGACATCGAACACCGCCAGACGTACGGTCCCGGCGCGATCGGACAGCTCGTCCCTGCTCATACAACGCCTGCCTGCAACAGATCCTGGAAATTGAGCGCACCGACCAGGCGGCCGTTCTCGTCGGTGACCAGCACACCCTGGATTCGATGATGCTGCATCATCTCGACGGCAGCGGCGGCCAGCTCATCGGCGCCGATCGTGCGCGGGTTGGCCGTCATGATGTTTCGTGCCGGCGTGCTGCGGATGTCGCCGAGATCATCGACATGGCGCCTGAGGTCGCCGTCGGTGACGATCCCGAGCAGTTCTCCGTTCGCGTCGAGCACGGCGCACATGCCCAGCCGGCTGCGGGTCATCTGCATGATCGCCTCGGCAATCGGTTCATCCGGGCGCACCCTGGGCAGTTCGTCTCCGGCGTGCATCAGGTCGCTGATGCGCAACAGCAGACGCCGGCCCAGGCTGCCGGCCGGATGCGAGCGGGCGAAGTCGTCGGCGGTGAAGCCGCGCGCATCGAGCAGAGCGATGGCCAGCGCGTCGCCGAGCGCGAGCTGTGCCGAGGTGGATGCAGTCGGCGCCAGGCCGAGCGGGCAGGCTTCGCGGTCGACGCTGGTGTCGAGATGCACGTCGGCGTGTCGCGCCAGGGTCGATTGCGGGTTGCCGGTCATTGCGATCAGGTCCGTACCCAGGCGCTTCAGACCGGGCAGCAGGCGCAGCACTTCCTCGGTTTCGCCCGAGTTCGACAGGGCCAGCACCAGGTTCTGCTCGCTGATCATGCCAAGGTCGCCGTGACTGGCCTCGGCCGGGTGAACGAAGAAAGCGGGTGTCCCGGTCGAGGCCAGCGTGGCCGCCAGCTTGTGGCCGATATGACCCGATTTGCCCATGCCGGTCACGACCAGGTGGCCGGGGCATTCCAGGATCAACCGGCAGGCTGAAACAAAGGCCTCGTCGAGGCGGGCCGCCAGCGACCGGATCGCCCTGGCTTCGGTTTCGAGGACTTCGCTTGCGGTCGCCAGCAGGCGCCGGGAATCGCTGCTCATGCCGCCGATTCTACTGCACAAGCGGCCCGGCCCGTGCCGCCAGCGCGTCCCAGACGACAAGGGTCTGGTAGCCGATGTAGGCCGCAAACAGCACGGCCGCGGCGGGCCGGCCGATCAGGCCGTGCCTGCCGCGGCGCCAGGCCAGGACCAGCAGCAGCAAGGAGATGGCGAACATCGCCAGCATGTCGCGATGCAGCAGGATTGCCTCGATCGCCATCGGCTGGATCGTTGCCGCGATGCCGAGCACCCCGAGCAGGTTGAACATGTTGGAGCCGAGAATATTGCCGATGACCAGGTCGTCCTCGCGCTTGTAGGCCGAAGCGGCCGCGGCCGCGAGCTCGGGCAGGCTGGTGCCAAGAGCGACCACGGTCAGCCCGACGACCGCTTCCGAAACACCAGCGATCATGGCCAGCGAAACGGCACCCTTGACCAGCACCTGGGCGCTGAGCGGCAGAAGGACCAGGCCGACGAGGGTCCAGCTGACGGCCCAGCGCATCGGCATCCGTTCGGGCACTTCCTCGGCCAGGGCGGCGCTCATCGGGTCGGTGCCGCCACTGCGGATGCCCATCACGACCATGGCGGTGATCAGCAGGGCCAGGCCGGCCAGAAGGACGGCACCGTCGAAGCGGGCAAACACGAGATCCCACATCAGCCACAGGGTCAGCAGCATGATGGCAGCCAGGATCGGGACTTCCCGCCGGATGATGGTGCTTTCCACGCGCAGCGGATAGATCAGTGCGGTCAGCCCCAGGATCAGGCCGATGTTGGCGATGTTCGAGCCGAGCGCATTGCCGATCGCCAGCGACGGATTGCCGCGCAGGGATGCCATGGCCGATACGATCATCTCCGGGGCCGAGGTGCCGAAGCCGACGATGGTCAGTCCGACGACCAGGGTGGAAACGCCGAAATTGCGGGCCAGCGCCGATGCACCGGCGACCAGTCGGTCGGCCGCCCACATCAGCAGCACGAATCCGGCAGCCAGTTGCAGCAGGGCGATGGTGATCGTCATTCGATGTCCTGGCAGAGGGATGGGTCGGGGAGCAATGCGTTAAACTAGTTGGCCGATCCCGAAATCCATCCGGTCGCCGGCTGGTCCCCCGATAAAGAACATGGATGTCATCGCAATCGAAGCGCGTATTCTACAAGCAATGCCCGATGCGCAGGTCAGCGTCGAATCGGAAGACAACGTCCACTATATCGCACGTGTGGTGAGCGAGTCGTTTGCCGGCCGCAGTCGGATTCAGCGTCACCGCATGGTGCATCAGGCAGTCGGCGAGTCTCTCGGGCGTGAAATTCACGCGCTCAGCCTCGATCTCAAGACGCCGGATGAAGCCGGCTCGTCCCCGGCGAACTGAGCGATGGCCCGAATCCAGGTAAGCGGCGGTGTTCCGCTGGAAGGCGCCGTCGAGATTTCCGGTGCCAAGAACGCGGTCCTGCCGATCCTCATGGCCGCGTTGCTGACCGAGGCGCCCTGTCGTCTCAGTGGTGTACCTCACCTCAAGGATGTCACGACCACCATGGAGCTGCTCGGACAGATGGGCGTGAGTATCGCGCTCGGCGACCGTCTGAGCGTGGAGCTGGATGCCTCGGCCATGGACAGCGATGTGGCGCCTTACGACCTGGTCAAGACCATGCGTGCGTCCATCCTGGTGCTGGGCCCCCTGCTGGCGCGCCGGGGCGTGGCCCAGGTCTCGCTGCCGGGCGGCTGCGCGATCGGCGCACGCCCGGTCGATCTGCACCTGAAGGGGCTGGTGGCGCTGGGCGCGGAAATCAGCGTCGAGTCCGGTTACATCAAGGCCCGAGCCGATCGCCTCGAGGGCGCGCGGATCGTGCTCGATACCGCCACCGTCACCGGAACGGAAAACCTGATGATGGCCGCCACCCTGGCGCGGGGCACGACCGTCATCGAGAACGCCGCCCAGGAACCCGAGGTGGCCGACCTGGCCGAATGCCTCAATGCGATGGGTGCGGCGGTGTCCGGGCACGGCACCAACACCATCGTGATCGAGGGCCGCGAGCGACTCGGCGGCTACGACTACACCGTGCTGCCGGACAGGATCGAGGCCGGCACCTTCCTGACCGCCGCGGCCATGACCGGCGGTCGGGTGCGTGCACTCAACGCCGCACCGCACACGCTCGATGCGGTACTGGCCAAGCTGGAAGAGGCCGGTGGCCAAATCAGCACCGGCGATGACTGGATCGAACTGGATATGGCCGGCCGTCGCCCGCGGGCGGTCAACATCACGACTGCGCCGTATCCCGGCTTTCCGACCGATATGCAGGCCCAGTTCACCGCACTCAACGCCATCGCGGAAGGCACCGGAATCGTTCGCGAAACGGTGTTCGAGAATCGCTTCATGCACGTGCTGGAGTTGCAGCGACTGGGTGCGGACATCCAGCTCGAGGGCAATGCAGTGGTGATCAAGGGGGTCGAGCGCCTGACCGCGGCACCGCTGATGGCCACTGATCTGCGCGCCTCTGCCTGCCTGGTGCTGGCCGGCCTGGTGGCCGAGGGCGATACCGTCATCGACCGTGTCTACCATATCGATCGCGGCTACGAGAATATCGAGGAGAAGTTTCGCCAGCTCGGGGCGCGCATCCGTCGCCTGGCGGGCTGACCACTCCGAATCAGCCGCGCTCGAACTCCACCCTCTGTCCGGGTACCAGCCCGGTCAGCAGGCCGTCGCGCCAGACCAGTCTCCCGTTGACCCAGGTCGCGCTGACGCTGGCCGCAAGCTTGCGTCCGGCGAAAGGGCTCCAGCCGCATTGCGAAAGCAGCGCCTGGTCGGCCACCACGCAACGCTTGCGATCGTCGATCAGCACCAGGTCGGCCCAATAGCCTTCCCGCACGAAGCCGCGTTCGGCGATCGCGAATCGGCGGGCCGGGTTGTGGGCGATCTTCTCGACCAGGCGCTCCGGCGAGAGCGTGCGCGCGGCCACCAGCGACCAGGCGGCTGGCAGGGCGAACTGGATTACCGGCATGCCGCTCGCGGCCGACTCGTAATGACCGCCTTTCTCGCGCAGCAGATGAGGAGCGTGCCCGCTGCTGATCAGGTCGAGCCGGCCCTCGGCCAGCGCCCGGCGCAGTTCGCGGCGGTCGGTGTCCGAGCGAACCGGCGGATCGCACTTGATCAGGTTGCCGAGCGACTGGTAGTCGGCATCCATGAAATACAACCCGGCAATGCTGGTACCGGCGCTTGCCCGCTTGTCCGGCATCGGGCCGGCCTGGAGCAATTCGAGTTCCGCGCCTGAGCCGATGGCGGGCAGGTGCAGCCTGCCGGGTGCGGCGTCTGCCGCCCGTACGGCCAGGGCGAGCACCGCGCGGGCCGCTTGCGCCGAATGAATCTGCGGGTGGAGTTCCGGAGGGATGCGGCCGTGCCAGCTGCGGGCGGTTTCGGAAAGCCCGGCCTCGACCATGGTTCGATCCTCACCCATGGCAAGTATCGGCAGCTCGCAGCCCCGGGCCAGTACCGACAGCCATCGGTCCGTCTGTTCTGCCGGTTGCGAGCCGTCGAGCTGCACCACCAGCCCGCAGGCCTCTGCCGGGTGTATTTCTCCGGCGGTTTCGATGTCGGCTGGTTCGACGCCGAGATAGAAGGAGAAATTGGCCGCGGAACGACCGTTGGCACGGCTGAACTTGTCGGCGAGTGCAGCGCCCGTGCGGGTGGCCGGGCGGGTGTCGGGCAGGTCCAGGAAGGTGGTGACTCCGCCGGCTACGGCCGCGCGGGATTCGGTTGCGATGTTTCCCTTGTGCGTGTCGCCGGGTTCGCGGAAATGCACGGCCGAATCGATCATGCCGGGCAGCAGGAAGCGCCCGCGCGCATTGACGACCGTTTCGCGCGGGCTTGCGCTCAGTTCGCTGTCGACCCGGTCGATTCGCCCCCGTTCGATCCGGACATCCGTCTCGATTGTCTTCCCTTCATTGACCAGCCGGGCATTGGTGATCAGCCAGCGGCTCATTTCACCTCATCGTCCTCGCGGCCAGGAACCGGATCCTTCCCCCCGGGGCAGAACGGGTGGCAGCGCAGCAGCCGCCTGATGGCCAGCCAGCTGCCCCGCCAGGGCCCGTAGAGCTCGATCGCCTGCATCGCGTAGACTGAACAGGTCGGCTCGAAGCGGCACTGCCCGCCGATCCAGGGCGAAAGCAGGTAGCGGTAAGCCCGAATCAGCGCGAGTAGCAGAGTCTGCATGGGGTTGCCCGGAATTCCCGTCTAGGATATATAATCGGCGGTTTTGCAACAACCACGATACAGAGGCCACGGATCGATGCCCAGCAAGATTGTGGAACTGCCGGAAGGCTACAAGCCGTCAGAAGCCGAAGAGTACATGTGCCAGGAACATCTGGAGTATTTCCGTCGCAAGCTGCTGCAGTGGCGTGATGACCTGATCCAGGAGTCCCAGGAAACGATCAACAACCTCAGAGGCGAGGTGCGCGACGTCGGCGACGAGGCCGAGCGGGCCAGTCGGGAGACCGAAAACAGCCTCGAGCTGCGCACCCGCGATCGCTATCGCAAGCTGCTCAACAAGATTGACCAGGCCCTCGGACGCATCGACGACGGTTCCTACGGATTCTGCGAGGAAACCGGTGAGGAAATCGGGCTGGCCCGACTCGAGGCCCGTCCGATTGCCACGCTGTGCCTGGATGCCCAGGAGCGCTGGGAGCTCAAGCAGAAGCAGATGCGCGACAGCCGCTAGATAGCTGGTACGCCAGCGCGAAATTTCTGCTAGTCTTGGTCATGCCATGTTCCAGGGGGGCGCCGTCCGATCGATGGCGCCCCTCTTGGTTCTCGGGTTTTCACAAGCTGTCTTTACCGACGAGCAGGATTTCTTCCCAAGGAGTGAGGATCATGAAACGAGCCATTGGAGTAGTTGGTGCGGTCGCCATGCTGGCCGGCCTGAGTGCCCATGCCCAGGACCATGAGCTCGACGACCGCTGGTATATCGTTCCGTCGGCCGGGGTCGCCAAGCTCGACAGCGATCGAGGTGCTGATGGAAACGCCTGGTTGGCTGGATTGGGATTCGGACGGTTCCTCACGCCAAGATTCAGCGTGGATCTGGAGTTCGACCGGTATGCGGCCGACCTGCGCCATTCGCCGGCCGGCATGAGCGATGAGTTCGAATTGCGCTCGCTGGGAGTGGCTGGCCGCTACTACATGGGTGAAATCGACCGTCCGACCCGCCCCTACGCGTTGCTGGCCACTGGTCTGCAGGAGCACGATTCCTGGCGGGATGACGGCCGGGACGTGTTCGCCGCCGTCGGCCTCGGTCTAGAGCATCGCTACAGCGACCGAATCGCGGTTCGCGCGCAGGCGGCCTATCGGTACGACAATGACCGGGATACGCTGGGGCGCAGCAGTGGATTCAAGGACTTGCTGTTCAATATCGGCCTGAAGATCAATTTCGGGGAGCGCCCGCGTGCACCCGAGCCGGCACCCGAACCCGAACCGGTTCGCGCTCCGGCCCCGGCGCCCGAGCCGGAACCGGCGCCGCAGCCTGAACCCGAGCGCGAAGTCTTCTTCGAGTTCGACGCGGCCGTCACCTTCGAGTTCGATTCTGCGCGTCTTCTGCCGCAGGCGCAGGCGGAACTGAACGAGGCCGCTGCCCAGCTCAATCTGCACCCCGAGATCCGGCGCATCGAGGTGGCCGGCCACACCTGCGATCTGGGACCGGAAGCTTACAACCAGGGTCTGTCGCAGCGGCGAGCGCAGGCGGTCCATGACTACCTGACCGCCAACGGCGTCGACGCCAGCCGCCTGAGCGTTCGCGGCTACGGCGAGGATCGGCCGAAGGTGCCGAATCGCTCGGAAGAGAACCGCCGGCAGAACCGCCGGGTCGAACTGGTGGTGCTCGAGCGCGACAACTGACCCGGCCTCGGGCCGATCGCTCGAAACCAGGATCGAGGGCCCCGGTATTGCCGGGGCCTTTTTTGACGGCAGGCCACCGAGAATCCTCGCCAGTCGGATTCGTGCTGCAAGCCGGGAAGCTGGCGCGCGCGAAGCGCCGGGCGAAGCCGCTCCTGACCTGTCGAGACCGCTCAAACGACCTGGGCTGCCAGGGTCAGGCTACACCCCCAGCGCACCACGCGCAGAACCAGCAGACGAACAAACCAAGCAACGAACCAACGCCGCGTCAGCGGCCATCAAGCGCCCGCTCCGCCTGGCGCCGGATCTCGCCGAGCATGGCGTTGAGGCCGTTGGCGCGGGTTGGCGAGAGGTGCTCGCTCAGGCCGATTTCGACGACGAAGTGCGGTTCTGAGTCGAGGATTTCCCGAGCGCTGCGGCCCGAGTAGACCCGCAGCAGCAGGGCAATCAGGCCGGAGACGATGGCGGCATCCGAATTGGCGCGAAAGACCAAGTGATCGGCATCGCCTTCGGCGATCAGCCATACCTGCGACTGGCAGCCGGCCAGCAGCCGGTCGTCGGTCATCTCGGCCTGGTCGAGCTCGGGCAGCTTGCGGCCCAGGTCGATCAGGTACTGGTAGCGATCCATCCAGTCGTCGAACAGGGCGAATTCCTCGACGATTTCGCGTTGGGTCGCCTCGATGCTCACGACGTCGCCTTCCAGCGCGTGCCTTCCGGACCGTCCTCGAGTTCGATCCCACGCGCGGCCAGCTCATCGCGGATGCGGTCGGCGCTGGCGAAGTCGCGGTCCTTGCGCGCGGCGTTGCGCTGCTTGATCAGTTCCTCGATCTCGGCTTCGTCGACCACGTCGCCGCCGGGGCGCTGCTTGAACCAGTCTTCCGGGTTGGCCTGCAGGAGCCCGAGCAGGCCGGCGGAAGCCTTCAGGCGGGCGACGAGTTCGCCCTGGTCGTCTGCGTCGTGCGAGGACAGCCGGCGCGCGAGGGTATTGAGTTCGGCCAGAGCCGTCGGCGTGTTGAGATCGTCTTCGAGCGCCGCAACCACCTGCGCCTCGGGTTCGACGTCGATATCGGCCGGCGGATGGTCGCGCAGCAGGCCGTAGAGCCGGTCGAGCGTGTTGCGTGCCTGTTCCAGCGCCGTTTCCGACCAGTCGAGCGGCTGGCGGTAGTGGGCGGACAGCAGCAGGTAGCGAAGCACTTCGCCCGGCCATTGTTCGAGCAGGTCGTGGACGATCAGGGTGTTGCCCAGCGACTTCGACATCTTGCGTTTTTCGACCGTCACGAAGCCGTTGTGCATCCAGTAGCGGGCGAAGCGGTCGGTGCCGTGGGCGCAGCGGCTCTGGGCGATCTCGTTTTCGTGGTGCGGAAAGATCAGGTCCTGGCCGCCGGCGTGGATGTCGATCACCTCGCCCAGGTGCGCCGCGCTCATCGCCGAGCACTCGATGTGCCAGCCGGGGCGGCCGCGGCCGAAGGGACTGTCCCAGCCGGGCTGGGTCTTGTCGGACGGCTTCCACAGCACGAAATCGCCGGGGTGCTTCTTGTACGGCGCGACTTCCACCCGCGCGCCGGCCACCATCTCGCGCATGTCGCGCCTCGACAGCTCGCCGTAGTCGGCGGCCGACTCGATACTGAACAGCACGTGGCCTTCGGCCTGGTAGGCGCAGTCCTTTTCGATCAGGCGCTCGATCATGGCGATGATCTCGCCGATATGGTCGGTCGCGCGCGGCTCGATCGTGGGCCGGCCCACGCCGAGAGCGGCCATGTCCTGGTGGTAGATGTCGGCGAATTTCTTCGTGATGGTGTCGATCGGCACGCCCTGTTCGGCCGCCGCGGCGTTGATCTTGTCGTCGACGTCGGTGATGTTGCGCGCGTAGACCACCTGCGGGAAGCGACGCGACAGCACGCGGTGGAGCAGATCGAAGATCACCGCCGGCCGGGCGTTGCCGATGTGCGCGTAGTTGTACACCGTGGGCCCGCAGGCATACATCGTCACCCGTTCGGGATCGAGCGGGACGAATTCCTCTTTCTGACGGGTGAGCGTGTTGTAGATCCTGATGGCCATCGCTTAATGAACTGGCGCTTGCGCGCTAGAATGACAAGCGTGAAATTCTAACTGATCGAGGCTTGCTCCCCATGCCCAACCCGGAAGCGCTGCTGTATGCGCGGCACGTCGAACACCGCCGCGGCGAAATCGACGAGATTCTGACCGAGCTCGGCTACGACGGGCTGCTGATTCATTCCGGCCGGCCGGAGAACCGATTGTTCGACGACAGTCACCCGCCGTTTCGTGCCCACGCGCCCTTCGTCGCCATCGTGCCGATGCCCTTCGCGGCCGACAACCTGCTGGAATTGCGTCCGGGGGAAAGGCCGCGGCTGTGGCATTGTCAGCCCGACGACTTCTGGCACATGCCGCCCGAACCGCCGGCCGACTGGCTGACCGACAGCCTCGACCTCGAAGTGGTGAACTCGGCCGAGGGCTGGCACGAGCAGTTTCGCCAGCAGCGCGCGCTGGCGGTCATCGGCGACGAGCGCGCGCTCGGCGGCCTGCTCGACGGCGCCGATCTCAACCCGCCCGAGTTGATGTGGCGGCTCGACGAGATCCGCACCCGCAAGACCGCCTGGGAGCGCGACTGCATCGAGCGCGCCAATCGCCTGGCCGTTGCGGGCCACCTGGCCGCGGCCGAGGCATTCCGGGCCGGCAGGAGCGAACTCGAGATTCATCTCGCCTACCTGGCGGCCGTGGGCGAGGACCAGGACACGCTGCCCTACAACAGCATCGTCGCGCTCAATGACCACGGGGCCGTGCTGCACTACCAGTTCCGCTCGCCCGAGCGCCCCAGGGCGGTGCGCAGCTTCCTGCTCGATGCCGGTGCCGACTGGCGTGGCTACGCAGCCGACATCACGCGCACCTGGACGCTCGACGATCATCGCGAATTCGGCGATCTGATCGAGGCCATGGACCAGGCGCAGCGCCGCCTGGTCGACCGGATGCGTGCCGGCGAGCGTTTCGTCGACCTGCACCTCGAGGCGCACCGCGCCGTTGCCGCCGTGCTCGAACAGGCCGGCATCGTTCGCATGCCGCCCGAAGCACAGGTCGACACCGGCGTTTCCGCGCATTTCCTGCCGCACGGCCTGGGGCACTACATCGGCGCCCAGGTGCACGACGTGGCCGGGCTAAAGGACGAGCGCGGCATGGACCTCCCGCCTCCGGAGCGATATCCCGCATTGCGACTTACGCGCAAACTCGAGCCGGGCAACGTCGTTACGGTCGAGCCGGGCCTGTATTTCATTCCCAGTTTCCTCGAAAAGCTGCGCGCCAGCGGGCACGCCTCGAAGGTGGACTGGCAGGCCGTCGAACGCCTGACGCCTTTTGGCGGCATCCGCATCGAGGACAACGTACTGGTCAGCGAGGGTGAGCCGGTGAACTTCACCCGCCAGGCTTTCGCCGATACCGGCACATGAATGCGGGTAAATCCTCGACAGGCGTAGCGAGCCCGCGTCTGACGGTGGCCGCCGGCGCGCAGGAACCGCAGTGTATGTATTGAATACATGAGGATTCCGAGCACCGCCGGACGCCGTCAGACGCGGGCGCAGTAGCCTGTCGAGGATTTACACTCCAATGTCCTCGTTCCAGAGTTCCGGTGAGGCTTCGATGAATTGCCGCATCAGGGCCACGCAGTCGGCGCTGTCGACGACCGTCACCTCGACGCCGTTGGCGCGCAGGTGGTCCTCGTCGCCCATGAAGGTCCGGTTCTCGCCGACGATCACCTTCGGAATGCCGTAGAGCAGGATCGCGCCGGAGCACATCGGGCAGGGCGACAGGGTGGTGTAGAGCGTGCTTTCGCGATAGACCCTGGCGGGCTGGCGGCCGGCATTCTCCAGCGCATCCATTTCGCCGTGCAGGATCGCGCTGCCCGACTGCACGCGCCGGTTGTGGCCGCGCCCGACGATTCTTCCTTCGTGCACCAGCACCGATCCGATCGGAATGCCGCCTTCGGCGAGTCCCTTTCGAGCTTCTTCGAGGGCGGCGTGCATGTACTGATCCATGACCTCTGCCTCATGACAAGCGAAGTGCCGACCCATCATAGTCGAAGCCGCTGTAACCGAATGCCGACGTTGCCGCTACAAGGGTACAGGCAAACACACAAACGAGCGTCCGACATGAAACTGATTCAACTTGCCCTGCTGATCACCACTCTGCCCCTTTCCGCTCTTACGGCCGATCGCGATGCGCCCGCCCTGGAGACCGGCTGGCACATGCAGGTCAACCTCGAAGCCATGCGCGTTGCCTCCGACGACGGCGCCCTCTACGGCTGGCTCGAGCGCGAGGTCATCGACGATCTCGAGGAGGAGTTCGGCGAGGGAACGGTCTCACAGTTCACCGCGGTGACGATCTTCGGCAGTCTCGAGCCCGAACAGCGTTTCGGTCTGGTGCTGCACGGCCCGATCGCAGCGGATACGAGGGAGCGCATGATTGCGTCGCTCGACGCCCAACGCCTGGACGGCTTTCGCGGCGCAGAGGTCTACCAGGCGCTGGGAAAGAGCCGCATTGCCGACAAGATCGACATTCGGCTCACCGATCCCGGCCTGTTCCTGGCATTCGGGGATCGCGGTCAGACCCTGCTGACCACGAGCGAGGATCTGTTGGTCGACTTCCAGGCCAGTGGCGGGCGGCTTGAGAGCGAGTTGACGCCGGACCTGCTGGTCATCCGCACGGACGTACTGCTCCGCGGTGGGGTCGATACCACGGTCATGGCCGGAAAGGGCAACAGCTGGAACTCGCAGATCATGCGCAACATCCGACGGGCCGGCGTGGTGCTGTCGGACATCGGAGGGCGCTACGAGCTGCTGCTGGAGATGGTGGCCGTCAATGAAACCCAGGCCCAGGCCCTGGCCAGCATCGTACAGGGACTGATCGGCCTGCAGACCTTGTCGAACGAGGATCAGAGCCTCGGCTTCCTCCGGTCGCTGCAGACAACCGGCGACGGCGATCGGGTCACCATGGCCTTCCAGATTACCCCGGCGGAGCTGTTGGAGCTGCTGGACTGAGCGTGTGGATGCAGCGACTGAACAGGCGCTCATCGAGCGGGCCCGACAGGGCTCGCTCGATGCATTCGATCAGTTGATGCGCCGATACCAGGATGGCCTGTATCGTTTCGTGCGCCTGCGCGGCGCCGGCCGGGCGGATGCGGAGGATATCGTGCAGAACACCTTTCTGGCGGCCTGGCGTCACCTGCCCGGGTACCGGCCGCGCTGGCGCTTCTCGACCTGGCTCTACACCATCGCACGCCGCCAGGCGTCCCGCACCGCGCCGGCCTGGTCCGAACTGAGCCACGATCTGGTCGATCCCTCCTCCGGCCCGGACGAGTCAGCGCAATCACGCCAGGAGCAGGACAACCTGTGGCTGCTGGCGCACAAACTGTTACCATCGGATGCGTGCGCAGCCCTGTGGCTGTATTACGGCGAGGCCAGGCCCACCAGTGAGATCGCCCGCATCCTGGGGCGGTCGACGGCCTGGGTCAAGGTCAGCCTGCACCGTTCGCGCAAGCGCTTGTCCGAACAGCTTTCGGCCGAGGACTGGTTGATCGAAGAGGTGACTTCGAAATGAACAGGACCGAACTCGAACAACGTCTGCGCCGGGATGCCGGAAGGATCGAGGCGGGCTGCCCCGGATCCGTGCAATCTCGTGTTCTGGCTCGACTCCGTTGCGAAGCGGAGGCCCCGGTGCGCCAACGAACGTCCTGGATACCGGCTGTCGCCGGCGCTTGCGCGATGGCGCTGGTGGCGATCCTGCTGTGGCTGCCCGGCTCGATGCCGCCGCAACCGGCCGCACCGGAGCTTGCTTCGGCGCCCCCGGAGCTGGAGATTGCCGGCCCGGATCGACTGTTGACCGGCACCGAAGCGGTGCTGGCGCAGGAGCGGTCCAGGCTGGAGGACGATCTGCGCGTGCTGCGAATGCGGGTGGCTGTCAGCCTCGGCGTCCGGGAGAGCGGGTAGGGGCATGTCGAATCGTTCCATCGGACTTGACCCGGCGCTGCAGGGCTACCTGCTTTCGGTATCCCTGCGCGAGGATCCCCTGCTTGCCGAGCTGCGCGAGGAAACCGCCCGGCTGCCCCAGCACAATATGCAGATCGCGCCGGAGCAGGGGCAGTTCATGGCCCTGCTGGCGCGCCTGATCGGGGCCCGGCGATACATCGAGGTCGGTACCTTCACCGGCTACAGCGCCCTGGCGATGGCCCAGGCCATGCCGCAGGACGGACGGATCGTTGCCTGCGACGTCAGCAAGGAGTGGACCGACATGGCCCTGCGCTACTGGCAGCGGGCTGGCGTGGCCGATCGCATCCTGCTCGAACTCAGGCCCGCGATCGAAACCCTCGACGAATTGCTCGTGTCGGGCTGCGAAGACAGTTTCGACATGGCCTTCATCGATGCCGACAAGACCGCCTACATCGATTACTTCGAGCGCTGCGTGGATCTAGTCCGACCGGGTGGACTGGTCATGATCGACAATACCCTGTGGGATGGCAAGGTGTTGGATGGCGACATCGCCGATGAGGACACGGAAGCGATTCGCGCGTTCAACGAGTATGTTCGAGACCGAGAGGAAGTCGACCTCTCCCTGCTGCCGATCGGCGACGGTCTCACTCTGGTGCGCAAGGCCGGGGATGCCTGAATCAGTGCTCACGTAGCGACCCCGGCCAGCCGATATACTGCCCCGATACCCAACGCGATGAGAGCATCCATGCGACGCCTGTTCACTACGGCCATCCTGTTCGTTCTGGCGGCCGGTTCCGCCGCCGCGCAAGTCGACCGTCGGACCGCCAACTCCGGCAACGTCGTCCTGGAGGACGTACCGGAGATTCCCGCGGCCATCCGCGAGGCGCTGACGCAGTACCAGAACACCCGCTCGGCGGGCCTGATCGACTGGAGCGCGAACGGCGAAAGCCTCTACATTTCCACCCGTTTCGCCGAGGTCAGCCAGATTCATCGGGTCGACCAGCCCGGCGGCGCCCGTCATCAGCTGACCTGGTACGAAGAACCCGTCGGCGGCGTCGCTCGCCGGCCCGGCAGCAACACCATGGCCTTCCTGATGGACGAAGGCGGCAGCGAGTTCGATCAGATCTACCTGTTCGATCCGGCCGACGGCAGTCGGAAGATGATCAGCGACGGGGAGTCGCGCAACGGCGGCCTGGTGTGGTCGGAAGATGGGCGCTATCTGGCGTTTCAGTCGACCCGGCGCAACGGGCGCTCGAACGATATCTGGATGTTCGATTTCGACAGCGCCGACGAGGCCGAGCTCGTGCTCGAAGCCCCCGACGGAAGCTGGTGGGGGCCGGTCGAGTTCTCGGCCGACAACGACAAGCTGCTCATCGTCCAGTTCGTCAGCGCCAATGACTCGCGCATCCACGTGCTCGATCTTGATTCGGGCGAACTCACTCGGATCGCCGGCAGCGGCGAGGATCCGTCCCGCAACCTGCCCTTCGGCTTCGATGCTGAAGGCGGCGGCGTGTACTTGAGCACCGACGAGACCGGCGAGTTCGCCGAGTTGGCCTGGCGCCCGCTCGACCCGACCGGCGAAGCGCGCGTGATCAGCGGCGACATCCCCTGGTCCGTGCAGGGCCTGGAACTCAATCATGCCCGCGATGCCGGCGTGTTCGTGACCAACGAGGACGGTATCAGTCGGGTGTACCGCTTCGACCCCGCCAACGAGACCTACAGCCGCATCGAAAGCCTGCCGGAGGGCCTGGTCTACGGTGGTTCCTTCAGCGAGGACGACACCTTGCTGGCGCTCGTGATCAACAACCCGCGATCACCCAGCGACGTTCACGTGCTGGACTGGAACAGCGGCGAGTTGACCCGCTGGACCTACAGCGAGGTCGGCGGCCTGGACACCGAGCGGTTCGTCATGCCCGAGCTGATCCACTACCCGACGTTCGACCAAGTGGACGGCGCGCCGCGCGAGATTCCCGCCTTCGTCTACCGGCCGCAGGGCGAGGGACCGCATCCGGTCATCATCCAGATTCACGGCGGGCCCGAGAGCCAGTCCCGGCCCGGTTTTTCCAGCACCTATCAGCTGTGGGTCGACCGACTCGGCGCGGCGGTCATCCGGCCCAATGTGCGCGGCTCGGCCGGCTACGGCAAGAGCTACCTCAAGCTCGACAACGGCTTGAGGCGCGAGGACTCGGTCAGGGACATCGGTGCGCTGCTCGACTGGATCGAGACTCAGCCTGATCTCGACGCCGACCGCGTGGCCGTCTATGGCGGCAGCTACGGCGGTTACATGGTACTGGCCAGCGCCGTGCATTACAGCGACCGGCTCAGGGCCGCCGTCGATATCGTCGGCATCAGCAATTTCGTCACCTTCCTGGAAAACACCCAGGACTATCGTCGCGACCTCAGGCATGTGGAATACGGCGACGAGCGCGACCCGGAAATGCGTGCGCATCTGGAGGCCATCAGCCCGCTCAACAATGTCGAGAAGATCGACGTGCCGATGTTCGTTGTGCAGGGCCAGAACGACCCGCGCGTGCCGGTCACCGAGGCCGAGCAGATCGTCGCCGCGCTGCGCGAGCAGGGCAGCCCCGTGTGGTACATGAATGCGCTCAACGAGGGCCACGGCTACCGCCGCAAGGAAAACCGCGACCTCTACAGCGAAGCCGTCATCCTGTTTCTCGAGACCTATCTGCTCGACTGAAGGAGCCGGCCCGTCGCAACTTCCGAGCCCCGCTTCGGCGGGGCTTTTCTCGTGTTGCAAGGTTCGAAATATCATTACGGCGGCGTTTTGCGGTAGATTGCCGAAATGAGCGCGCACCACGATCATCATCACCACCACGCGCCGTCGAGCCGCGGCGTGCTGATTGCCGCCCTGTGCCTGACGCTGGGTTTTGCCGGCGTGGAGTTGGTCGCCGGTCTGTGGGCCGGCTCGCTGGCGCTGGTTGCGGATGCCGGCCATATGCTCACCGACTCCTCGGCGCTGGGTCTGGCCGCTTTCGCTGCCTGGATGGCGGCGCGCCCGGCCAGCAAGCGTCGCACCTGGGGTTACGGCCGCGCCGAGGTCATCGCTGCCCTGGTCAACGGCGCGGTCATGCTCCTGCTCGTGGGCTCGATTGTCTGGCACGCGCTGGAGCGGTTCCAGCAGCCGCGCGAAATCAGCGGGGCCACGGTGATGGGTGTGGCCCTGGTCGGCCTGATGGTCAACCTGCTGGTCTTCCGCGTGCTCAGTCGCGGCGAGCGCAATCTCAACGTGCGCGGCGCGCTGCTGCACGTGCTCGGTGACCTTCTGGGCTCGGTGGCGGCGCTGGCTTCGGGCGTCGTCATCATGGCAACCGGATGGACTCCGATCGACCCGATTCTGTCGATTTTGATCTGCGCGCTGATTCTGGTCGCTGCCGTGCGCTTGCTGATCGACAGCGCGCACGTGGTCATGGAGGGCATGCCCGCGGGACTCGACATCGACAAGGTGCACTCGACCATGACCGCGGTCGACGGCGTGCAGGGGATTCACGACCTGCACGTGTGGCAGGTCTCGAGCAATCGGGTTGCGCTGTCGGCCCACGTCGTGGTTGCCGATCTGGGCGAATGGCCCGGCACCCTGGCGGCTCTCAACCGAGCGCTGCTGGAGAGGCATGAAATCGATCATCCCACCCTGCAGCCAGAGCTTTCCGAGGCGGGTGGCTGCGTGCACCAACCGGAGGCCTGCCGCTGATGGCCGGAGGTTGGGCGAAAGACGACGCTGTTCAGGAGCAGATCGACAGCACGGTCGAGGATGGGCTCGAGCGCGTGCGCAGTCGTATTCCCAGGGGTGAGAGTCGACGCGAGTGCGAGGAATGCGGCCAGCCGATTCCCGAGGCGAGACGCAAGGCTCTACCGGGCGTTCGTCTTTGCGTGGCTTGCCAGGAAGAGCTGGACGAGGCCGAGAAGAATACCTTCAGCGGCTACAACCGGCGCGGCAGCAAGGACAGCCAGCTGCGATGAGCGGGCGTGTCCCGGCCCGCGGTGCAGGCCGGGATGAATGAATCAGGTCTGCCCGGGATTTGCCCTCAGCCCTCCAGTTCGGACTCGGCCTGTGCGATGCGTTCGAGCAGCGTTTCGAGAATCTCCGCGCCCGTCTGGCCGGCCTGTTCGATGTAGGTGTCGCGAACGCCCAGGCTGGCTTCGCGGAAGGCCTCGCGCTCCTGTTCGCTCAGTTCCACCCACTCGGTGCCGCCGGCGTCGAGAATCGTCTGCAGGCGCTCCTCGTTGTAGCGGATCTGCTCCTCGTCGATCCAGTCGACCAGTTCGTCGCGCACCTCGAGCACCATCTGCCGCTGCTCGTCGCTGAGTGCATCGAACCACTGCCTGCCGGCGGCCAGTGTCGAAATGAACTGCGCATGGCGGCCCGATGTGAGCACGTCCTGTTCCTCGTGGAAGCTCATCTCCTCGATGGCGAAGATCGGGTTGACCTGGCCGTCGATCTGGCCGAGCTGCAGCCCGCTGTAGACCTCGGAGTAGGGCATCGGCGTCGGGTTGGCGCCGTAGGCGCGGTAGGACTCGACCAGGATCGGCGAGGTCATGGTGCGGATCTTGAAGTTCTCGAAATCGTCGAGCGTGCGCAGAGGCTTGTCGCCGCTCCAGACCATCCAGCCCTCGGGGACGATGTCGAGCAGCTGCAGATCTTCATTGTTGTAGAGCGGCTGGAAGAGCTCGTAGACCCGTTCGTCGGACAGTACCTCGCGGTTGACCTGGTTACTTTCCGACAGCACGAAGTGCAGCGTGAACACGCCGACCTCCGGAATCAGATCGGCCAGGTGACCGGGCGAGGCGAAAGTCAGTTCGATGCCGCCACTCTGGGCCATCTCGGTCAGCTGCGAGGAGGTGCCCAGGGCGCCGTAGGGATAAATCTCGATCTCGATCGCACCATCGCTGCGCTCGGCGATGCGGCGCTTGAATTCCTGCGCATAGGCGTCCTGCACGCTGCCCTCGACTTCCTCGAGCGCGAAGCGCCAGGTAACCGCTTCGGTATCGGGTGCGCCCGCTTCGCTACCGCCGGAATCGTCCGACGGTGCCGGGTCGGATCCGCCGCAGGCGGTCAGCAGCAGTGCCAGCAGCAGGGTCAGGCTGATGTTGCCGATGCTCGCTCGATGCATGTCTTGCTCCAGGAAATGAGACCGATTTCAAACATAACACGGGCCCGGGATGCGGCCCGGAGCAAGCGGTGAACTTCGAGGGCGCGAGACGGAGGGCGGTGTAGAATGAAACGGCATTCACGAACCGACGAGGGAAGCGGACCGTGACAAGCGGCAGCACCGGATCATGGCAGGGCCTGGACGCAGGCGGCCGATGAGCGAATCCTCATCCAGCCCTCCCGGCACATGGCGCCAGGCCGTTCGCCGGCCGTTCAGCTGGTTCGATCAGGGCCTGGACTGGTTCGAGAAATTCGTCCTGGTCACGGGGATTGCCGCCATGGCGATCGTCAGCGTGATCAACGTCGTTTCGCGCAATACCTTCGGTTCGAGCCTGCAGTTTGCCGATGATGTCACGCAGCTGTTGCTGGTGGTCGTGACCTTCATGGGGATCGGCATCGGCGCCCGCAACGCGCGCCACATCCGCGTTTCCGCCATCCACGACCTGTTGCCCGAAGCGGCGCAGAAGGTGCTTCTGGTCATTGTCGGCTTCGGAACCTCGGCGCTGCTCTTCCTGCTGGCCGATTACGGCTGGCAGTACGCGCAGTCGACCCGGCGCAGCTGTCGGGTGCTGCCCGAGGCACTGGGCAGCGTGCCGCTGTGGCTCGGCATCGTGCTTGTTCTCCTCGCCATGGTGCTGTGCGGTCACGCCATTCGATTGCTGACCGATGCCGGCGGCAGCCTGCTGGGGCGAATGTCATCGCTCAAGCGGAATCTGGTCCTGACGGTTGGCATTGCCCTGGGTCTGGCCCTCGGTGCGGTGCTGTTCGGGCTGTTCATCGAACTGGTCGAAAACCGGGTCGGGCGATGTCGCGTCACATCATCCACCGGATTCCCGGTCTATCTGATCTACATGGTCGTGCCGTTGGGCTTCTTCCTCGGCGGCGTGCAGTTCTTCCTGGCGGGCCTGCGCAACCTGGTCAGCCGCGACAACTACCTGAGCTGGTACCACCGCGACGAGTACGAAAGCGAGGAGCAGGCGGTGGAACAAACCTCGTTCGGGCGCATCCCCGGTGAATCGGGGGAGGGACGGCCATGACCGAGTTGTTCGAGCTGCTCGGCCTGGCTGCGCTGAGCGATTTTCAGGTCGTGCTGATTGCCGGCGGCGTGATGATCGTTCTGTTGCTGCTTGGCTTTCCGATGGTCGTACCGCTGGTTGCCGGCGCCATGGTGCTGCTGTTCTCGAAGTACTCCATGCTCGAGCCGAGGATGCTGGTGCAGCAGATGATCGGCGGGGTCGAGCAGAGCGTGCTGGTGGCCGTGCCGATGTTCATTCTGGCCGCCGACATCATGATCAAGGGTCACACGGCCGATCGTCTGCTCGACCTGGTCAGCAAGTTCGTCTGCCATGTTCGCGGCGGTCTGCCGGTGACCACGGCGGTCTCGTGCACTCTTTTCGGCGCCGTGTCGGGCTCGACCCAGGCCACCGTGGTCGCCATGGGCAAACCGCTCCGGCCGAAGCTGCTCGAGGCCGGCTACACCGATCGATTCTCGATGGCGTTGATCATCAATGCCAGCGACATCGCGCTGCTGATTCCGCCCTCGATCGGCATGATCATCTACGGCGTGGCTTCCGGCACTTCGGTCGGCGAGCTGTTCATCGCCGGCATCGGGCCGGGCCTGATGATCCTGGCTCTTTTCGCGGCCTACTGCTACATCATCTCGGTGTGGAAGAAGATTCCGCCGCGCCAGGCCGCGACCTGGCCGGAGCGTTGGCTTGCCCTGAAGCGCGCTGCGCTCGCTTTCGGCTTTCCGGTCATCATCATCGGCGGCATCTACTCGGGCTATTTCAGTCCGACCGAAGCAGCCTCGATGTCGGTGGCCTACGCATTGCTGCTCGAGATGGTGATCTACCGCGAGGTCAAGTTGTCGGACCTGCCCGGCATTGCGCTGTCGACCGGCATGATTACTGCCGTGGTCTTCGTCCTGGTCGCTGCCGGCATGGGCTTTTCCTGGATCGTCTCCTTCGCCCAGATCCCCGATCTGCTGCTCGGGGACCTGGTCGCCAGCGCTGCCGAGCAGCCGCTCAAGGTACTGGTGCTGGTGGCCGTGGCCTACTTCATCGGCTGCATGTTCGTCGATCCGATCGTGGTCATCCTGATCCTCACGCCGATCTTTGCGCCGGCCATCCAGTCGGCCGGGCTCGACCCGGTGCATGTCGGCACCATTGTCGTGCTGCAGGCGGCCATCGGCTCGGCCACGCCGCCCTTCGGCTGCGACATCTTTACCGCCGTGGCGATTTTCCGAAGGCCGTATCTCGACGTGATTGCCGGCACGCCGCCGTTCGTGTTAATACTCTTGTTCTCGACGGTGCTGCTGATCCTGTTCCCGCAGATCGCGCTGTTCCTGCCGGAGTTGATGCGCTGAACAGTTGCCTCCTCGGCTGCCACAGCACCTGAAATGCATACGGGGGAATGGAGCAGGGGCAGGTCGGCGTATGCTCGACGTGATGATTCGCCAATCCGCGTTGTACAAGGGGCTGACTCATTTGAGGGAGCGACACGATGAATACGAAGAAGAACTCACGCTGGCTGGTCACGCTGGGCGCACTTGGGCTGTTGGCGGCCTCCGGCGTCCTGGCCAGCGAAACCGAAGACGAAACCACCTTCGCGCTTGCCGAACGACTGGTCGAACTGCAACAACTGGAATCCTTCTTCCAGGTGGAATGGGATTTCCAGATGCGGCAGATGGAAAAGATGATGGAAGACCTGCCCGATGGAGCGATGACCATCCCGGAAGGCTACCTGGAGGCGATGCGACAGCAGCAAGTGGAAGGCCAGGTCAGTGACTGGATCGAGGCCTGGACCATTGCCTTCGACGAGCGACGCCTGGTCGAGCTGGTCGACTATCTCGAACGGCCCGAATCGAGAGAATGGGTCGCGGCCCGGCTCGAGGCCTACCCACACTTCCTCGAGGCGCTCACCACACGAGCGGAAGCAATGGTGGATGTCTTCCAGGAAGACTTTGCCGGCCAGAGCGAAGTCATCGCGGGCACTGGCTCGGATGCTTCGATCTCCCTGAGTGACATCGAGCCGGTGACCGACAGCGATCTGAACAAGCTGTTCGAGTTTGTGCCCGGTTCGCGCATCGAGGCCGAGCTCGACCCCCCATACTTCACGGCCATGTCTGTTCCGGCCACAGACCCGCTCACCGGTGATGTGTTTTCCGATCACCAGATACAGTTGGTGTCCGATGGTGAAGCGACTGCGCGAGTGGTCAGGGTTTCCGCCCAGCGCGCCTTCTCCGATATCGATACCTGCAAGCGCACACGTGACAACCTCGAACAATCCCTGGCGGGCTATTTTCCGGACTCGCAAGAAACCGACTGCGGACACATGCGCTACCTGGCGGCCGGCGGCGACATTCGCATGACCCTCAGCTGCCGCGAGCAGAAAGCGGTCGGCGCCAGTATCCTGCACTTCGATGTCTTGCACGTGCCGACGGAAGAGGGCGCCTACCGGCGCTTCAGCGAGCAGTTCGACGACGAAGAATATTCGATGCAGGCCGGAGATAGCGAAGAAACCGACGGCGCAGACTGAGCAGGTCGGCAGCGGCGCGGGGCGTGCTCTACGCGCTTGGGCGCTGCCGAACGAGCAGGACGCGGTCGCTCGGCCACCATTCGGGGTGGTAACGACGAATCCAGTCCGAAATACCCTCGCGCAGCTCCATCTGCATCAGCCAGGCGTCGGTGGGGTTGGCCGCCGTGGCGTAGAAGCTGATTTCCTGGTAGTCGGCGTTGATGTCGGTCACCGCGGTCATGGTCAGCGCATCCTCGATCGCGTGTTCGTCCTCGGCGACCAGCTTCTCGAAGGCCTTGCGCAGCTTTGCCGGCTCGGCGGAGTGGTCGAGCCGCATGGCGATGGTCTGGGTGACGCGTGCGTCGACCATCGACCAGTTCTGGAACGGTTTCGAAATGAAGTACTGCACCGGCACGACCAGCCGCCGCCCGTCCCAGGTGCGCAGCACGACGAAGGTGTAGAAGATCGATTCGACGTAGCTCCAGTCGCCCTCGTACTCGACCGCGTCGCCGATGCGGATCGGCTTGGCGACGGCGATCTGCAGGCTGGCGAGGATGTTGCCCAGCACGTTCTGTCCGGCGATCCCCAGGATGACCGTGGCCACGCCGGCCGAGGCGAGCAGGGACATGCCGACACTGTCGAACAGGCGCAGTTGCGCCATGAACAGCGCCGCGCTGATGACGACCGCGGCCAGCAGCACGAAGCGGCGCAGGGCATAGACCGAAGTATAGAGCTTGCGACGGTCGCGGTCGCTCGAGTCGTCGATGTCGTCGACGAAGCGCGCCGTCACGCGCTCGAGCGAAGCGTCGATGGCGCGTAGCGTGGCCAGGGTCAGCCCGACGATGGTCAGGCCGATCATGACCGGCGTGAGCAGGGTGTAGAAGAAGCCGGAAAAGCTGATGATCCAGCCGCTGAGCAATTGTCCGAGAATCGCCATCAGGGCGATCGCCAGCGGCATGCGCATGCGATCGGCGGCGAGGTTGACCCAGCCTACGTTGATATGCCGTCCCAGCCAGCCAAGCAGCACGTAGACCCACCATCCGAGCAGCACCATCAGGGCGATCGCCAGTGGCAGGGCCAGCCATTCCCACAGTCGCGTGCCGAAGACCGCCGGCTTCTGGAGCAAGTCAGGCAGTCGTTCCTCGAG
>SR_TP_S13solDRAFT_1000232_pt1 | contig 26208 bp, 27 predicted proteins | sample SodReaTP_S13sol_FD_11159 | JGI IMG/M metagenome (IMG submission 11159)
CCGAACCGCCGACAGCGCCCCCTCCTCAACGCCGCGACCCTTCGGCGCCAGCAGCGCGCCGCGGCGACCGCGACCACCAAGAGACTGGCGGTCGAGGGGGGGCTTCGTGGTGGTTCCTGCGTCGGCCATGGCGTTCCCGTGGGGTGAAGGCGACGACGCCGTCCGCCGGGGGTCCGGGGACGGCGGCGCCGCGGTTCTATCCTTGCGCCCGGAGCCTCAGGGGAGCCTCCGGGCGGACTGCGTCAGACCAGGCCGGCCCCGCGGGCCCAGCGGTACTTTGCGCCCAGCACCGCCACCGGGATCTCGGTGGAGTAGGCATAGGCCGGCACGCCGTGCTGGTAGAGGTACTCCGAGGCCTCCTCGACCTCGATGTCGCCGGCCAGCGAGGCCACGATGGGCTTGTGGATGCCCTTGGCCTTCATCTCCTCGACCACCTCGACCACCAGCTTCGCGAAGACCATCGGCGGAGTGATGATGGTGTGCCAGTAGCCCAGGATCAGCGAGTGGATGCGCTCGTCCTCCAGACCCAGCCGGATGGTGTTCTGGTAGGTCTTGGGCGGCTCGCCGCCGGTGATGTCCACCGGGTTGCCGGCCGCGCCGAAGGGCGGAATGAACTCGCGGAAGGCCGCGTCCAGGTCGTCCGGCATGGCCATCAGCGAGAGGTCGTTGTCGACGCAGGCGTCGGACAGCAGCACGCCCGAGCCGCCGGCGCCGGTGATGATCACCACGTTCTCGCCCTTGGGCGTCGGCAGGACCGGAATGCCGCGGGCGAACTCCAGCATGTCGCGCAGGCTGCGGGCGCGGATCACGCCCGACTGCTTCAGCACGTCCTCGTAGATCTTGTCGTTGCCCGCCAGCGCGCCGGTGTGGGAGCTGGCGGCCTTGGCGCCGGCCGAGGTCCGCCCGGCCTTGAGCATCACCACCGGCTTCTTCTTGGTCACCCGCTTGGCGACCTCGGCGAAGGCGCGGCCGTCCTTCAGGTCCTCGCAGTGCTGGGCGATGATCTGGGTGTTGTCGTCCTGCTCGAAGAAGAGCAGCAGGTCGTCCTCGTCCAGGTCGGACTTGTTGCCCAGGCCGACGATGGCCGAGACGCCCATCTTGGCGGAGCGGCTGAAGCCGATGATGGCCATGCCGATGCCGCCCGACTGCGAGGAGAGCGCCGCCTTGCCCTTGACGTCATAGGCGGTGCAGAAGGTCGCGCAGAGGTTGTTGTGGGTGTAGTAGAAGCCGTAGATGTTCGGCCCCATCAGGCGGACGCCGTACTTTCGGCCGATCGCCTGGATCTCCTCCTGGCCCTCGACGTTGCCGGTCTCGGCGAAGCCCGAGGGGATCAGCACGGCGCCGGGGATCTTCTTTTCGCCGCACTCCGTCAGGGCCTGGGCCACGAACTTGGCGGGAATGGCGAAGACGGCGACGTCGACCTCGCCCTCGACGTCCTTCACCGACTTGTAGGCCTTGTGCCCCATGATCTCCTCGGCCTTGGGGTGGACCGGGTAGATCTTCCCCTGGTAGCCGCCGTTGATCAGGTTTTTCATGACCGAGTTGCCGATCTTGCCGTCCTCGGCCGAGGCGCCGATCACGGCCACCGACTTCGGTTTCATGATCCGGTTCATCTGCCGGACCACGTCCTCCTCGCTCGGGCGGTGGCGCGGGGTCTTGGGTGCGAAGTCGCAGACGATGCGCACGTCGGCGGCGATGGCGCCGTCCGGTGCGGCGAAGACCGGGTTGAGGTCGAGCTCGTCGATCTCCGGGAACTGGGAGATCAGCTCGGAGACGCGCACGATCAGGGTAGAGAGCGCCTCGCGGTCGGCCGCCTTGCCGCCGCGCACGCCCTTCAGCATCTCGGCCGCCTGGATGCCGTCCAGCATCGACAGGGCTTCGTCCTTGGTGACCGGCGCCAGGCGGAAGGTGATGTCCTTCAGCACCTCGACCAGCGTGCCGCCGAGGCCGAAGGCGACGAGCTTGCCGAAGCTGCCGTCGGTCACGCCGCCGATGATGACTTCCTGGCCGCCGCCGACCATCTGCTGCACCTGCACGCCCAGCAGCTCGGCCTTGGGGTCGTAGCGCTTGCAGTTGGCGATGATGGTGTCGTAGGCGCCGCGAACCTCCTCGGCCGTCTTCAGGCCGATCAGCACGCCGCCGGCGTCGGTCTTGTGCAGGATCTGCGGCGAGACGATCTTCAGCGCCACCGGCAGGCCCATGCCCTCGGCGAGGCGAACCGCCTCGTCGGCCGAGGTCGCCATGCCTTCCTTCGGGATCGCGATGCCCCAGGCGTCGCAGAGGGCCTGGCTCTCCGGCGCGGTCAGGGCGTTGCGGCCCTCGGCCTTGACCCGGTCGAGAATGCCGCGCACCACCGCGGTTGCGTCTGCCATCGGAAACTCCTCCGTCCTGTGCTCGGTTCGCTTGTCGCGTTTACTCGGCCGCCTGGCGCCCGGCTGCGCCGAGCGCGCCGGAGGCCTGGATTTCCTGGATCTCCGCCTCGCTGTAGCCCAGCACCGCGCCCAGGACCTCGTCGGTGTGCTCGCCGAGCAGCGGCGAGCGGGTCACCTCGGTCGGGCTGTCGGAGAGCTTGATCGGATTGCCCACCGAAAGGTACTTGCCGCGGGTCGGATGGTCGACCTCCACCACGGTGCCGGTCGCGCGCAGCGAGGGCTCCTCGGCGATCTCTTTCATGGAGAGGATCGGGCCGCAGGGGATGTCGTACTTGTTGAGGATGTCCATGGCCTCGAACTTCGTCTTGGTCATGGTCCATTCCTCGATCGAGTCGAAGATGTCCTTGAGATGCGGCAGCCGCGCCTCGGGCGTGGCGTAGTCGGGGTGGGTGACCCACTCCGGCTTGCCGATCACCTCGCAGATCTTCCCCCAGACCGGGGCCTGGGTGATGAAGTAGATGTAGGCGTTGGGATCGGTCTCCCAGCCCTTGCACTTCAGGATCCAGCCCGGCTGGCCGCCGCCCGAGGCGTTGCCGGCGCGCGGCACGGCCTCGCCGAACTCGCCGTGCGGATACTGCGGGTACTCCTTCAGCGGCCCGTGGCCGAGGCGCTGCTGGTCGCGCAGCTTGACGCGGCAGAGGTTGAGGACGCCGTCCTGCATGGCCGCCAGCACCTTCTGGCCGCGGCCGGTGGACTGGCGCTGGTAGAGGGCGGCGACGATGCCCAGCGCCAGGTGCAGGCCGGTGCCGCTGTCGCCGATCTGCGCGCCGGTCACCAGCGGCGGGCCGTCGTCGAAACCGGTGGTGGAGGCGGCGCCGCCGGCGCACTGCGCCACGTTCTCGTAGACCTTGCAGTCCTCGTAGGGACCCGGGCCGAAGCCCTTCACCGAGGCGACGATCAGTTTCGGATTGAGTTCCTGGATGCGTTCCCAGCCGAAGCCCATGCGGTCGAGCACGCCGGGGGCGAAGTTCTCCACCAGCACGTCGCAGGTCTTCACCAGCCGCTCCAGCACCGCCTTGCCCGTGGGATTCTTGGTGTCGAGCGTGATAGAGCGCTTGTTGTGGTTCAGCATGGTGAAATAGAGGCTGTCCACATCCGGGATGTCGCGCAGCTGGCCGCGAGTGATGTCCCCCACGCCCGGCCGCTCCACCTTGATCACGTCGGCGCCCAGCCAGGCCAGCAGCTGGGTACAGGTCGGGCCCGACTGCACGTGGGTGAAATCGAGGATGCGAACGCCGTCGAGTGCCTTGCCCATGGTACTTCCCGCCATCCAGAGGATTCTTTGAAAGAAGCGGCGCGCTGCCGCGTCACTTGTACATGGTCTGGGCCTTGGTGCCCGGCGCGTACTCGCGCGGATCGACCCAGATGTTGATCACGGCGGAGCGGCCGTCGCGCTGCACCGCCTCGCGGCCCCGCTGCAGCGCCGCGCCGATCTCGGCCGGGTCGCGCACCTCCTCGCCGTAGCCGCCGAGCATCTCGGCGAACTTGGAGAAGGGGATGTCGCCCAGCAGGTTGCCGACGTTGCCGCGCTGCTCGCCGTACTTGGCGATCTGGCCGTAGCGGATCTGGTTCATCGCCGAGTTGTTGCCGATCACGGCGAGGTAGGGGGCGTTGAAGCGGTTGGCCGTCTCCATGTCGAAGGCGGTCATGCCGAAGGAGCCGTCGCCGTAGTAGCAGAGCACCTCCTTGGTCGGATGCGCCAGCTTGGCCGCGAGCGCGAAGCCGGTGCCGACGCCGAGGCTGCCGAGCGCGCCCGGATCCATCCAGTTGCCGGGGCCGCGCGGGCGCACGGCCTGGGCGGAGATGGTCACCACGTCGCCGCCGTCGCCAATGTAGATCGTGTCGTCGTTCAGGAACTCGTTGATCTCCCAGGCGACGCGATAGGGGTGGATCGGCGTCTGGTCGGAGGTGAAGAGCGGCATCAGCTTCTCGGTGGCCGCGGCCTCCGCCTCGCGCAGCTGCTCCATCCACTGCTGGCGCGCCTGGCGCTTGCCCATGTCGATCCGCGTGCTCGCGGCGTCGAGCACGGCGCCGAGGATGGCGCCCGGGTGGCCGGCCATGCCCAGCGAGACATCGCGGTTCTTGCCGACCGTGCGGTAGTCCAGGTCGATCTGCACCAGGGTCAGGTCGCGGCTGATGCGCTTGCCGTAGCCCATGCGGAAGTCGAAGGGCGTGCCGACGATGACGATGACGTCGGCGCTGGCGAAGGCCTTGGAACGGGTGCGGTCGAAGTGGTGCGGGTCGCCCGGCGGCAGCAGGCCGCGGCTCGCGCCGTTGAAGTAGCCGGGGATGTCGAGGCCGCGCAGCAGGGCGACGGCCTCCTCGTGGCCGCGGGCGGCCCAGACCTGCTGGCCGAAGAGGATCGCCGGCCGCTCGGCCTTGACCAGGATGTCGGCCAGCTTCTCGATGTCGGCCGGATCGCCGATCGAGCGCACCGAGGCGCGGTACTGGCCGGGTGTCGGAATCACCGCCTTGGAGAGCTCGATCTCGCGGTCGAGCACGTCGCGCGGGATCTCCAGATAGGAGGGGCCGTAGGCGCCTGCGAAGGCCTCGCGCGCGGCCATGGAGATCATGTCGGCGACGCGCTCGGTGGAGCGGACGCTCTCCGAGAACTTGGTAATCGGCCGCATCATGTCGACGTGTGGCAGGTCCTGCAGCGAGCCCATCTTGTGCTGCGTCATGCCGCCCTGGCCGCCGATGTGCAGGATCGGGCTCTCGGAGCGGAAGGCCGTGGCCACGCCGGTTACCGCGTTGGTGCAGCCCGGCCCCGCCGTGGTGACGACGCAGCCCAGCTTGCCGGTCTGGCGCGCATAGCCGTCGGCGGCGTGCGCCGCGACCTGCTCGTGGCGCACGTCGACGATGCGGATGCCCTCGTCGACGCAGCCGTCGTAGATGTCGATGATGTGGCCGCCGCAGAGCGTGAAGATCGTATCGACGCCCTCTGCCTTCAGGGCCTTGGCGACCAGGTGGCCGCCGGAGACGACCTCGCCGCTCCGGTCCTTCTGCCGCAGGGTATCGTCGGCGGTGGTCGAGGCGGCGCCCGCGCGCGGCGCCGGCTTGGTCGTCGTCGTCATCGGAGACACCTCCCTAGTGATGGCTTGCTTCTCCGCGTCGCGGCTGCGATCGGCCGGTCCGAGCGGCGGAGGTTCCGTTCCGCACCCGACGTCGCGCGCAGCGGCGCCGAGGCCTTTGCGTCATGCCAATTATGCCGTATACCAGATACAGCAGCAACCGATAATTCGGTGCGGGGGCCTCCGCCAGGCCCTGCGCTTCCGGTCGCCGCGCTCCAGCCCGAGCCTCGGACTGGCAGAGCGCCAGACGGTGGTGTACTGTACACCACGCAATAGCCGAAGCTGTGCCGGTCCGACCGGCCTGGTTCCGAGCCTCCTGTGGCCGGAACGCGCAATAGACCGGAAGACGATGCAACTGACAGACGCTCTCCAGTTGAAGGTCCGTCCGCTCGACACTGGGGCGACGCTGAAGGCTCAGGCCTATGCGGCGCTCAAGGAAGCGATCATGCAGATGGACATCTACGATCATTCCGGCGAGGTCCGGCTGGACGAGCGCCAGCTCTGTAACGCGCTGGGCGTGAGCCGCACGCCGATTCGCGAGGCGCTCAGCCTGCTGGAGCAGGAGGGGCTGGTGCGGCTGGTCCCACGCCAGGGCGTCTTCGTGGTCAAGAAGACCAAGCAGGAGATCCTGGAATCGATCACCGTCTGGGGCGCGCTGGAGGCCATGGCGGCCTTCCTCGCCACGCAGCGGGCGAGCGACGAGGAGATCGGGTCGCTGCGCCGGCTCTTCCTCGAGTTCGAGGAGGACAAGCCCGCCGACCACATGGACGAATACTCCGACGCCAACATCGCCTTCCACCAGGCCATCATCCGCCTGGGGCGCTGTCAACTGATCGTCGACATGACGGAGAACCTCTTCATCCACGTCCGCGCCATCCGCAAGATGACGATCCGCCAGGACGACCGGGCCGAACGCTCGATGCACGACCACATGCGGATCATCGAGGCGCTGGAGCGGCGCGACGGCGAACTCGCCGAGCGCTTGGTGCGCACCCACACGCTGGGCCTGGCGGCCCATGTCGCCCAGTACTGCGACTATCTCGACTGACAGATCCCCCGCTCCCCTGTGGGGGCGGGCGCGGCCCCGGGCCGCGACTCCGTCGACGAGCCGGCTTAGGGATCGCTGCTCGGTGCGGCGGCCGGAGGCCGTGCGTCGAGCGGCGCCGGGGGGCGGGTTCGGGGCCGGGTTCGGGGCTGCGGCGGGAGGACGCAGGAGGCGGTTGCAATTTTCCGTATTCCAATACAGTATACCTAATACCAAGGAGGTCATTCCTCCGAAACCCGCAGAAAAATCAGCGGGGTAGTGGCCGGCGCCATGGCGTCGGAGCGGACACCGGGTTCGGCGATGTCGACTGGTGCGGACGCCAGGGCATCACCTCCGGGGAAGACGCGACCCCGTCCCGAGGGTCGAGGGAAAAGACACGAGAGGCGTCGAGTGCGACGCCATCTGGTGCGCCCAGTACTTACGATAACAAGTAAGTAAACCGTGAGGGAGGAAAGCTATGAAAACGGAGAGACTCGCTGTCTTCGCGGCTGTCGCTGCGGGGCTGGCGCTGAGCGGCGCCCCGGCGCAGGCCGACTGGGAGCCGCAGCGCCCCGTCGAGTTCGTCATCCAGACCTCGCCCGGGGGCGGCTCCGACACCTACGCCCGCCTGTGGATCGGCATCATCGAGAAGTACAACCTGTCGCCGGTGCCGATCACGCCGGTGAACATGCCCGGCGGCGCCGGTGCGGTCTCCATGACCTACATGTTCACCAAGTCGGGCGATCCGCACTACATCACGCCGACGCTGAACAGCCTGGTCACCACGCCGATGCAGCAGGAGATCCCGGTGATGTATCCCTCCGAGGATCTCACCCCGATCGCCAAGATGATGATGGATCCCTTCCTGCTCTGGGTGAATCCGGAGAACTGGACCACCTGGGAGGACTTCCACGCGGCCTGCCAGGCCGACCGCCTCACCTCGGTCGGTACCGGCGCGCGGCAGGAGGACGAGATCCAGATCAAGCTGATCGAGGTCGCGGCCGAGTGCCAGCCGATCCGCTACGTGCCGGTCGGCGGCGGCGGCGAGGTGGCCTCCAACGTCGCCGGCAAGCACCAGGACTTCAACGTCAACCAGCCGGCCGAGGCGATGCCGCACTATCCGGAGCGGCTCTTCCCGATCGTCGCCTTCGCCAAGGAGCGCTTCGAGGCCTTCCCGGACGTGCCGACGCACTGGGAGCTGGGGATCGGCACCGACAACGGCTACGCCGAGCTGCTCGATCTCGAGACCGGGCTGCACCAGATGCGGGGCATCATGGGCCCGCCGAACATGCCGGCCGAGGCTGTCGCCTGGTTCGAGAACCTCTTCCGCCAGGTCTGGGAGACCGAGGACTGGCAGGAGTTCATGCAGCGCAACGCCATGACGCCGATCTTCATGGGCGCCGACGACTACACGGAGTGGCTGATCCCCTTCGAGGACAACCACGCCCGGATGATGCTGGAGGTCTTCGAGTGGGATCTCCGTCCGGACCTCCGGCTGCGCTGAGCGGCGCCGTCGGTTCGTTCTTACCGGGCTGGATCTGAAGAGGTGACGCGATGACGCGGCTGCGCGAGAGCATCACGCTTAAGTCGGTGGAAATCGGTGCGAGTGTCGTTTTCCTGCTTCTCGGCATCTTCGTCATTCGCGAAGGGATACGCCTGGGGCCGGGCTGGGGGGACACAGGCCCCCAGCCCGGCTTTTTTCCCTTCAGCCTCGCCGTTCTCTTGTCGATCGGCGCGGTCGGGGTCTTCCTGAGCGCCCTGAAGATCCGCGAGACGCGCCCCTTCTTCGAGGCGATGGAAGAGGTGGCCGACCTGCTCAAGGTCGGCATACCGGCAGCCGTCGCGATCATCGTGATCCCCTGGCTCGGCCTCTACATCACCTCCGGCGTCTATGTGGGCCTCTTCTCCAAATGGTACGGCCGCTTTCGCTGGTACGAGTCCCTGGCCGCCGCCGTCCTGGTGCCGCTCGCGCTCTACTTCCTGCTCCGCTACGGCTTCAACATCCCCATGCCGATGAGCCTCTGGTACTCCAAGGGCCTGCTGCCGGTCTGAACCGCGCGCGCCTCCAACCAAGAAATCTGACAGGGACGAAACGTCGATGGAATCCCTAGGTCTGCTCGCCACCGGCTTCGAACAGCTGGCTGTTCCCTCCCGCCTCGGCTTCCTGTTTCTCGGCGTCGTGCTGGGCCTCCTGGTGGGGGTGATCCCCGGGGTCGGCGGCACCACCGGCGTGGCCATCCTGCTGCCCGTCACCGTCTTTCTGGAGCCGATTTCCGCTCTGGTCATGCTCGCCGGCATCTATTGGGGCGCCATGTACGGCGGCCTCATCACCTCGATCCTCTTCGCCGTACCGGGCAACCCCTGGTCGGTGGCGGTCATGTTCGACGGACGACCATTGGCCAAGCAGGGCAAGGCGGCGCTCGCGATGTCGGCGGGCTTCATGGTCTCCTTCATCGGCGCGCTGATCGCCTCGGTGCTCTTCACCTTCTTCGCCGTGCCCTTCGCCGAGATGGCGCTGCGCTTCGGGCCGCCGGAGATGTTCGCGGTGCTGCTGATCGCCTTCGGCACCTTCGTCGGACTCGGCGGTGCGCCGGCCAAGGCGCTGATCATGATGGCCGCCGGCTTCCTGCTCTCCACCGTCGGCCTCGACGTGGTGACCGGGCGGCCGCGCCTGACCTACGGCAGCATCACCCTGATGCAGGGCTTCCACTTCGTGCCGATCACCATCGGCCTCTTCGGTGTCGGCGAGGTGCTCTACAACGCCTCGGAGCGCTACAAGGTCAAGATCGAGGAGATGACCCGGGCGGCCAAGCTGGGCCTGCACGACATCACCGAGGCGCTGCGGCTGACCATCAGGCACTTCTGGCTGGTCGTGACCTCGGCCGTGCTCGGCTTCGTCACCGGGCTGCTGCCGGGCGTCGGCGCCACGCCGGCCTCCTTCATGGCCTACGGCATCGCACAGCGCACCTCGCGCCACCCCGAGCGCTTCGGCAAGGGGGCGGTGGAGGGTGTGATGGCGCCGGAGGCGGCCAACAACGCCGCCGGCACCGGCTCGATCCTGCCGATGCTGGTGCTGGGCATTCCCGGCTCGCCGACCGCCGCGATCCTGATGGCCGGCGTCTTCATGTGGGGCTTCGTACCGGGACCGCGGCTCTTCGTCGAGCAGCCGGAGTTCGTCTGGTCCTTCATCTCCAGCCTCTACGTCGCCAACGTGATCGCCGTGGTGCTCTGCCTCACGGTCACGCCCTTGCTGGCGCTGATGCTGCGCACGCCCTATGCCCTGCTGGCGCCCATCGTCGTGGTGCTCTGCATCGTCGGGGCCTACGCCATCCAGAACTCGCTGCTCGACGTCTACCTGGTGCTGATCTTCGGCGTCGTCGGCTTCATCCTGCGCAAGCTCGACTTCCCGCTGGCGCCGCTGGTGGTCGCCCTGGTGCTCGGCGCCTCGACAGAGGCGGCCTTGCGGCAGAGTCTGATCATGAGCGACGGCTCGATGCTGATCTTCTTCGAGCGGCCGATATCGGGCCCGCTCGCGGTCGTCGCGCTGCTGATGTTCTTCCTGCCGCTGATCCAGTGGGGCTACCGGCGCGCCTTCCGCCGCAACAAGGCGGAGGCGTCCGGTGCCGGCGAGTGATCGGCGTCAGGCGCTGAGTCGCGGCTCGTAGTAGGCGTCACCGTTCGCGGCGCGGTTACGGGGGGGCAGGTCGACGACCTCGCCCTCCCGACGCGTTTCGGCGGCGGCCGTAGTCGGCTCCGCGAAGCCGCGCAGGTCGCGGCCCAGTTCCAGGCCCAGTTCCCGGAAGGTCTGCGGACGCTTCACCGCGATCTCGACGATCCGGGCGACCAGGATGGCGAGGAAGAGGCCGAAGACGGCCAGGGTGAGGATGTCCATCGCGGCTGCTCCTGCGTGCAATGTTTGCTGCACTGCACATAGAGCGCTGCCGCACTGCGTTCAAGCCATTAAATTCATTCGTGGTATACCGTATCTGCGACGCTGCGTCGCAATATCCGCGTTGCGGAAAGCGGTCCCGAGGGGGGCTGCTCGGCGCAGGGGCGGGCGCGCGGGCGAAGAAAAACGGGCGTGGCCCGGCCTCGCGCCGAACCACGCCCGAGTGCCGCGGACAGGGCCGGGCAAGGCGAGGGGGAAGCGGTAAGGAGCGGCGGCCGTCGCCGCCCCGGACGATCGGTCAGCCGGCGGCGAGCGCGGCGGCGCGCTGGCGATCCTGGCGGACCATGTGCACCACGTCGCGGATCGAGACCACGCCGATCAGGGTCTGCTCCTCCAGCACCGGCAGGTGCCGGATCTTGTGCTGGTCCATCAGCTCGATGACATCGTCGAGGTCGTCGTCGGGGCTGCAGGAGATGATGGTCTTGCTCATCAGCTCCTCGACCGTCATCTGCAGCACCTTCGGGCCCTTTTCGGCCAGGGCGCGGACCACGTCGCGCTCCGAGAACATGCCGACCACGACGTTGCCCTCGGTGCGGCAGACGTCCTTGACCACCAAGGCGCCGACGTTCTCGCGGCTCAGGATCTGCATTGCCGTCTCGATCGGCTCGCGCAGTCGGACGGTGATGATGCGCGTCCCCTTGTCCTTCAAGATCTCGGCCACTTTCATGACCTTCTCCTCCCTGGTGGCGGGCGGCCTCGGGATGGGCGCCGGGGCTCGGGTGCCTGCATGGGCTACCGATTAGATATACCGTATACCAGAAATCTCTCCATAAGGGAAGCGCGGAGTCGCACACAGTGGCTCCGCAGGTAGGTGCCGGTCGCTCGCGATGACGGGGGAGGGGAGGGGCGGATGCCCGCCGGCGTCAGCCGTCGATGCGCACCAGCTTGACCCGGCTGCCGTCGGCGGCGAGCGCCAGTTCGCCGCGCTTCAGGGCCAGGGCGTCCTCACCGAAGATCTTGCGGCGCCAGCCGGCGAGCGCCGGGACCTCCGCCTCGTCGTCGAGGGCGATCTGTTCCAGGTCGCTGGTGTTGGCGAGCAGCTTCTGGGCGATGTCGTGCTGCTCGCACTTGTGCTTCAGCAGCACCTTCAGCAGCTCCATCAGCGCCTGCGGCGGGTCACCGGTCTCGACCGCCGGCGGCTCCGGCAGGGCCTCCTTCGGCAGCGCCAGGACCGCCTCCATCTCGGTGATGATCTCGCGGCCGATGCGGCCCTTGGCGATCTCGGCGTTGAGGCCGCGGGTGCGGCCCAGGGCCTCCGGCGTCGCCGGCAGCTGGGCGGCGATGTCGTAGAGCTGCTCGTCGCGGATCACCCGGTTGCGCGGCACGTCGCGCCGCTGCGCCTCGCGCTCGCGCCAGGCGGCCAGGGCCTTGAGCGCCGCCAGGTAGCGCCGGTCGCGTGAGCGGCTCTTGAGGCGCTTCCAGGCGTTCTCCGGGGCCAGGTCGTAGGTCGCGGGGTCGGTCAGGGTGGCCATCTCCTCGCGCAGCCAGTCGGCCCGGCCGTTGCGCTGCAGCCGCGCGCGCAGCTTGGCGTAGACGGTGCGCAGATGCGTCACGTCGGAGACCGCGTAGTCCAGTTCGCGCCGGCCGAGCGGCCGGCGGCTCCAGTCGGCGAAGCGGGCCGACTTGTCGATGCGGGCGTTGGCCAGGGCCCCGGCCAGCTTCTCGTAGCTGGCCTGGTCGCCGAAGCCGCAGACCATCGCGGCGACCTGGGTGTCGAAGACCGGCGCCGGCAGGCGGCCGGTCAGGTGGAAGAATATCTCCAGGTCCTGCCGTGCGGCATGGAAGACCTTCAGCAGGCTCTCGTCGGCGAAGAGCTCAAGCAGCGGTGCCAGGTCGAGGCCCGGCGCCAGGGGATCGACGATCGCCGGCTCCTCGGGCCCGGCCAGCTGCACCAGGCAGAGCTTCGGCCAGTAGGTGGCGTCGCGCACGAACTCGGTGTCGACCGTGACGAAGTCGACGCCGCGCAGGGCGTTGCAGTAGTCGGCGAGGGTGGGGGTGTCGGTGATGACCAGCATGACCGGGTCGGTATAGCGCGAAGCGGGCGGCTGCGGGAAGGGCCTGGGGGAAGGGCAGGGGCGCCGTCCCGTGGCCGAGCCGCCCGATCCTTGACAAAGCCCCCCGCCTCGTTGCCTCTTGCCGCCGCCTTTTCGGCTCCTCCAGGACGGGTCAGACGCATGCATCCCTATCGCACCCACACCTGCGGCCAGCTGCGCGCGGCCGATGCCGGCGCGCGCGTGCGCCTGTCGGGCTGGATCCATCGCAAGCGCGATCACGGCCAGCTGCTCTTCGTCGACCTGCGCGACCACTTCGGTCTGACCCAGTGCGTGATCGACGTCTCGGCGCCGATCTTCGCCGAGGTCGAGGCGGCGCGGCCGGAGAGCGTGGTGACGGTCACCGGCACGGTGGTGGAGCGCTCGGCCGAGACGGTCAACGCCAAGGTGCCGACCGGCGCCGTCGAGCTGCGCATCGAGGAGTTCACGCTGCAGTCGCGCGCCGAGCTGCTGCCGCTGCAGGTCAACTCCGAGGAGGACGCCGGCGAGGAGATCCGCCTGCGCTACCGCTACCTCGACCTGCGACGCGAGAAGATGCAGCGCAAGATCGTGCTGCGCAGCCAGGTCATCTCCTCGATCCGCCGGCGCATGATCGACCAGGGCTTCGTCGAGTTCCAGACGCCGATCCTGACCGCCTCCAGCCCCGAGGGCGCGCGCGACTTCCTGGTGCCGAGCCGGCTGCACCCGGGCAAGTTCTACGCCCTGCCGCAGGCGCCGCAGATGTTCAAGCAGCTGGTGATGGTGGCGGGCTTCGACCGCTACTTCCAGATCGCCCCCTGCTTCCGCGACGAGGACAGCCGCGCCGACCGCTCGCCGGGCGAGTTCTACCAGCTCGACCTCGAGATGAGCTTCGTGACGCAGGAGGACGTCTTCGCCGCCATCGAGCCGGTGCTGCACGGCGTCTTCGAGGAGTTCGCCGAGGGCCGCGCCGTCTCGCCCGCGCCCTTCCCGCGGATCCCCTACGAGGAGGCGCTGCGCAAGTACGGCAGCGACAAGCCGGACCTGCGCAACCCGATCGAGATGCAGGCGGTGACCGAGCACTTCGCCGGCTCCGGCTTCAAGGTCTTCGCCGGCATGATCGAGAAAGACCCCAAGGTCGAGGTCTGGGCGATCCCGGCGCCGGGCGGCGGCAGCCGCGCCTTCTGCGACCGCATGAACGCCTGGGCCCAGGGCGAGGGCCAGCCCGGCCTGGGCTACGTCTTCTTCCGCGAGGGCGAGGGCGCCGGCCCGATCGCCAAGAACATCGGCCCGGAGCGCACCGAGGCGATCCGCGTCCAGCTCGGCCTGAAGGAAGGCGACGCCGTCTTCTTCGTCGCCGGCCTGCCGAAGAAGTTCGCCGCCTTCGCCGGCCAGGCCCGCACCCGGGTCGGCCAGGAGCTCGATCTGATCGAGAAGGGTGTCTTCAAGTTCTGCTGGATCGTCGACTTCCCGATGTTCGAGCTGGACGAGGAGACGGGGAAGGTCGAGTTCTCCCACAACCCCTTCTCCATGCCGCAGGGCGGGCTGGAGGCGCTGGAGAGCCAGGATCCGCTCACCATCAAGGCCTTCCAGTACGACATCGTCTGCAATGGCGTGGAGCTCTCGTCGGGCGCGATCCGGAACCACCTGCCGGAGGTGATGGTCAAGGCCTTCGAGATCGCCGGCTACGGCCGCGAGGAGGTCGAGGCGCGCTTCGGCGGGCTGTTCAACGCCTTCCGCTTCGGCGCGCCGCCGCACGGCGGCTCGGCGCCAGGCATCGACCGCATCGTCATGCTGCTGGCCGACGAGCCCAACATCCGCGAGGTCATCCTCTTCCCGATGAACCAGCGCGCCGAGGACCTGATGATGGCCGCTCCCGCCGAGGTGCCGGCCGAGCGGCTGAAGGAGCTGCACCTGCGCCTCGCCCTCCCGCCGAAGCCGGCGGGCTGAAGCGCCCCCTCACCCCAACCCCTCTCCCACGAGGGGAGAGGGGCTTTGAAGCGATAGCGGTCCCTTTTGCGCCCCCTCTCCCCTCGTGGGAGAGGGACGGGGTGAGGGGGGTTACAGATACTCCGCCACCAGGGTCTCGGCGATCTGCACCGCGTTCAGCGCCGCGCCCTTGCGCAGGTTGTCGGCGACCACCCAGAAAGAGAGGCCGTGCTCCACCGTGGGGTCGGCCCGCAGGCGGCTGACGAAGACGGCGTCCTCGCCGGCGCACTCGGCCGGGGTCACGTAGCCTTCGTCGGTGCGGTGGTCGATCACCGTGACGCCCGGCGCCTTGCGCAGCGCCGCGCGCGCCTGCTCCTCCTCCAGCGGCGTGCCGAACTCGACCGTCACCGCCTCGGCGTGGCCGATGAAGACCGGCACGCGCACGCAGGTCGCCTGCAGCCGGATGGCGGGGTCGAGGATCTTCTTGGTCTCCACCATCATCTTCCACTCCTCCTTGGTGGAGCCGTCCTCCATGAAGACGTCGATGTGGGGGATGACGTTGAAGGCGATCTGCTTGGTGAAGTGCTCGCGCTTCAGCGGGTCGTTGACGAAGACCGCCCGGGTCTGGGTGAAGAGCTCGTCCATGGCCTCGCGGCCGGCGCCGGAGGTGGACTGATAGGTCGCCACCACCACGCGCTCGATCGGCGCCAGGTCGTGCAGCGGCTTCAGCGCCATCACCAGCTGGATGGTGGAGCAGTTCGGGTTGGCGATGATGTGCTTGCGGGCGTAGCCGGGGATCGCCTCGGGGTTGACCTCCGGCACCACCAGCGGCACGTCGGGGTCCATGCGGAAGTGGGAGGAGTTGTCGATCACGATGGCGCCGGCGCGCGCCGCGCGCGGTGCGAACTCGGCAGAGGCGGTGGCGCCGGGCGAGAAGAGGGCGATGTCTATGCCGGTGAAGTCGAAGCGGCTCAGGTCCTGGACTTTGAGCACCGCGTCGTCGCCGAAGGAGACCTCGGTGCCGGCCGAGCGCTCGGAGGCCACCGCCACCACCTCGTCGGCGGGGAACTCCCGCTCCGCCAGGGTCGTCAGCATCTCACGCCCGACGTTGCCGGTCGCACCGACCACCGCAATCCTGTAGCCCATCGTCTCGATCCGTTCCTGGAACTGTCCCGCGCCCGTCGCGCGGGGGCGGACTCTAGGCCCTCGCATGGCATTTGCAAGGCAGGGCCGCCGCCGGGGCCTGCCGTATCTTGTTTCCGCCATGCTCCTTGCGTATCTCGAAGGAAGGATCGCCGGAGTTCGCCTGTCGCCATGATGTTCCGCTCCCCCTGTTCCAGACGCGCGCTTCTCGCCGGGCTCGGCGCCGGGGCGGTCGCGGGCCTGCTGCCGGCCGCTTCGTCGCGCTTGGCCGCCGCCGAAGTGCCGGGCGTGAAGGCGATCGGCGCCATCGGCTCGCTGCGGCGCTACACGACCACGGCCGAGGACACGCTGGTCGACATCGCCCTGCGCGATCGCCTGGGCTTCGTCGAGCTGAAGGCGGCGAACCCGACTGTCGACGTCTGGCTGCCGGGCGCGGGCACCGAGGTGCTGATCCCCGAGCATCGCCTGCTGCCGGACGCACCGCGCCGCGGCATCGTCATCAATCTCTCGGAGATGCGGCTCTACCACTACCGCGAGGAGGGGGTGCCGCCCGCCACCTATGCCCTGGGCATCGGTCGCGAGGGGCGGGTGACGCCGACCGGCTCGACCAGCGTGGTGCGCAAGGCCGAGAACCCGGCGTGGTATCCCCCGGCCTCGATCCGCGCCGAGCGGCCGGAACTGCCGAGCATGGTCCCGCCCGGCCCGGAGAATCCGCTGGGCACGCGCGCGCTCTATCTCGGCTGGCAGGCCTACCTGATCCACGGCACCTCCATGCCCTACGGCGTCGGCCGCCGCGTCAGCGCCGGCTGCATCCGCATGTACAACGAGGACGTGGAGGCGCTCTATCCGCTGGTCCCGGTGGGCACGCCGGTGACCGTGGTCGACCAGGAGGTGAAGATCGCCTGGCTGGAGGACGGAGAGCTCTACCTGGAGGTCAATCCCTCGCAGGAGCAGGCGGACCAGATCGAGGTCTCGGGCTACTTCCAGGCCGCGACGCCGCCGACGCTGATCAGCGAGGTGATCGCCGCCGCCGGCGCCCAGGTCGGGCGGCTGGACTGGACCGCGATCGAGGCGGCCGGCCTGGAGCGGCGCGGCTATCCCATCCGCATCACGCGCTGACGGCCCGTTCCGACGGGCGGCCGAACGAGAAACGGCCCGGCGTCCCTGACGGGAGGCCGGGCCGTATCCCTAGAACGGGCCGTACTACTTGCGGACCGAGGCGTCGAAGGCCCGCTCCGAACGGGCGGCGGCGCTCTCGGCCCGCTGCGCGGCGGACTCCGCCGAGCGCGCGGCCTGCTCGGCGGTGCGGGCGGCGGCTTCGGCGCGCTCGGAGGAGGCGCGAACCTGCTCCAGCAGGGCCCGATCCTCCTGGTTCAGCGAGGACTGGCAGGCGGCGAGGCCCAGGGTGCCGGCGGCCACCAGGCCGAGGACGCCGATCCTGCGTGCGAGACTCGTCATTGCGATCCCCCTTTCATGGTTGGGTTTCGTTGCTTGCTCGTGGCTCGACCCCTCCTGCCTGCCCGCCGGACGCTGCCGCGCGATGCGGGCCGAAAGGGTACTTTGCACCATCTGCGCCGTGTGCCCTGCAAAAGCAAGAGGGTCCAGGAAACGACCCAGCAAGCTCACCGCTGCCGGTCGCTGCCGTCAGTCGATGCGCCGCTCCTCGGCCGGGGGCAGGAAGGAGCCGTCGAAGACCTCCTCCAGCGCCGGGCGCCGCGTGAAGTCGTAGGTCAGCGCGATCTGGTCCATGGCCCGTGCCCAGCGTTCCGGGTCGATGCCGCCCATGCCGTTGGCCCGCACCCAGTCGGTCACGACGTTGTCGCGCAGGTTCATCTGCAGCCTCTCCAGCTCGATCTCCGCCCGGGCCACGTCGTTGCGCGGCAGCACGTGTTCGACCGCGGCCTCGGGATCGGCGACGGCGGCGCGCCAGCCGCGCAGCGTCGCGCGCAGGAAGCCGCGCACCGCCTCGGGCTCGGCCTCGGCGAAGGCCGGGTTGACGATGATGGCGTTGCCGTAGAGCTCCAGGCCGTGGTCGGCCATCAGCAGCACGACGATGTCCTCTTCGGCGATGCCGGCGCCCTTGAGATTCAGGAAGGAGGAGTAGGAGAAGCCGGTAATGGCGTCGACCCGGCCCTCGGCCAGCATCGGCTCGCGCACCGGGAAGCCGACGTTCTCGATGGTGACGGCCTCGGGCTCGATGGCGTTGGCGGCGACGAAGGCGTCCCACTGGGCGAAGGCGCCGTCGGTGGCCGGCGCGCCCAGCACCTTGCCCTCCAGGTCCTTCGGTTCGGCGACGCCGCGGCCGGCCAGGGAGATCACGGCGAAGGGCGGCTTGTCGTAGACCAGCATCACCGCCTTGACCGGCACCTCGGGGTTCTGGTCGCGGAACTTGATCAGCGAGTTGATGTCGGCGAAGCCCATCTGGTAGGTGCCGCTGGCCACCCGCGGGATGGACTCCAGCGAGCCGGCGCCGCTGTCGATGGTGACCGCAAGCCCTTCCTCGGCGTACCAGCCCTCGTCCAGGGCCAGGAGATAGGGCGCCGCCGGCCCCTCGAAGCGCCAGTCCAGGGAGAAGCGCAGCGGCGTCTCCGCCAGGGCGCTGCCCACCGGCGCCAGCGCCGCGCCGAGCAGCAGCGCCGCCGCCGATAGGCCCTGCCGTGCCCGACTCCCGAGCTCTCGCATCCGCTGCATCCTTCCCCTCCCGAAGCAAATCCGGCGGCCGGCCGGCCGCCGTCGGCGCAGCTTACGCAAGCGCCGTGCCGGCGCAACGCCCGAGGCGGGACGCGGGGTGGGGGACTGTCGGGGCCGGGGTGTGCCGAAATGGCGGGCAGGCTGCCCGCCGCCCGGGCTTTCGCCGTCAGCTCCGGCCGTGGGCGGCCGGGTTCCAGCGGCGGACCTTGGGCTTGGGCGCGTTGCGCGGCGGCGCCTTGCCCACCGCGGTCAGGAACTCCTCGAAGCGGCGCTTCATTTCGCGCCGCTCCTCGCGCGTCATCTCCTCGACGCTCTTGCCCGTAAGGTCGCGCTGGCGGATGTCGTTGTCGTGCATGCTTCTCCTCCGACAGCCGCCAGCATGCCCCGGTGATGGTTAACGCCGGGTGAAGAGGCGGGGCGGGCGTATGACCGCCGTGCTTGCGCCTGGAGGGCATGGCGCTAGCCTGCTGACAGCCTGGTGTCAGCAGGCATCGGTCAGGATGCCGTTTCACCCGGGAGAGCCTGCATGCGCCGCGCCGATCGTCTCTTCCTCCTGCTGCAGGAGTTGCGCCGCCGACGCCGCGCGCGCGGGCGCGATCTGGCCGAAGCGCTGGAGGTCTCGCTGCGCACGGTCTACCGCGACATCGCCGACCTGATGGCGGCCGGCGTGCCGATCGACGGCGAGGCCGGGGTCGGCTACCGCCTGCGCGACGGCTACGACCTGCCGCCGCTGATGTTCGATCGCGCCGAGGTGGAGGCGCTGGTGCTGGGCGCGCGCATCGTCTCGGTGCAGGCCGACCCGGAGCTGGCGGCCGCGGCCGAGCAGCTGCTGGCCAAGGTCGAGGCCGTGCTGCCGGAGGCTCTGCGCGACAAGGTCTTCGCGACGCCGCTCTGGGCGCCCTCGAACTTCGAGGCGCCGGAACCGGGCATGGCCCTGCCGGTGCTGCGCCGGGCGATCGAAGAGCGGCGCAAACTGGACTTCGCCTACGTCGATGCCGACGAGGCGCAGAGCCGCCGCACGGTGCGCCCGCTCGGGCTGCTCTACTACGGCCGGGTCTGGCTGCTCGCGGCCTGGTGCGAGCTGCGCGGCGACTTCCGCAGCTTCCGGCTGGACCGCATCCGAGAGGCGGCGGTGCTGGAGGAGCGTTTCCGTGACGAGCCGGGCAAGCGGCTGGTGGACCACTTCAAGCGGGAGGGTGTCGAGATGTCGGGGTTGCTGCGGTGAGCGAGCGACAGGCGGCGAAGGACTTCGCGCAGGCCACGACGGCGCTGCTGGCGCCGCTCGGGCCGCTGCGGGTGCGGCCGCTGTTCGGCGGCCACGGGCTCTACCTGGAGGGGCGCATCTTCGCCATCACCGGCTGGGGCCGGCTGTGGTTCAAGGTCGACGCCGAGACCAGGCCGCGCTTCCTCGCCGCCGGCGGCGAGCCCTTCGTCTATCCCGGCAGCCGCGGCCCGGTGGAGATGAGCTACTGCACGCCCCCGCCCGCGGCCCTGGAGAGCTTCGAGCGCCTGGCCCCCTGGGCCGAACTGGCCCTCCAGGCCGCCGCCCGCGCCGCCGCCGCGAAGAAGCCCCGCCGACGCTGACCGGCGGTTGTCGTTTCCACACGGAGGCCACGGAGGAGGCGCGGAGAGTGCGGAGAGTGCGGAGAGTGCGGAGAGGATAGCGCTTGGTCCCGTCGCCACGGTCCTGAAGCGCCGGCCGGGCGGCCCGCACCGGCTGCTCCGTGTCCTCGGCGCTTCTCCGTGTCCTCCGCGTTGAGAATCCCTTTCCGCCGGCCGAGCGACCCGCTCGCCCTCAGGCTGCTGCGGCGAGGCCGCGGCGGGCGGCGACGGCCTCGGCGATCTGCACGGCGTTGAGCGCCGCGCCCTTGCGCAGCTGGTCGCCGACCAGGAAGAAGTCCAGGCCGTGCTCGCCGAAGACCAGGCTCTGCCGCAGGCGGCCGACCTCGACCGGGTCGCGGCCGCTGGCGGTCAGCGGCATGGGGTAGCGCTTCGCATCGAGGTCGTCGACCAGCGCCAGCCCCGGCGCCTCGGCCAGCAGGGCGCGGGCCGCCGCGGGGCTGCAGGGGCGCTCGGTCTCGACCGTCACCGCCTCGGCGTGGGCGCGCAGGGTCGGCACCCGCACCGCGGTGCAGCTCAGCGGCAGCTCGGGCAGGCCCAGGATCTTGCGGCTCTCCCAGACCACCTTCATCTCCTCGCGGCTGTAGCCGTTGTCCTGGAAGCTGTCGATGTGGGGGATGACGTTGAAGGCCAGCGGGTGGGCGAAGGCCTCGGCCGGCGCGGCCTCGCCGGCCAGCACCCGCGCGCTCCCCTCGCGCAGCTCCTCCATGCCGGCGGTGCCCGCGCCGCTGGCGGCCTGGTAGCTGGAGACGATCACCCGCTTCAGCCCGAAGGCGCGCTGCAGCGGCGCCAGCACCGGCACCAGGATCGCCGTGGTGCAGTTGGGGTTGGCGATCAGCCGCGCTTCGCCCAGGGCCTCGGCATTGACCTCCGGCACCACCAACGGCACCTCGGGGTCGTAGCGGAAGGCCGAGGAGTTGTCGATCACCAGCGCCCCGCGCTCGACCAGCGCCGGCGCCTCGGCCTTGGCGAAGTCGCCCGAGACCGCCATGAAGACCAGCGTGCCGGGCCGGATCGCCTCGCGCGCATAGGGCTCCACCGCGATGACCCGCCCGGCGATCTCCAGGCTGCGCTTGCCGCCGCGCGCCGAGGCGTAGCAGGTGAGCCGCCCCAGGTCCGGCGCCCGCTCCGCCAGCACCGCCACCAGCTCCTGCCCCACGGCCCCGGTCACCCCGAGAATCGCGACCTCGGCACCGGCGAGAGGCGAAGGCGACTGCGTGGACATGGCACGGCATCCTGCTGCGGGAACCTGGGAGAAGCGGGATTATGCTGCTTCGCGCGGGCTGTCAATGCTGCGCTGCGGCGAAGCGATCCCCTGGCCGGGTGGAACTCCGCGCCCGCGGGCTGTGATCCGCGCTTTCCCCTCCGTGTCCTCCGTGTCCTCCGTGTTGAGAAACGGAAGCCGCAGCCCCGTCAGGACCCCCGGCGCCCGGGCGGCGGGTCTTCGTCGAGATGGCGGGGGAGGTCCATGGCGTCGTGGAGCAGGCGGAGGACGTCGATCACCGGCGGGTCCTGGCTGCCCACGCGGAAGAGGACCAGATGCCGGCCTTTCCGGCCGGCGCGGGCGACGTGGAGCGTGAAGAGGCCGGGCGCCACGTGATCGATCGGGCGTGCGCCGGCGATCCGGGGGCCCTCGGTCAAAGCGGTGACGGCGAGGGACAGCGTCTCGGCGTAGGTCCTCGCCTGCTGCCGGCCGAACTCGCGCGTCGTCCAGCGCAGGATGGCCTGGAAGTCGGTCCGCGCGGCCGCGGTCAGGCGGATCGACCAGCGCGGCGGCGCCGTCACGCTTCCGGCCCGGCCAGCGCCTCCTCGGCAAGTGCGGCGAGGTGGTCCTGCAGCGTCTCGGCATCGTCGAACAGTGTGAAGCGGCCGGCCTCGATGTCGGCGGCGCCGAGGCGGGCCGCCTCGTGCAGGGCCTCGAGGCGGGCGGCCTCCCGGGCCTCCTGCCGCTCGATCAGGCGAAGCCCCTCGCGCAGCACCTCGCTGGCGTTCTGGTAGCGGCCACTCTCGACCAGGCGCTGCAGCAGCTGCGCCTGCCGGTCGGTCAGGACGACGTTGCGCGTCGGCATCGCTGCGGTGCTCCGGGTTATCCTGTGGCGAGCCTCATGGCATCATATGCCATCGCTGCAGTCGGCGCCACAGACCCGTCATCGCGATCGTGGCCTCTGCTCCGGGACCCGGTCGAAGGCCACGGCGAGCGGGGACGTTTTTTTTCAACGCGGAGGACGCGGAGGAGCGCGGAGGCCGCGGAGCGGCCTGCGCCTTTCGATCGGTCGGCGCTTCGAAGCCGAGAGGCTGCGATCGGCGCTTCCCCCTCCGTGTTCTCTGCGCTCCCCCGCGTCCTCTGCGTTGAAAAAGCGAACGCGGCCGCTGTCTCGGTGGTCTCCGGTTGCGCATCGCGAGCGAAGCGACGCTCGCGGCCCGCTACCCCCTGACCCGGTAGAACTCCACGCCGGCCGCGGCGGCGTTCCAGTAGATCTCGGGCTTGCGCAGGGTCACGCGGCAGGCCTCGACGCGGGGGTCGGCGAGGCAGAAGTCGGCGAGGTCCTGGGCGAGGGTCTCCAGCAGCTCGGTGTGGGGGCGGTCCTGCCAGGAGAGGAGCCGGCGGTAGAGGCGGTCATAGTCGAGCACCCTGTCCAGGGTCTCGCCCTCGTGGCGGTCCTGGCGCAGGAAGCACTCCACGTCCACCAGCACCTTCATGCGCTTGTCGGGGTGGCGCTCCCACTCGGTGGCGCCGAGCTTCAGGCTCAGCGCCACCTCCTGCAGGAAGACGCGGGTGTAGCTGGCGCTGCCGTCGAACCAGGGTGCCGGAAGCATGGTTTCTTCTCCAGATCAGAACCGCGGTGTCGGGGCGGGCGGCGGAGTTTCTATTTCAACACGGAGGGCGCGGAGGGGCGCGGAGAACACGGAGATGCAAGAGTAGATTGCGGTCTTTGGGCTTCGAAGCGCAGGCCGCTCCGCGGCCTCCGCGCTCCTCCGCGCCCTCCGTGTTGAAAATACGACCGCGGCCGCACTCCCGGGTGCCTCCGATCGCGGGTGCACGCCATCGCCGTCAGCCGTCCAGGGGGCGGGCGAGGAAGCGCTCGCCGCCGTCGACGTGGAGGATCTCGCCGGTCACGGCCGGGGAGTCCAGCAGGTAGCGCAGGGCGCGCAGGATGTCGGCGACGGCGGCGCCGCGGCGGAGCGGGGCGGCGGCCTGGGCGGCCTCGAACTCGGCCTGGCTCTGGCCGTTGCTGGGCAGGGTCAGGCCCGGGGCCACGGCGTTGACGCGCACCTGCGGCGCCAGCTCCAGCGCCAGCATGCGGGTCAGCGCCGCCAGGCCGCACTTGCTGACGGTGTAGGAGAGGAAGTCGCCGGCCGTGGGCGCGGCGATCCGCGTGTCCAGGAAGTTGACGATCTGGCCCGTCGCACCGGCCGGAAGCTGGCGGACGAAGCCCTGGCAGAGCAGGGCGGGCGCGCGCAGGTTGACCGCCAGGTTGCGCTCCCAGCTCTCGGCCGTGAAGTCCGCCAGGCGATCCTCCTCGTAGACCGAGGCGTTGTTGACGAGAACCTCGATCGGCCCCAGGGCGGCCGCCGCGCGGGCAGGCAGGGCGGCGGCGGCCTCGGGATCGGCCAGGTCGGCGCCCAGGGTCACGGCGCTGCCGCCGGCGGCACGGATCGAGGCCGCCAGCGCCTCGGTCTTCTCGGCCGAGCGGTTGTGGTGCAGGCAGAGCGCATGGCCCTCGGCCGCCAGGGCCTCGGCCATCGCGCGGCCGAGCCGCTGCCCGGCGCCGGTGACGAGGATGCGGCTCACGCCCGCTGCTCCATCTCCGCGTCCAGCCAGGCGGCGCGGCCGTTCTCCGTGCGGTCGAGGAAGTCCTCCAGGCTGCTGCAGCGGCCCTCGGCCAGCCAGCGGGCGAAGAGGCGGTTGACCCGGCGGTTCGCGGCGAACTCGGCGCGCGCCGCGGCGGCGATGTCGGGCTCCAGGTCCAGCGCGCGGCCGTCGAGCAGCGCCAGGATGGCGTCGTAGCCGGCCTCGGCCAGGGCCGCCGTGTCGCCGGAGTTGGTCATGGAGCCGGGCGTCTTGTAGTAGCGGTAGAGCGGCGCGGGGTGGCAGTAGAGGCCGCCGCCGGCGCGCCGCAGCCGGCTCGCCAGCAGCAGGTTGAAGAGCACGTCGGCGCAGAAGGGCACGGCCGGCCAGCCGTCGCCCGCCAGCTCACGGCGGAAGAGCGGGAAGAAGGGCGTGCGCGGACCCAGGATGTCGGCGGCGGTCATGGCGAAGGGCGCGGCAGCCTCGGGGAAGGCGCGCTTGTAGGCGCGGCCGGCCTCGTCGTGGGTCGCGGTGTTGGCCACCGCCGCGCCGTGGCGTTCGGCCAGCGGCAGCAGGCTGGCGAGGTGCTCTGGCTCCAGCGCGTCGTCGGCGTCCAGCGCGGCCACGAAGGGAACCTCGCCGACGGCCGCCAGGGCGACGTTGCGGGCGCCGTGGTCGCTGCTGCCGACGCGGCCGGTGGAGACCTGCCGCAGCCGCGGATCATGGATGCCGGCCTCGGCCAGCACCGCCAGGTAGTCGCTCCCGTCGTCGGAGGCGATCACCGCGCACCAGTCCGCCCGCTCCTGCGCCAGCAGGCTGCGCGCCGCCCGCGGCAGGGTGGCGGCGGCGCGATAGGCGGGCAGGAGGACGGCGACGGTCGGCGTCACGCGGCGGGGGCTCCGGCTGGCGGTCGTGGAGCGCGATTAACCGATCGGATCGTGCTCCGGCTGCTGGCGCCGTTATATAGGGCGAGGCCCCGGCCTGGCCAGCGAAGGCGCGACGCCCTCAGCCGCCGGCCTCGGGCTCGGCCTGCTCCAGCGTCTCGGCCGCCCAGGCGATGCGGGCCGTCGGGCCGTCCTCCAGACCGCTGCCCGGCAGCCAGGCGGCATAGGCGGCGGCGTCGAACCAGACCAGCCGCAGGGTCAGGGCGCCGCCGCTGGCCTCGGCGGCCAGGCGCCGGCAGCGCGCCAGCGCGGCACCCTGCAGCGTGGCGGCCAGGCCCAGGTCGCCGCGCAGGGCCTGCACGGCCTCCGGATCGACGGCGGCCAGGTCGCGATCCTCCGCATGGCGCAGCAGCACCGTCTCCACCGCCTGCGGCCCTTTGCTGTCCCCCAGCTGCGCGGCCAGGGCGGCGGCGATTCGCCGGGCCATGACCTCGACCAGGCCGTCGAGCCGGCGCAGCTCGCGCTGCAGGGCCAGTGGGGCCGGCGGGCCGCCCGGTGCCTCCCAGGCGCGCAACTGCGCCGGCGTGGCGCCGCCCAGGGCCGCGGCCTCCGCCTCGGTAAGGAAGAGCGACTGCCGCAGAGTCTGCAGTTCGGCCGGTGTCATGGCAGTGGCGGCATGGTGGCCCCGTCGCGTCCGAGCCATCCATGATCGCCGGGCATCGGCGGCCGGGCAAGAGGGCGTAGCGGGAGGGTCGGGGGCGGCTGTCCCGCGGCGGCGGCGATGGAGTCCGCACCGCGACACCGCGTGGTATCGTGGCGGCCGCCGCCGCGGGACGGGCGGGAGATAGCCCGGATGCCGCCGCCGCGCCAGGGTCCTCGCCGTGAGCGCTTTCGGGCGGCGAGGGTCACGCCGGCAGCAGGGCCTCGATGGTGATGCCGAGTTGTCCCGCCAGCCGGCGCAGGGCCTCGACGGAGCCGGGCTTGGCACCGCGCTCGATCTCCGAGAGGTAGCTCGGCGAGACGCCGGCCGCCGCGGCCAACGCCCGCAGAGACAGGCCGCGATGACGGCGCCAGGCGCGCAGGGGAGACTCGCCGCGCATGACGTCGATCGCGACTGTATGGGGGAGGCGTGGATCCTGCTCGGCCTGCCGTGCCGCCGCGATATCCTCGAGATCCTGCAGACGCTCCAGCAAGGCTTCGTAGTCCCGGCGCGCCAGCGTGACCATTTCCGACCGGTTCTCAGTCATAGGCCTCCCTCCTGTGCCGTACCCGAAGCACCACCATGACCGACAGCACGTTCCTCTCGATCCGGAAGATCAGTCGATAGTCACCGATGCGCAGCCGCAGCAGGTCCGATCCGGCGAGTTGCTTGACGTTGTTGGCGAGGGAGGCCGGGGCGGCGGCATAGGCTTCGGCCTTGGCGATGATCCGCTCCCGGACCGGCAGCGGAATCTTCCGCATCTCCTTTATCGCCTGCGCCGTCCACTCGATGCGCATCGCCGGCCCCCTGCGGCCCCCGAATGTTCGCTAACAGCGGACGTTTTGTCAAGAACCTCGTGCGCCGATGTCGCTAACATGAGGACTGTCCGGATTTTGTAGCAAGTGACCTGTCCGGTTTGAGAATCGCTCCAAAGAGGGGGGCGAGGATGGGCCGGACGGGAGTGCT